>Ga0210407_10002238_pt1 | contig 16804 bp, 19 predicted proteins | sample IncBWC27MmetaG_FD_150860 | JGI IMG/M metagenome (GOLD analysis project Ga0210407, IMG submission 150860) | Forest soil microbial communities from Barre Woods Harvard Forest LTER site, Petersham, Massachusetts, United States - Inc-BW-C-27-M | ecosystem: Environmental > Terrestrial > Soil >...
AGATCTCCAGGCCATTCCCGCCTCCTTGACCGGTACCGACGCGGATGGAAGCACGTAATGGCTTACGTGGCTAGATATTTCTGATACAGGACACTAGCGTCGAACGACACCTTCCCGTCGGCGATGCACATTGCCGCGGTCACCAACGTCAAGCAGCGGCTGATCCCGGCGGTGGCCGCACTGCGCGAGGCGATTGCCGCAAAGGCGAGCGAATGGGACGACATCGTCAAGATCGGCCGCACGCATATGCAGGACGCGACGCCGCTGACGCTCGGTCAGGAATTGTCGGGCTATGCGGCGATGCTGTCCGACGACCTCGAACAGATCGAGGATGCGTTGCGGGGTGTCCACCGGCTGGCGCTCGGCGGCACTGCGGTCGGCACCGGGATCAACGCCGCGCCCGGGTTCGCGGAGGCGGTCGCCGCCGAGATCGCCAGGCTCACTGAACTACCCTTCGTCAGCGCGCCGAACAAGTTCGCCGTCCAGGGCGCGCATGATGCGCTCGTGCGATTATCCGGAACACTGCGCACGCTTGCAGTCTCGCTCTACAAAATCGGCAACGACATAAGGCTGTTGTCGTGCGGTCCCGCGCGCCAGTTTTGCCGAATTGCTGATCCCAGAGAACGACCCCGGCTCCTCGATCATGCCCGGGAAGGTCAACCCGACGCAGGCCGAAGCGCTGACAATGATTGCCGTCCAGGGTCATGGGCAACGACGTCGCGGTGGGCTTGGTCGGGGCCGGCGGCTATCTCGAGATGAATGTCTACAAGCCGGTGATGATCGCCAATATCATCCAGTCGATCACAATACTGGCCGACGGATGCACCAATTTCCGCAAGTATCTCGCTGAGTATGTCGAACGCTCGCTGATGCTGGTGACAGCGCTCGCGCCAGTCATTGGCTACGACAAGGCGTCGGCAATTGCCCATCACGCCATGGAACACGACCTGACGCTCAAAGAGGCGGCATTGCAGCTCGGATATGTCGACGAAGCGACGTTCAACCGCGCCGTCGACCCGGCGAAGATGGTCAGGCCCTCAGTCGCCACGGCGAAGTGAGCCAGTTCGGACGCCGCACCGAAATAACGCAGCACGGAGCAATCGAAATGACTGCCCAGACACCCCGATACCCCACCGGATCCGACCTGTTGCACAACCCGCGCCTCAACAAGGGGACGGCGTTCACCATGGCGGAGCGCCGCGCCTGGGGGCTTGAAGGCCTGCTGCCCCCCCGCCGTGACGAGCATCGATCTGCAGGTCGCCCGCCGCCATGCCGAGATCGCCAATCTCGACAACGATCTGCTGAAGTATCTCGTGCTCTCCGACCTGCAGGCGCGGAACGAGACGCTGTTCTACACCGTGCTGATGTCGGATCCGGCGACCTACATGCCCTCGTCTATACGCCGACGGTCGGCGAGGCGTGCCAGAAATTCGCCACATCTTCCGCCAGGGGCGCGGCGTGTATCTGCCGATCACCGCGCGGGGTCGGTTGAAGGAGCTGTTGCGCAACTGGCCCGAACCGGACGTCCGCTTCATTGTCGTCACCGACGGCGAGCGCATCCTCGGGCTGGGCGACCTCGGCGCCGGCGGGATGGGCATCCCGATCGGCAAACTCGCGCTTTGTACCGCATTGGCCGGCGTGCCCCCGCAACACTGCCTGCCGGTCGTGCTCGACGTCGGCACGAACAATGAGTCCCTGCTGGAGGACTCGCTCTATCTCGGACTGCGCCAGCACCGTCTTCGCGGCGACGAGTATATGTCCTTCGTCAACGAGTTCGTCGCCACCGTGCAGGATCTCTGGCCGAGATGCTGCGTCCAGTGGGAGGATTTCGCGAACTTCAACGCCGTCCCGATCCCGGCACGCTATCAGGACAAGATCTGCACCTTCAACGACGACATCCAGGGTACGGCCGGCACCGCATTGGCCGGCCTAACCGGCGCCTTGCGGATCACGGGCCAGAAACTCGCCGACCAACGGTTCCTGTTTCTCGGCGCCGGGTCCGCGGCGACCGGTATCGCCGAATTGATAAGCCTCGCGATGGCGCGTGAGGGCGTGGACCTGAAGGCGGCGCGGCATCGCAACGTGCTGTTCGACGTCCATGGTCTGGTTGTGATCTCGCGCGCCGATCTTGCGGACTTCCAGAAGCCGTTTGCGCAGGACCGCGCTCCGATCGCGACCTTCCTCGAAGCCGTCGAGGCCGTGCGACCGACCGCCATCATCGGCGTCAGTGCCGTGCCGAAATTGTTCACCCGGGAAGTGATCGAGGCGATGGCGAGGATCAACGACCGTCCGATCATTTTCCCGTACTCCAACCCGACCTCGCGCTCCGAATGCACGGCCGAGGAAGCGTATCGCTGGTCGGGGGGCCGGGCGGTGTTCGCCAGCGGCAGCCCATTTCCGCCCGTTGAGATCGCCGGTCGACGGTTCGTGCCGGGCCAGGGGAACAACGTGTACATCTTCCCGGCGATGGCCATGGCGGTGTTCGCCACCGAAGCGACCCGAGTGACGGAGGACATGTTCATCGTCGCCGCGCGGGCGATCGCCGACCAGGTCTCCGAGGAAGATCTCGCGGTAGGGCTCATCTACCCGCCGCACAGTGAAATTCGCGACGTGTCGCTTCGTGTCGCCGAGCGCGTCGCCACGGCCGTCTTCGACCAGGGCCTGGCATGCGTGCCGCGGCCGGACGATGTCCGGGCGCTGATCCGCGAACGCGCGTACCGCCCAGTCTACTCGGAGCAAAGCGTATGTCGAACGTCATAGGTCGTCGCCCCGATAATGACTCCCACAGTGGAGCGCAGGCGGTCGCGCGCGGCGGCTCGAGGAGGCGATGCAGGCAGCTGGCCCGCCGCTGGCTGTTCGGATTGCGTCTGTGGGCTTCGGTGTCGCTTGCGCTCTATGTCGCATTCTGGCACCGAGCGTAATATAACTCCTTGGATGCATACGGCATTTCCGGAGCTGAGGGCAGACCGGGCGCACCATCAACCTGACGACGACAGCCGCCCTTGACCCTAAGCGGCCATTTTTGCCTTAACGCCCGGTGATTAGTCTTGATAGACGATGATCGCCACTCGTCCGGGATGAGGCTCTGTCTATTGAGTCGCGGTGGGCGCCATAGGTCCCGGCATTGCCCGTTTGTGCGTCGGGAATAATTCCCAGGTCGTCTGCCGCCCAACCTGGATATCGGATATCCAATATGCGCTTGCCCTCAGCCTCCAACTGCCCGATCTCGCGCGCGAGCTCTGCTTGTCCTTCGGCGATTGGCTCAAGCTCTATCTCAATTTCAGGCATTGAGGCGTCTCCGGATTCGCCGAAACTTTAACCCGACGCCGGCCAGACGTAAGAGGGCACGCCGGCCGTTGCGCGGGTACGGCGCCTTGTGGCTTGACACTTGCGTGCAACGCGGTTCTCCGTCCACCTGCCGGGATGATACTCGATCGCGCCCCGGAGGGGCGGACATCTTTGCTGTTGGCGGGCGGCGGCCTCGCTAACGGTCTGATTGCCTACAGGCTTGCGAGGAAGCGGCCGGAGATCTCGGTGCGGCTGGTCGAAGGCGGGGACAGACTGGGCGGACGCCACACCTGGTCGTTCTTCGACACGGATGTTGGATCGGTGGGCGATTGGATCAGCGTTTTCGTCGCCAAATCCTGGAGCGCCTATGAGGTCCGTTTCCCAAAACGGCGGCGGCAGGTCGACAATTTCTACCGCAGCATCACCTCGCAGCGATTCCATCGGGTGCTGACAGCGGAACTGGGCGATCGGGTTGTCCTGAACACCCGGATCGAGACGCTCGGCCCGGACTGGGTCGATCTCGCGGACGGGCGTCGGCTGACGGCCAATCTCGTGATCGACGGGCGCGGACCGGCTGCTTCGCCCGATCTCATCCTGGGTTATCAGAAGTTTCTGGGTCAGATGGTGCAGCTCGCCGCCGAGCACGGGCTGGACGCGCCGATCATCATGGACGCGACTGTCGATCAGCTCGAAGGCTACCGCTTCCTCTATGTGCTTCCCTGGGACGCGCGCGTTCTTCTAATCGAGGACACCCGCTACACCGACGGCGCGGACCTTGACCGCGACGGCCTGCGGCGCGGCATCGCCGACTACGCGCAGAGCCGTGGTTGGACCATCGAGGCGGTGCTGGATGAGGAGGAGGGCGTGCTTCCCGTCGCGTTGGGCGGCGATATCGAAGCGCACTGGCGCCGTGCTGGGGACGCCGCCCTTTCCGGATTGCGTGCGGCGCTCTTCCATCCGACCACCGGTTACTCGCTCCCGGATGCGGTGGCCTTGGCGGACGCGATCTGCGGGCTGGCGGCCGTCGACGCGGCTTCGGTGGGGCGGCTGATCCGCGAGCGGTCGATCCGCCTGTGGCACGACCGCGCCTTTTTTCGGTTGCTCAACCGCATGTTGTTCCGGGCCGCGCGGCCCGGCGAACGTTACCGGGTGCTGGAGCGGTTCTATGGCTTGCCGGAAGCGCTGATCGGCCGATTCTACGCCGCGCGGCTCACGGGATTGGACAAGTTGCGCATCCTCAGCGGCAAACCGCCGGTGCCGGTTGGCGCCGCATTGCGCTGCATCGGTGATAAAGCGCAACCATGAGGACGGCGGCCGTCATTGGCGCGGGGTTCGGGGGCATCGCGCTCGCCATCCGCCTGCAATCGGCCGGCGTTCAGACCGTCCTTTTCGAAGCGCGCGACAAACCTGGGGGGCGCGCTTATGTCTACGAGGATGCGGGCTTTACCTTCGACGCGGGGCCCACCGTCATCACCGACCCGTCGGCGATCGAGGAGGTGTTCGCACTCTCCGGCCGAAAGCTGGCCGAATACGTCGAGCTGATGCCGGTCTCGCCGTTCTACCGGTTGGTATGGGAGGACGGCTATACCTTCGACTACGTCAACGACCAGGCCGAACTCGACCGCCAGATCGCCGCCAGGTCGCCGCGCGACGTTGCCGGCTATAGGCAGTTCGTCAGCTATTCCGAGGCGCTGCTTGAGGAAGGTTACGTGAAGCTCGGTGCGGCGCCGTTACTTGAATTCTCCAGCATGCTACGCGCCGCGCCAAAGCTGGTGCGGTTGCAGGCCTGGAAGTCAGTGTACGGCAAGGTCGCCGAGTTCATTAATGATGAGCATCTGCGCGAAGCTTTCAGTTTCCATTCGCTGCTGGTTGGCGGCAATCCGTTCACCGCCTCCTCGATCTACGCCCTGATCCATGCGCTAGAACGCCGTTGGGGCGTGTGGTTTCCGCGAGGCGGAACCGGCGCTCTCGTGCGGGGCATGGTGCGGCTGTTCGAGGATCTGGGCGGGATCTTCCGGCTCAATACCCCCATCGCCGCGATCGAGACAGCGGGGAATAAGGCTACCGGCGTCCGGCTCGCGGACGGCGACGTTCTCGCGTTTGACAGCGTGGCCAGCAATGCCGACGTGGTCCACACCTACGCCAAACTCTTGGCTGCTCATCCTCGCGGCCGGGCCTATGGCGGAAAGTTGGCGAAGAAACGCCACTCGATGTCGCTGTTCGTGATCTACTTCGGTCTTCAGCGACAACATCCGCAGCTTGCCCACCACACCGTGCTGTTCGGGCCGCGATACCGCAACTTGATCGCGGAGATATTCAAGGGGCCGGCGCTGCCTGCGGATTTCTCGCTCTATCTGCACGCCCCGTCGCGCAGCGATCCGTCGCTGGCTGCACCGGGCCACGAGGCGCTTTACGTGCTGTCGCCGGTGCCTCATTTGGGAGTGGCCGACCTCGACTGGACCGTGGTTGGGCCGGCCTATCGAGATCGGATTCTGGCCTACTTGGAGGCGCGCTGCATCCCGGGCCTGGCTGACGACTTAGTCACCAGCCGGATGTTCACGCCATTCGATTTTCGCGATGCGTTGAACGCTCATCATGGTTCGGCCTTTTCGCTTGAGCCGATCTTGACCCAAAGCGCCTGGTTTCGGGCCCACAACCGCGACGGCGTGATCGACAACCTCTACATTGTGGGTGCGGGAACGCACCCCGGAGCGGGCGTGCCGGGCGTGATCGGTTCGGCCAAGGCCACCGCCTCGCTGATGTTGGCCGAGGTGTAGGCTATTGAACGACATCGTCCTCAACGCCAGCCGCGACAGCATCCGACGCGGCTCGACCAGCTTCGCAGCCGCCGCGCGTCTGTTCGACCCGCGCGTCCGCGAAGATGCATACATGCTCTACGCTTGGTGCCGGCATTGCGACGACGAGATCGACGGTCAGGTCCGGGGCCACGGCGCGGTTGGCCTCGATTCGGTCCTGGCCGGGCGCAAGCTTGCGGAGCTGGAGGACAAGACGCGCAGCGCAATGGCCGGCGAGCCGACTGACGATACCGCCTTTGCCGCCTTCAAAAGGGTCACGCAACGACACGGCATTCCAGCCCAGCATCCGCTCGATCTGCTGCAGGGCTTCCGCATGGACGTGGAAGGGCGCACTTATCGAACGCTTCAAGACACCCTGCTCTATGCCTATCACGTCGCGGGCGTGGTCGGCGTGATGATGGCTCAAGTCATGGGCGTGCATGACATCGCCACGCTGCGCCGCGCTTCGGACCTTGGGCTGGCGCTTCAGCTCACCAATATCGCCCGCGACGTGATCGAGGACGCCAAGGTGGGCCGACTTTATCTGCCGGCCGAATGGCTGGGCGCGGTGGCGGAGCATCCGACGGTGGTCACGGACCCAGCCAACCGCGCCGTCGTGTTCGCCGCCACCGAACGTCTGCTCGTGGAGGCTGAGCACTATTACGCTTCCGCACGCTGGGGGCTCAAGGACCTGGACTTCCGGTCGGCGTGGGCGGTGGCGGCGGCCCGGGGCGTTTACCGCCAGATCGGCCTCACAGTGCGGGCCGCGGGCCCAGCCGGAATGGATCGCCGGGCCTCGACCGGCGCCTTGATCAAGACTGTGCGGGTGCTCCAAGGCGGACTCGTCGCGGCGCGGGCGGCGACCTTGGACCGCTGGGGGGCCGAACCCGACCGACCGGCCTTATGGGCGCCATTCTAAAGCCGCCGCCGCGCCTCAAACCATAGTGCCGCAAGAAATCCTGCACCTGCGAAGCTCGCGAGCACGGTCCAAGCTTCAAGCACCGTCGCGTTGACGAGTCCGCGCCACAGCACCGTTTGATAGGCTTCGATCACCCAAGTGTGCGGCGTCAACCATCCCAGCGTTTGCAGTGCCTCGGGCATCAGGAAGCGCGGCGCCATCGAGCCGCCAATCGCCGCCAGGATCAAGAATGCGAAGGTCGAAACCGGCTGCGCCTGCTCGCGCGTGTTGCACGCGGCGGCTAGCGCCAGGGCAATCCCGGCGCTAGCCGCCGCGGCGCAGACTGCAGTCGCCGACCAAGCCGCCAAGTTCGTCAGCACCGGCACGCCGTAGACTACGGCGGCGACCTGGAACAGTACGAGCGCCTGGATCACGCCCAACGCTGTCAGCCAAAGCATCCGGCCGCCCAGCAGGGGCGCGACGCCGCCAGTGCTAAGACCCAGACGCAGCCACAGCCCCGCTCGGCGCTCGTCGATCAGGCTCATCGCTCCCTGCATGGCGGTGAACATCAGGAACAGAATGCTGACCGCGCCCGCGTAATAGATCACCAGCGGGTCGCCGCCAGGCAGGACCCGCTGCGCCGCAAACGGCGGCGTCGAGGCGAGTCCGAGCGGCATTCTGGCCGAACGGCGGACCTGATCGGGTGTCAACGCCAAGAGCGGGTCAAGCCGCGCGACCTCCCGGCGAAGCATCAGCTCGGGCAGATTCTCGCCGGCGGCGGCGTTGACCTGCGCGATGAGAATCTCCCCGGCGGCTTTACGGCCGGGATGAATCAGCACCGTGGCCGGCGTGGGAGCGTCAGCCAGATCGCCGTGCAACACCAGTCCGGCATCGACCCGCCCCGATTCGATCGCATCCTCCAGGGCGGCGACGTTCGGCGACCGGGTCAGCCTTCCGCCCAACCGCCGTTGCAGGCTATAGACAAGCCGTTGGCTGTCGGCGCCGCCGATCTGGTCAACGACCCCCACCCGTATATCGAGCCGGCCGCTGGCTCCCGCGCTGAATACGGTAGCGAAGACGATGAACACCAGCGGCGGCAGCACGAAGACCAGCACGAGGCCGGCCCGGTCGCGCCACAGGCCCAGCGCCATCACCCGCACCATCACCAGGATCATGCCCCAACCGATCCGGTGGCCCAATCGATCAAGGCGTCGAGCCCTGGGGGATGCACGGCCAGCTCGCGCAACTCGACGTCAACCGAGCGCAGCGCCATTTCGATTTCGCGCGCTTGCGCCAAGGCGTCCACGACCATGCCGCTCCAGCATAACCCCTGATCGGACGCTGCCAGGCCACGCGCCGTGAGGATTGGTTCAACCGACGGCGCGGCGTCGGATAGCCGGACGACGAGCTCGGTCCGGCCGCCGAACGCCCGCGCCATCAGCTCAGTGGGACGACCCTCCACCATTAGCCGGCCAGCCTCCATGACGCCTAGGCGATCGGCCAGGACGGCAACGTCCTCGGCATTGTGGCTGATGAGCAGAATGGCGGTGCGATCGGCGCGCAATCGAGCGATCAGGCGGCGCAGGATGAGCCACGTCTCGGTGTCTAGCCCCTCCGTCGGTTCGTCCAACACCAGCAGGCGAGGCCGATGGACGATGGCCGCGGCCAAATTGGCGCGCCGACGCCAGCCACTCGACAAATTCTCCAGTCGCTCGGCCGCTCGCCCGGCGCAGACCGTCTCGTCCATGGCGCGGGCAACAGCTGAGACCCGTCTGGCGCGAGACACGCCGGCCAGCGCGGCAAAAACGTCCAGGTTCTCGGCCACGGTCAGATGGAGATAGAGCGCGATCTCGTGCGGCGCGACACCGATTTCGCGGCGGACATAGCGGTCTCGGCTCGGATCCGCACCAAGCACGCGCACCGAGCCTTCGTCGAGTGTGAGCGCCCCAATCGCCGCCTTAGCAAGAGTAGACTTACCGGCGCCATTGCGTCCGATCAGCGCGTAGACCTCGCTTTCTTTCAGCTCCAGGTCGACCTGGTCGAGGGCTGCTCGGTTTCCGTAGCGACGCGTGGCCTTGGCGAGCTGGAGGACGGCCTTCGTCTGCTCAACTGCCATAGCCTGAGTAGTGGAACAAGTTCAGCGCGTAATGTGCCAGAGGGCAGTTCGGATCACCGAAGCTTGCCAGCGCCTTATCGATCGTCTCTGCGATCGCCACGCGCGTCCGAGCCTCACCCCACAGGGTGACGAAGGTGACCCGGCCGTCATCCTTACGGACATCCTTCCCAATGGCTTCAGAGGTCGAAACGGAATCCTGCAGATCGTCCCACAGTTGGAAAGCGAGCCCCAGACGATTGGCGAATAGGCGCGCTTGCGTCTGCGCGGCCTCGTCGGCGCCTGCGATCATCGCGCCCCCGACCATGGCGGCGGCGAACAGCACACCGGTTTTTTGATGATTCAGGCTTCTGAGCGTCACTTCGTCCCGGAGGGCTTCCGGATCGCGCAAGTCGCGGAATTGGCCGGATACCAGGCCGCGAAAGCCCACCGTCTCGCTGAGCAGGGCGATCAAGGCCAGGCGTATCTTCGAATCCACCGTGGCGTCGCTCGCGATGACGCCGTACGCGTGGTTGAGCAGCGCGACTGCGGCAAGGACCGCCGTGTCCTCGCCAAAGCGGCGGTGCAGGGTCAACTTGCCCCGGCGCATCACGGCGTCGTCCATGCAGGGCAGGTCGTCAAGGACGAGTGACGCCGTATGGATCAGCTCAAGCGCACAGCCGAAATCGAGCGCTGCAAGTTCACGTCCGCCGAAATGCGCCGAGGACAGCATGGCGAGGAGGGGACGAACCCGCTTGCCCGGTCCCAGACAAATGTCGCGCACCGCGCCGGTGAGAGACTTGGGCGCCGAATTTGCCGGCGGTAGCAGTTTCTTGAGGCGTAGATCGACCCGGTCCCGCCATGCGGCCGACGCGTCCGCCAGGTCGATACTGGAGACGGAGTAGCTTTCACGCAGAACGCTTGCGATGGTCATCGCCGACAGCCCTTCCACCGGCGCCAAAACATATTCCCCATATTGGGGCGCAACTCCACCGTCGGCGCAACCTCGACGGTCGTGGCCCCGTCCAGACCAGAGCGCTGATCAGCTGCGCGCCGCGGAAAGCTTCGCCTTGAGCTCGCGAATCGGGCGGACCCACAGGAAGCCGAAAGAGACGCATCCTTCTCGGGTGATGACAGCGTGGTGGATGCGGTGGGCTTGCACACGGGCCCGCCAAAAGCTGCGCCGACCGTCTAGAGGCGCCGGAAAGCGCTGATGGACAAGGCCGTCGTGGAAGACCGCATAGCCGGCCCCATACGCCGTGATCCCCAGTCCCAGCGGCAGCCACCACGATGACAGGTTGACACCGATCCAGATGAACAAGATGGCCGGCATCGCGAAAGTCACGGCGAACAGATCGTTGAGTTCGAACACGCCATCGCGAGGTTCATGGTGGCTGCGGTGCCAGCACCACAACGCGCCATGCATGACATATCGATGCATCGCCCAGGCAAACGCCTCCATGCCGGCGAATGCGGCGAAGAAGATGACGACCTTGGCAGCGAGGGCGACCATCGGCAAAGTCTAGGCCGTTCGGGCAAGATTGCGAACTCTCAAATCTTGACCCGCCATCACGCGCCTTGATACGCAATCCTTATCTCGTTTACCGAGGCAGCCAGTTGCCATGGAAGCCGGGCGGAACCCGGTGCGGTATGTGGATGCTCGCCACGGGCGCACCCTCGAAATCACGCGCATCGATGATCACCAAATCGGTCGTCTGTTCGATCAGATTAAGGACGAGGCCGATCAGCCAGCCCTCGTCCTCGGCAGCCTCGGCATGGGCAGGGATAAAGACGAATTCGCCTGGATAACGGTGCGTCTCGAAGCTATGCACTTTCCTGACACCGGCTTGCAGATCGTGCTTAAACAGGCTGCTGGCGCCGATAAACGCCGGGTCGGCTGTTTCAGGTAGCATCATCGCATAAGCATAGCGGTAGGGCCGGCTGGACCGGCGCTCGTCGATGCGCGGAAAGTCCTGTGGATGTCGATCGATCACATCACGGCGCACGCCCCGCTCGATCGGATCGATCGTCCAGCGCTCGAACGCGCCGCGCGGTGAGTCGGTCCCATCCATATTCCCCGCGAACATAGTGTCGTAGGCGACCACGTCGAGGATCACGCCGCCATCGCCCGTGTCATAGGCATTCGCCACGTGAAAGACATAGCAGGGATCGACCTCGCACCACATCACCTCGCTGCCGGCGCCTTCGCGGGGAAGTAAGCCCACCCGAGCAGGATGAGAGGGATTCCAGCGAAACGGGAACGTGTGCCCGGCAATCAGCGCACCCATCGAAAGGGTCACCGGCAGATCGAGAATCACCGCGAAGCGGGCGGTGATCCCGCAGTCATGCATCATCGGTCCATGGCTCACCCGCACCGGCTCCTCGCGGCGCACGCGGCCGTCGGCTGTCACCACGACATGATGAATCGCGGTTGGATCCCGAGGATTATAGGCGATCGCATGCATCTCGCCGGTCAGCGGATCGAGATGCGGGTGGGCGCTGAAGGTGCCGCGCAGCGTGCCGCCAAAATCGTCATAGGCCAGCGTCCCGAGCATATCATCGAGCAGTACAGGCGTGCTCCCCGCTTCGACCAGCGCCCAGGTCTTTCCCGCGAACCCCATCACGTTGGTGTTGACGGTGTCGAAATCGCCGTGGCGGGGGCCCGGCGCCGGCGGCTCACCCAGGGCGGCGGTGATCCGGGTCGAGCGGACCCAGCGATTGCGATACCAGCGCGCGCGACCGCGCTCGATGCGAAGACCGTGGACCATGCCGTCGCCGAGGAACCAGTGGTAGCTCCTCGGATCGGCGGCGATCGGGTTCGGGCCGATGCGCAAATAGCGCCCATCGAGAGCCGGAGGGATCGAGCCGGTTACCGCCAAATCCTCGATCGTCATTTCTTTCGTCATCGGCGCATGAATTCCCGTGAGGAACGGATGCGGACCGTCTGGAGCACTCATGCGGCCGCGATTGAAGGTTGCGAGCGCCGTCACGCCCTTGCTGACAACGCTGCGGATCGCAGTTTCGACGACGCCTGTCATAGGGTCTTGCTCCAAGTGTGAATCCGCCGCCGCCGGCTCACAATCTACGGAAGCGCTCACCCAGCGCAACGCCTGTACGCCTGAGGCCGTGTACCGCTGATGCCTCCCCAGGATTAACTGACCGGTGTCGGCGCTGCGGCGACTGCAGACGCGCACGCGCTGGGGCCGGTCTCTACCCGTTCCGCGACATCAACCGCTATCTACTCAACCCAGTGTTTGGGCTGCGACCGTGAAGGTGGTTGCGGGCATTACTCGCCGAATGTCGCTCGCCGGCCCATCGGCAGTTCAGCGCCGATACCGGCCGTGCACATCGCTCGACCGCTGGAGCCGACACCACAACGCTCGCTCGCTGCTCCTGACGGCTTCGGCCCGGCATGCCCAAAGGCGGTCATTGCAAGGCTGCCCCGGCAGTGGGTGGAACGTGCTCACCGGTCCAGCACCGCGTGACGCCGGATCGCCCTAACCTAATGGCGTCCGATTTCGATCGGCGACCATTCTGACGAGCCCGCAGTGAATTGGGCTGGTATTTAATCTGGATGTCGGCGACAAAGAGAGATCATTGCGATGCAGACCGTCAAATTCAATACCGGAGATACGGATCCTCTCCGAAGGCGAGGCCCGCGATACCGTTTTTCTCATAATTGCAGGTCCGGTCGAGGTGAGAATAGGCGAAGGTGCCAAGGACAAGAGTGTCGGGAGCTTGGACGCCGATGACGTCTTTCGCCCTCACGAGTCTTTTTTTATTCCTCATCATGCTGATGAGGTATTTTTCAGTCGCTGGACTTTTTTACTTGCTCGTTTGGAAGCGCCCCCTGCGGTGGCGCGAGCGCGAGTTGAACTCAGAGAAACCGAGCAGCTCCGCGATCAGGCGCGAAATCCTGTGGTCGATTTCGGCGACCTTGATTTTTGCCGTGGCCGGCGCGTTCATGCTCGAGGGCTGGGAGCTGGGATGGACGCGGATCTACCTCGAACCTACCCGCTACGGCTGGTCTTATTTCGTGCTGGGCCCGCTGCTCTACATGGCTCTTCACGACACATATTTTTATTGGACGCATCGGCTGCTTCATCAGCCGTGGTGGTATCGCCATGCGCATTACGTTCATCACGAATCGCTGAGCCCGTCGCCGTGGGCATCGTTTTCTTTTCATCCCCTGGAGTCAGTGATCGAAGCATTGTTTATTCCCGCGCTGGTGTTCGTGGTACCGATTCATGTCGCGGGTTTACTCTTTGTGCTCACGTCGATGACGATTTTCGGCGTCATCAATCATCTCGGCTATGAAATTTATCCGCGTTTTTTGGTGGATCGGGGCGTAGGCCGCTGGTTCATTTCGGTGACTCATCACAACTGGCATCACCGGCGCTTCAGGTGCAATTATGCTTTGTACTTTCGCTTGTGGGACATTTGGATGCAGACGGACCGGTGGCCCAACGTCTCAGCTGCGAGGGACCAGCGGATGTGGGACCGGGGATCAACTCGAACGCGAGTCCCGCGAACACGGTGACGAAATAAATGCTCAGCGACCCGGGGACTGTCCCTTCGGTTTAAACGCCGCGTTATACCCTCTCGAGGCCGCCGGAATAATGTCGGGCAACAACCGGATGTGCGCACCTACCGTCGTTCTCAGCTGGAGCGAGCGGCCGTTGTGGGTCGGCTACCACGGTTTTGGAAGCGCTTAACGAGCGTCAGCTTTTGGCAGTGCGCCCTGAAGGCGCGAATCACCTGTGGAGGAAGAAGCCACCCAGAGAATTGTCGATTGATCTGGTAGCTGACGAGCGGCTCGGCCGGGTAACCGGAAGGGCCGGAGCCTCGTGACAAAGAGCCTGCCCTCGCGAAAGCGGGGGTCGCCGTGGGCGGCTGAGCGATCCGGCGGGCGGTAACGTGAGTGAAGCCTGAGCAGGCCTCGAAAGTGACAATGCGGATGCCGACCCTCCTGCCATTTGGGGAAGGCTGCATGAGCGGGGAAGCAATCGACACGAGCACCCGCTCGATCCGCCGGGGTAGTGGGCACGGCACGTCGGGAAGGTGGTTCGGGTAATCGGGGGAGACCCGTCCTGTGCGAGGGTAGCGGCCTCAACGTCGCAACGGGCGACGGCCAAGGCGGGGGTCGGACAGGGTCGTAGGAGCGTCGAGGCCGGGCAATGCCGGCGGAGCAAAGGGCCCTGACTTCTGGTGCGCTTTCGAAGACGGTGAGGTGAGGGTGATTGGCGATGAGCCTGGTAACACCTGAGAAGATCCGGACCCTGCAGAGAAAGCTGTACCGCAAGGCGAAGACGGCGCCCGCTTTCCGCTTCTACATGCTCTACGACAAGATCTGTCGTGAAGATATCTTGCGCCACGCCTACGGGCTGGCTCGTGGCAACGCGGGTGCTCCGGGCGTGGACGGGATGAGCTTTGGGCAGATCGAGGCGGCGGGTCTGGCGGCCTGGCTGGCGGGTTTACGCGAGGAACTGGTCTCGAAGACGTACCGCCCCGATCCGGTGCGGCGGGTCATGATCCCGAAGCCGGATGGTGGAGGCGAGCGCGCGCTCGGCATTCCAACGATCCGTGATCGGGTGGCCCAGACTGCCGCCAAGCTCGTGCTGGAACCCATTTTCGAGGCGGACTTCGAGGACAATGCCTACGGCTATCGCCCTGCTCGCGGCGCGGTGGATGCGGTCAAGGAAGTGCACCGGCTGATCTGCCGGGGCTACACCGATGTGGTCGACGCCGACCTATCCCGCTACTTCGATTCCGCACAACGAGCTTCTCAAATCGGTGGCTCGTCGCGTTGCGGATGGTTCCGTGCTGCGGCTGATCAAGCTGTGGCTGAAGGCGCCGATCGAGGAACGGGATGCTGACGGAACACGGGCGCATGAGTGGCGGCAAGAGCAACACGCGCGGCACGCCTCAAGGCGGCGTCGCGAGCCCGCTGCTCGCCAACATCTACATGAACCGGTTCCTGAAGTATTGGCGGTTGACCAAACGCGGCGAAGCGTTCAGTGCCCACGTCGTCTGCTATGCCGACGACTTCGTCATCCTCAGCTGCGGTCGCGCGGCCCAGGCTCTGACGTGGACGAAGGCGGTGATGACGAAGCTCGGGCTGACACTCAACCAGGCCAAGACCTCGCTGAGAAATGCCCGGCAGGACCGCTTCGACTTCCTTGGCTACTCGTTCGGACCTCATCACTATAAGGCGAACGGCAAACGGTATCTGGGCGCTGCGCGCGAGGCGGGGCTCTTGACATCCGAGGCGCTCAAACGGCTGCTTAGGGATGCGATCAGGCGCCGGCAAGCGGCCCATGCGCTGCGGGCGATCAGCGAGCGCATGGCCGAAGCCGGTATCGAGCCGATGTCGATGGAAGAGATCGGTCGGGAGGTAAAAGCCGTTCGTGCCGAGCGCCGGCGACGTGCGGGCGGTCGTTGATACCAATGCGCTGCTGTCCGGCTTGTTTTGGCGCGGCCGACCGCACGCACTGATGGAGCATGCTCGCGCCGGCACGCTCACCAGCGTCACACATGAGTTGCTGGCAGATCCCAAATGGCGTCGGGGACCGGGTCCGGGCGCAGGTTGCGCTCCATGAACTGGCTGAAAAGCTTGACGATCGGCCACGGGCGTGCAAACAGACGGATGCTTTCCGCCTTTCTGGCACTATTCTCTGTTACGAGAATGGCGATTTGGATGAGGTTGCCGTCAATGCTACCATCGAACGTGACAATGTATCGTCCGTCAAGGTTTTGGAATTCCTCCACGTTGCGGGGCATCCCATAGCAGGCGAATGCCGTCTGGAGAATCTTGACCACAACGGCATGCCCTCGGACCTCATTGCCGGTCGTAGCCAGGATCGGCGAGTGAAAGACAATGTCGTGATCGAGGGCAGCTACCGCAGCAGGAAGATCGCCAGTTTCCAGCGCGGCCGTGAGGATCCTCTTTGTCATTGCGGTGATTCCTGGGCTTGTGACGGGGTGAAACGCGATTCGGTGTCAATTGGCGCCCAGAGCCTCAGCTCATACTGAAGTCGGCGAGCGCGATAAATCAGCATTTGACTCCATAAGGGAGGCTCGCAGCTGAGAGGCGGCGGCGGGTCCATCACGGCGCCAATCCATGATCCGCGCGAACTTAACCGCTTGCTGCTCGGTCATTGGTCCATTCAGCCAATGTCAGGGTTTTCAATAGTGAGCGAGCGGCATCCGGTGCAGCGCAGCGCCAATGAGGGTCGCTGCATAGGCATTGTCTACCTGCGCTGGTGTGTTGAAAGTCAGTCCTCTGCGCCAGCTATCCGGCGCCTCGGGATGAACCCCCGAGAGCACCACCCATCCGTCTCCGGTGGTTCCTTGCACAATGGCCGGAGTTCCGTCTGGGTATTTGGCAACAACGTCACCCCAGCCCGTAAGCTGGGGGCCGTCCTCCCAGTAGTGGTCGAGCGTCACCGATCCGGCAATCTCAATCCGCACCGCCGCCTTCCGAATGTTCCGATTTTCCAAGGCATAGAACTTGAAGCGCACACCTTCCGTGAGATTGAGTCCGTTATAGGGTGAGCTTCCTGCAAAGAATGCACCCGCGCATATGCCGAGATAGTTCAAGCCGCCCCGTACGGCCTTGCGAATATTCGACGCCTTAGTGTCTGACCGAAAAAGGGTTGAGTGATTTCAGTGAGTTGTGATTCGATGGTTGTGTCTGGTAATCAACGAGGCACAACATGTGGACCGAAATCA
>Ga0210407_10002239_pt1 | contig 16802 bp, 9 predicted proteins | sample IncBWC27MmetaG_FD_150860 | JGI IMG/M metagenome (GOLD analysis project Ga0210407, IMG submission 150860) | Forest soil microbial communities from Barre Woods Harvard Forest LTER site, Petersham, Massachusetts, United States - Inc-BW-C-27-M | ecosystem: Environmental > Terrestrial > Soil >...
AATTGCCGCCGATATCTGCAGGACCGGAATCGGTTTGATTGCTTCCGGATCCTGCAGCTGATCGTAGGACGATTGCGAGTTCGGCGGCGAGTCCGCCGATTGTGCGAAGACTTGCCCGGTGGAGAGGGCCTGCAAGAGCAAGGCAGTAGCGAAAAGGAGCGAGCAACGATGGCGCGTGAGGATTGGATCTTGTCGCCGACGATCGGAGAGGCCTGAGACAGTGGTCTTCTGTTTTGAACAGAGGTACCCGAACGGCCCTTTTTGATGGGCCCGCGCAAGGGCGACCGAGTTCCTCGTTAAGTACCGCACGAATTCGTCAACAGTTTCTGATTGACCTTTCTTAGCATTGCCTGCCTCCCCTGATTGGTCAAAGCAATATCGGGGTACCTGTGCCGTTCTCATTATTTCCAGATCGACACTCAGACCGAATTGACAAATCCCTGAGTTAGGTGGGCAGGACAAGGGCTAGTTACATTCGGCGACCAGATAGGGCGTGCACCGCTGTGAACCTGTGGCTGGCGAATTGTTATTTCTCTCAGCCACAGGCATGTAACATTACATCCTGTCGCCAAGTTAGAGCGGGTGGTCGCTGGTTTTAAGGGCCTTCGGGACGGATAGCATTTTCGGCAGGGACAGGCGGGCCCCACGCTGAAGAAACGCCGGTAAAGGCTCATTCTATTGAGAATAGACAATTGAATGTCGAAAACAGCCTGATCGACAGCCGCGCCTTCCCAGATTCTCTTTGACATTTTCCTTTTTCAAGGCCTCTGAAGTATAGGGAATCGAAGGCTCTAGAAAAAAGCCATTTGAGGTTTTCTGAAAGCTGGCTCTTAGATAATAGGGGGACTAATAGGTTGCTTTTCCTTGGGCGGAGGGGAAACTGCCCTCAGTCTGGCAAGCCTCTAGGCCGTGGCGGCAAAGTCGTCCGCGTCAGGTGGACTACGAGATCAAACGCGGGACCACTCCCGTTCCGCGCGTAGTACGCGCCGCCGCGTTTTGTACAGAGGCACGAGATTCCCAGCAGACCCGTCCTTTCGGTACAAGTTCGGTACCATTCAGGAGGGCAGATACGAGAGGTTGTTCCCGTAAGCGACGCCAGAGAAAGGGCTTATAGTTTTTGCTCATTTGGTTCGTAGCCAGATGCTCTATCCAACTGAGCTACGGGCGCGCAGGGAAACACTTCACTGTCAACAGTTTACGGCAAGTTCTTCCTCGATTTCAACCTCGAGTTTTAGTTCTTCCTGAGCACTTGTGAGAAATCGCAGGGTGCGTTATCCATCTCATACGAAACAACTTAAATAAATTGACTTCATGCATGAGCGTCTAGCAAATTACCAGACGCTCGACTCGTGGGGAGCAACCGGAAGAGGGCGTTGAAGTGGATGAAAAGAACAACCAGCGCATCGCAGAATCGCAGCAAGACGCAAATCCTAAGGAATCACGAGAGAAATGAGAATTCGCCAGAGACAGGTTAGCGCGGGTTGCACCTGGTGGTCGCTGATTTTAAAGGCATTCGCGAGGGATAGCATTTTCGGCAGGGACAATACGGGATAATCGACACTTTCGGTTATCGAGGCAGAGAGCGCCGTTGTAGTTCTTTCAGCAATTCCTTGTGGTGCTTTTGTGCGAGTTTGGGCTCTGCTAACGTCGAGTCAGCGCCCTCCCAAAGTTGGAGAAATGTTTCATAGGATTGCAGGGCTTTCTCTTGCTGGCCCAACTTCTCCTGACAGACAGCTAGATAATAAACCGCGAGCTGACACGACTTTGGTGCCTGATAAGTTTGGCAATTTCTGGTGCCGGCGAACGCAAAGTCACGGACAAGACCAAGTGGATTTAGATTCCATCGCCGCAGAATGGCATTTGGGATTGTACCGTATACAATTAGTGCTGAAGACGCGCCAGTTCGACGTAGGATGCCAAACTGTAGTGAGGTGGTTCATCAGCCGCCTCGGCATTTGCCTCACCCGTCATTTTTCCGTCCCCCCGCTGCCACAGCTCTAAACGCACATAATGACGTTGCCGATTGGCGTCGGGTGTGGGAATGGACCCGCTAAAGAGACCTACAAACATCTTGCCTCTCCAGCGGGCTTGATTGAGCAGCGTCTCGAACTGATCTCCAAGCTTTATGTGAATGTTGCCATCGGGTTGGAAGACCAGTTTCAGGGGAATCGTGTCCTGCCAGGTTCGAACGGTACCCTCCCACGTTCCCAGCAAGTCCGGCCGTGGTTTGTATGTCTCATTCGGAGCTTCGGGGTTCCTTGGTTTGGCTGCGCGTGCGGCCGCATATCGGGGTACAAGAGCGCTGACGATTTCGTCTGCAATCTGTGGGATGGCGGGAATTCCGCTGTAAACGTCCGACGGGCTCGAGTTCGTCAGGGCCACGACTGCAAGATCCTCATCGGGGTACAGACGCATCGTGGTACTGACACCAGGCATACCACCATCGTGGCCCACACTCTTGAAGCCGTATTCGTCCGGAGTGCCGAAGAATCCAAGGCCGTAGAATTCATCGGAGCCGCCCATCGGCACATCGAGACGGTGCATCAGGTCGATTGCCGAATCATCGAGAATCGGCTGCTGGTCCTGGAGATGGTCTTTCAAATGGAACATGGCGAAGCGAATCAGGTCGTGTGCACTGGAATAGACTGCGGAGGCTCCGAGGTGATCGAACGTGTAGAAGGCGAGCGTGCGAGCGTGCGAATCGTATCGAGCGGCCGTGTACGGTTCAAGATTCGGCGTAATTCCCACCGCCGAGTGAGGCAACCCGAGCGGAGCAAGAACCAGTGCCCGCATGGCATCGGCGTAACTGACCCCGGAAACACGGGTGATGATGTGGCTGAGAACCCCAAACCCTAAATTCGAGTATTGAAAGACTTCTCCGGGCGGATTGATCAGGTTTCCGTAGCGCAAAATTGTGTCGTCCATCGGTGGACACGCGTAGGATTCATTCACGTAAATAAAATGCCAGTGTAGCGGCAATCCGGCAGTGTGATTCAACAGCCGTCGGATCGTAGCGCCCGAAGCGTCGCCCGCTAGTGGCGTGAGCTTTTCCGCACCAAGGTAGTCGTTCGCGGGCGCATCGAGTTTTAGCTTGCCTTGTTTTACGAGAGCCATAATCGCGGTCGCGGTGAACGGCTTGCTGATGGACGCCAGCGAGTACATGGTATTCGGAGTAGCGAGGCGGAGCTGTTCACGGTCGGCCCAGCCGAATCCCTGCTCCCAGATGATCCTTCCGTGTTGTGCCACAGCAACCGCGACAGAAGGCAGTTGATCTTTCAGCATCAGCTCCTGAATCTTCGAACGCACACGGGCGAAACGAAGGTCGGCCGCTCCTACTGTATCGATTTGCGCCGCGTGTTCTGCGGAGGTTGACATCAGAGACGTTCCCAAGAGGAACGTCAACGTGACCACGGCCATACGGCATGATGTCGCTATCCTGATTTGTGTCATTTCGTCTCCTTGTCGAACGTCTCCGGAGTCCGGGATGCGCGCGGCCGTCGCTGCGCACCGGGGCTATAGAGTTCGCGACGGCTAAGGGTGATGTTGAATGACGCTGCCCGCGAGAGCATCAGTCATTTTTCCGCCCTCAACGGCAACTTGGCCATTCACGAGAACATAGAGAATCCCGACCGGATAGGAAGCCGGTTTCACGAAGGTCGCTGTATCGCGTACCGTCTGCGCATCAAAGATGGTGATGTCCGCAAACATTCCCAACGCGATCCGTCCCCGGTCGTTCAATTTCAGCTGGGTCGCCGGCAGTGAAGTCATGGCCCGAATGGCGTTCGGCACTGACATGACGTGTTCCTCACGTACGTATTTTGCGAGGATTCGGGGAAAGGTTCCGAACGTCCGCGGATGCGCGTGTGACGCAGCGACAGGGTCCGAAGGTGGTGCGTCGCTCGAAATACTGACGAAGTCCGCTTTGTAGATTTCACGCTTCTGCTCCTCGTCCATGCTTTTGGGGTTTACGGTCGTGTTGCCGGCCGCGACCAGGTCGAAGAATACCGTCCAAGGATCTACGCTACGTGATTTCGCGATTTGCGCTATGGACATCCCGGCATAGTGGGGATCGACGCCTTGCGGAATATCAGCGACGAGGACGTTATCCCAGTCCCGGCCCACATGGATGTACCAATTTTCCCAGTCTGCTCGTGTTTCAATTTCTCTTCTTAGCCGGCTGCGGACGGCAGAATCGCCGAGGCTTTTTACCAACGGTTCACGCCCGCCAGCAAAGTTCCAAGGCGCGATCAATGCGCTGAGGTCGAGGCCGTTGTAGATATATGGGTATGCATCCGCTGTAATCTCAATACCTTTGCTTCGCGCTTCCTCGATGCGGTCCAAAGCTTTTTCGACTAAGCTCCAGTTGTCCTGTCCTGCAGCCTTGAGGTGGTAGATGTGAGCGGGGATATGAGCCTTCCGGGCGATCTCGATGACTTCGTCGATGGCCTCGAGCACCCCGCCGCTCTCGTTGCGCATGTGACTGAAATAAATTCCATCGTACCGCGCCGCAACCTTGGCGAGCGCGATGATCTCGGCGGTTTTCGCGTATGACCCGGGAGGATAAATCAAGGCTGTAGAGACGCCGACCGCGCCTTGCTGCATGGCCTCAGCTACGAGCTCCTCCATTCGCGCGAGCTGGGCCGGCGTAGGATCAACATCCCGGTCGCCCAACACCACCTGCCGGATCTGGGCAGCGCCTACGTTGTGGATGACATTTAGCGCAATTTTGCGTTGGCTCAGGATATCGAAATACTCGGAGTAGTTAGTCCAGAAGAACGGAAACTCAAATCGTCGCTTCAAACTCCGAATTGTTTCCGGATTTTGCGGCGCGGGTGAGTCTCCTTCTCCCACCAGGATCGTTGTGACCCCTTGCAACAGTTTGCTGGCCGCGCTCGTACGATCCAAAACGAGCGGTAGACTGTCTCCCGCCATCATGTCGATGAAGCCTGGCGTGACAAATAGATTGTGCACGTCTATCGTGCGAGCCGACGGAACTTGACGCAGGCTGCCGATCGCAGCCACACGTCCGTCCCGGATGCCAAGATCGGCGCGGAACCATGGATTCCCCGTGCCGTCCAGAATTCGGCCGTTGATGATGAGAACGTCGAACGGGCGATCTCCGGAATCAGAGCGGGCTACAACAAAAAAAGACAGAGTAAGAAGGAAGGCACCGAAAATCTTGCCTTTGTGCGTCGTTGCCACAGCAGCGCCTCCCAGGTGAATCAAATCACTGAACGCATCCACGGGCCTCGATTTTCCACTCATGGACGATCTCGCCGTTTTTTTCGACAAAAGCACGGTCGTGAAGATTGATGCTCCCGCACGCGTGGCTCGGGATCACTCGCACACGATCACCAACTTGCAACGACTGCGAACGGCCGTCCGACAGAAAAAGAATGCCGTGCTCCTCAGAAGCCCTCGAGAATTTGGCACCCGGATATCCCTTCACAACCCCGGCGCCCTGCCAGTCCGACAGTTGGTCCGAGCTGAAGGTCTTGCTCCCTCCATCGATCACTGCGCGATCCGAAGCAGGACGACTCACGACGGTACACTCGTAACTTAGAGCGCAGTCACTCAACTCACAAGATCCCAAGTGAACTTGGGTACAATCATTGAAGATGTTTGTTCCAGGCCGGTTTTCGGTCACACCGGCAACCCGGCATGCGCCCTCTCGCGCAGGGCTGGACCCCATGCTGACGACCTCGGTTGTAGTTCCCCGCTCGCGCAAGATGGATGCGACACGCGCCATCCGTCTGCCTGCCTCTTCCGCGCGAGCGAATCGTTCCTCGGCACTGCCCGGCTGATATACATGCCCTTCGTGTGTGAAGATGCCTTTAAGCCGGATGCCACGTAAGGCGACCAAAAAGTGCGCGAAATCACATGCGTCGTCGGGACCAACTCCGCAGCGATGGTGGCCGGTGTCGACTTCCATCAGCACATCCAACGATTGGTCGTGTGCCGAGAAGAATTCCGAGAGTGCCTGTGCAGCCTGACTGGAATCTACACCCACACTCATTCTGCAACATTGCGCCAACCGGGCCAGCCTCTCGAAACGAAGTCGATCCACCACGCAACAGGAGATGAAGATGTCCTGCAGTCCGGCATCGGCCATGACTTCTGCCTCGCCGATTTTGGCGCACGTGATTCCGCAGGCGCCTGCATCCATCTGCATCCGCGCGAGCGCGGCCATCTTGTGCGTCTTCACATGAGGACGATAGGCAACGTGGTAGGACTGGCAGGTCTCGACCACGCGTTGCAGGTTTCGCCCCAGAACATCGAGATCGATCACCGGCACCGGGGTGGGGACCTGGCTTATTCGCAAAAGCTGGTCGCCGTCTTGACGCACGATAGCCTTCTGCCGTGGCCAGATGAACAGATTCGCCGTGCCCACATGCATTCAACTGGCATTAGAACTCCAGTCGCAAGCTGACTTGGACTCGGCGAGGTGTCCAGTAATCGCCGTTGGCTGGATCTCCGGGCTGGCTCGAGATCACGCCAAAGCTCGACGGGTCAAGATAATTGAGCGAGGGGTCTTGAAAGAGAGGGTGGTTCAATACGTTGAAGAAATCGAAGCCGAGTCTGAACCTCACCCTCTCGGTTACTCGCAGGTCCTTAATGAGCGAGGTATCCCAGGTGAAGCGGGACAGCCCACGAATAAACCCTTGGGAGGTCCTCGTGTCTTGGCTGATTAAAAACGGACGAAAGTCGGCGTACGCTGCCGAGGGATCCGCGAACAGGTTGAGGCCGGATCCGCCATTCGTGGGATTGCCTGCGGTTCCAATTCCGTTGGATCCCGGTACGTTCGTGTGCAGTCCCGTGCTGGTGTTCAGGGCGCCTTTTCCCGGAATGCTCTCATAGAAGCTCGTCGAGCCAAACGGCTGTCCGCCCATCGAGACGTCCAGCGGCAGGCCACTCGCGAAGGTCATTACGTTGGACCAGTGCCAACCCTCGACTAGGCGTCTGAGTGACCCGCCGGTGTAGCGGTGTCCAGGGCCGAACGGCAGATCGTACACTCCATAGGCACTAATGACATGCCGGCGATCGCCCAATGCTGGACTATAGGAGTAGTTCAGATTATAGGGGTTCACTGGGACGCCCGCGCCGCCGTCTGTGCTGTTCTCGCCGGTGCTGTTCCATTTGGATAAGGTGTAGTTCAGCGTGAAAGTTAGGCCGTGCGAAGTCCTTTTGTTGAAGCTTAGGAACATCGCATTGTAATTGCTCCAACCGACCGGGGAGATGTCCAGAGAGCCTACGAGCTGTTGATTCTCAACCTTCGTGCTCAACAGCGGGTCGATGTGGTTCTGCCAGAGGTTCTTCACAAATGCACTTATGAAGTCGGAAGAGTCGGTGGTCGCAAGCTGCACGGTGGCGCCTGGTGCGATGCTGTTTTCGAACCAAGGTTGCGGACTGACACTAGCTGGGCTCACCCCGTTGCGCAGCTGCACGGCGACTTGATCGAACGCCTGTGCAAAGTTCTGCGACGACTTGTGGCTCAGGTCCGCAATGAAGAATGGTACAGCGTTTAAGTCCAGCGAAGTTTCGATGTGTCGGGCAAAACGTCCCATGTAGCCAACTTCCACGAGCACGTTTCCTAGGAACTCGCGCTGGTACGTGAAATTGACGCTATGCATCGATGCGACTTTGAAATTCGGATCAAACGCAAGCAAAAAACCGGCCCCATAGTTCGATGGCGGAATGTACGGGGAGGCGATTTGCGGAGCAGCCACCGGGAGCGGTGCCGGACCGTCCACTCCGACCCGGAAATTTTGGCCAGCACCGTTCGAAGGGGCGACCAGAGGATTGGTTTGCGCAAGCAACTGGTCTCCTTCCTGTGCGAACTGGACCTCACCGACCGCGAGCGCACGGAAATATGCCAAGCCATACCCGCCACGGATGACACCCTTCCGGTCCCCAAAGATTCGACCCAGGATCCCTTGGCGGAACGAAGGGTTCCATGCAGCGGCTAGACGAGGCCCCACATGGTTTTGGAGAGGGAAATAGCCTCGGCCCCCGAAGTTGCCAATGGGCGACCAAGCAAAACCCGGATTGTAGACTTGGCCGAGGCGGGCCATGGCCGCTCGCTGGTCAAGGTACTGGACAGGATCAATCAGCTGACCGGTCTGTGCATTCGTGATAAAGGTTTGACGGCCGTGATTGTCGCTGAAGGGGGTCTCGATCGTGCCCATGAGTCCAAGACTCAGGCTGAGAGAGTTCGTGAGACGCCAGATGTCGCTAACGTGATACTCGAAATGATGCCAAATTCCGGCGGTGTTAAGCGGTGTAGCGGTCGGTTCAGCGGTTCCGTCAGGATTGCGGACAACTATATCATTTACGCTGTCGACGATCCCCAAAGTTGCGGCGTACAGGTTGTTCCAGAGAGAAATGTCGTTCGGCAATAAGCAATTCGCAGTGGTCGCGGTTCCGCAGGTAGGAGGGCGCTGGGAGTTTGAAACAGGCACGAACTGGTTGGTCCCTATCTCCGCGACCGGGAAGATGTTGTAGATATTCGCGCCCTCACGATTCTGCAGGAAGTAAAGGTGTTGGTAATTGACCCCGAACTGTAGTTGGTGCTTGCCTAGAACCTTCGTTAGAGTATCCGCGAATTGCCAGGTCCTGGAAATTCCGAGCTGAGCGCGGGCACCGTTGATTTGAACAGGATCTTGAATCACAGGCAGGTGCAGAGCCACGCCAGCGCCCTGGAGCAAGGTCGTTGGATGTGGCTGTACGAACTGAATCGTTGACTGATTGAATCCCACATGGAATTCATTCACGGTGGTTGGGCTTAACTCTCCGGTGAGCCCAAAAGCGTAGAGGCGGGGATGATTGTCTATCGAAGCCGTAGTTATGATGTGACTCGGACCACCCCTCCAGTCGATTCCAGGATTGTTGAACGGGTTAAAGAAAGTGTTTTCTGCCCAAGACCATAGCCCGTTAGCGCGCCATTTTGGCGAGATCGTGTAATCAATGCGCGCAACAACATTGTCATTGTGTTGCGCGGACGTTGCAGGACCACTGATTCCGGTGGTGTTTAGCTGGTCACCGAGCGATGAATCATTTCCAGAAGGTAAAAGGTTAAACTGGTCCGCTATAACGGGGCTAATACCCACCCGGCGGGGATCACATGGTAAGTTGCCGGACGTCCCGCAAAGAGTCGAGGTCGCGAGATCATAGGAAACGATATTCCCGGTTCCATCACGGAAACGGAGGATCCCAGCTCGAAGGCTCGGAGTAGGAACCAATCCATTCACTTGGGAACTGTTAGGAAACCGCCGTAGCTCCATGTTCAGGAAGAAAAACAGCTTGTCGCGCAGCACAGGCCCGAGAAGTGGTCCACCCAACCGGAAACCGCCTCGGTTATCGAGAAACTTTGCTTTGGGTTGTTGAAGGCGGTCAGCAGCCCAGGTATTCGCGACGAGGTGGTCATCAACGTGATACCAGTAAGCGGCACCGTGATACTCAGGCGTGCCGTGCTTGACCGCAAACGCGAAATCCCCACCTGCCGAACGGGCGAAGTTCGCGTTTTGGTTCGTAATACTAGAATTGAATTGTTCGATGGCCTCGACCGGGAGCGGTATTCCCGCGCCTACGTTGCCGCAACATTCTCCTCCCACCTGCGAATCGGAAATGTCCAGACCATCAAGGGTAAACGTGTTTTGATCGCCCTGCGCGCCGGCGATGGTGCCACTTGACCCGTTGTAGGCCCCGCCCGTCCAAGGTTGTGCGCCGGGCTGTAGAAACACCAACTCTACAGCTCGGCGCGTTACTGTGGGCAAGTCTTGAACTTCCTGGCTTCCGATGACGTTACTCACGGATGCGTCTGTGGTCTGAAGATAAGCTTGGGCGGTCGCGGCAACGGTTACCGTTTCGGCCACAGAACCGAGCTTTAGAACGACATTAATGAGCCCCGATTTCGCCAGTTCAACAACTACGCCGTCAACCACGCTGGTCTGAAAACCATCTGCCGCAACGGATAGGGTGTAAGTCCCGGGCGACACTGCCGGAAACGAATATTGGCCGGAAGCATTGCCGTCGGTGGTTACGATTGCTCCCGTTGATTTCGACTTGAGGGTAGCCTTTGCTTTGGGAACCACGGCACCGGAGGGATCCGTCACCAGGCCGGTGAGCGCTCCGGTTGTGGCTGTTGTTTGAGCCTGCATTACAGGGGCGCTCGCCAAAAACAGCAGCAGTCCGAGCAGCCCAAATCGCAGGGGCATACGCTTATGACTCATGGTGGTTCTCCTCTCGCCATACATAAAGAAGCCGTCCCGTGCAGGTCTCGCATTTACAAAAGCCTGGACACGACAAATTGCATCAACGCTGTTGCGAAACTGCGACGTTTGTTGCATTATCGGTAGCCACCGCGACGTTTGTTGCATTATCGCTAGCCGCTCCACCTTGGCGATAGCGTTTATAATGAAGACAGCGTTGTTGTCAAGCCGAAAATATCATTCGTGAGGATTCACAAATTGCATCATTTGTTGCGTCCTGTTAAGAGCCGTACGACGAATTCTGCTGATGAATCGCGCTGGACATTCGGCAGCGGCAACAAGATCGCGGCGATACGAATTAAGCCAGGGTGAGGTATTTCCCTTCCCGATCGTATTAACCTTGAACCGGGCGCATAATCGCCAAGTACAGCACGACCCGCGGGTCCAGAGAAAAAGATGCGAAGCAACAGCAAGAAATTGAAAGCCGGCTTAAAGCCGATAACGATTCTGCTCAAACCTCTCAGTCGTAGAAGGCGAGAGCTGATGCAGCGCGTTCTGGAGCATCCCAGGGAGCATGTGTTGTTGAGCGTCCGCACGCTCGCAAAGGAGGTGAAGGCAGAGCCTTCAACCCTGCTAAGAACAGTGCAAGCCATGGGCTTCGATACGTACAAGGATTTTCAGCGTTACCTCCATGAGTTTTCCGTGATTGTTGCGACACCGCTTGACTTGATGAAGGAATCCAACCACGCGAATTCCGGGATCAGTGGACACATTCGGCAAACGCTCGATTGCGCACTCAACAATTTGCAATCCTTGCGGAACACTTTAGATCCCGCTCAGCTTGAGCACTTCGCTAGGAAGACTTATAGAGCCGAGCGAGTTTTGATCATAGGTGGAGATCTGGCCTCGTCTCTCGTGTGGTTTCTCGAATACAGCCTGCGATTGATAGGTTTGCCGGTAATGGCAGCGACGAGCTATGGAGAGACCATTCATCTAACCCGCAGCGCGACACGCCGTGACGTGCTTATTGCCATCTCGTTCCGGCGAGGATTGCGGCAAACGGTTGAGGGGCTGTTACAGGCGCGTCTAAAGAAGGCATACTGCATCGGGATCACCGACAGTGTTGTGTCGCCTATTGCGAGGAATTCCGATCAGTATTTTCTTGCCTCCATCGAAAGTTCTTCTTACGGCGGTTCATACGTTTCGCCTATGGCATTGCTAGACGCGATTTTGGTCGCGTGCGCACACTACCGGCGGAAGCGCACGCTTCGACTATTGAAGGAAGCCGACCGTGAGTCGAGATCTGGCACTCGATGGTACGCGGGATAACTGATATCAAGCGGTTTTGCCAGTAAAGAAGTTGGGCTTCTCTACAAACCGGGCTGCGCAACGGGGCGTCAATCGTGATGGGTACAATTTTCGGTTCCAGTGTTTCTTGTTCCAAATGCTATCGCGAATCATACGCTTCTCCAGGGTCGTCTTGGTGTCGGTTACCGGTGGGCTGCTAAGCCTCTTCGGCGAGGTCGCCCTTGGAAAACTTAGTACCCGTTCCGACATACCGGAGGTCTATACGCTTGTGTGCGCGTGGCCTACGGTAAACCCGTGGGGTTCAAAGGACCCGGCGAACCGCGAGATAGTGCGGGGAATCGGGAGAATTGGTACCGGCACGATGGACGGTCCTATAAGCTTGGATCGCTCTTAGAGCCCTGCCGATGTTGTTCAGCACTTGGTGCAGCTTTTTCCGATTCGAATGAAGTAAACACTCGAAATTGGAGGCTATATGGACGTGAAAAGATGTTATTCGACAGTTTCTCGACTGCTCCTGCTCGCTTTTCTTTGCCTTGCCGGCCCTTCGGCTGGACGGCTGGTCGCTCAACCCAACCCTATGGGAACTCGTGCCGCCGCGCTCGAACAAAAACTTCAGGCGATTCTCGCAAAATCGAGCGGTGTTTGGGGGATAAGTGTCAGGTATGTCGAGCGTAATGAATTCGCAGAAATCAACGCCGAGCAACGGTTTCAAATGGCAAGTGTGTTCAAAATACCGGTTCTCGTGGAGCTCTACAACCAGGCCAAAGAAGGTAAGATTTCGCTCGACGAACGTGTCGAGTGGCGCGATACACCACTTTATTTCGGAAGTGGAATCTTGGTGAACCTTGACCCCGGTCTACGCCCAAGCATTCGTGATTTAGCCACACTGATGGTGATAGTGAGCGATAACGCGGCGACCGACCAGCTTTGCAGGCGCTTGGGTTTCGACCGAATCAATGCCCGCATGCGTGAGCTTGGCCTGGAACACACGCGTGTGGACGTGGGCACAAGGGACTTGATCTTACGAGCTCTGGGATTGACCGGCGAGCAGTATCGGGATCTGACCGTCGAACAGTTGAATAAGCTTGACCGCAGCAAATTGGGCTCTGAGATCAAGGAAAACCAGAAAAGATTCTTGGATCAATGTCCAAACTGCGGCACTCCAGGTGAAGTGACTACGCTTCTTGAGAGGTTGTTGGCTGGCCGAGCGGCCGATAAAGACTCAACCAGTGAGATGCTTAAGATCCTGTCCAATCAGCAATTCAATGAGCGGCTGCCGCGTTGGCTGCCCTACGATGTCCGCGTTGACCATAAGACGGGAACGCTGCTCGAGCCTGTTTGGGTCGTGAATGACGCCGGCATCATTTATTTGCCGGGGGACAAGCACATTGTCATTTCTGTTTTCAGCCGCGGCACACAAATGGACTTGAGTTCAGCCGAGACCAAAGCCGCGATCTCAGGTGCTGAGGAGCGGATCGCCGAACTCGGGAAGCTAGTGTTCGACTATTTCACAACGGTAGGTATGCAATGAGGCGGCTCATCTTCATCGCCATTTTTCTGCTTTTTACTGATCACGCAGACACCGGTTTCGCTCAAAGCAAGCCACAGTTGCTGCCACCCGATGTTGCTGCGCGCGTCGACGGCGTATTTGAAAAATGGGACAAGCCAAACGCGCCAGGCTGTGCGCTCGGCGTGTATAAAGACGGGCGGATCGTCTACAAGCGTGGCTACGGGATGGCGGATCTGAACAACGACGTGCCTATCACTCCGGGCACGGTCTTCCACGTCGCCTCGATGTCCAAACAATTCACGGCTGCATCGATGGTGCTTCTCGCACAACAGGGGAAGCTGTCGCTCGATGACGACGTGCGCAAATACCTCCCGGAATTGCCGGACTTCGGGGAACGGATCACCATTCGGCATCTTATCCACCACACGAGCGGCCTGCGCGATCAGTGGGAGCTGCTGGAGCTTGCAGGCTGGCGTTATTCGCTGGACCTAATCACAGATGAAGACGTGATGTCGGTGATGGTCCGTCAGAAGCAGCTCAACTTCAAGCCGGGCGAGAAACACGTGTACTGCAATACAGGGTACACGTTGATGGGACTTATCGTGAGGCGTGTCACCGGAATGAGCTTGCGCGAATTTACAACGAAAAACATTTTCGAACCCCTTGGAATGACACATACGCATTTTCGGGACGATCATGCGGAGATCGTGAAGCACAACGCCGTCGGCTACGAACAAGAGGGAGGAAACCCCTTTCGGCTGAGCGTAACGAACTTCGATACGGTGGGCGCGACGAGCCTGCACACGACGGTAGAAGACCTGCAATTGTGGGACGAAAATTTCTATCGCCCGCGCCTGGGCGGGACCGCGTTCGTTCAGCAGATGCTGGAGCGCGGCAAGCTGAACAACGGCGAAGTGCTGAAATACGCATTCGGACTAGAAGAAGGCGAGTATCGGGGGCTGCCGACAGTTGACCACGCCGGCGGTGACGCTGGGTATCGTTCCGACATGGTGCGGTTCCCACAACAGCATTTTTCCGCGGCTGCGCTCTGCAATACAGCTCAGACAAATCCTACAGGCATGACGAGACAGGTAGCGGACATTGTCCTCGAAAAGGAGCTGCAGCCTGATGCTAAGTCCGCCAAGACGAAGTCCAGAGATGGCAGGTCCGTCGCAGCGGCGGATGTGGGCGCTCTTGCCGGAACGTATTGGAGCCGCGAGGAAGATGAGTTCGCGAAGCTTGTCGTGAAGGCTGGGAAGCTGCAGGTCGATGCGGGCCAACTCGGGATGCTGACGTTGAAACCCGTGGCGGAGTCGCGTTTTAACTTTGAGGGTGTACCGTGGGGCGATTTTGTCGAGGTGCATTTCGTAGCCGCTGATGGAAGGAGGCCCCGAGGGTACGAGCGGAGCCTGTTCGGGGAGAAACCCGTGTTCTTCGAAGCGGTGACAGCGCTGGAGCCCAGCGCAACAGAGCTCGGCGCCTATGCGGGGGCGTACGTCAGCCAGGAGATTGATCCGGTGTATCGGGTGGTGTTGCAAGACGGCAAGCTGACCCTGTTCCGCCTGAAACACAAGCCTCGGGTTCTGCAGCCAACCGTAAAAGACGTCTTTTTCGGAGAGATTGGCACGGTTCGATTCACCCGGGACGCTCGGCAGCAGATTTCCGGATTCGTTCTGGATGCGGGACGGATCCGCAATTTCCAGTTCGAGAAAAAATCGGAATAGTGATTCGCGCGCATGTAGCTCAGCTGGATAGAGTGCTGGTCTCCGCGGACTACTCTCCCCTTGTCGTTTTTGTTTTCAGTCGTCGTTGGTTAGCTCGGAAGGGCTGTGCAATGCAACAGCAATGTTGTAGACACCGTTGCCCCTGCATTCTTGTCTCTCCACTCTCCACTCTCCACGCGCACTCGGCGCGGGAGCGAATCCTTCGATCGGCTTCACCCGCACTCCGTTGACGGTCTTCACGCCGATGATGAGCACGCCTCCCTGAGAATTCGCAAAGGCGAAACGACCTTCGGCAGTTGGTCCCTGACGTTTTCCGTCGAAGTTGCCTTTGTACTCGACACACAGACCATCGTTGAAGTGCGCGCACGCCTCTAGTATTCGTTGCGCTGTGAAAAGATCAAGTTCGGTTCTTCCCCCTGCTTCGAGGGGTCTCCGCACTGTGAGAATTCTAGCAACAACCCAGCTGCTTGAGTATTTTAGATCCTTGGTTCAGCACGCGAAGGTCGGGTATTCGCGCACGTCCGCGCTCAATATGGCGGTGCTATCAAACTGTCGAGCCAGTCGATGACGTGAGTTCCGGTGGTAACTAGCTCACTAACTTGGTGAAACTTTAGGCGAATTGGAGCACCCTTTCCATCTTTGTCTATGTAGCAGATCCCTTCGTGCGCAATCATGCCTGCAACCGAGAAGCACCTGAATTTCCGATGATGGTCCGCAGGCGAACGATAAACCCGCAGCCGACTGCTTGTAACTTGGGCGCACACATGCTGCCTGCCTTTGTGATAGATTTGCGCTCATGCGGATTCTACTTGTTTTCTGTTTGTGCGCATCGCTGGTGGTCGGCGCGAGTTTGCCGACGGCCGCTCCGGAGCAGGCTGGTTTCTCCCGCGATCGCCTGAACCGTATCAACACCGTTATGCAGGAGCATATCACCGCACGCCGGCTGAACGGCGCTTCCGGCCTTATCGCTCGGAACGGCAAGGTCATCTTCCGAGAGACTTGGGGTGCGTATAAGCCCGACACGATCGTGCGTATGTACTCGATGACGAAGGCCATCACAGGCGTCGCCGCCATGATTCTTTACGAAGAGGGTAAGTTTTCGCTCACTGATCCAGTATCGAAGTACCTTCCGGAGTTCACGAAGATGAGCGTGGCTCAAGAATCGTTTGACGCCGCCGGTAAGCGGACATATTACACCGTTCCCGCGGATCATCCCATCACGGTCCGCGACCTGTTCCGACACACCAGCGGCCTCGACTATGCGGGACCGAAAGATGAAAACGGCGAGCCTGCCTACAAGAAGCTGGGTGTGGAGGGCGGAAATGGGTGGGTGTCCTTCGATCTGACGGAAGCGGTAAGGCGTCTGGCCAGCGCCCCATTAAACCACCAGCCTGGCACGACGTTTCATTACGGCTTCTCGATCGACGTGCTGGGCCGTCTGGTCGAGGTCGTCTCCGGCAAGCCGCTCGACCAGTTTTTCGAAGAGCGGATTTTCCGTCCGCTCGGTATGAAGGACACGGCGTTCTTCGTGCCAGAAGAAAAATGGAATCGTCTGGCGGTGTTGTACACGCCTAAAAAGGGTGGCGGCATCGAACCGTCCACAGCCCCGGCGCAAGAGAACTACAAAAAGAAGCCTACGCTGCTCTTGGGCGGAGCGGGTTCGGTATCAACCCTCGACGACTATGCCCGGTTCGTCAGTATGTTGCTGAACGATGGCGAGCTTGAGGGGGTGCGCATTCTCGGCCGCAAGTCGGTCGAACTGATGAGGAGCGATCACCTCGGCGCACTGGCACGCGCCGGCGGCGTGCCGGCGGAAGGCTACGGTTTTGGCTTGACGTTTGCCGTGAACTTGGGTCCCGGCAAGTCCGCCAACGTTGGCTCTGAGGGCGAATACAATTGGGGAGGCGCGGCGGGAACCAGTTTCTGGATCGATCCCAAAGAGCACATGGTCGGCGTCTTTTTGGTCAATGTGCTGCCCAGCAGCGATGTCGTGGCCGCTGGTCAGTTCAAGAGGATGGCTTACGAAGCCCTCGTGGATTGAAGTTTAGTCGC
>Ga0210407_10002240_pt1 | contig 16800 bp, 16 predicted proteins | sample IncBWC27MmetaG_FD_150860 | JGI IMG/M metagenome (GOLD analysis project Ga0210407, IMG submission 150860) | Forest soil microbial communities from Barre Woods Harvard Forest LTER site, Petersham, Massachusetts, United States - Inc-BW-C-27-M | ecosystem: Environmental > Terrestrial > Soil >...
GCATAGTGCCAGGTTTCGCATATCGAACACGCCGATAGCACTGAATTCGATCCCTCCACTCCCAATCGCGTGATTTACAAACTCCGCGAATTGCTCGGCGTGGACGAAATGGGCGGCACTATGCGCCTGGGCGCATGGCCCTGCAAACTCGAGCCCGGCTCCTTCGCAGCCAAAGCCTACGGCCAGCTTGAAATTTCGGAGCGCCACCGCCATCGCTACGAATTCAATTGCGAATACGAAGAGACCCTCACGCGCGCGGGTTTCCGCATCACCGGACGCACCCCCGACGGCGTTTACGTCGAAATCATCGAAGCCCCGAATCACCCCTGGTTCGTCGGTTGCCAATTCCATCCCGAGTTCAAATCCAAGCCGCTGGCACCGCACCCGCTCTTCGCCGCGTTCATCCGCGCCAGCCTGGAAAATCGCCACCACCGCCTGGGTGCCGCAACAGAATCCCGGGTAACAGCTGCCGAACCCGCTACCGACTAATCGTCCCGCCCTAATCCGTCTCTGTGTCCTCCGCCTTCCTCCGGATTATCTGTGTTAATGTTCTCGCCTTTCTCCGCGCACTTCGCGTTCTGCGCTAGCCGCCGTCCCGCGCTGCAATTCAAAGTTGAATTACCTTCCATTCCCGCATAACCTGTTCCGGCAACCAGACATGCCACCAACCACCAGCTTCAACGTCGCCGACATCCGCTTCGGCCCCAACGCCCCTCTATTCCTGATCGCCGGCCCGTGCGTGATCGAAACTGAAGCCCACGCCACCACGATGGCCGAACGCATCGGCGCCGTCGCCGCCGAACTTGGCATTCCCTACATCTTCAAAGCCTCCTACGACAAAGCGAATCGCTCCTCAGTCTCCTCCTTCCGCGGCCCGCAACTTGAAGAAGGCCTGCGCATCCTGGCTGCCATAAAAAAACACACCGGCCTGCCGATCCTCACCGACGTGCACGACGTCTCCCAAGTCGGCCCTGCCGCCGAAGTTTGCGACATTTTGCAAATTCCCGCGTTCCTCTGCCGCCAGACCGACCTGCTAGCTGCCGCAGGCCGCACCGGCCGCGCCGTCAACGTGAAAAAAGGCCAGTTCGTCTCGCCCTGGGAAATGTCCAACGCGACGGAAAAAATCGCGAGCACCGGCAACGAAAAAATCATCCTCACTGAACGCGGCACCTCTTTCGGCTATCAGAATCTCGTCGTGGACATGCGCTCTTTCCCCGTTATGCGCAAGTTCGGCTATCCCGTGGTCTTCGACGTCACACATTCCGTGCAACTTCCCGGCGGAGCAGGGAAGTCCAGCGGCGGCCAGCCGGAATTCATCGAGCCTGTCGCGCGCGCCGGCACGGCCGCAGGCATAGATGGATTGTTCCTGGAAGTGCATGACAATCCCGCGCGAGCACTCTCCGACGGCGCGAACGCACTCCCACTAGAAAAACTCCGCCCGCTGCTGAAAAAAATTCTGCAGCTCGCGGCCCTGACGCGCGAATGGGACGCCCAAGCCCAATGAGCCTGGAAACCGCCAAGCGCGTCCTACGCGTAGAATCCGAAGCGATAGCGAGCCTGATCGACCGCCTCGACGCCCGCTTCGAAAAAGCAGTCGAACTAATGCACGCCTGCAAAGGCCGCATCGTAGTCACGGGACTCGGCAAGTCCGGCCTGGTAGGGCGCAAACTCGCCGCCACGTTCGCGAGCACTGGCACTCCCGCGCTTTTCCTGCACACCGGCGAAGCGCTACACGGCGATCTAGGCATGCTCACCGCAGGAGACGTAATGCTGGCAATCTCCTCCAGCGGTGAAACCGCGGAACTGATCGAGCTGCTTGAGACCGTCAAACGCCTGGGCGTTCCGCTCCTCGCGCTCACCGCAAATCCGAAATCCACTCTCGCGCAAGCCAGCAACATCGTCCTCGACATTGCAGTTAAGGAAGAAGCCTGCTCGCTGAATCTAGCGCCCACAGCTTCCACCGCCGCGGCCATGGCCATGGGCGACGCGCTCGCCATCGCGCTGCTGGAACGTCGCGGATTCAAGGAAGAAGATTTTGCAGCGCTGCATCCCGGCGGACGCCTCGGCAACAAACTCCGCCGCGTAGAATCCCTGATGCACCACGGCGAAAACGCACCGCGCGTCTTGCCCACCACAAAAATGCCGGACGTGATTTACGAAATGAGCCGCAAGGGCCTGGGCCTCGCCGCGGTCACCGAAACAGACGGCAAACTACTCGGCATCATCACCGATGGCGACCTGCGCCGCGTGATGCAAAAGCGCCAGGAAAACGTGCTAGCGCTCAGCGCCGCCGATTGCATGACCAAAAATCCCATCACGCTTTCGCGCCACGAACTAGCCGCGAGCGCTCTGCGCGTTATGGAAGAAAAAAAGATCACCAGCCTGCTGATCACAGACCCCGCAGGCAAACTAGAAGGCGTCCTGCACATCCATGATCTGTGGACCCTGCAACTGCTCTGACGGTTTCGGTGGCCGTAACAGTTGTTCTTGAAGTTGTAGCGGCCAGCTTTAGCTGGGCGCCTTTGACGTTGCTTTCGACTCTGTAACGCCACGAACAAGAAGGAATCGCACCATGCCAATCAAAGAACTAAAATTTCCCGCTGCAGTCCTCCGTCGCGCCAAACCCATCCGCGTCCTTCTAATGGACGTCGACGGCACGATGACCCCCGGCTACGTCTGCCTGCAGACTTTCCCCGACAACAGCGTCGCCGAAATGAAAATGTTCCACGCCCACGACGGCGCCGGCATCAAACTCGCCAGCATCATGGGGATCCGCACGGGGCTCATCACCGGACGCGACTCCCCCGCCAACGCCCGCCGCGCCCGCGAAGCCTCCATGGAATTTGTAATTCAAGGCCAGCCGAAAAAACTGGAAGCCTACAAGGCCATCCTGATCCGCGCCGGCGTAACCGACGAAGAAGTCGCTTACATCGGCGACGACCTGCCCGACTTGCCGATCCTGCAGCGCGTAGGCCTCGCCGTCGCAGTCGCCAACGCAGTCTACGAAGTTAAACGGGCAGCCCACTACATCACCACGGTCCGCGGCGGCGAAGGCGCCGTCCGCGAACTAGTAGAACTAATCCTGAAAGCCCAAGGCCGCTGGAAAAAAGCGATCCCCCAAGCTATCGCTTAGCTTACGATGGAAGTTTAACCATCGCTCCGTCATCCTGAGCCCGCGGAAGCGGGCGAAGGATATCTCTGCGCCTTTCGTCGACATCTATCACGCTTCCTGCAGTCGCAGGGGGTCTTAGACTCGCCCTGAGACCTCGCGAGGCCGAGCAATCGGTTGTCATCCCGAACGGAGTCCCGCGCTCTTTCTTTCCCGTCCCGCGACTGCGGGACGAGCGCGGGACGAAGAGAGGGATCTGCTTTTCATAACACCGCGCAAAAACCAAATCACAAACCGCCTACTCCTTCTGCCGCTCCTTCCGCATCTGCTCGAAAATCTGCTCCGCCCACTGCGGCGGATCCGGCCCCTTACTTAAATCCAATTTCATCCCGAGCGCCAATTTCCACCGGTCCATCCACAAAATCCCCGTCCCCACATAAAGATCCGGCGTCGCATAAGCCGGATCAGCCATCGCCGCATCGAGCGACACAAACTTGTACCCGCGCTTCTCCAATTTCTCCAGCAGCGCGTCCAAGCATTCCATGTTCAAAGCATTATCGTGAATCAACAAAATCTGCGGAATCTGCCGCCCAAACATTTCCGTCGATTCTTTCTCGGCGTAATCGAAAACCGTATCTACATACTCCAGATATTCCTTCTTCGCTCGTGCCGCCATCTTCTTGTCCTTCTTCTCCAGCGCGTGCCCCAGCGCGTCATTGAAAACGTAATCCGCGTCCTCGATCGTCACCGGCGCGATCGTGTATCCGCGGTCCTTTAGAAATGCGTCGAACGCGGTCTTCACCTCCATCGTCATTCCCGTATTCAAATAAGGATGGCGAAAATATTTTTCGCTCTGTCCCGCCGCTTTCAACAGCGCGCTCGTCACCACCTCGCCGCGAACGAGGTCATCCTCATATTGTTGCAGCGCCGTATTACTGAAATCGTCGTGCGCGAAGTTGTGATTTCCGAGCTGCAGCCCGGCCTCCAGCCACATCTGCAAAAGTTCCGCCCGCGCATCTCGCTCTCCCGTCACCTGCAATTTCCGCTCGTTCACGAAACCAATCGCCCAAGCGTGATGCGCCTTTAACGCCGCAGGGATCCCGCGATTAATCTTCTGCAATTCCTTCAATTCGCCGTATGCAAAATCGTCGCCTGGAAGCGCCCCAGGCAAATCGTCCACCGTGATCGCGATGCTACGTTGTGCACCGCCTTGCACAGCGTTTTGCGCTCCGCCTCCGCGACTCTCCGCCCCCGTTCGCCCAGCACGCGCGCCCCACGCGACTGCCGCGCAAAACAGCGCGCCAACACAAAACATCCGAGATCCGGCCGGCCCAGTCATCAAGAGTTCCTCGCTTCGCACCAAAATGAAAAAATCACAGGTGGCAATCCGTCACGCAACCGTTCACTGCTTCCGCACCGAACGCGAAAGCGCTTCCGCGCGCAAAGCTCCCACCGGCGTCTCCTCATGTTTGAAATAAACAAACACATCCCCGGTCAGCGTCAGCCTGCGCACTCTCTCCGCGACAGCGTTGCGCGAATATCGTTTCTTTCGCAACCGCAAATAACAAAAATCCGCGGTCACCACTTCCGGCGTTACGAGCTTCTCGTCCTCCGCCAGACAAAGCGCCGTCCCACCGTTGCGCAGCGTCGCGTAAACGTCCTCGTTGAACCACGACTCATGCCGGAATTCAAAAGCCGCGCGCACCCACGAAGGCAAGCCTGCCAAGAAATCGCGCAACCTCACGACATCGCACTGGAAATTTCCCGGCAACTGAAACAGCACCGGCCCAAGCTTGCCCGACTGCCGCAACGGTTCCAGAGAAGCTAAAAACTCCTGCGTAACCGCCGCCGCATCGCGCAAGCGTTTGCTATGCGTGATCCGGCGGTGCGCCTTCACGGCAAACCGAAAATGTGCAGGCACCGCCTGCGCCCAGCGCTGCAGCAGTTCATCGCTCACCCTGCGGCCAAACGTATAATTGACCTCTACCGAATTCAACCGTCCCGCATAGTGATTCAGAAATCGCGCCGCGCCCAGCTTCGCCGGATAAAACCCCGGCCGCCAGCTCCCGTAAGCCCACCCCGACGTCCCCGCATAGATGTCACTCATACGCACGACATTCTAATCGTTCATCGAAAAATTTCGCGCACAATCTGCTCGCATACGCAAATCACCGCATTCTCGCGGAAGCATTCGAAGTGCTAGAATCCCAATCTGCAAGCAGCCAGCCGCCGTAAACAAATCAGCGGCCCGAGGCACCATGGCTCCGCCACTAGAACTTGAAATTAACGGCCAGAAATACCCAGTCCACTCCGACCCGGATACCCGTCTTCTCACCGTTCTGCGCGACGAACTGGGCCTCACTGGCACAAAATACGGCTGCGGTGAAGGGCAGTGCGGCGCGTGCACGGTCCTGATCGGCGGGTCGCCGCGGCGTTCCTGCCAGGTTTTGCTCGGCGAAGTAGTGCAGCCGGTCACCACCATCGAAGGCCTCGAAAAAGACGGTCAGCTTCACCCCGTGCAGCAAGCCTTCCTGGATCTCGACGCCTTCCAATGCGCCTACTGCACTTCGGGAATGATCATCAGCAGCGTCGCGCTTCTCACGCAGAAGCCCAACCCATCGACCTCCGAAATCGCGCAATTCATGCAGGGTAACATCTGCCGCTGTGGCACCTACCCGCGCATCGTGGACGCCATTCAGCAAGCGGCGAAATCCATGGAGAAGCAACCGCGATGAACACCGTCGCAAATAAATTGACGCGCGAGCCTGAGCTCGAACCCGAGCGCTATGAATTCCGCGAGGCCCCCATTCATCATTTCGCGCTCGATCGCCGCGATTTTTTCAAGTTTTTCGGCGCCGGAATCATGGTCTTTGCAGCCGCCAAAGACGCGCTCGCCCTGCAGGAATCAGGGGGCAATCGACAAAATCATTCCGACGAGCTGCCGAAGGAAATTTCCGCGTGGCTGCACATCAGCGAAGACGGCAATGTCACCGCCTTCACCGGAAAAGTCGAGATTGGCCAGAACATCCGCACCTCGCTCGCGCAAAGTGTCGCGGACGAATTGCGCGTCCCGTTCGAAAGCGTCCGGATGGTGATCGGCGACACGCAACTGACGCCTTTCGACATGGGCACGTTCGGCAGCCGCTCCACACCCACCATGGCGCCGCAACTGCGCCGCGTCGCCTCTGCCGCGCGCGATCTTCTGCTGCAAACCGCCGCGAAGGAATGGAACACCGCGCCCGAAAAGCTGCTAGCAGCAAACGCAAAAATCACGGACGCAACTTCGGGCCGCTCCACAAGCTACGCAGACGTCGCACGCGGCAAAACGCTCGCGCAGAGAATCCCCGATGAAGATCCAGTCACGCCGCCATCCGATTGGACGATCGCTGGCAAATCGCTGCCGAAAGTAGACGGCCGCGCATTCGTCACCGGCCGTCATCAATACACTTCGGATCTGCGCCCCGCCGGCCTCATATACGGGAAGGTCCTGCGCGCGCCCTCCTTCGGCGCGACGCTGACTTCCTGCGATGTAACCGCTGCGCGGAAATTTCCCGGCGCGGTGCTGGTTCACGACGGTGACTTCGTCGGCGCCGCCGCTCCGAGCGAAACCGAAGCCGAAGAAGCCATCGCCGCAATTCGCGCCCAATGGAAAGAAACTCCGCAGCCCTCGAGCAGCGAACTCTTTCCGTACCTCAAACAAAACGTAGACACTACCGACCGCGGCTCGCTCACGCAATCTGGCTCGATTGCAGATGGTCTCGCTCGTGCAGCGCATCGCCTCGAAGCGTCCTACACCGTCGCGTACATCGCCCACGCGCCGCTCGAACCGCGCGCCGCCGTCGCCGAATGGAAAGATGGCAAGCTCACCGTCTGGACCGGCACGCAACGTCCCTTCGCCACGCGCGACGCTCTCGCGGAAGCCTTCCACCTCGGCAAAGAAAACGTACGCGTCATCGTGCCGGATACCGGCTCGGCCTACGGCGGAAAACACACGCCCGATGCGGCGCTCGAAGCTGCGCGCCTAGCCCGCGCCGCAGGCAAGCCCGTGAAAATTGTCTGGACGCGCGAAGAGGAATTTACTTGGGCCTATTTCCGTCCAGCCGGCGTGATTGAAATCAAGAGCGGCGTCGCGGCCGATGGCACTCTCACCGCCTGGGAATTCCACAATTACAATTCAGGCGCGGCGGGGATCGGCACTCCTTACACCGTCGCGAACCAGCACATCGAATTTCACCCGGTGCGCTCGCCGTTGCGCCAGGGTTCGTATCGAGGTCTCGCCGCCACCGCCAACCATTTCGCGCGCGAATCGCACATGGACGATCTCGCACACGCCGCGAACCTGGATCCGCTGGATTTTCGCCTGAAGAATATTTCGGATCCCCGGTTGCGCGACGTCTTTCGAGCCGCCGCGAAATCCTTCGGCTGGCCAGCCAAGAAAACCACGCCCGGACAGGGCTTCGGCATCGGGGGCGGAATAGAGAAGGGCGGCTACGTGGCAACCTGCGCGGAAATTTCCAGCGGCGACGCGCGCGGCGCGGTGCGCGTAGTGCGCGTGGTCACCGCATTCGAGTGCGGCGCGATCGTGAATCCCGATGGCCTGCGCAATCAGATAATGGGTGCGAACATCATGGGACTGGGCGGCGCGCTATTCGAGGCGATGGCTTTCGACGGCGGCCGCATCAGCAACGCGCGTTTTTCGCGCTATCGCGTACCGCGCTTTCGCGACGTCCCCGATATGGAAATTGTGCTGCTCGATCGCAAAGACATTCCCTCAGCCGGAGCAGGAGAAACCCCGCTAGTTGGCCTCGCCCCCGCCATCGGCAACGCCATCTTCGACGCCACAGGCGTCCGCCGCACCACTCTCCCGCTCGCCCCTCGCGCCTAGCCTGGAATTTTTCAGCTGCCCTGCGCCACCGGGGGCGCGGCGACCGCCACGCAAAGGCCTCACTCTCGCACCAGCGCCTCTTCCTTGACTTCCGCCGCGTGCAACGGCAATCGCACCACGAACGTGGTGCCTTTGCCCATTTCCGTTACGAATGTCAGCGTCCCGCCGTGATTATCAACCACCACCGCGCGCGCCAGCGCCAGTCCCTGGCCCGTTCCTTTGCCCACTTCCTTCGTGGTAAAAAATGGGTCAAACATTTTGTCCCGCACTTCTTCCGGTATTCCCGTCCCGGAATCCGTAACCGCGACTTCCACCCAGTCTCCATCGGCGCGCGTCGTGACGTGTATCACGCCCCGAGCTTCCGTGCCTTTCACCAAGTCCCCGATCGCATGCGCCGCGTTAATCAGCAGATTCAAAAATACCTGATTCAGATCTCCGAGCTGGCAAGGCACCGCAGGCAGCTCGCCCAATTCCGTTTCCACGTCCGCCACGTGCTTCAATTCGTTGCCCACCACGATCAGTGTGCTTTCGATCGCGCGATTGATGTCACCCGTGGATTTTTCGTTGCTGCGATCCACGTGCGAGAACTCCATCATCCCACGCACGATCTTTGAAAAACTCGCCCCAAACCCTCCAGCATTTGTTCCATCGCCCGCGGAATCTCTTCCTTCAGGTAGGGCCAGTCCGCGTCGCGCCGCGTGGCCAAAACCTCCTCCAACAGAGTTGCGCTCACCGAACCGCCCGTGGCCGCCTGCAGCACCTCTTCGTATTTGCCCATCAGCTTCAGGTCATGCGGGAAGGAATTAACCAGAAAGCGCGTGTTGTGTCCCACGAAATGAATTGGAGTGTTGATTTCGTGTGCGATGCCTGCCGCCAGCCGTCCCACTGCTTCCAGCTTCTGGCTATGGCGCACTTCGATTTCCTGGTGTTTGCGATCAGTGGTATCCACGAACGTCACCACCGCTCCCACCACCTCGCCATTACGGCGAAGGCGCCGTGAGCTGTACTCGCCTGGGAAACTATCGCCATTCTTCCGCCAGAAACTTTCTTCGATGAGGTGTGCATCCTTGCCCGTCCGCATGCTGCAGAATACGGGGCACTCTTCCTGCGGACAAATCGAGCCGTCGGCGCGGGTGTGATGGATCCGGCCATGAATTTTCTTGCCGAGAATTTCTTCCGCGTCGTCGTAACCCAGCAAGCGCAGGGCGGCGGGATTACAAAACGTGCAGTTTGCCTCGAAATCGATGCCGTACATCGCGCCGGGCGTCGAATCCAGGAGCAGCTTCACCAGCTCGCCGCGTTCTGCAAGCTCCGCCTTGCGTTGCGCCACGCGCTCTTCCAAGTCGCTCTGTGCGTGGCGCAGCGCCTCTTCGGTGTGCTTGAAATCGGTGGTGTCCGCGTGAGTCCGGCAATTTGTTTCAGCAGGCCGCTTTCGTCGCGCAGCGGAAACGTCCGTTCCCACAGCCAGCGCACGCTGCCGCTCGGAGCCACAATGCGATACTGCACATCCGTCGGGTTGCCGGTGAACTGCTCGGAAATTGCGCGCGCCGCCAGCGCACGATCTTCCGGGTGCAGCAGTTCCAGCCCGCTTTGCGGATTCGTCGATAGCAAATCGCGCGAGCGTCCCCGGATTTTCTCGAAAGCGCTGCTAGCGTGGTCGTACGCGCCGGATTGGGCGTCGCGAATCCAGAAGGCCTGGTCGATATTTTCCGCAATCAGCAGCACTTGTTTCTGGCTTTTTTGCAGCTCCCCCAGCATTCCGTTGATGGAATTTCCCAGGCTCGTCAGTTCATCCTGTCCGCTGACGTTTTACGCGTTCATCCACGGCGTTGCGCTTTCCGATGCTGTGTATTTCGCTGCTCAGTCCACCAATGCGCGACAAAATAAACTTCCGCAAGAAGAAAATGATCGCCAGCGAAAAAATCACAGCTCCGCCCAATGCCGTCCCAAATGAATACAGCTGGCTGAGCTTGCCGCGCGCATAAATCGGGCGTGGTGTATCCACACGCATCAGCAGCAACGGCGTGCGGAAGATATCCTCCAGCGCTATGTAACCCGCGACTTTGTCCTCGGAGAGCGCCTCGATTGCAATATCTGTCCCGCCGCGCAGTTCCCTCTGCGCCCGCAGAAAATCGTTAGACAGCAACGCCGAATCCATTCGCTCAAATGTGATGGTGGTGCGCGTCAAGTTCAACAGCCGCTCGATTTCCGCTGCGTCGAACTTGCGTGCCAGCATGAACACGCCGCGCGACTCGCCGCCGCGTTGCGAGGTCAAAATCGGCCGCGTGGATACGATGTACGGCCCGTCGGGGAACTCCGCGATTCCGTCCTGCGGCATCACGGCCACCGGTTCCATTTGTTGGCGCGAAAATAACTCTCCCAGAAATTCCGCCGGCACTGCCGCGCGTTCGCGTGTCTGCCGGTCGTAGGCGCGGGCAAACACGATCTTGCCTCGCACGTCCCGGATCACTACCAGATTAAATCCCAGCTGCTCCATCTCTTTGTCTTCAAATTCGGTCCGAATATCCGCTTTGCCCGGCGTTACCATGAATTCGCACATGCGATCCCAGTACGCATAATCGTCGGTGCTCTCTGCCAGGTTGCGAAAATCCTGATCCAGCACCGCCGTCGCGAATCCCACATCTCGCTTCATCTGCTCGTCTTCCAGCTGCCGGAAGCTCGCCAGCACCATCTCGCGCGATACCACGTAGACGATCGCCGTGCCGATGGCCAGCGTCACCGCAAAAATCAGCAGCATTCTTTGTCGCAATCTCACGGATGCTCCCGCGCCTCAATCCACACACCTATAAGGAGGATATCGTCCGAAAATGAACGAAGTTTAGCTCGGGGCGGGCAACAGGCGAGCGGTCCGCTTTTCGTATGGATACAAACGAAAGGGAAATTGCTCAGCCAGAACTTTCCGCCGGCACGAAGGCGAATTTTGCGAATGATGGAGCTTGCGGATATATGGAGCGGGCGATGGGAATCGAACCCACGTCCGAAGCTTGGGAAGCTGAGAAAACCTAATCCAAACGCTGGAACGGCGGCACTTAGCTACCCGAGCCGAGCCTTAAATGGAAAATGAACCCATGATTGGAAAATGAAACGCAAACAGCTAAAGTCCCACTGGGGGCAGACACTAGAATGAAAACGATCCTTCAATGCATCATCATTGTCTTTTGTTTAGTTGGATACCCAATCCGGAAAGCGTCGTGTCAGAGCAGTCTTTCTGGACCGAAGGGAATTCAACTGAAACTCGTCGCGACCGAGTCAAGAATACACGTCGATGACGGGCCGATTGTTCTCCGAATCGAACTTTGGAATACGAGCGCGGACAATTTTCCTGTAGGTCCAATGTTAGGGCCATTTGTAAACCAACCTACTTATGTCAGACTAGAGGCATGGAACGAGAAGGGCGAGCGGGTCTTTCTGCTTGATTCCATGCGAGGGACGGGAGTATCTATCTTTGAGAAGTGGTGGAATCTTATCCCACCGGGCCACTACTATGGCACCGAGTATCAACTCAATTCAACAGATTCCGAGTTCGTTAAGACTCCTGGAAACTACAGACTGGTCGCGACCTATGTTTCGCGTGGTGGCGTTACTACCGGAAATCCCGAGTCGCAGATTCCGGCGTATAACGTCTGGAAAGGAGAGCTTGCCTCGAATGCCGTGTGGATTCACGTATTGCCCAACGTGGAGCAGCAAAAGCAAAAGCACGAGTAACCCGGCTCAGTGTTTCGTTCGGGCTGATTAGATGACATTGTCGGCTCCTTCTCCCGAGTAAACTTGGTTGCGCCAACAACAAAGGCTGGTGCAGCCTTTAACACACTCGAAGTGAACGCCCTGGGGGATTCAATGATGCCCGCTATGCGCTCCCGCACACTGCAATCGTCCGCGTACCAGCTTGCACCGAACTAGAATCCGCCAAATTGGGTTGCGCCCACAAGAATTATGATTCCCACTGCGACGATCCAAGCCGCTGTTAGAGTCGCATCCAGCCAGAATCCGCCGGGCTGCTTGCTGCGTACTCGTTGCACTATACGTACGATGAATAGAATTAGTATCGCCGCCGTCGAAACGATCCACCAATCTGCGATGAAATTCGCCAGCGCAGAATTGTGGAAGTGCGGAAGCGGTGAACCTTGCCTGACAAACAGCACAAGAAATGCCGCTAGGTTGATGGCTAAGATAGTTCGGAGGATTTTTGGGATCAATTCAAGTCTGTCCCGTGACCTGGCATCGAATCACGATGCCCACTACCTGGGGAGGGGTTCTCCCGGCAGCAGGATGATGTATCCAACGGTGATTACTGCAATCCAGTAAATCCAGAATTGAGGATTCATGCTATTTCTCCCCGTTTCGCGCTGGTCTTTGCGGAGTCTCGAAGATTCCGTTGAGCTAACTTTCCGAAAACCACAATACCGATGACGCTCCCTACGAGCGACAAAACAAGAGGCCATCGGAAAACGTTCCAACCAAATGTTGTAGAAATACCGAAAAATAGCCCTCCAAAGACCCAACTTAAAACGTAGAGGGGCGTGAGTGCGGGTTTGATATGTGGTTTTGCACGGAGAATGAAAACCGCGAGTAGCATAAAGCCGGGGAACCACAATGCCCGAAGTAACACCGAAATCCAGTCGCTCGACGTACCCATTGGCTGAAATTGTACCTCGACCCCTCGTTCAACTGGTACGGAAATGGTACGGTGTAGGAACACTGAAAAGTGCTAACGTGTTGTTTGACTCGATTAAGCTGTAGAGCGGATGAAACTGGCGCAAGAGCCTTCAATTCGTGGGAATAAGTAATTTGCCTTAAAAGCCGTTCAACGCCATTTGACAGAGGACTTGGGACGCCCCCGGCAAATCCTTAATCTCTCCACCTTCGCCCGTTGTGACGACACCGAACGTGGAACCACTTAGTTTCGCAGTTACCTTCCCGGTTCTTGCGACTTTACATACGGCTAGAAGCCAACGATCCCCATCATCTGTGATTGCGGCGATGTTCGGAAACTTTTGTCGGAATGAAGGCTCCGCGAGCAGTAATCGGCCTGCTTCCTTGGATATTTCGATGCACAACTTAACGGCATTCTCCGAAGGATGTCTTATCCACCATTCATAATGTCCGGTCTCGAATGTGTATATCCACTCTCCCCGAATCGGAATTGGCTGGTCGACGAGGATCTTGAATTTGCTTGCGACAGCTTCCCACGGTTGAGGACGACGATCAATCTGCCGTGCCACAGTAGACTCATGCGTGATGCTTCCGTTTCCTTCACGATCCGAGCGAAGTTTGGTGCGGATGCGCCATTGGCCTCTCGCTGCCAGATTCCTTCGAGCAATCTTGTGGCCTCACTTGCAAGTCCGTAGCTCGAAAACTCGATTTGCCGTGTCCGAGAGAGGAATCGCGGTTCTAGCCCATCGGTCGTGTTGCAAGTGAACACGAAAACGGTCTGAGGTGGGAAGGCAGTGGCGTCTAGTTTCGAGAGAAAATGCAGTTGTGCTGCGTTCGACATCCTGTCGGCTTCGTCTACGAGCACAAGATGGAACCCGCCCGACGCCGGAACATACCAACATTGCCTAATGACATCCTCGACGGCTGCGACATTGCATTGCTGCGACGGGATGTGATGCAGTTCCGCACGAACTGTCTCCGCGAGAGCGAGAGCCATCGTGGTTTTTCCTGTTCCCGGCGGACCGGCGAACAGCCATGCGGACGAGTACGGATTCGCTGCAAACTTTGCGAGAATGCGCTTCGGTTTGTCCAACCCCACGAAATCTGCAATCGCGTGCGGACGGTATTTTTCCGCGAGCGGCATCGGAAACGGGAGAGTTGTGCTCATTTGCTGTCCCTCCCCTCGTTCTGAGTCTTGCCGAGAATGTGATCGGCTGCTTTCTGTGCTTGGGATGCCGCCGAGATAATCAACCGCGAATCGGACTTGAGCCGCGTGATCCACGTTTGCAAATAACTTGCGGAATTCGGGAGAGTCGCGTGCGAAATGCCAGCGGTTCCAGCGAGCATCGCTGCTCCCATCTCTGCAACGAGTTCCTCTTTGCTGTAGGACTCCGAGCCGAATTGGTGATCCGCTGCGCTTTCCTCGAAACGGTTCAGACGTGATTTGTGTCCGGTTGAGTGCGTGAGTTCGTGGAACAGCGTGGAGTAATAGGCTTCGGGCGACTTAAAGCAATTCCGCGACGGCATCCCGACCATATCCGCCGATGGCCGATAGAACGCTCGCGAATGCTGCTCGATTCGCGGGGGATTTGGCATCCGATTGGCGATGGATTCGCATTCTGCGATGGGATTGACGGGTTTGCGGTCGTCGCCGTAGAATGCTTTCAGACCGTCGCACTGCTCAACGTTGAACACGCGGTAATAGCGAAGCAAGAATGATTTGCCCTTCTCGTCGGCGGGTTCCCCATCCGCGTCGACCTTGCGCCTAACGAGTTCGTCTATCTTCCAGAACATCACGAGCGAAGACTTTTCGCCTTGCCGGACGTGTGCGCCTAATTGCTTGGCCTGATTGAACGTGAGCCAGTAGCAAGAACCGTAGCCTTGAGTCGCCAACATGAACACATTCAGACCGCGATATGGTCTCTTCGAGATGAGGTTTCGAGGGACGGATGTGGACCACGGCTTACGCCACGGCGCTACCCCCTGTTCCAACTGCTTGATTACGTTCTCGGTGATGATCTCCGGTACGGTTGGCATGATTTTTCCTCGTTGTTCGCTGCGGTGCGATAACTGCGTCCAATTTCAGAAAAAATTGCCGTTTTTTGCCTGAGTATAGGCTTCGTCCCGAGCAAAAAAGAGATTGAACATGGGTGTTCCTAGACAGGATTTTGAAAATCAGAAATTTCCGAGATGAGTTCAGAGTGAGGAGCGGGTTAGCCCGATCGAATGAAGAGAACTATCAGAGGTGTGTCACTTTTTATCTTAGAGTGCCTGATGAACGCCTTATCGAAGACACCGGGGTGGGAGATGAATTGAGTTAAAAGGGGAACTTCATGAAGCACGCACTTCCACTTCTGCATTGACTGAGACTTCTCGCCACTTGCCATTTGTCTTTTCGAGGAAGTGCGGACCGCCGTCGCCGCAGAGCACCCCGCACAAATGGTTCATGTCCACGATTGCGTGCGTCCTTCCCGGATCAAAACCAACAGAAGAAAACGAATAGTTACCGCCCGTTAATTGGGAAGTTGCGGGCATTTTCTCTCGCGGCACCAATTCGTAGGGAAGCTCTATAGGAATGTCTCGTGTCAGCAGCTTTGATTGCTTATATTTGTTGGCGAAGTCCTTTATAACCACGCCCCAAACCTTTTGAAAGTTACGGTCTCCCTTTATTCCCACGTTGTCAGGGGTTACTCCTGACCACGAATCTGTCTCGGACTGAATAATGAAGGAGGATTGCTTCGCACTTTCGAGCAAGACTGCATAAATCAAATAGGCATCGCGGTCCACGTATGGTTGCAGAGAACTTTCGAGATTCGCCGTAGAAAGCTGGCGATTTGCACAAGCAGGGGCTAATCCGGGAACGATCAACAAGGAGAGGGAAAGTTTCAAGATGTCGCTACGAAATAGATAAGCAAACAGTTTCATACCAGTAGAGTATCACTGCTCGGTGGGTCTCGGCTGGCCTTGGGATGATTTTCGTGCATGATTCCCGAATAGCGCCCTTCTCACAGACGTTGAAATCGTCGCCGAGATTCGCTTCGGCAGATGTTCGGTTTACGCGAGTGATGGGGACTTATCGAAGCGCACGACAGCAATCACCTGATAGCGAGCGGATTTCCAGACATTATTCGGAAGTTCCTAACGGATAGAAGGAGGGCGCAGCATCCGACCGCCGATGTCTTCAAGCAATCTCATTTGTTCCAGTCCTTGGCCCAATATGCTGCAAAGCCCAACGCTGTGAATACCATGAGAGCTGAACACCCGGAAATCCAACCAATATTGCTGGCGTCACCCACGTCGAACAGGCTTATCCCGAACTGAATGAGAGCGCATATAAATGCGATTTTCGTAACATAGTGCCACCCGTAGGCAGCACCGTTGACGAATAGGAACATCGCCCCCAAGGGGGACACGAGCAGGAACCGACCACCCGAAAAGCCAAGAGTTTCAATCCCACGAGCATTCAGAAAAACCCCGAAGAGAACGAGGAACAGAGTTCCCAAATTGGTCGCGACGGAAATCTTTCTGATCTGATTGTCGGAAGTCGATATCCAGAACACGAGCATTTGAGCAACGACAAACAGGAGGAGAAATGTGGCAAAATTAGCTAAGTCTTCGCCTCGCGAGTGTGTGTATGAGACGTAAAGAAATGAGAAGACCAGGAAAGAGCTGCAAAGCCCTACAATTTTCCAGATGACCTTTTTTGGCAGAATAAGGCAGTGCAGGGAATTTAGAAATAGCAAGCTGGGCACAAAAACAGCGATGAAATCTTTCCCGAATGGATTCCTTCCACGCTGAAATGCGAGGGCAAAGCAAAAAAACAATCCGACAACGATGGAGTATGCCCGCTTACTCATCTATATTTCCGCTGTAATTCGCCAGAGGCAGAACCGTTCGCAGCAGCGTCTGTTTTATAGCATGCTCTAGTATTCGGCGCTTCACGAAACCAGATGATAACACCGAAGAAAAGGGACCGTTCTTTTCTGTGGCACTCCAAACAGGGTAAGTCCTGATTGACGCCTTCACCGGAAAGGTGAATTTGCCCTGGCGAGATGTGCGGTGACGCGAGTGATCGGGAGTTCGTCATCATCGAATACGTGTAACTGCGTTATCTTTGTCACAAGAGGATACG
>Ga0210407_10002241_pt1 | contig 16795 bp, 17 predicted proteins | sample IncBWC27MmetaG_FD_150860 | JGI IMG/M metagenome (GOLD analysis project Ga0210407, IMG submission 150860) | Forest soil microbial communities from Barre Woods Harvard Forest LTER site, Petersham, Massachusetts, United States - Inc-BW-C-27-M | ecosystem: Environmental > Terrestrial > Soil >...
GGGCTAGAGGTCGATCAGGTTCGCCAACTTAAACAGCTCCAAGAAGAGAACGCTCGGCTGAAACAGCTGGTAGCCGATCTGACTCTCGACAAGGCGATGTTGCAGGATGTTCTATCAAAAAAATACTAGAGCCCTGGCGGCGCCGACAGGTGGTCGAGAACCTGCACGGCAGCTAGCGGGTGAGCGAGAGGCGTGCATGCAGGGTCACCCGGTTAAATCGAGGAACGTTTCGATAGCGCACGCATAAAGATCCACGGACTGCGCTGCGGATGCGCATCCGGGAAATCGCTCCGACACGAGTGCGGTACGGGAACCGCAAGATCCGCGTGTTGCTGAACCGGGAGGGCTGGAAAGTGGGCAAATACCTGGTAGAACGACGCTATCGGGAAGAGGGATTAAGGCTGCAGCAGCGGCGGAAGCGGCGCCGCCGGGTAGCGGAACATCGGCGTGAAGGTTTTCATCCGACCGGGCCGAATCAGGTGTGGTCGATGGACTTTGTGGCGGATCAGCTGGCGGATGGAAGAAGGTTCCGTTCGCTGACGGTCGTGGATATCTACACCCGGGAATGCAGACCCGGAAATTTCGACGGGAAAATGTCATCAACGACGATCCGCCTTAAACTCTGAGGTGAGAAGGCCGCCAAACTTCATCCCTCGCCTCCATGTACTTGGGCTATCCCATGGCGCATCGCATAGTGAATGAGTTCGGCCAGCGAATGCACGCCAAGCTTGAGCATAATTTTAGATCGATGTGCCTCGACGGTCCTGACGCTGATTCCCAACCGCGCAGCGATTTCTTTATTCACCTTGCCCTCGGCCAGGAAACGGATGATTTCAATCTCGCGAGGAGTGGTACGGGCACCTGCCTGCTCCACGTGCTGATGCTGGTCTCTCGCCTTGAGAAATCCCTCCAGCACGATATCGGATACTTTCGGAGGTAGGTAACGCTTACCCTCGGCAACTGCTTTCACGGCTTTGATGAGAGTGTCCGTGAGATCCGATTTCAACAGGTATCCGCGAGCTCCCGCATCCAAGGCACGTCGTACCATCTGGTCTGACTCGTGCATCGTGAGAACAAGAACCTTGCTGCCTGGAACTGCCTCTCCAATCTGACGTGCTGCCTCGACTCCATCCAGTTCGGGCATGCCGATATCGATCACAGCCACATCCGGTTTCAGCGCGATTGCCTTTTCTACCGCCTCACGGCCATTGGTTGCCTCGCCCACGACTCTCCAGCCGAGCCGGGCCTGCAGGAGCGTCCGTTCACCACGCCGCACCAACCCGTGGTCGTCAGCTATGAGGATGCGAAGTCTTTTCACGATTGTTTGGCTCCGAGGGGTATCGTTACGCGTACGGTTGTGCCTTGATTCCTGGAATTAATCTCGAGTCGGCCTCCGATCAGGTTCACTCGCTCCTGCATGCTGGCGATACCGACACCAACTTTGAACCGGAGCTCGTCTTTCCCTTTCTGCTCGCGGGCAGAGGCTTTGAGGCCAATGTCACTGATTTCCAGCGTGAGATGTGCGTTGCGATCAATTCGTATCTTGGCTTGCCGACTTCCCGAATGGCGCTGAATGTTGGTAAGGCTCTCTTGTACTACCCGGAATAAAGCCAGCTCGATATCTCCTGACATTCGCCCGAGTCTCCGTGACAGTTCCAATTCTACTTGGATCCCACTTCTCTTTGTGAAGCCGTCGACGTAGTCACGAATCCCATCCTCCAATCCACCCTGATCCAACACGGCTGGGTGCAACTCGTAAGAGAGCGTGCGGATTTCACGGATGCACTGGTCCGCCAACGCCTTACACTCAGAAAGAAGCGTACGCGACTTTCCCTGGCGCGACGAAACTGAATCGCGGAATTGACCAAGCATCGTCGCCAATGCAACTAGGTTTTGCCCCGTGGAATCGTGCAAGTCCCGCGCGATCTTGCGCCGCTCCTCGTCCTGCAAATGGAGAAGCTGGCCCGAAAGTCGCCGTAGTTCCTCTTCCGCTTGCTCGCGTTCGGCAATCTGAAGTTTCAGATCCTCATTGGCCCGAGTCAGTTCCGCAGTTCGCTCCGCGACTCTACCCTCAAGCCCCTTTCGCTCTCGTGTGAGATGGATCATCAGCATCGCAAACATCAGAAAAACGAGATCGTAAGAAAGGCGAGAGGCGGTACTGATTTCAGGTTCGAAAACATAACTGCGGATAAGCGCTGAGAGCAAAGCGGCGAGGATGCCGGGCATGGTGCCGCCGTAGCGAAACGTGATCGCGATTGCGCAGAGCGCAAAGGCAGTTAGCGGCTGCGGCAAATGGAAGTATAGAAATATGTGCGCCAGGCCTTGAGCAGCTGCGACCGAGACCAAAGCTAATCCATAGTGCAGGGCGACGGACGCTGCTGGTTGTACAAACCATTTCGCATTGCGCGGATAGGCCATCGTCATGAGGCCGTCCCTGGACTAGCAATCAAGCAGACCGCGAGGTCGAGGGCAACAGAGGAAGTCAAGATGGGGACCACGATGGAGAGGACGAACCGACGATAACCGTAGGAGCCCAAGAGCTCTTCGCAGGGGTGGCCCATGGTGTCCGCCTTCGATGGAGGGTTCCAATTGGAACGCGTACCGAAAGGATGCAGCAGACTTTACAACGGTTAGTGTACGCCTATAACGGCGATACCGGTATCTTACCCATACGTACTATTGCGTACGTAATCTGCAGCGTTGACTAGGCCGCGGCTTTTTCAGCAGTATGGAATCGATAAGGAAGAAAAACAGAAGAGCCAAAGGACCGCCCACGGGCATGAAGGCCGCAAAGACCGTAAGACAGTTCGATTCTGCAGTTCTCGCTGAACCTCACGAGCTGTTAAACGGGCTGTTTAACGCGTCCAGTATCGGCTTTGGTATCCTAGACGGGCAATTTCGCTACCGAGCCGTCAACAGAGCTCTTGCTGCAATGAATGGCGTTGCACCCAAGGCACATCTTGGTAAAACCGCACGTGACGTCATCGGAGAAGCTGCCGTCACGTTAGAGGCTGCATTCAGGCATGTCTTCTTCAGTGGTCGTGAAGTGAGTCTTGAGTTTTGGGCTAAGTTGCGCAAGAAAAACGAAGCCAGTTACTGGAGTGTAGATTACTTCCCCATCAGGAATGCAGCAGGCAGCGTGACGCTCGTTGGCGGGATCGTGGTGGAAAACGCATGCCAAAAGGAGGTGCAACAGTTGCTTTATAGCGTCAGTGACCAGTCGATTCGGAAACTTCTTTTGACTGCTCACGATTCAGATGCGCTGTTGCAGCGAATCACGGAGCGGTCTCTCGCGGACGCTCGTGACTCCCGCGCCCATCATGATCGCTCTGCGGCAAAGGGTTCTGCAAACCAAATGCCCTTTGTCTCACCCCAATCGGTGCCAGAAGCTTTGCAAAGTGGTTCAGAGAGGGGCGCGAATGCGACGGCGCATGCGGTGCCACTGACGCCTAGGGAATGGGATGTCCTCAAGTTGCTTGTTGAAGGGACCGGAAATAAGGAAACGGCTGCAAGGTTGGGAATCACGGTGAAGACTGTGGAAAGTCACAGGGCAAGAATCATGCTTAAGCTTGGGTTCCATTCGACTCGGGAACTGGTGCATTACGCGATCCACAATAAGATGCTAAATCAAGTTGGTTAAACTTAATCCAGCCGAAGTTCGAACTTCCGCGCAGCCCCTATTTTTCTAGTCCGCGGCGGTCAATACATGCATTTAGTTACCCCTTAGTGGAATTCCCTACTATACAAACACCTGGTTGCCTCTAGTATGTAGATGGTACGTCGAAGATGAGTAACATCGCGTGCGATCCCGTTTGTCGCTGACATTTGCTAGCGGTGCATTAGTCCGATGTCCCGGTTTGGGAAACCCGGAATGGGATATCAAGTGGATGCGGCACGGAGTGACGGGACGCACCACGTGTTGCTGGCCCGCTGGTGTCCGGCTAATTGTCAACCCTCTTCGCGTGCTCGTCTTGTGGCTGTGATCACATGCGGCGCGTCGCGGCTGCTCGGGATTTGCGAAGCGTGGATGTCCCAAATTCATACTCCCGCCCGGCTTCGACTACGCGGGCGATTTGCGAGGCTGGTGGAGCAGAACGAACCAGAGAGCGCTGAGAGAACGCCGCCGAGCAGGAAAGTTCTTGCTAATGGTCTTCTTTGGGCAGCGATAAGGCTAGCAGGGGACGTGCCATGAACCTTCCGCACGAAGCTTTGAAGGATCCATCACGCAGCGGTCGCCGAGCTGGCGCGACCGCGTGTACGACTTCTCCGGGAACCCGATTGTTGATCGTTGACGACGAAGCCGAAGGTCGGAAACTGCTGGCGGTGATGCTGGCGCAGGCTGGAATGTCCTGCACGACGGCTACGAATGGCGCAGAGGCACTACGCATCCTGCAGCGTGAGCCAGTAGATGCCGTGATCGCGGATTTGAATATGCCTAGGGTTTCTGGTTTGGAACTGTTAGTGCAGGTGCGGCAATTCTATCCCCAACAGATATTCTTGATGGCTACGGGAGTCGATGATGTTCGCGTGGGCATGCAGGCCATGCGAGAGGGCGCCGACGATTACCTGGTGAAGCCGCTCGCGGCAGATATGATTGTGACAAGTTTAGAGCGCGCCTTCCACAAGCGCCAACTGGAACAAGAGGTGACGAACTATCGCCAGCATCTTGAGGAGATGGTCAGTGCACGAACGCTGCAATTGCAGAACGCGCTCGCGCGGATCGAACGGGGGTATGCCGATACGCTGGACGTGCTAGGAGCGGCTATCGATCTTCGCGACAGCCAAACCGGGGAGCATTCGCGGCGCGTATTTCTGTACTCGATCGAGATGCTGAACGCGCTCAACGGTACGCCCAAGCAGCTCAAGAGCCTGGCGATGGGCGCTAGGCTGCACGACATCGGGAAACTGGCGATACCCGACGCGATTCTTTTCAAACCCGGACCGCTGACGTCGGAAGAACGGAAAATCATGGAGACCCATGTGCAAATCGGGTACGACATGGTGAAACGCATCGCGTTTCTGGCCGACGCGGCGGAAATTATCCTCGCCCACCACGAGCGCTGGAACGGCAGCGGTCACCCGCAAGGCCTGAAAGGAACGGATATCCCGTTGGCAGCGAGAATATTTGCGGTGGCGGACACAGTCGATGCCATGACCTCGGACCGCCCGTACCACTCTGCTCTGCCGTTCCAGGCTGCGCGGATAGAAATCGAACGCAATGCAGGAATTCTATTTGATTCGCAAGTGGCCGACGTCTTCCTGGGTATTCCGAACGAAACCTGGCAAGCCATCCGTAAGCCGACTTCTGCGATCGAAATCAGCGGGGTCTTAGCAGGGATTTCCATTGAGAATTCGTGTGCTGCTGCAGCATTGCTTGGCAAATGACGTGAAGCGATTTGGCTAGCCGGAACGCTCACGACCCTTGCTCGGAAGGAGCAGCCCGGTCGGCGGTCTGTGATGAGACACATCGTTTCGGATTGGAATTCGATTTTCGAGGCAGGGGAGGCGGGATAGCAGGCCAGCCGACGACACACGGAGATGAATCAAGACACGCGCTGACGTCATTGAACGATGCAGGAATCGATTTTCGAGGTCCATTTTTGACCGCCAAGCGAGAATGGGTCCAGATGGAGGATCAACTTCTGATCGTAGCGGAGCTTCTCGACCTGTTCTCGGGCGGGGAATTGACTCAGGAACGCATCCGCAATTCTCTGTGGACCAACGGCGGGCATGAATGACGCGCTGACCACTGGGTGGTGCTACGGCAAGGCCGCCGCTCTCGAAAGGCCATCACCATAATGCGCGACGGATTGAAACGAGGATGGTGGGGCGGCTTACCGATGGAAGAATTCGCGTCACTGGTTCTGGATGCAATTGCGCTCGCAGGATAACCGACGCAGTTGTCTCGCGCGTGATGTGATGGCAGGCAAGAACGGACCGTCGGTGATCGCTGATGAATCTTAGGAAGATCGAGGACGAGCTGGCCGGGAACCTCAACCCCGAGCCTTTGCCAGTCCACTTTGGCAGGATCGAGACGCGCGAGTGGTGGCTGTGGTCGGCGGCGGTGCTGGTCACACTGGTTCTAACAGTCGGACTGGCGTCCTTTCTGCTCGGTGCGCATAACCGTGAAGACGCCGACTCTAATTTTTTCAATCCGCAGGTCGTGCGTGGCCTGCTGGGACTCGTGCTGTTATTCGACATCTACACCCTGTATCAGCAGTTGCAGATACACAGGATTCGGCGCAAGTTTGTGCAGCGCGAAGAACTGTTCAGGCTGATCAGCGAAAACGCTGCAGATTTGATCGCCGTCGTCGACATGGAGGGCAACCGGATCTACAACAGCCTTTCGTACGAGAAGGTCCTCGGATATTCCGTCGACGAACTGAGAGGTTTCTCCTCTTTCCAACAGATTCACCCCGAAGATCAGGAGCGTGTGAAAGAAGCGACTCAGGAAGCGCGTCGCACTGGGGTGGGGCGTCCGCTGGAGTACCGCATGCGCCACAAAGACGGGACATGGCGCGTACTGGAATCCACCGCGAGCGTAATCCGCAATTCCAAAGGCGAGCCGGAGAAACTCGTGATCGTCAATCGGGAAATCACCGAGCGAAAACGCGCGGCGGAGGCGCTGCGCCGATCGGAGTTGAGCTTCCGCACCGTAGTCGAAGATGCGCCGTACGGCATTTTCAGAGCGACTCGGACCGGGCAGTTCCTGATGGTGAATCCAGCGCTGGAAAAGATGCTGGCTTATGGGTCGCAAGACGAACTGTTGAAAGCTAACCTGGCGCAAGACATTTATCGCTACCCGGCTGAACACCAAAAAGTGAATGCGCTGTTTCTACAAGGGCAAAACCTGAAGGACATCGAGGTCGAATGGAAGCGAAAGGACGGCGGGCTGATCAAGGTGCGGTGCAGCGGCTGGCCAGTGAAGGACGAAAGCGGCGCCGTTGCGTATCTCGAGGTTTTTGCGGAGGACATAACTGAGCAGCGAGTGCTCGAACGGCAGTTCCGCATGGCGCAGAAGATGGAAGCGGTGGGCAGACTATCGGGCGGAATCGCTCACGACTTTAACAATCTCTTGGGGGTCATCATCGGTTACACGCAGGTGGTGAAGCGGAGCCTGGGTCCTGAACATCCATCGTACGAACACGCCGAAGAGATCGAGAAAGCCAGCCAGCGAGCTGTCTCATTGACCAGGCAGCTTCTGGCCTACAGCCGCCAACAGGTCTTGGAACCGGCTATTTTGAACTTGAACACGCTGGTATCCGACACGGAAAAAATGCTGTCGCGCCTGATCGGAGAGGACATCGCGCTGAGCCTCAGTCTGGACCCCGCGCTGAGCCAGGTCAAGGCGGACCGCGGGCAAATCGAGCAGGTGTTGATGAATCTGGCTGTCAACGCACGCGACGCGATGCCCGATGGCGGTCAGTTGACCATCCAGACTGCGAACGCCGAACTGGATTTGGCCTATACGCGTGAACATCCAGGTTCAAAGCCGGGCTGGTACGTCATGCTGGCTGTCACGGACACGGGCACGGGCATGGATTCGGAAACTCTCGCGCAAATTTTCGAACCGTTCTTCACGACTAAGGAGCGCGACAAGGGCACGGGCTTGGGCCTAGCCACGGTGTACGGTGTGGTGAAACAGAGCGAAGGCTACATTACCGTTGAGTCGCAGAAAGGGAAAGGGGCTACGTTCAAGGTGTATCTACCGCTTGTCAATCAAGCTCCTGTAGCACCGGAGAGCGTCCCGGCGGCAGTGAGCTTCCGGGGATGGGAAACCATTTTACTGGTGGAGGATGCTGAAGCCCTGCGGAAATTGGCCCACATGTTTCTGCGCGACAACGGATACCACGTGCTGACGGCGGCGGACGGTTCGGAGGCGATGCAGGTAGCCCAACAGAGTAGTGGACCCATTCATTTGCTTCTCACGGACGTAGTGATGCCCGGCATGAATGGCCGCGTATTGGCGGAACGGCTGTCCGCGGGGAATCCGGCGATGAAGGTGCTTTACATGTCGGGCTACACCGACAGCTTTATCGCTGGTCCCGGCGTGCTGGAGCCAGGGACGCACTTACTCCACAAGCCTTTTACCGAAGAAACTCTGACTCGCAAAGTGCGCGAGGTTTTGGATACCGCGAGAAACGCAACGAACACGGTCGTCGCGGGGCACAGTGAAGGCGAGGCGCCCGTCAGCGGCGAATCAGCCGTTTGGGGGACAGGAGATACAGCAAGATGGAAAAATTGTTGATCGTCGATGATGAGGAGCCCGTTCGGCGGCTGCTGCGATTGAATCTCGCACATCTCTATAAAATTATCGACACCGGAGACCCGGGCCAAGCCCTCGCCCTGGCTATGCAGGACAAACCGAATGCCATCCTGCTGGATTTAGGAATGCCGAGGTTTTCTGGTTTCGAGCTTTGCCGGACCTTCAGTTCCTTGACGTCCACGCAACTGATTCCCATCTTTATCGTCAGCGGAGAAGCAGGCGCGGCGACGAAAGCACTCTGCAGGGAACTGGGCGCCACGGCGTATTTCGAGAAGCCCATCGATTTTGATGCTCTAACCACGAAACTCGCCAGCGTGATGCAGACCGCTCGACGTGAGCGAAGAAGTGAAGTCCGTGTTCGCTTGGGAGTCACGTTAAAGCTACGCGGAATCGACATCCATAAGAAACCATTCGAGGAAGTAAGTGTCACCGAGAATCTCAGTCTAAGCGGATTCATGTGGGGCAGCACGGCTTTTCTGGAACAGAATTCCGTCGTTGCGGTGAGTTTGGCAATCGAAGGGCCGCAATTCACAGGCAGGGCCCGCGTAATTCACCGCGAGCGGAACCAGACTCCATACCAGCGATATGGGTTGCGATTCGAAGAGAAATCGGGAGTCTGGATCTTGCAATAGCCGCATGCACACTGGAACCGGATAGCCGCGGCTCCTCTGGCACCCGGTCGCATCCTGGAGTTTGAATTTCATCGCCGAAGTGGTCCTCGGGCTGCTTCTAGCTAAAAGGTGATACGAGAGTGAGCCTCTACGTGGTGTTATTTCATCGCACAAAGGAGCATTCCAGTAGGAATTGTCGTGTCCGGCTCGAACCCGGTTGCGTTCACACCGTTGCAACCGCCTCGACGACTTCCGGGCGGGCACGGAGGGATGCGCACGTAGAATCGAGTTGGCGCCCTCCCTGATTCGAGACGATAACAGCAGCAGCGCCGTACTTTACTGCGCGTTTTGCGTCGTCACCGGTAAGGATGCCCTTCACGATGATGGGTGCAAGCCAAATGTAGCGCATCCACTGTAAGTCCTTCCAGGTGACCGCTGCATTTGCGAGCGAGGTCGTGACATCGGTCAGCGGAAGCGGGCCCCGGCCGGGGACAACGATGTTGGCAAGTTTTGGCATTCCGCAGTCGAGTAGAAAATCCAGCAGCCAACGCGGGTGAGGCAGGAATTAACCAACAAAGGGCGGTTTGGCAAAAGCATTCTTGCCCATTGATTCACGCATTCGATTGCGATAATCACGTTCACGAATTCCGACCACCGGTGTGTCCACGGTTCCGACGAGTGCGGAGAAACCAGCCTGTGCGGCCCGAGCAATCGCAGCCTCCGCCGCAGGGCACCACCGATGAGTTAAAGCTGATACCACACGGGACCCACCGAAGCGTTTCGGACATCCTTCATCGTATGGCCGGAGATCGAGGAGAGGATGAATGCCGTGCCGGCATCTCCGGCGGCGCGCGCGGCCGCGACTTCGCCATCTGCGTGCGTAATGCGGCTGGAGCCAACCCGGGCGAGGAAGACGGGTGAGGAAAGATCATGGCCGGCAAGTCGCATGCCTGCCGAGCCACCGCTTGACGCGGGCGGAACGTGGTCGACTGCATGCATTGCAATTACAAACGCAGCTCTCACAAGTGTCCCCTTCTTGCTGGAGTTCTTGGTTTGCGAGCGCTTGGTCTCACACTGAGACACAACGCCGGCCGTGAGACGCGTTTCGCCGATGATGAGACCAGGGCGGTTTGCCAGGGCCGCAATCTTCTGATTCCAAGGCTGTTGCTTCTGGAAACCAAGTGCCACAGTGTCCAGCCATTGGCTCCATTCATGCACTTGGTTTAAGCGGAGGTGTCCGTGCGTCAGCCGAGCCACGCGAGAGAAGTTCGACAAATTGCAGGCCCGAGACCCATCCGGCTTTCGCACACGTTGAGATTCGCAGTCGCGCTGATCTTGATCGGACTTTGCAGTTGCCCGTCGTTGAAGGCACAGCAGGAAGTTCCCGATTGGGTAGCCGCGGTTCGTCAGCTTGCGGAACTTCACGATTGGACCACCGCCATGCAAATCATCCATGAAGAAGGCGCGCGCAGACCCGGCGATATCGAGGTGCGCGAGTGGCGGGCGCGCGTTCTGGCATGGTCCGGAGATCTGGAGCAAGCCGAAAAGGAATGGAATGAAGTCCTGAAGGTAGCTTCAAGTGATGCCGACAACTGGATGGGACTGGCGGCCCTGTATCGACGTGAAGGCCGCCTCGACGAAGCCCTCCGAGCCATCGACCGCGCTCTGGAGCTGGATCCGAAACGCGCCGACCTCCGCGCCGAGCGCGGACGCATCCTGCGCGGACAGAATGAATCGCGCGCGGCGCGAGCGGAGTTTCAACGAGCACTCGAATTGGATCCGGGAAGCGCGGAAGCCCGCGCTGGATTGCGGTCTCTTCGCGCAGATTTGAAGAATGAGCTGCGCATTGGCCAGGACAACGACCTCTTCAATTTCATCGGCACAAACCACGATGAATGGTTTGATCTCGTCACCCGCTGGTCCTCGCGCTGGACAACCAGCTTCGGGGGAAGTTTCTACCAGCGTGATGGTCAGGATGCCGGCAAATTCGCGGGCAGCGTCACCCGAGCGCAGCCGCACTGGGGAGCGCTCACCGTTGGCGGGGCGATCGGGCACGACAATGGCGTGATTCCGAGAAGCGAGGCGTTCTTCGGTTACGACCGGGGTTGGCGTCTAAGCGAAGATGGCTGGTTCCGCGGTATTGAGCTCACCTACGGTCAGCATTGGTATTGGTACGCTTCGGCTCGCATCCTCACGCTTACGGGAATGACCATCGTTTATTTGCCGCGCGAGTGGTCCTGGTCCCTGGGGCTGACGGGAGCCCGGAGCAGCTTTACGGGAACAAGCGCAGACTGGCGCCCCTCCGGGATTAGCCGCTTGAAATTTCCGCTGGCCCGCTGGAGTTCGGGCGCTCTCTCCGGGAACGTTTTCTTCGCGGCAGGCGCGGAAGATTTTGCAGAAATCGATCAGATCGGGAGCTTTGCCGCGCAGACCTACGGTGGTGGCTTGCGATTCCAATTCACTCCGCGCCAGGACGTGAGCGCCTATGGATTCTACCAAAAACGCACACAGGACCGCACTCAGACGAGTTTTGGATTGAGCTATGGGATCCATTTTTAACAAGTTACTGACGCTCGGTCCCTCGGTCTTCGTGGTGAAAGCCATCATCGCCGCGATCGTCGGGGACATTCTGTTCGTGGCGTCGATCCTTGTCCGCCGGGCTTATCGCAAACGCTACTTCAGAAAGCTGGATGAGCGGGTTTCATGGGTGCGCAGGAATTGGGAATCGCTGCTCTGCGGAGAAATTCCCTTTGAAGCATGGCGATGGAATTCCTTCGACCGGGGAATTATCGAACAGCTTGTGCTCGATCGGTTTGAAACCGGGGATCCAAAGGAGTCGGCCCGCCTGCTTCGTTTTTTGCGGGAGAGCGGGCTGGTCGAAAAGCGAATATTCGAGGCGAGACATCATCATGGATGGCGCCGCTGGCGTGCATTGGTTGCCCTCGGCCGGACCCGGGCTCCGGAAGGAGTCCCGGCGCTGGCCGAAGCGTTGCGCGATCGAAAATTGGAAAACCGACAAGCGGCGTTGCGCGGCCTAGGCCAGATGGGTTCACCAAAGGCAGCCGAAGAAATCCTGGCCTGGATGGTGGAGGCTGGACCCCGGATGGCTTCGCTACCGGTGCAAAACGCCTTGATCAACTGCTCTCGCGAATGCCCGCAGATCCTTCTCCCTTATTTGGAGCAGGCCGATGCGCCGGTGCGCGAAATTTTGGCGCGCGTCATGGGCGAGGTCGCCACGCCATCTCTCGAGGGAGATCTGATTGGGCTTGCGGGGGATGAGTTGCCCGAACTGCGCGCAGCGGCGGCGCGTGCCATGTCCAGCGCGCAGCCTCACCACGCCGTGGAGGTGCTCACCGAGCTCTCGCGGGATCCGGTCTGGTTTGTTCGGCTTCGCGCCGTGGTCGCACTCGGCAAACTCCGCAACGCGCTTGCCACTCCTGCGATCCTAGAAGCCCTCACGGACGCAAACCGCTTAATTCGCATGCGTGCCGGCGAGGCTCTGGTTGCCCAGCCGGGGGAGATGGCTCCTATTTTCGCGCGGGCAACGGCGAAACGCGACCGTTACGGTTTGTACGCTTATTTCGCCGCGCTCGAAAATGCCGGCTTGCGCCCGAAGCTCGAAGTCGAACTTCAACAGGACCGCACGATGACTGAGCCCGAAAGAAGCGAGCTCTTGCAAGTGCTCGCGAACGGAAAACTTTCGGACCTGCCGACCGCAACGGATTTCGCCGATGGAATCCTGCCGGTGGCTCGCGGATGATTCCCTTCCTCAACGCCACAAACCACGCTCTGTTCATCTACTACTTGGTGTGCAATCTCATCTATCTGGTCACACTCATCGTGGCCTTCAAGACCAGCGCGGCACACCAGCGGCGGCTCGAGAGCTGGCGGCTTCGATGGATCCAACAATCCCCACTCACGGCGCCGATCAGCATCCTCGTGCCTGCTCACAATGAGGAAAGCTCCATCCGAGTCGGGGTCCACAACCTCCTTGACCTCGACTACCCCGAATTTGAAGTGATCGTCATCAACGACGGCTCCGAAGACCGCACTCTCGCCGTACTCCAGGAGGAATTCAACTTGCGTCCCGCGCGCGCCGTGTATGTTCAGGAAGTCCAGAGCGCGCCGGTACGCGGGCTTTACCGCAGCGGGCGCGACCCACGGCTCCTGGTGATTGACAAGGAAGCGGGAGGAAGCAAGGCGGACGCTGTGAATGCCGGTCTCAATGCCGCTACTTCGCCCTACGTCTGCGTCGTGGACTCGGACTCCGTCCTCGAGAAAGATTCGCTCTTGCGCATCATGTTGCCGGTGATGAGCGACCCGGAACACGTGGTCGGCGTCGGCGGAATCGTGAGAGTTCTCAACGGCTCGGAGATTGAGGGCAGACAACTTCGCCGCGTGCGGCTTCCACGAAAAGGAATCGAAATCATTCAGGTCATCGAATATCTGCGCGCTTTTTTGATCGGCCGCGAAGGTTGGGCTCAGGGAAACATGCTGCTGATTATCTCCGGAGCATTCGGGCTCTTTCGCACGGATCTGATTCGCGCAATTGGCGGTTACCGCTCGAGGGCTATCGGAGAAGATTTCGATCTCGTACTCCGGCTCCACCGTCATCTCCGGGACAAGGGCATGGATTACCGGATACAGTTCGTGCCCGACCCAGTCTGCTGGACGGAGGTACCTTCGGATATGCGGTCACTAGCACGCCAGCGTGCGCGCTGGCAGAAGGGCCTGTTGGATGCGCTTTGGCCCAATCGAGACATGCTGTTCCGCCCGCGCTATGGAAGAATCGGATGGCTCGCGCTGCCGTATCTCTGGGTGTTCGAATTGTTGGCACCGGTGATTGAGCTCGGGGGCATGGTGACGATCCTGCTCGCCGCTTGGCTCGGCGTGCTCAGCGAACATTTCTTCATTCAATTCATGCTTTACGGCTACGCGTTCGCGACCATGATTTCCATCGGATCGGTCCTGCAGGAGGAGATCACTTACAAGCGCTACAACGACTCGCTCGACGTCTTCAAGCTGGTAAGCTTTTGTTTCCTCGAGCATTTTCCTTATCGCCAAATTCACTTGTTCTGGCGTCTGCAAGGGCTTTGGCAATACTTCCGGGGGGACGTATCGTGGAGACCGCTCAAGCGACAGGGGCTCCAATCCAGCGAGATGTAGCGAACCTCAACGGGCGCTGAAGAAGGTTATGTGATAGAAGGACTAGGCCGTGACGGATCGCGGCCAACGCCGCGCCTCGCACTCATGGTTTCTGGAAGTGGACTCGAATTCGGGGCCTCGTCTTTTATTCTCCATCGAAGCACCTACATTGACGGACATGCCATTCGCCAACGAGGGCAGATAGTTCGCTAAGCTTGATTCGCCATCTTCGACGCCGTGTGAATCAACAGAATCCGGCTCTTCTCATCCATGCGTCCGAGTAATTTGGCGAAAGCCCAAAGCTCGCGGTCCAGTTTCGGAGAAGCTGCCCGACGCGGAATGATTTCTGCTGGTATGTTCGGCGCCTTTACATGTTCATCATCCGTGAAAAGCCGGTACATCGGTACTTCCAGCGCGCGGGCCATTTTTTCCAAAGTGTCCACAGAGGGAACGGTGTGCCCGTTCTCGACGCGTGAAATATAACAACGCAGAAGCCCAGTGCGTTTTTCAATATCGCCTTGGGACAGATTTTTCTGCTCTCTCAAACTCTTCAATTTGTCGCCGATGACCATTGTTCCTCCGCCGCGAATCATACACGATTGCTGCGTCAGCGGCACGATCCGAGCCAAAGAGACAGATCGAAGAAGTCCTGAGCGCGACCAATCAGGAGTTGGCGGCCGCCAGAACTGGACCGGAAAGCTATTCTTATAGGTTGTGCAAAACGGCACATACTCCGTCGGAGCGAGATTATAGAGTAGTAAATCAAGGGAGCGAACATGAGCGACCTACAATCAGAATGGCAGGACCGCCTCCGGAAAGCCGTTTTTGAGTCGAGTCCCCTGGACCTGTCTGGGCAGGTTGCGGCAGCAGAAGAAGCCGTCTTTTTGCGCATGGAAGAACTAGACACCAGCTCAGACCAGGAGGTCGTGCGCCAAGCGATATCAGACGCTATCCAGCTCTTGTCAGGTCTTAAGAATAAAATGCTGAGATCTACGATTGCAATCGAAATTGAACAGAGACTTTGGCTTGGGGACTTAAATTCCCGATGAATCTACAGGGTGGTAATGAAAAGGACATATCTTAAGCCTTCAGTGACCACCTCTCTATCTGGAGAGACGAAGACTCCCCCAACAACTTCGACGCAGTCCAGCCACCGAGAATTAAATCCTGAGCTCGAAAATTGCGAATAGACGACAAGCCGAGTCGCGTTGGCGGCGGCCTTGGAAATTAGAAGCATAGAGTGGTTATTCTTACTGCATCGAGAATTCTAATAGATTGTGGGGTGTCTTTTTCAAGACAGTTTTGCATACAGCTTTAATGGCAAAAGTGGTTAGTGAATTCCTCTACCACCATCGCTAATGTGTAGCCTTCCCGAACTCTCAAGTGGGATCGACCAATTGCGTATCGCCGGAGTTGGGGCAGTCGTGCTTGACCTGAGATTGAGCGATAAGCACGGCATCGAGACCTTCAATAATGCTTTTCTGGTTTCGCCTGGCGTGCCAATTTTGATCCTTAGCGGACCTGATGCGGAAGCGACCGCGCGGCAGCTTGTCTCGTCGGCTCGCGTCTGCCACTCCCCGCTCTAGCGCGCCGTCTCACGCAGCCTTGTCTGTAACCGAAGTGCCAGCGCCGAACCGCGAAAAGGCATAAAAGCGTGTGTCGCAATTCTGACAGCGGTAAGGCAGTACACCGATAACTCTTAAAAGATATCGTTCAACACGCGAATGTCGGTGTGAACGCGACGTCTCCAAGCTTCCACAGTGAGGGCATGACCTTTTGTTAGACTCATGCATTTCGCTTTACCTCCGTGCGCCAACACTTTGACCACCGAAATGTAAAACCTGCTGTCTTGGAAATCTGTGCAATTTTGAACTGCTACCCGTATTCGGCCGAGCTACAAGTGGCCGTCCCTCCCGCCGAGGTTGTTCTCGGACTTAATCGGAAATTCAGGGCGACTGAAATGATTGCCGACGGAAGAAGAGATTTTTTGCCCGCCTATACTGCGTGGCTCCGTAAGCCGGTGGTGTTGCTCCTTGTAATCCGTCAACACCACGTCCCCGTCCCGTGCCGTATCGTCGGAGAGTCAGCGACAGCGCTGCGTGTGCGCTTCACGCCCGGGTGGGAGATCGACCTCCGAAAAGAATTGATTCTGGCCGTCGAAGAAGATGGCGCGATTCTGGAGCATCGCGTGAATTGAAGGGAGCCAAGCAGCGCCAGCCGCAGCACGACGTGATGCGGACTGGAGACGAAGGTACCTGCATCTGGCGCTGCACAGGCAACGGAACATTGCCAAAGTGGCCATGGCCAGAAAACTCGCGGTGCGGTTGAACTGGATGTGGCGGAACGGTTGGGAATATGCAGACTGGGTCAAATTCGGTTTGCGCGCGGGACAGCTCAGTACCGGAGATGGCGTGCGGTGGGACGTCGTCCACTTGAATGGACGTCCCGCCCCCTCGCGAGAGGGAGTTTGAACGAGTACTTATGGTCCGAAGCTGGGGCCGAACAGTTGGGTGGGCCGGACTGAAACCGACCGAAAGATTACAAGTGAGCCGTGGTTATCGACAGTGAGCCAAATAAATATGACAAAACAGACCACTCTTCGGAGTGGATGTAGAAGTCTGTCCACAAAAGGTTTGACAGATCCGAAGTTGTTAGAGCTCTCGGGTAAACGCGTCAATCAGGGTGCGCCGGGATAAACCGGCATGTTGTAGGGAATGAAAGAGTCCTACAAGAAGGGAGACAGCGACTCCATCTTTGCCCTCAGTCTTGCGGG
>Ga0210407_10002242_pt1 | contig 16781 bp, 17 predicted proteins | sample IncBWC27MmetaG_FD_150860 | JGI IMG/M metagenome (GOLD analysis project Ga0210407, IMG submission 150860) | Forest soil microbial communities from Barre Woods Harvard Forest LTER site, Petersham, Massachusetts, United States - Inc-BW-C-27-M | ecosystem: Environmental > Terrestrial > Soil >...
AAGAACGACAGCCCGTAAATGAAAAACACCACCGGCATGTGTTGGCCTGCGAACTCTGAAAGAGAAATCGTCCCCTGCGATCTTCGTGAGAAGGGAATACCCCGATGACCTGCGCTTTTTGCCAAGCCCGGGGCTTCCAATCTCCCACAATCCAGGGACCCCTACATGTGTCTGTGATGGGCCTACGGTTGGATGTCCCGTGTCGACCCCACATTGGTAAGTTCGGCATTTTAGCCGTAAGAGTTTAGCAAACCACCAGTCTCGCCAATTCCAGGATTTGGCGGGCTTCAGGGCCTTGCCAAGGGCGCTAGTTTGATGCTATATTTCGATTATTCTGGAATTATTGGAATAACAAAATGACCAAACTCGATACAGCCCAGGTTGCCCGCTACGCCGACATGTTTTCCGCCATGGGAACCGAACCGCGGCTGCGCATTGTGCGGCTGCTGCTGGCGGCACATCCGGATGGTCTGGTTGCGGGCGAAATCGGCGAGGAACTGGAGATTCCAGGTTCCACGCTCTCGCATCATCTGGATAAGCTGCGGAATGAAGACTTGATCGCCATGCGGCGCGAGGGCACGTTTCTTCGCTACACGGCCAACACTTCCGCGCTGGAAGAATTGCTGGGCTTTTTGTTTGCCGAGTGTTGCACGCGCAGCAAAGCCGTTGAACCCCAGAAGATCCTCTGCTGCCGCTAGAAGCAATGAGAAGCAAGGAGACGATCCATGAGCATTCCAGAAGCAGATCAAGCTGTAAGCCAAGCCGCCAACGCTGTCCCTGACACAGTCAAGGAAAAATACGGTGAAGCAGCGCGGCGCGTTGCCGCCGGGACGACAACCGGATGTTGTGAGCCTCCTTCCTGTTGCGGCACAGACCCCGATCCTGTCACCCGGGACCTCTACGATGCTGCTCAATTGACCGGCCTGCCGGAGAACGCGGTCAAAGCTTCGCTTGGCTGCGGGAATCCTACGGCCCTCGCCCAGCTTCATCCCGGCGAAACGGTGTTGGACCTTGGCTCAGGCGGCGGGATTGACGTCTTGTTGTCCGCCAGGCGCGTGGGCCCCGAGGGCAAAGCCTACGGCCTGGACATGACGGATGACATGCTGGCGCTGGCCCGCGAGAATCAGCGCAAAGCGGGAATCGGCAACGTCGAATTCCTGAAAGGCGAAATGGAGAACATTCCTCTGCCCGATTGCACGGCAGACGTGATTATCTCGAACTGTGTCATCAATCTTTCCGCCGACAAGGACCGGGTGCTGCGTGAGGCGTTCCGCGTCCTGAAACCGGGCGGGCGCTTCGCGGTCTCCGACGTGGTGGTGCGCGGTACCGTTCCCGCGGAAGTCCGCAAGAACATGCTGCTCTGGGTGGGCTGCATTGCCGGTGCGCTGGAAGAGTCCGATTACAGGACAAAGCTTGCCGCTGCCGGTTTTGAATCCATCGAGATGGAACCCACGCGTGTTTACACCATCGAGGATGCCCGTGCTTTTCTGGCTGCGGAGGGCGTGGATGTGGATGCCATGGCTCCCCAGGTGCAAGGAAAGTTTATGAGCGCTTTTGTCCGTGCCCGGAAACCCGACTGCGGTTGCGGGCCGGGTTGCTGCCACTGAGCCGCGACGAAAGAGCCTTAACCACAGAGGACACAAAGGAACACGGAGGAAAACAAAATCAAAAAGCGGTTGTTGATTGCAAAATTGTCCTTGTCCTCTTTGCTCGTTTCAGTGAAAGGCTTTGTCTTCTTCCTCTGTGTTCCTTTGCGTCCTCTGTGGTTAAAGTTTTGCTGTGTTCAGAAACAGGAAAGTCGAATAACATGAAAAGACGCTACAATGTCCTCTTCTTGTGCACCGGCAATTCGGCGCGCTCGATCATGGCTGAAGCCATCCTGCGTCAGAAAGGGTCCCCGGGCTTTTCGGCATACAGCGCGGGCAGCCATCCGGCGGGGGCCGTCCGCGCGGAGGCGTTGCGTCAATTGGAAGCCGCGCACCTTCCCACAGACGGATTACGCAGCAAAGGATGGGAAGAATTCAGCCGTCCCGGAGCGCCGCGTATGGACTTTGTATTTACCGTGTGCGATTCAGCCGCCAGGGAAGCGTGTCCCATTTGGCCGGGCCAGCCGATGACCGCGCACTGGGGCGTGCCTGATCCTGCCGCGGTCGAAGGCCCGCCGGAGGAGATCAGCCGCGCTTTTCGGAACGCTTTTGTGATGCTGGACCGGCGTATTGGTCTTTTCATCTCACTGCCTTTCGCAACCTTAAGCCAGCTTGCTATTCAAAATGCGATTGATCGCGTTGGAGCCCAATGACCTCTACCGCGCGCAACGCTACCGCAGAATTCCTGGGAACGGCGTTTCTACTGATGGCCGTGGTGGGGTCGGGCATGATGGCCGAAGCGCTCGCCGGCGGCAACGTCGCACTGGCCTTGCTGGCCGTCATTCTTGCAACTGGCACGGTGCTGGTGGCGTTGATACTGACCTTCCAGCCGATTTCCGGCGCCCACTTCAATCCGGCCGTGACTGTTGCCCTGGCCACACAGCGTGAAATTCGGTGGAGTGCTGTTCCGGTTTACATCGTGGCCCAGTGCGGCGGGGCGCTGGCCGGAGTGGCGCTTGCCCACGCGATGTTCGGGAAAGCGGTGGTCCAGGTCTCGACTCATCCGCGCAGCGGAGCGACGCAATTGTTGAGCGAGTTCATAGCCACATTTGGGTTGCTCATGGTGGTCTGGGGATGCGCCCGGTCGCGTCCGGGCGCTGTCCCATTTGCCGTGGGGGCTTACATTACGGCGGCCTGCTGGTTTACGGCCTCCACTTGCTTTGCCAACCCCGCGGTCACGCTGGCGCGCCTCTTCACCAATACTTTTACCGGCATTCGTCCCGCGGACGCGCTTGGTTTCGTCGCCATGCAGTTTGCGGGAGCGCTGGCTGCGACCGCATTGTTCCGCTGGCTCAGTGGAGCGCCACTGGTAAAAGACGGCGAAAAATGAACAATCCAGGGGCGCAGATTGATCGGAATCTACGCTCACGGCGTAGCGGTATCGATGTCGCGCCGGTCGAGCCACTCGCTAAGACAGGCCTGAGCGTTACCCTGCAATACGTGGAATTGAATGCCGATCAGGCCTTCACTGCTGACCCAGGCAACCTCGCCTTTGCCCTCAATGGAGCCTCCGAAGGGCAGTTCAAAAGCGAACTGGACGGCGGAACCGGAAGGACAACCGCTCAAACACCAGACCGCCATGCCGCCTTCGCTGAGGTTGGAAATGGTGGCTTTTGCTTCCTTGCCGTCCACCTTCAAGACCACGGGCGCTGTCAGCGGATGGCGGAAGTAGCGTTTTCTTTCCGCCGCCATCATGGGGGCCGCGGTGCGTAACGTGTGGAACATTTTTTCTTCGGTCATCGGCCCATGCACGATGAAATTGGCCCCTGCATGAAGAGCGCTGCCGGCTTCTTTCGTCGTCTGCACGTATGCAAACACCACACTGAATTTGTTGGAAGTGCCGCGGCGCAGGCCCTCCAGCAATTCCACCGTGCCTTCCACGCTCATGTCCACGATGATGCCGTCAATCTTGCGACGCGCAATGTAGTCCCTGGCCGACATCGCGCTTGGGGCGCAGTTTAAACGTCCCTGAAGCCTCTGGATGGAACTGGCCATGGTCTTAAACACCGGATAGTCGTCACAAACCACCAGAAACTCCAGGTTCTGTTCGTCTTTCTGAATAGAGTCTCCACCGGCAGCCATGGCTGAGCTTGCGCCCCCTGATGTGTGATAGGAATTGGCTTAAGTTAGTGTACGTCCTGACCGAATGTGACTTTGGTAAAGTTTTGCAGCAAAGAGCGGAATTCTCATCTTTGGTAACCAATGCTATGACCGCTCTGATTTTCCCGGTTCCCACGCATCGCCCCATTCGGCCTTGCGCGCGCTCCTGTAGTCCTGCTTCTGCGACCGGGCGACCGTACGCGACTCAATGCCACCGGGCGAGCACAGGGTAAGCTCCACGTGGCCTCCGCGTTTTTGCGGATGGCGCAGAATGCGCGCCCCGGCCGGAGTCAAATTTTGCCGGCAGGCCACAAGGTAAGAAAACTTCTCGTCTTCGTAGCCCAATGCGCCTCCTTTGAGCTGCCTGTGCTGCGACGTTCGTTCCAGGCGCTGGGCGAAATGGCACCAGTCGTCCGTGGACGCCAACGGGCATGCAGCAGCGTGCGGGCAGGGAGCCAGAATGTGCGCGTCCACGGCAATCAGCAAAGAGCGCGCGACTGTGATAACGCCAAAACCAGGCGTTGTGCCCGGCTCAAGAATCACCAGGAACTGCCGGGCGCAGTTCCAAGCCTGGCGAACCAGCGTTGCCGCGGCAGAAGGCGGAAGTTCACCCAGGGCGTAGGAAATCACCACCAGGTCGTGCGGGACGCAAGTCAGCCCCCTACGCAGGTCCTGTCGCACCCACCCGGCATTGCCCGGAACGGCGCTTTGTGCGGCGAGCTTTCGCGCGATCCCGATGAGCGCGGCATCGTTTTCTATCGCCGTAGCCTGCTGGATGGACGGAAACACTTCTGCCGCGGCAAACAAAGAGGTCCCCGGTCCAGAGCCCAGATCGAGCACGCTGATGATGTCCGATTCCGGAGCCAGCTTTCGCAGTTCAGAAAAGACGCGCCAATTGGCCGCGTAGGTTGCCGGCAGGCGGACCGCAAGATAGGCGGCCCGCTGTGCGGAGGTGGTCAGCGCCGGCAACTTGACGCCGGCGGTTTTGTAGTGCCGCGTAAGCTCGGCGGAAGCCTGCGCCAGCGAAGTCCGGTCGAGGCCTTCGGTCTGCTGCTGAATCGCGTCTCGCAGTTTCTGAGGAAGGCGCATGATGAACGCTCAGCGCGCCCGCGGGCCCGCCGCCGGGATGAAGTCAGTCTTTATACTTCACCGAGCATCCATACGGACGCGTGGCCGGATCGGTGACTGGCTTGCCTGCCATCGCCGCCTGCAGCGCGGAGGAGACATAGTTTCTTGAATTCGCAATGTCCGCCGCGTCCGAAGTCGGGTGGTCGTCAATCGCGCCGTTGTAGATCAAAGTTCCCCGAGGATCGATGATATACATGTGCGGCGTGGTCCTGGCGGCATAGAGGTGCCCCAGGTTGCCATCGGGATCGAGCAGCACGGCGGTAGGAGAGGCTTTGGTTTTCCGGACGTATTCGTTCTCCTCCCCGGCGGTCACGTATCCCTGCGTGCCTGGCGCGGAAGAGATCACCGTGAACCACACCACGCCCTTGGCCGTCCATTCCTTCTGCAAATGCTGCATATTGCCGCTGTCATAATGCTTCCTGGTATAAGGGCAACCCTGGTTGTGCCACTCCAGCACCACGTACTTGCCTTTGTAATCGGACAGGTGATGCGTCTTGCCGTTGCTGTCGCTCGCCGTGAAGTCAGGCGCCGCTTCGCCGACTCTGGCGGCCAGCGCGGTGACGAGCAGAATGAAAAGAGCGAAAAGATAAAGGGCCGAACGAACCAGATTTCTCATGGATGAAGTCTCCTTTCCATTTCCTTGCTTATTTTATTCCTGACTGCGCCCGGCTTCTACCGTTCAGCCGCCGGAACGTCAATTGTGTATGCGGTCTCGCCGGGCAATACCAGAACGCCTTGCAGGTGGGGAACCGGCTTCAGAAGCTGGTCTGATTTCTGCAACGCGATCTGCGCGCCCCGGGCGAGGACAGAAAGCTTTTGCGGAGCAACGTTCTCCACCTGGTCCGCGTGCAACGGGAAGAACTCCGCCTGGCGGAGCGGACGGCCCGCGTCAACGATCAACACGAAGCTCCCTTTGCGGGACTCGGCCCTGGCTTTCCAGTGGCGCGGAAGCGGCTGGGGTACGAGTTTGTGCGCGTTGGTAAACAGAGGAGCGACGCTGGGATCATCCTTGGGGCTCGATGAAACAGACAGCGCAAGATGAAGCTGGGCGTGGTCGGGAAGGCAGACTTCGCGGCAAACCAGCCATTTGGCGTCGAGTCCAATTTCCGCGCGCGAGTTGGCGCTGAGACTCTTGGACGCTTGGACGGGGACCAGCAACAGGACGTCGTCGTGGTAGCCATAGTCGGCGAGGTGCGCGGTCTGCATCTTCTCCGGACGCGGCCACTGGATTTCGCCGGCGCTGAATCCCGGAGGAAGCTGCCATTGCAAGACCGGCGGCTGGCCGGAGTCTCCGGGATTCACCCAGTAGATGTGCCAGCCTTTTTCCAGTACGAAGTGAACGCCGAGCCAGACCTGTTGCCCCGGGCTGGCGGCTGTCTGCTGCGCCAGCAGTTCGAGTTGGGTATGTTTGGCCGCGATCTTTTCGGACCAAGAGACATTGCAGCAGGCAAGCAGGAAAAAACAGGACATCACGCGGCGAAAAGGCATTTCTCGAAACGACTCCATCTGAGGGGAGATTCTACTGCGCTCTATGGGCGAAAAAAAGAGCGCCGGCGGACCGGCGCTCTGAGGTCTATGTATGTTAAGCCCTATGGCAGAACGTAGCGCAGGCTGAGGTAGCCCATGCCAAGGTGAGCATTCTTAGGCGCGCCCGCGGCCACAAACCACGGACTGCGGGTCACGTAAGACGCCTGGGTGACCAGCAATACGGCGCCGTATTGCGGGTTTTTCCAGAAGGTTTGGGTCCAGTCGATGGTCCCTTCCTGAATGGAGCGGTTGGCGATGTTAGCCGAGTTCGGTCCGCCGAAGCCAATGAAGGGCTTGGTAACCGCCGCTGACGTGATATCGGGGAAGAAGTTACGCTGGAAATAAGCCCCTCCGTAATACACCCCGAACTGACTCTTGGGCTGAGGCCGGAACTCGAAACCGGTGACGACATCGCCGGCGTGAACGCCCGACGTGCGTACGTCGAACGTGTTGGGAGCGGTACCGGTTTGTACTGGAGCCACCACAAACTGTGGGCCCATGCCGATCAGATACCGGCCTATTCCGTAGCCCCACATGCCGTATCCGACAAAGTTGATATTTTTGTTGCCGGAGCCTTTCCACAGCTCCACGTTAATACCGCCATTAAATCCTCCACCGACCGTTGAATGCGAAGTGAATACTCCGGTGGCCCCAGGAATAACGGTAACTTTAGCCGTCGTCATTAAACCGCCGGCTTCGACGTGGAATTGTCTGCCGCCATAACTCTTGTCATACGCAAACTTCGTAAGGAAGTCGGGCGCAACGTTGGGTGCCCCGGGAGAGGCGCCCTGGTCAACTTGTCCGACCCCCCCCGTCAGCGCGGCGTTGAAGCCACTGGGGAAAACCACTTCCGCTCCCTGGCCTCCAAACTGTTGCGGGTTCTGGATGGCCGCGGCCCACTGGAAGTTATCGTTGATGTGATAAGTGGCCCGGAACTCAGCCGCACGCGTATAGTTGACGCCTACGTGGGTCTGCGCATCTTCGCCAAGAGTGGTGAAGATATCGCTGGGATTGGGTGAAAGTCCCGCCCGGTTTGGCGATTGCAGGCCCCAGGTTTGTCCGCCCAGGAACTCCCACTTGCCCCGCTTCAGGTCCAGCCAGTAGAGGCGCAGACGGTCGGTGTGGGGATTGGAAGTGACAAACACGTTGGCCGCATCGTTGCCGTTAAAGTCGAACTCCACGTAGCCGGTAATGTCATTCTCGCCGTATTTGGCGTGGGTCTTTATGTTGAACCGGGAGTACTGCCCGGTTGAGCGGTATTCGGTGAGATGTCCCTGCACCGTGTTGCTGAACGGGATGGCCCAGAAGTTGGTCGCGGTCACGTTGCCGGTATTGGTGCTGCGGAAAACGTTCTCAAAGTCCACAAAGCCGCCGGGAGTGAATTCCGCTGCGCCGATGCGGAACGAGAGAGGAGATTCTTTCTTGTCGTCCTGAAGGGGACGGGCGGCCACGTTGACCGGGCCGGCTGTGCGCAGCGAGGCATCCACCACGCGCGCGGAAGTGGAATCGGACGCGGCGACCGTCTCTGGTTTATCAGCAACCTGCTTCTGCAGTCTCTCAATTTGCTGTTGCTGCTGGGCAATTTGTTGCTGTTGAGCGGCTAGCGCTTCGCGCATGGCCTTGATTTGTGCCGCTACGGAATTTGGATCGTCGGCTGGCGGATTGGCCGCCTGGCCAAAGGCCAGGCCCGAGGCCAGCACCAGAAAACTCATTTTATGTAGCAATCTCATTACGCTGCTCTCCTTGTTTCGACTGATTCCCACTTGATTACCTAAATGTCATTCGAGGCTTGTTGGTTACGTTTGACTGCTTTGTTGTCTTTGATACTGAACCCGGCTCTGAATGTCTCGCGAAAGTCCCCAAAACATTAATCGAAAGTCGCGAATATTGGAAGAGAAATATTGTAAAGAAAGCGCCGCTATCCCGCTTTTTGTTCGCCGGGGAGCGGCCGACTTAGTTTTCCACATGCGCCAGGAAAGAGCCGGTCTCGATGGTTCCAGCGCGTTTTACCTGGACAAATATGCGGTAGTCGCCGGCTTGCGGAAATCCGTAGAGGAACGAAACCTCCGGGGTCCTGGCATCGTTGCCCATTCCCGCCATGCTGCTCATGCTCGCGTCCGGCGCGACGCCCTGCGCCACATTCAGCGCCGCCATGGACACCGACCCGGAAGGATGTATGTGCGCAAAGGCCTTGCCATCGTTGCTCATGAAGACCGCGTGTCCCGCCATGCCCATATATTGCTCGACGCCCTTGGCCGGGGCGCCGTTCTGGTCTTCGATACGGAAGCGAAACCACATCGGCTGTTTTGCTTTGAGCGGCGACGTGTCCCGTTCCCAGACCATGCGATAGCCGTCCGCGAGCTGGGCAACTTTTTCGGCGGGCGCCAGGCTGCTCTGGCCGGAATCGTCTCCCATGAGCGGCCTGCCGGCGACGTTACCCAGATCAATTGTGCCTACCTGAGTTTCCGGGAACCCGCTTTGGTGCACGATGTCCGCGTAAATCTGGTAGTGTCCAGCGGGCATTGCCGGAAGAGCTTGAAAGAATTCTCCTGTCCCGGCTTCGGCGGGATGCAGGTGCCAGAAACTCTGCATGTCCGGCATGCGCACGAGGAAAAGATGCACCAGATGCCCATGGTCGGGGACCAGATCGTCGAGCCGCAAGCGGTCCCAGCGTTCCATTCGAAACTGGTTTACCGGGGACACGTTAGGGTTGTCCAGAGTCAACTGGAGCAAACTGCCCGGCTGCAATAACGCCGTGACATGAGGAAGCTTGTAAATAGTTTGCGCGTTGGCCTCAGCCTCTGTTCCCCACCACCAATTTGCGAGAAACAATGCCGTGACTACAAGGACGGCGGCAGTTCCCATACGCCAGCGCGCGCGCCGGATTTGCGCCGGGGATGGCGGCTGGTCCGGACCGAGGTCCGCATCGCGGTTGGCGGCGCCGATGATGCCAACCAGTCCCAGCACCAGCAACAATCCCAGGACGCTCAGCAGTATGCCCAGGGTCTTCTGCATGCGAAAAGAAGTTGTGGCAACGGCCGCGACGGGGACCGCCATGGTCCCTTTTCCTTTGTCGCCGTCGGCGTTGATCTGCACTTTCCACGATCCGCGGGCCATGATCCACAATTTGCCGGAAAACGTGGAGGGATCATTGGCCAGGGGCAACGCCGTATCGGGCCTGGGCGCCAGATTGGCTCCCGGACCGCCCATCTGCATGGGCAGAATTTCCACCCGCGTTACTCCCGGCGAGACGCTGTGGACTTCAATTTCGGCTACGCCGGGAATCACCGCGGGCGGGCGGATGGTGACCATCAGGGAATACGGTCCTGCCGGGCCTTGATAGTAGATATCCGGGCTGCCAACGTGGGCCAACGCGGCCAGCGGCAGCGAGACCAGGACGAGCAACAGGATTGTCGCGCGGAGTTTTATGGTCATGATTTCTAACGGCGTACCCGGCGCATCCAATCGCCCAGGGTAATACCCAGACGCGTGCTCAAGATTGCGGCCACGAATGCCAGGGCCAGGTTAACGGCGAATCGCGTCCCCGTTTCAAATTGCACGAAGACATTGCGTATCTCCGGAGCGGACGACGGTTCGGCATAGTAAAAGTATTGCGTGCCGAAAAAGGCGTTGCGCGAGCCGGGAGAATTCAGGAAAGTCCCGAAGGGCCATTGCACGACCACGAACACGATCACGAATGCCGATCCCACGATGGCCGCCTGGAGCCACTTGTTCCAGTTCTTCGCCGCGATTCTCGGCCAGAGAAGGTCCAGCGCAAAGGCCGGCGCGATCAGCAGAATCGGGAAGTGCAAAGGAATAAAGTGCGTGACGTGCTGATACACCGGCCCCAGCTTGGGTTCTCCGGGGAACAGCGGGAAGATCCAGAGCGCCAGCAGGAAGAAGAGTGTGTACACTCCGGTCATGGCGGTCCGTGCCCAGCGCCAGCCGGACGCGCGGGCGATCGATTCCAGCAGGACCGGAAGCCAGATGCTGACGGCCAGATACATGATGGCGCTATGCATCAGGATGCGGTTGGTGTACTCCAGCTTGAACACCATATCCAGAATCACCATGAATCCGCCGGAGAGCAGGAGCATCCATTGCAGGTGCCGGTGCTGCGCGCCTTCCACGCGGTTCATCTGGCCCAGAATCAGGATCACGCCTCCCCACATGATGCCGGCGATTCCCAGGGCCAGCATGGCATGCGGCGGGCTGATGATCTTTACGTCCAGCCCATAAGCGTCATGCCACCAATTGTCGAAGGGAGCCGAAGTGAGCATGGTGGCCCCGCCCCAGGCGCATATGAATGCTCCCAGCGGGCCGCGAAACCCCAGCACGTTCACCGACGACTGCCGCGCCGCCGGATTGCGCGCGAACGTAGTCCCGAAAATCAGGTAAGAACAAGAGACCGCGGTAAGAACCGCCGCAAACTGGATCAGCAGATGGGCCGGTGTCCAGAAACTGTCACGGCCAATGGTTTCATGCCAGGAAATGTCCCAATACAGCCCCGTCATGATGCAGACGGAAGCGGTGAGGCAGGACCAGATATACCAGGGAATCCGGCTGACCTGGGACACGGTGGCTCCGCTCAGTCTGGTTGCCGCCTGCGCGGGCAAAACGCTGCTGCTCATGGTTCCCCCCATCGAAGAATGCCTGATTTGCTCCCACTAGAATACACTGAATGGCAGTTCATTGGTTCCCCGGGGCGTCACCTCAGGCGCCGACGGCGTTCGCCGTAGCTAACGGACGCAGCGGCGCGCTTAGGCCGCGTATCATCGTCGCAAATTCTTCCAGATTCAGTGATTGTGCGCCGTCCGACAAGGCGCGTTCAGGGCAGGGATGGACTTCGATGATGAGCCCGTCGGCGCCGATGGCGAGCGCGGCGCGGCTTGCCGGGCCAATCAGATCGCGTCTTCCGGTCCCGTGCGAGGGGTCTACGATCACCGGCAGGTGGGAGAGCTCGCGGGCCAGCGCCACGGCCGCCAGGTCGAGCGTGTTGCGCATTTCGGTCTCAAAAGTCCTGATGCCCCGTTCGCACAGGACCACGTTTTGATTTCCTCCAGCGAGCAGGTACTCGGCTGCCAGCAACCATTCCTTCACGCTGGCGGAAGGACCGCGCTTGAGCAGAATGGGCTTCTCTACCTTGGCCAACTGGCGCAGCAGGGAAAAGTTCTGCATGTTGCGCGCGCCTACCTGCAGCATATCGGCGTGCGCGCTGATCACCTCAATATCGTCGGTGCTCATCACTTCGGTCACTACGGGAAGCCCTGTTGCCAGCCGTACTTCGCGCAGCAAATGCAGCGCTTCCGTTCCCAGGCCCTGGAAGTCGTACGGCGACGTACGCGGCTTGTACGCTCCACCGCGCAGCATGGTCGCTCCCGCGGCCTTGATGGCGCGCGCCGTGCTGAACAACTGCTCGCGTGATTCCACCGAGCACGGGCCGGCGATCACCACGACTTCGTCGCCGCCAATGCAGACTTCGCCCACCTGGACGCGCGTTCGCTCGCGCCTGGTCTGGCGGCTTACCAGCTTGAAAGGATGCGCGATGGGCACAACGTCTTCCACGCCGGGAGCGGCTTTGAGCGCTTCCAGCGCGGCGCGCGAGCCTCCGGAGCCGACGGCCGCGATGATTGTCCGTTCCGATCCCCGCGTCACGTGCGGCTGGAAGCCGCATTCCTTGACGCGGTCAATGACGTGCTGGATCTGATCTTCTGTCGCGCTACTTCCCATGTTGATGACCATTGCGATTCTCCTTGATCGATTTACCTGACGTCAGGCTCTCGCTTTTCTGTTTGCGGCGTTGTTCCTGCATGGCCCGAGTACCCAGCCGCCGGGTCTCGCGAATAATGGAACGAAAGATGCGGACCACGCTCTCGGACGGGAAAGGGCCTGGGTTCCGCGCGCCCAGTTGGTCCAGGACCCGGCGCTCCCGCTGCCCGTCGTACGCGGGTAGGTGGGTAGCTACCTTGATGAGCGCGACCTCCCGGGCGATATTTGCCCGCTGGCCGAGCAGCCGGAGCAATTCGGTGTCAATCGCGTCTATTTCGCTTCGCCAGCCGGCCAGCGTCTTTCCACTCGTATTGGTTTCCTGTTTCATTATTCTCAACTCCCGGTTCTCAGCTCCCGTTGCGGCCTAAAAAGTAAAAGCCGCGACCCTTGGAGTCGCGGCTTTTGCAGATTCTGATGTGGTTCTTAGCTATGCACTCGACACACCGTCCGCTTCGCCGCTACTCAGGAAGTAGCGGTAGGTAAACGCGAAGCTAAATCGATAGGCGTGCATGATGGAACCCGAATAGTAGTCCAGCGCGTTGATTTTTGCAAGCCTGCGCCCGTGATGGCCAGGGGTATAATGCGGTGGCTCGGCAATCGGTTTCTGCGTTGAGGAGGAGAGAATGGGTCTCCGGAGACTCGCTGTTTTGGCCGCGGTCTGTGTCTCGGCATCGCCGGCGGGACTTTGCCAGAACACCACCCAAAATACAACTAAGATCGGCGTCATCGCGCCGCTGACCGGCAGCCAGGCGGCTTTTGGCGAGGCGCTCAAGAATGGCTATTTGATCGCCCTCGACGAGATCAACGCCAAAGGCGGCGTGCTGGGCAAAAAACTGGAATTGGATTTTTACGACGATCAGAGCAAACCCGACCAGGCGGTGCAAGGCGTTTCCAAACTGGTGGACCAGGACCGCGTTCCCCTGCTGCTCGGCTCATTCTCGAGCGAGAGCACCAAAGCGATGATTCCCTCGGTTACGCAGCGGGAGGTCCCGTTGATCATTCCCGCGGCCAACGCCGATAACGTCATGGAAACCAAATCGCCGTGGGTTTTCCGCATCTGCTCCGGCGCCGCCGATTACGCGAACGCTACGCTCGCGTTCCTTAAGGCCAACGGCGCTCCCAAGACCATAGCCATCGTGTATGAGAACACCAATTTCGGGCAAGCCGGCATGAAGGCCATGTCCGCGGCAGCGGCCGCCGCTGGAATCAAGATAGTGGCGGTGGAATCCTACGAAGCCAAGGCGCCGGACTACCGGTCCGTATTGCAGCGGGTCAAACAGGCCAATCCCGACGTCATCTATTTCTGCTCTTACCTGCTGGACGCCACCACGCTGATGCGGCAGTCGCAGGAGATTGACTTGAATCCCAGGTATTACACTTCTGCCGGCACCGGATTTGCCAGCGCCGAGTTTCCCACCGCCAAAGGCGCGGGTAAGAACGCGGAATACACGTTTTCCGTCGCGCAGTGGGTGGCCACGGCGAAATGGGCAGGCTCTAAAGAATTCGACGCGGAGTATTTCAGACGCTACAACTCCCATCCCACGCATCACGGCATGTTTGGATACGAAACGTTGCAAGTCGCGGCCCGCGCCATCAATGACGCCAAGTCACTGGACAGCGTCAGGATTCGCGACGCCCTCAGGAACCTGAACCTCGCCATGACTCCCTTCGGGCCGGTCAAGTTTGACGCCACCGGCCAGAACCGGCATCCGGTCATGGTGACCCAGGTCCAGGGCGGACAATACCGTATCGTCTATCCACCCGACGCAGCCGACGCCAAGCCGGTCATCCCCGCGCCGCGCTGGAGCGAGAGAAAATAATTCAATAATCGTCAGGGTGGTCTAACGCAGCGGGCGGAAGAATTTCCGGAGGTCCGTGAGGACCGCCTCCGGCTCGTCGATGGTGAATTTTTCGATGGCCATTATCACAATCCGGGGTTGGCTACGCGTCAGAGGTAAGAATAGATCAGCCCCGGAGGGGCGAAAAAGCCTAGCCCAGCGGCGTAAGCCCTGGGTAAGGTAAGTAAGCGTGCGAAGAAATTCCAGCCCCGGAGGGGCGACACAATTAGTCGAGAACATATTTCGGGTCGAATTTCACATTGTGTTTTTTGAGCAGGGCGATGAACTCCGTCTCAAAAGCTACGCTTGCGGTGACGCGCCTCTTGTCCATCAATATATTGAATGACCGTAGAGATGTTCGAAGAACTCACGCTGAACGCCCCGTATCCTTCTTGCCATGCAAACCGTTTCCCATGCTCGTTCATCCATGTTGAAGAATTGGATTTGATGAGCGTGACTGCCCTGACCAACGCCAGTCTGGGAGGCAACCGAAAAAGAAGGTGGATATGGTCCGGCATACCGCCGATGGCGAACGTCAGCATCTCATGGTTTTTGCAGATTCCCGCCATGTAAGGCCAGAGCCGTTTTTGCATTTCAGGAACGATGAGCTTTTCGCGGTGTTTGGTGCTGAAAACCAGGTGGATGTGGTTTTGAGAGTAGCTATGACCCATCGAAGTGTCGCCCCTCCGGGGCTTGCGCAAATTTATATCACCCCTTTACCCAGGGCTTACGCCGCTGGGCTAGGCTTTTTCGCCCCTCCGGGGCTGGTATGTCGTTTACGTCTCGCTCCCGGGCCAACCTCGGAACATGTCAGGGCTTTTAAAAGAAAAAAACGTCCCGGATAAATACCATTCCCCTACCTGTGTATGAGAGGTATTGCGGAGCGGGCGACACCCTCTGGTTGCATCCGCTATTCCAAGCGTGTTTCGCTGCGCGCTTCGGCGACTTCCTGGCGTGCGGGCTTATCGGCGCGCTCCGCGACTTTGAGCAGTTGCCGGAAGTATGTCTGCTCCGCCTTGCGATCTCCGGCCAGCTTCGCCGCCTCGGCTGCTCCGTACAGCGCCCGGAAGCGGTTTGGCTCTTTGGTCAGGGTCGCTTCAAATTCCTTGAGCGCTTCCGCGGGCCGCTTCAGTTCCAGCAGCAGTTCTCCCAGCAGTTCGCGCGCCGGGGTGAGAGGTCCCGGCGTGACCGCGCTCTTTTCCGTCCCGTCTTCCAGTTCGGCCACGGCGCGCATGGCGGCGAGGGCTCCCTCGCGGTCGCCTTCAGAAAACTCGAGCCACGCGGAGACTTCCCGCCGCTGGATTTCCACCTGGCTGGCCCAATAGCCCTCTTTCATGGCGGTGAGTTTGTCGCGCATCTGTTCTAAAGACGCGATGGCCGCGCGCGCCCCGACGCCATCTTTCACATGCGCGGCCCCCAGGCCTCGGGCAAAGTAGGTGATCGCATCCGTGTAGGGAAATGGACTGGGCTGGGGCTCCAGCTTTGCCGCATCGGCCCAGGCCTGCCGTTCCAGGCAGTAGCGCGCGGGCATCGCCGCGCGCGCAAAGTATCCCGCGGCGGGAGGGGCCGCTCCGCTCAGTTGCACCTTCGGATCGAAACGCGAAAATGTCTGGACGGACGATTCCACCAGCGTCCGGGCGGCGCGGTCCTGGGCGGTCTGCAAGTAGGCATAGACCATGTAATCGGTGGCGTGTAACTCTTCGGCTGTCTGGCCTTCGCTTCGCGCGGCGGCCGCGGCGGCGGTGTTGGCGTCGATGGAATCCTGCCAGTAGCCGACCCGCGTGAAGGTATGCGACGGCATGTGCAACGCGTGCGGCGCCGAAGGCGCAATGTCACTATAGCGCCGTGCCGCTCCGACCGCGCGCGGCGCCAGCGGTGGAACGTCGTAGGCATGAATGATGTAGTGGGCCAGCCCCGGATGGTCCGGATACCGCGCGAACAGGTCCTCCAGGATCGCTCCAGCCTTAAGCTGCCGGGCGTAAGTCTTATCGGCCGGGTCGGCGGCCCCGGCGATGGCCAGCGCGTAGAAGATGGAAGCTTCGATGTCCGCAGGATAACGCGCACTCACGGCGGCCATGGCGCTTTCGTACGCCACCACGCGGGAACGCTGGTCGATTTTCGCCGTGTCGGTGTAGAGATGCGCGACGGCCTCGATGTAGGCGCGCTCGCGCTCGGTCTTCGCTCCGGCCGTCCCCGCCTGCTCCCAGGCTTTGCGCCCCAGCTCCAGTTGCCCCGGGGACTTTAGGCCGGCGGCGAACGGGTTGCCCCAATTGCTCAGCGCAATGCCCCAGTAGGCGATCGCACAGGAGGGATCGGTGGCCAGCGTGCCATTGAGGGCAGCAATGGCCCGCGCAAATTGAAACGAGTGCATCAGGGCCACCGCGCGGTTCAACTGCGGCTGCGCCGCGGCGCTGCACGAAGAACTGAATTCCACCGTCCCGAGATTTTCGCGGCCGGCGTTCTGCGTTGCAGCGTGGACGTGGTCCTGCGCGAAATTCACGCCTTGCACAAAGAGGACGATAGTCAGGAGCAACAAGAGGAAGCGGGCCCGCATAATGGTCTCCTTTGACGGAAGTACGCGTTGGACATTGTACTTGGATTGGCAAACGGTATCAGCTAGCACTGGTTCCCATTTTCCATTTTCAGAATTCTCTTGACATTTCGCTATTTGTTTGCTATAGTCTTAGTGTTAGTTCGCCACAGCCGGGTCGCCGGGTCGTGGCGTTTCGTGTTTCTTGGGACCGTCCGCGAGGCCCGCCGGGGCAAGTTAGCG
>Ga0210407_10002243_pt1 | contig 16777 bp, 20 predicted proteins | sample IncBWC27MmetaG_FD_150860 | JGI IMG/M metagenome (GOLD analysis project Ga0210407, IMG submission 150860) | Forest soil microbial communities from Barre Woods Harvard Forest LTER site, Petersham, Massachusetts, United States - Inc-BW-C-27-M | ecosystem: Environmental > Terrestrial > Soil >...
TACATCCACAGGTTGCCATCGCGCCTCCAGAACATCGGATGCTCGATGCCATCTTTTTTCTTCCAGGCCCGGGCTTCTTCACTCCACAGAGAATCGTTCTCGTAACCACCCGCCTGGATGAAGCGCAGAAAATCGTGGTTCGTTACGTTGTGTTTTTCGATGGCGAATCCCGCGGCCTCCACTTCATGCAGGCCAAATTCGTTGTCCCACCCGAACTCATCTCCCTGAATATTGTCCAGGCCCAGCGTCGCGCTCCCAGCCGGAATATCCACGAGCTGCGACTTCACGCGTACGGATTTCCACGCGGCACTCTCTGGCCCGCAAATCTTTTTATCGCTCGGCATGCGGTGCAGCATGTACGCCAGCGTTTCCGCGTGCATCAACCGGTGCTCGATAGCCACTTCCAGCATGGGAATCAGGTGCGGGTGTCCTTCCGCTGGCCGCTCCAACGCTCTCTCGATCGCATGGTCCAGTTCCTCGCGCAGACGCCGGTTGTACTCCTCAACTTCCTCTCGCGCCGGCCAATCCGCGGGCGTATCCGAAGGCAGCCCGCCGCCCACTGGGTCAATCCCAAACGCAAAGAGATGGTCAAAGGTCCGATGGAAGGAGCGCAAACCAAACGCGCGGTCCCCGAGTAGGTTCCAATCGAAGGCTTCCACATGCCCGACGTAAAAAATAATGCGGTGCCGCTCCGGTATCGGACGGTCGTACATGGCCTCTTCGCGAACCAGTCGAAACAGTTCGTCCGTGCGCGAGCGAGAGTTAAGCAGGCGGGTGTGAAGATCGTGCCGGATGCGGACAGCTGCGGCAAGTGCTCCCATTCTCGTTTTACCCCTTCCGTTGGATGCAGCTTCCGCGCGAAGGATGCGCCAAAAACACAGCGCCGGGAGGCCAGGTGCATTAAGATGTTCGCGCCAGGTCTTGCGGCTGTCAATCGAAATGAATACGAAAACCGTGAGTTTCAGAGAGAATCTGATTGAATTTTGCGATGTGGAATATCACATAAACGATATTCCTGCGCGAATCATCGTTTCTGGCATTTCCTTTGGAATCCCTCATGGGGAAACCCTGGTTCTCCTCGGCCGCAGCGGCAGTGGCAAGACCACCCTCCTGAGATTGATCAACGGAATGTTAATGCCCTCCCGGGGGCAAGTCCTCGTTCAGGGTCGCGCCACCACCGATTGGGACCCCATCCGCCTCCGCCGCGGCATCGGCTACGTCATCCAGGACGCCGGTCTCTTCCCCCATTTCACTGTGGCGGAGAATGTGGCCCTCATTCCCACTTTGGAAAAATGGGATGCGCTTCGCACCACTGCGCGAGTTAAGGAGCTCCTGGCCCTAGTAGGTCTTGATGCGCGTGCTCGATTCACTAGCCGCCACCCCCGCGAACTCTCCGGAGGACAGCGGCAACGTGTCGGTGTTGCCCGCGCCCTGGCTGCCGATCCACCCATTCTACTGATGGACGAACCTTTCAGCGCGCTCGATCCTGTCACCCGCGCCGAATTGCAGCGCGAGTTCAGCGCGCTAGCCCGCCGCCTGGGTAAGACGATTGTCTTCGTTACTCATGATTTGCGCGAAGCCCTGCTGCTTGCTTCCCGCATCGTCCTGTTGGAAGCAGGCCGCATCGTTGCCAGCGCCACGCCGCAGGAATTCCTTCACCTTGATCATCCAGAAGTCCGCGCCTTTACTTCTTCACTTTCCATCGCTCCGGGAGCTCCCGCATGAACGCCGCGGTCATCCAACTTTCCAGCGATTGGACTTTTTTCGCCGAGCACCGCGCGGAGATTTTCAGCGCCACGCTTGATCACCTCGCGCTCGTCCTCATCGCTATGGCGATTGCCATTCTGATCGGCGTGCCGCTCGGCATGTTCATCGTGCAGCGTCCCGCGCTGCGCACCATCGCTCTCGGCATCGCCAGTATTTTTCAGACCATTCCAAGCCTTGCACTCTTCGGCTTTCTGATTCCCATTCCCTTCATTGGCGGCATCGGCAAGCGCACCGCCATCGTCGCTCTTGTCCTGTATGCCCTTCTCCCGATCCTCCGCAATACATACGTGGGCCTCACGGGAATCGATCCCGCCGTCCTTGAAGCTGCGGAAGCCATGGGCATGACCCGTGCGCAAATTCTCTGGCGCGTCCGCTTCCCGCTTGCGCTCGCAGTGATTCTTGCGGGAATTCGAACCGCCACCATCATCACCATTGGCGTGGCCACCATTGCCGCGGCCATCGGCGCCGGCGGCCTCGGCACGTTCATCTTCCGTGGCGTGGCCCTCGTCAGCGATGCACTAATCCTCGCGGGCGCCATCCCCGCGGCGCTCCTCGCCCTCATCGCCGATTTTCTCCTCGGCCTCATCGAACGCCGTTTGAGGGTTGCCTGAGATGCGCCGCTCTCTATTTTACTTTTTCATTTGCGCTGCTCTGTTCTCCTCGGCTTGTCATTCTTCGCGTCCCACTAAAATCACGATCGGCTCTAAATTTTTCACCGAACAGGTCATCCTCGCCGAGCTTCTCGCGCAGCATATCGAAGCCAAAACAGGCATCCCCGTCGAGCGCAAAACAAATCTCGGTGGCACCCTCCTTGTTCACAAAGCCATGCAAGCCAGCCAACTCGATCTTTACGTCGAATACACCGGCACGGCACTCACCACCGTTTTGAATGAATCACCGCAGGGCGATTCGAACGCGGTCTACACTCGCGTCAAGCAGCTCTACTCCGAGCGCTTCCATTTCGAAGTCACAGAGCCTCTCGGTTTTGAAAACACTTTTGCCATGGTCATCCGCGGCGATGACGCGCAGAAACTTCGTCTCCAGAAAATTTCCGATATCGCGCCACTCGCCACCAAGTGGCGCGTGGGCGTCGGCTACGAATTCCTCGAACGCCCCGACGGCTTCCGCGGCTGGAGCGACCGCTACAATCTTCACTTTGCGGAAACTCCCAAAGTCATGGACCTCGGCCTCATCTACCGCGCGCTCGTCGATCATCAAGCCGACATTGTCGCCGGCAATTCCACCGACGGCCTTATCGATTCCCTCGGCCTCCTGGCCCTCGAAGACGACCGCCACTATTTTCCGCCCTACGACGCCGTCCCCATCGTGCGCCAATCCGCGCTCGCACAATTCCCGCCACTGCGCGCCGCACTCGCTGATCTGGCCGGAAAACTCTCTGCCGCAGACATGCGCCGCCTCAACTATGCCGTCGACGCCCAGCACCAGGACGCCGCCGCCGTGGTGCGTGCTTTCCGCGCATCGCACGGCCTTTAGCCATTCGCGACCGCGCCTGTTTTCAAGCAGCCGGTGTTCCAATCCGAAGCTTGGCACCAAATCGGTACATACTGCGTAGAAAACCGCCTGATTCTGAACTCGTTATAGCGAATCCTATGGCTTGAGAATTGCACCATAGGGAGATGGAGATAACCGTCGTCTGTCCGTTCTGCACACGCGCCGGAGATCCACAGAATGCCCATCCCTTACAACATTCTGACTCTGGCACCGGAAATTGCGGCCGGCCAAGGACCGTTGAAATCGTGCCCGACCGCCCGGGTACTCATCGTTGATGATGAGCCCGCAGCCTGCAAACTCCTCGCGTTGTTATTGTCCGAAGCAGATTTTGAATGCAAGACGGCCTTAAGCGGCGTGGCGGCTCTTCGTCTTCTGGAAAATGACGCTCAGGACGCCATCGTCTGTGACCTCAACATGCCGGGAATGAACGGAATGGAACTCCTCGCGGAAGTTCGACGCCGGACCCCTTATGTGGCGTTTCTCGTTGCCACGTGCCATGACGATGTGCGTGCGGGCATTCTAGCAATGAAGTCCGGCGCGGACGACTATCTGGTCAAGCCTCTTCAGGAGGAGCTGGTCATTGCCAGCCTGCACCGCGCCTTGAAAAAAAAACAGCTGGAGCAGGAAGTCGAAGGTTACCGTCTGCATCTGGAGGAGATGGTCGCCGAACGCACCAAGCAGATCGAAGCCGCTCTCAAGCTCGTGGAGCGCAGCTATGAAGACACTCTGGAATCGCTGGGTGCCGCCATCGATCTACGCGACGCCGCGACTGAAGGGCACTCCCGGCGCGTTTGCCGCTTCGCTCTGGAAATTGCCAGAGTGCTGGGCCTCTCCGAGGCGCAACACAAGACCATCGCCATGGGCGCTTACCTGCATGACATCGGGAAACTTGCCCTCCCTGATGGCATTCTCCTGAAACCAGGCCCGCTCACTCCAGAAGAGCGCCTGTTCATGCAGCAGCACGTGCAGACGGGCTACGATCTGGTCAAGCAAATCCCGTTTTTGGCAGAAGCCGCAGAACTGATCCGTTCGCATCATGAGCGCTACGATGGCAGCGGTTATTTGCGCGGCCTGAAGGGGCAAGAAATTCCAATTGGCGCGAGGATCTTTGCCGTGGCCGATACTCTCGACGCCATCACTTCGGACCGGCCCTACCGCAGCGCCCAGCCTTTCGAGAACGGCTTCAAGGTGATCCATTCGGAGTCTGGCCGCCTCTTCGATCCGCAGATCACCAGCGCATTTTTCAGTCTTCCAAAAGAAAGCTGGGCCACAATTGCCCGGCACCAGCACCAAGCAAGTGCGGGCCCCTCCTGGCTGCGCAGCGGAGGCGGGGACACTCCCCTTCCTTCTCCTTCTTCGCAAATCTAAGTTTCTTAGGGGATGTTGCTGAATCCGCGTTGCGGCTCAGTCGTGCAGGACAACGCTCAAGAGCGAGCTGTTAATTTCAAGGCCATCTGAATTATCAATGAAACCCAATTTCTTGAATTTATTCATGAACAGATTCACGCGCGACCGTGTCGTTCCAATCATTTCCGCGAGCGTCTCCTGAGAAATCTTGGGTAGAATCTTCTGCGGCTGGTCATTCTTGCCATAACGAGCCAGCAAAAGGAGCGCGCGAGCAAGCCGTTTTTCCGTGGAGTTAAAAAGCTGGTCGACCAGGTCTTCTTCGATCCTGATGTTTCTGGAAAGCATGTAGGTGATGAACCGATCGGAAAACTCATGCTCCGCGTGGAGCACGCGAATCATCTCCTCCCGATCGATCGCCAGTACCGTGGTTGCAGCCGTGCTGGTGGCCGAACCCATCCGTAGCCTCTGACCGGCAATACTTCCTTCGCCAAAAAAATCTCCGGGCCTTAGCACGGCCACGACCGCTTCTTTGCCCATCTCATTGACCACCGAAAGTTTGACGCCGCCGGCTTGAATGTACATCACATGCTTGGCCGCATCGCCTTGGGCATAAATTCTCGTGTTTTTTGGAAATTCAACGACTTTCCTCGCCACGCCTGCGGAATCGAGAAAAGTCTGGGCGTTAAAGCCATTTTTCTTGTTACGATGCATCTCTTCACGCAAGGCGATTGCTCTCCAGCACAGACAAACTATACCCACTCCAGACAACCATTTCCAACCGATGGCAAATAGCAGGCCTTTCCGAACGACTTGGGGGAGGCCATTCTCCCAAAAGCACGGTAACGAAAGGAGCCTCGCGCCTAGCCCGTCGGTGCCGGCCAGGACGAATTGGGATTCGCGCTGAGTGTCCAACGGAAGAATCGGAGGTCGCAGCGCTCACAACGAAACGGCCTAACAAAAACCATTGCCAGAATTCCCCTTTCAACGATCCCTCGGCGCTTTGATCGATGAATTCGCTTACTACGGCACAGCGGGCAGCTCACCATTGCGGTCCTCATTGCAACTCCCAATTACCGGGCAACCGTATGACATGAGAACGATGGTTGTATGTCTCATTTTGAACATGCAGACCGATCCCCTCTGCCACTCAGCCAAACCTAGGTTTTGTATCTCCACCGGTCTCGCACGGTCTTCGCCGATTTACCTGATACGGCATCTGTTCAAAACGGAACAGACCCTTCTGTCTCGCCGGCATAGAGTTACCAGCGTGGGGTTGAACTCCTAGCCGCCTATCTTGTGACGGCCTTGAGCGTGGAGTTGTGGGCTGCCATGTCGAACCTGATTCAAACTGAATTTCAGTCTAATCGGAGTAGTTTCCGAACGAAGAGCACGGCTCCGCACCGGCGCCGGCCTCTCAGCGTCCTTTTCATGCATCGCGATGCCGATGTGGTGGACGGCTGCTTGGAAGAGCTCAAGAGAGCGCGGTTTACTCTGAGCGCCGATTTTGTCCTGACCTTGGCGCAGTGCACGGAGCAGCTCCGCACCCAATCTTATGATGTCGTCGTGGCTGAGTACCCCAGCCCAAGTTGGAAAGGACCGCACGCTTTGGAACTCCTGCATCAAACGGTGCAAGAGATCCCTCTGCTCTTCGTGACCACTGCCCTGGGAAGCGAATCCATCGCGCAACTGACAGCCGAGGGTGCGTTCGACTACGTGGAACAGGAGCATCTGGCTCAATTGCCGATGGCCGTTCGGCGAGTCTTGAACGAAAAGCAACTTCGCGAGGAGCTGCAAGAGGCCGGAAAGGCCTTGCGGCATTCACGATCGCTATATCGCGCGCTGGTGGAGAATCCCGCCTACGGAATTTGCCGGTGCGATCCAGAAGGAAAGTTTCTCGATGTGAACCAGGCTCTTTTGACGATGCTTGGCTACGAAACCAAGGAGCAGTTGCTGGCGGCAAATCATGATTCCGAGATTGTCCTCGATCTTGGCCTTGAAGCGCCATTGGCCGGATGCTCTCCTGAGTCCGCGAAAATCGAGCCGGTCGAAATTGAGTGGAAGCGGAAAAATGGCACGTGCCTGAAGGCCAGACTCAGCGGGCGGGGCGCATTTGACGAGCTTGGAAATTTTGATGGCTATGAAATCATCGTTGTGGATGTCACCGAACAGCGGGCGCTCGAGGATCATCTGCGCCGCGAGGCGTTGAGCGACTCGCTCACTGGTTTGGCCAACCACCGCCGCCTCTTCGAGGTGCTGCACTCGGAGATCTGCCGGACGAAGCGTACAGAGCGGGAATTCTCTCTTGTCTTGCTGGACCTCGATGAATTGAAGGAGATCAACGATCGATTTGGACATCCGGCGGGAGACCGGGCATTGTGCCGGCTCGCGCGAGTCCTGGCGGATTGCTGCCGATCCGTTGACACCGCGGCGCGTCAAGGTGGGGACGAGTTTGCTCTAGTCCTGCCGGAAACAGGCTTTGCTGCCGCCACATTGGTAGCGCGTCGCATTTGCGATCTATTGGCAAAAGATGCCGAGGAGCCAAATCTATCCGTCAGCGTCGGAGTTGCAAGTTACCCAAGCGACGCCGATGGCATCGGATCCTTACTCTATACGGCCGACAAAGCCCTCTATGCGATGAAAGACAAACGCCCAAGAGCCGCCCGGGCTGCTCATGGCCCTTGACAGAACGGCCAGCTTCGAATCGGAGTTTTTAACGTGCCTCAAGGGAGCGCCAGCGTCAAATCTAGTGCCCTTGGTTTGCTTTGAACATGGGTGAAAGGAGAGAGATCGGATGGATGAATCCAAGTTCGTCATGTTCGGCAGATCGCAAGAGCGCAAGGTGCGCAGTGACTGTGAAGGAGGAATTCAGTTTTCATTGAGCGCGGAAGAACAATTTGTTCAATCCATCTCCACCCGAGCGCCCCTCGCGAAAATACTGAACGAAATCTGTATCGCTCTTGATTGTCATATTGGCAACGTGGTTTCGCTCATTTCCTTGCCGGGGGACGATCCTGCCGAGCTTGCCGCAATGGCTCTGAACGCAGCCCGCTTTGGACTGTATGCCTTTTGTTCTGAAGAGATTGTCGCTGAGAATGCCGAACCGCTTGGGTATCTTGAGATGTACTGTAGCCTTCGACGAAACCCATCCGCAGGCGAACTGCAATTCATTGAACGGGCTAAGTGCCTGGCCGCGATTGCAATCAAACATCAGCACGAAGCGCGGCAGCAAGACAATTGTGCCGATCGGCCAGTGCGAGGGCGTTTACTCGAATGGCCAATGCCCATGTATTAGCCTTCAATGAACATATTTTTGCGCCTCAGTCGTGCAACACGACGCTCAGGAGAGAGCTATTGATGTGAAGACCGCCGTTGTACCTGATGAATCCCAGTTTTCTGAATTTGTTCATGAAAAAATTCACGCGCGGGCGTGTGGTGCCAATCATCTCCGCGAGCATCTCTTGCGATACTGTGGGGAGCAATCCGTGGGGCTGGTCCTCCTTGCCGTAGCGGGCCAGCAAGAGAAGAGCCCGCGCCAGGCGTTTCTCGCTGGAGTTGAACAGCTGATCGATGAGATCCTCCTCGATGCGGATGTTCCTGGCCAGCATATGCGAGATAAACAGGTCAGAGAGCGCGTGCTCCTCATGGAGCACCCGCATCATCTCCCTTTTTTCGATGAATAGGATGGACGTGGGTTCAATCGCGACGGCCGTCGCCATGCAAACTGGCTGGCCTGCCAGGGATCCTTCGCCAAAAAAATCGCCCGGGCCCAAAATTGCCACGACCGCTTCCTTGCCGGCCGCGTTGACCACCGAGAGTTTCACACCGCCTTCTTGAATGTATTTCACACCCTTGGTCGGATCACCCTGGCTGTAGACCTTTTCGGCCTTTGTAAACTTCAGGATTTGCCGCGCCACGCCGGCTGAATCGAGAAAAGCCTGTATGTTGAATACGTCTTTTTTCTTCGACATGCTTTTGGAAATCTTCTTGAGGGGACTCATGGTTGGTTTTTATAGCTCCACCTGCGATATCGCATGAAAACTCGCCCTGCGTAGTTCTTGGATTTCCGAAGGAACATCTTCCAAAACTATCTTCTGTGCCGCTTGAGCCTGCACGGCCGCAGTTTCCTGCCGGGATTGTTCTTCCATCAACTTTCTGACGGTCTCCAGAGGAACCTGCTCGAAATGCGTTTTCGGATTGAGCATGGCAGCTCCTTTCGTTCTTCCAGAAAGCTAACAGGCGGAAGTTCGTACGGGTTGTATCTTTTGCAAACGGAACAGAGTCGTTAGTCGGGGCTCCTGCGCTTCACTGGTGAGGCTGAGGGTTGCTGAGGGTTCGTATTCCTGCGAACCGGGGGGGGGCTCCTGGCGACTTGTTTTTTTATTTGCAGGACTCGCTACGACAGTATACGATAAGCTCACGTTTGTTTAGCGCATTAACGCGTTAGCGCAAGGAGGTTTGTATGGGGCGCCCCCAAGCGAAAAACATAGAAATGCACTTCAGGACCATGGTGCAAACGGATGTGCCGCAAGGCAGGGAAGGCAAGCACAAACTGATTGTCACCACCATCCTCAAGGACCTCGACCGTTTAAAAAATGGATCGGCAATCAAGGTTCCCTTGGCTGAATTGGCGCAATCCAAGGAAAAAGTCCGCTCCGCGCTGAATCGTGCATCGCGGAAAGCTGGACGCAAGGTTGCTACCGCCAGCGACACCCATTTCTTGTACGTGTGGAACATCAGCTAGCCACGGAACTAGCTGGCTCTTCCCGCCAGTCTTCCGGCACGGCCCATCTCGCGGACTATTAAACACCTCTGAGATTTCAGCTTCCTCAAACCCATCATTAGGAATGGGAGGCTTGGAAAAATCTGCGGCCAAACAAAGCGCGAAACTGTCCACAAGCGGACAGACGCGCGTCTTGAGGAAGTCCAAGATGGTCCTGTAGTAAAAGGACTTCGGTGTTGGACAGTCCATCCCCTTCAGCTTGACATCTACGACCCATACGAGCGCTGAGGACTTCGAACAACACGCTAGTCGCAGGGTTTGTCTGGATCGGCAGTCCACCCTTCGTTGAATCGTACAGGTTCAACACTCCACTCCAGGCAGAGCTTGCAGGAGTTCGTGGGGCCGCGCTGCAAGTGTCTCGCAGCAAAGACAGAAAGGTAAAAAGCATGCCTCTCATTCAGATTCTGTTAACCCTGATCGTCGTGGGTGTCCTCCTGTGGCTGGTGAATCGTTTCATCCCCATGGCCGGAAGTATCAAGTCGATCTTGAACGCCGTTGTAGTCATCGGAGTGGTGTTGTGGCTCCTGAATGTATTTGGACTGTTCCACTCCCTCTCCCGAATCCGCGTTGGCTAGGAAACGTTGCGGAAAGAACGGCAGGAGGAAAATTTTTGAGTTACGAGCAAATCGAAGATCGGAAACAACAGGCGCACCATGTACGACGAGTGACGAGCGCATCGGCACAAGCAATGGAGATCGCATCATGAAGCTAATCGGAATCACAAGTACGGCGGCGTTATTCCTGCTGCTGAGAATCGGTGCGCCAGCTAACGCACGGCAACAAGAGGAAAAGGCCAAGCCTGCGAAACAAGAACAGCAGGCTAAACCTGAAAGGCAGCAGCAAGCCCCGGCCCCGAAACAGCAGCAAGCGCAGGCTCCAAAGCAACAGCAGCAACAACGTCAGCAGCAAGCGCAAGCTCCAAAACAACAGCAACGCCAGCAACAACAAGCGCAGGCTCCGAAGCAGCAGCAACAACGTCAGCAACAGCAAGCGCAAGCTCCAAAACAACAGCAACAGCAACGCCAGCAACAACAAGCGCAAGCTCCAAAACAACAGCAACAGCAACGCCAGCAACAACAAGCGCAGGCTCCGAAGCAGCAGCAACAACGTCAGCAGCAGCAAGCGCAAGCTCCAAAACAACAGCAACAGCAACGCCAGCAACAACAAGCGCAGGCTCCGAAGCAACAACAGCAGCGTCAGCAGAAAGTCAATGGGCGACAAGACCAGCAGCAACGCCAGCAGCAAGCTACATATTCGCAACGTCCGCAACGCACGCAACAGGAAGAATCCAGACAACGTTCGCAGCCGGCGCTCCGCCTCAGTGCAAGAGGCAGCGGTCGAATACCCGACGAGCGCTTCCGTTCCAATTTTGGGCGGGAGCATAACTTCCGCATTGGGGAACCCGTCTTGGTCGGCGGATATTCGCGCTTCCAGTACGGCGGCTTCTGGTTTGGATTTGTTGAGCCGTGGCCGGACGGCTGGTATTACACCGATGACGTCTACATTGACTACGTGGATGGCGGCTATTACATGTATGACCCCTACTATCCCGGCGCTCGCTTCGCCATCAGCGTGGTGATTTAGCGCCCGAAGCTGGGCGCAAATGAAACGCAAGCCTGACCCGGCGAGATCTCTCGTGAAGATCTGAGAATCCCGCCGGGGCGGGGATTTGAAAGACTCTGGATGGATTGATTTGGGAAGGAGCAAACGATGCTTGGAACGGTATTGGTGGTTATTTTGATCATGGCACTTTTGGGAGTTTTGCCACGGTGGTCTCACAGCCGCGCGTGGGGCTACGCCCCCTCAGGAGGCGTGGGTCTTGTGCTGCTTATCGTTGTCGTTCTCGTGCTTCTCGGACAGATCTAGACGTTGCCTCTGACGTCTGTGCGCTGTTCCTGCATCCCTTCGGAGGTTCGTCATGGAAGAGTCCAGGCGGCATGCAATCCAGTTTCTTGAGAAAGAGATCAAAACCTACTTGGCGCTTTCCCTGTTCTTATCGAAGCGGGGCATCAAGGCAGATGTGCGCGTGGGAGCGAAGAGAGTCCTCATCAGTCCCTCGTTTTACAAAGAGAGAATGAAGGAAGCGAAGAAACTTGTCCATGAACTCAAAAAACCAAATTAGGAAACGGCACTCACAAAACGCTTCATCGAGAGGCTGGGGCGGCTGGGGAATGCGCGTGGCGGCAGTCCTTCTTATTACGCTTCTGTGTACCGGCGCTTCGAATGCTTATTCTGTGCTCACCCACGAGCAGATCGTAGACTTGCTCTGGACCGACGAACTCCGGCCGCTTCTGCTCCAGCGATTTCCGGCGCTCACAGAAGACCAGCTCAAAGAAGCCCACAGTTACGCCTATGGCGGCGCGGTCATCCAGGACCTTGGCTACTATCCCTTCGGCAGCGTGGAATTCAGCAACCTGGTGCACTACGTTCGCAGCGGTGATTTCGTTCGAGAGCTGTTGCTCCAGAGTCAGGATGCCAACGAGTACGCCTTCGCCCTGGGCGCGCTTGCACACTATGCGTCAGATATCGCCGGCCATCCGGCCGTCAACCAGGCCGTTTCCATCCAGTATCCAAAATTGCGCGCGAAGTACGGCAAATCGGTCAGGTACGCGGAGGACCATACCGCACACTTGAAGACCGAGTTTGGATTCGACATGGTGCAAGTGGCGAAGAATCGCTATGCGTCGGACCAGTATCACGATTTCATCGGGTTCCAGGTGTCCAAGCCGCTGCTGGAGCGAACCTTTCCGATTGTTTACGGTGTGGAATTAAAAGACGTGCTGACGCACGAAGATCTCGCCATCGGTTCCTATCGCTTCGCGGTCAGCCGGTTGATCCCGCAAATGACCAAGGTCGCGTTGCGGACGCACAAGAAGGACATGATGAAGGAGTCGCCCACTTTTGCGAAAAAAAAGTTCCTGTACCGCCTGTCGCGCTCTGACTACGAGAAAGAGTGGGGGAAGGACTATACCAAGCCCGATTTCGGCACCCGCGTGTGGTCGGTGGTCCTCCGGTATATGCCCAAGATTGGCCCTTTCAAGGCGCTGGCGTTCAACAACCCCACGCCGCAGACGGAGGAAATGTATTTCAAGAGCATCAACACTACCGTCGACCAGTACCGCATTTATCTTCAGCAGGTTCGCGCCAACTCGCTGGAACTGGTCAACTGTGATTTCGACACCGGCAAAGACACCAAAGCCGCGGAGTACTCTCTGACCGACGACACCTATGCCAAGTTGTTAGGCCAGCTTTCGGATCGCAAGTTCGATCTGACATCGGCGGCACTGCGCGACAATATCCTGAACTTCTATGCGGACCTTTCTCTCCCTCTTGAAACCAAAAAGGATCCAGCTCACTGGCAAAGCGTTTTGGCCGCCCTGGACCAGTTGAAGCTGGTTACGCCAACGCCAATTCTCGCGGCCACTCCGGCGAACTGACTCGCATCGGGAATCTGCGCTGGATTCCGCATGCGGGTCCATGCCACCTGCGGGACGGCCCAGCGGACAAATGCAAAGAAATCGCGAATGTGTGTTTAAGCGGACAGCTTTCGTTAGTGTTTTCTAACAAGATGTTCCGGTAGGAAATAACAAACAGTCTTTCTTGCAACCCATCCCATCGTTTCTCGCCTGACTGTCTCGGACTAGTCCTACGAAATCTTGCACTAGAAAAGTCACACCCCTTCAAGGAGGAAATTCGGATGAAGTCATTCAGAACATTACTTAGCTTATTCGCAGTTACCGTGTTGAGCGCCGCAGTGCTGCCGAGCGTTCAAGCGGACACCTGGAACAAGAAGACCGTCGTCACCTTCAGCCAGCCCGTGGAAATCCCTGGGAAAATTCTCCCCGCCGGGACCTACACGTTTCAATTGCTGGATTCTCCTTCCGACCGTCACATTGTGCAGGTCTTCAACGCGGACGGCAGCCAGATCATCGCCACCATCCTGGCCATCAATGACTATCGCTTGCAGCCGACCGGCGATACGGTCATGAAGTTCAGCGAACGCCCGGGCGATGCTCCAGACGCACTTCGCGCCTGGTTTTATCCCGGCGACAGTTTCGGACAGGAGTTTGTCTACCCAAAGGCTCGCGCCATTCAGCTGGCTGAGACGACAAAGTTCGTTGTTCCGGCGGTTGCCGTCGACCTTGATGACAACGTGATCAAAACCGTTCCGATCGTTGCCGTCACGCCCGATCAGAAAGAAGTCGAAGTTACAACGGCCATTCAGACCACTCCGGCGGTTGCCGTAGCCGCAACTCCCGCGCCCGTAGCCGCCGCGGAAACCGAAGAACTGCCGCAAACAGCAAGCTCCATGCCGTTGATCGCGCTGCTTGGTGGCTTGTCCATCTGCCTCGCTCTCGGCCTGAAGCTTTTCCTCAAGCTCGCATCGTGAGCGAGTAGAGAGTCCGCGTCGCGGACGTGATCATACGGTCACGTCCTGCGTCGCGAGAAAGCCTCTTCGTGACCCTCACTCCGAATCCCCGCAAACGTAACCTGGGAAAAGGACACCTGTTCCTTGCTCCTTTTTTACTTTTCGCAGGACTTCTCGGCTTTTCCCCATTTCTCGCAACTGAGCGCTCGCCTGCCGAGGTGGCCGCGCAGGCGAAAATTGCCGTGAACACCGATCTAGTTCTACTCCCTGTGAAGGTCACAGACGCGCGCGGAGCATTTGTTTCCGGTCTCAAGCTGGAAGACTTCCGCGTCTTTGAAGATGGGCAACCACAAAAACTTACGGTATTCGAAGAGGGGGACACTCCGGTTACTGTTGGGCTCATTGTGGATCACAGCAGGAGCATGGGTGGCAAGCTCCAGGATGTCGTTACCGCCGTGTACTCTTTCGCTCACTTGAGCAATCCCCTGGACGAAATGTTCGTCGTCGACTTCAATGACGACGTCCTGGCGGAGCTCATGAAGGGGAAGGCGTTTTCGAACGATCCAAAAGAACTGGAGCAAGCCGTCACCGCCGTCACTGCGCGGGGACGAACCGCGCTCTACGATGCTGTCAGCGAAGGTCTCCATCATTTGCAGTATGGGCATTTGCCGAAGAAGGCGCTCATCATTATCAGCGACGGTGGAGATAACGCCAGCCACCTCAAGTACTCGCAAGTGCTGGCGCAAGCTCGCCAATCTCAGGCGCTGCTCTACGCTGTCGGCCTGGTCGGTTCGAATGTCGAGGAAGAAAATCCGGGTCTTCTGCGGCGGCTCTGCAAGGATACCGGGGGAATCGCGTACTTTCCGCGCGAAGGTCAATCCGTCGCAGACGTATCGAAAGAAATCGCTCACGATCTTCGCGAGCAGTATACCCTCGGTTATACGCCGCTGAACCTCAAGCGTGCCGGCACTTTTCGAAAAGTCGAAGTGAAGGTCATTGCGCCGGGCCGTGGCCGGTTGCGCGTTCGAACACGAGAGGGCTACTCGCCTGCGGCGCAGACGCAGCCCACGGCGCAGCTGGGCTTGGGGGCAAGATGAATCTGTATTCTTCGAAAGCGAAACCAGGCTCGTCAACGGCAACGGACATTCTCCGTGGTGCTTTTTTCTTCTTCCTCGCCTTCGGCATTCTCGCGGTGGGCTACGCCGGCTTCGTCTTTGCCAGCTCACGGGCATATCAAGCCGTCGAAATGAGAAAATTCAAAGAAGCGGGCCGCCTTACCGAACCGCACCTTTTGGCGGATGGCGATGTGCTTGGCGAAATTGAGGTGCCCCGCCTGGGGCTCGACGCCATCGTTGTTCAGGGCGATTCTCCCGCGACGTTGAAGCGGGCCGTTGGCCACCTCTCTCAATCGGCCTTGCCCGGTGAATGGGGCAACGTCGCGTTGGCAGGCCACCGGGACACATTCTTCCGGCCACTCCGCGATATTCGCCTCGGTGACACAATCACATTCAAGACGCAAGAACGCACCTTCGAATACCTTGTCCAGTCGATTGAAGTTGTGGCTCCCACGGACGTTGGCGTCTTGGAACCATCGACCGGCCACGACCTCACCTTGCTTACCTGCTATCCGGTTTACTATGTCGGTCCAGCTCCGAAGCGTCTGGTGGTCCGTGCCCGTGAAGTCCAGGGTATGGTGCGCGAGCAAGATACAGGAAACACCTTACCCCCTATTGTCGCCACTCCGGCAGATCTCCAGGCCGTCCGGAAATAAAGGAAAGTGTGCCTAAGTGGACAGACGGGTGATTTCGATTTGTCTACGATGGAGTCCTCTGGGAAATCACCAAACCCTCTCTTGGTGCGGCACAAGCGCTTTCAGCACGGATCTCTTGTGAGATTGGAACAAGATGCTTCGGACAATTTTCGTCATTTTGTTTGTCCTTTGGCTCCTTGGCGTTGTCACGTCTTACACACTTGGGGGATTCATTCACCTGCTTCTGGTGGTGGCACTGGTGATCTTCATCATTAATCTGGTTCAGGGCCGAAGACGGATCGTTTAATCGCAAGAGCGTAGAATATGAAACCGATTATTTGGACTGGAATTCTCTTGATTGTTCTCGGCGGGCTGTCTCTCGCCTATCAGGGGTTCACCTATACGCATCAGGAAAAAGTTCTCGACCTTGGGCCCATCCACGCCACGCGTGAGGACCATGAGTGGGTTTCCATTCCACCCGTTCTAGGCGGACTGGCTCTCGTCGGAGGAATCGCTCTCCTCGTCGTTGGAGGCAAGAAAAGATCTTAGCTTGAAATTACGAAAGTACCCCGCCTGAGAGTCGGGCAACGCATAGCCCTCTCGTAAATGGAATCATGCTGAAGGTTCTTCAGCCAAGAGTTTCGGTGCAGTACCAAGTCAGAAAGAGAAGTTTTGACCATGGAGGTCAGCAATGAAGAGATTTATGGTTGCCGCAGCATGTCTCACCCTCGTTGCAGGTGCAGTAGTAGCTGGAAGGAAAGGGAACAAGGAGCAACGACGCCTCGAAGAATGTGGCGTGGTCATGCGGGAGGTCCTCAACGTCCCGGAAAACATTCCCCATGAGCTTTTGGAAAAGGCCGAGTGCGTCATCGTGATCCCATCCGTCAAGAAGTTGGCGTTTGGCATCGGTGCCGACTACGGCCGCGGCGCGATGGTTTGCCGCACCGGTGAGCATTTCCGCGGAGCCTGGGGCGCCCCGGCGATGTACGCGCTGGAAGGCGGCAGTGTCGGCTTCCAAATCGGCGGCGAAGCGACGGACTTGATCCTGCTGGTCATGAATGGCCGCGGCATGGAGTCCATCCTCAGCAGTAAGGTCAAGCTGGGCGGAGACGCTTCGGTTGCAGCGGGGCCAAAGGGCCGCGATGCTTCCGCAGATACCGACGCTTGGATGCGCGCTGAAATCCTCAGCTACTCGCGTTCACGCGGTTTGTTTGCCGGAATCTCCCTCGAAGGCTCCACGATTCGCCCTGAC
>Ga0210407_10002245_pt1 | contig 16765 bp, 15 predicted proteins | sample IncBWC27MmetaG_FD_150860 | JGI IMG/M metagenome (GOLD analysis project Ga0210407, IMG submission 150860) | Forest soil microbial communities from Barre Woods Harvard Forest LTER site, Petersham, Massachusetts, United States - Inc-BW-C-27-M | ecosystem: Environmental > Terrestrial > Soil >...
GTACGGCGTGAAGAGCCGCGAGCATTCCTCCGGCGTGAGGCCCTTACCGGTATCGGTGATTTCGATGCGGACATTGCCCTCGTGTTCGGAACTACGCAACGTCAACGTGCCGCCCGCGGGCATTGCGTCCAGCGCGTTCAACACCAGGTTTTGAAACGCGCGGTGCAGGAGATCGGGATCAGCGTCGATCTCGGGCAGAGGCTCCAGCAAGAAATACTCCGGAGTTATCGCAGGTTTACCGACGGCGTTAAACTGGGCTTCGAACAAACGCACCGCGTTTCGCAGCGATTCATTTACGTTCACGCGAGCGAAGTGAGGCGCGGGCATTTTCGAGAAATCGCTGAAGCGTCCCACGATGGTGTTGAGATTCGCGAGTTCCGTCTTGAGCGTGGCAGTGGACTCGTTAAAAACTTCCAGGAATTGCTTGGCGTCGAGCTGCCGGGATCGCTGGAGATTTTCCACGGTGATTTGCAAGGGAAACAAGGGATTGCGGAGTTCGTGGGCGAGCCGCCGAGCTAGTTCCCGCCAGGCAGCCACGCGCTCGGTCTGCACCAATTGGTCGCGCTGGGAAGCCAACGTCGCGGTCATTTCGTTGAAGGCCTCGGCGAGTTGCGTGATCTCCCCTCCGCCGCGCACGCGAATCTGCGTATCCCAGCGGCCGGAAGCAACTTCCCGCGCTCCTTCGGCAAGTTCAACGACCGGACGGGTGATGCGCGCGGAAACCCACCACGTCAATAGAAGACCGATGAATAAGGCACCCGCGCCAACTCCGGCGGCGATCCAGCCGATGCGCCGAGTCAATAGCACGAGTTCCCTGCGCGAACTGCCGACCAGGAGGACGCCGAGCAGGTCCTTGTTCGGTCCATCGAGCGGAATGGCATGGAACGTTTCGGCTTCGGCTGCATCCTGAGACCAGTTGATGGTGTGAATCATGGGCTGCGGCTGCTTCTGGATTGCTTCGATGATAGGAGCGAAGCGGTCGGCCTGCTGCACCGCGCCGTCCACGTCGGTAAGCGACGTGGGCACGAAGCCCGGCTCGAGATTGCGGTACAGGAGCGTACGCATCCCGGAAGGCAGAACCAGGGACGCCAGAAAATTCTGGTCCAGCTTACGGCCACCGATCACGTACAGGTTTTTATCTCCCACGCGTTGCGCGCGCACCACGGTCAAAGAGAGTTCTACGCCGTCCGGAATTTCTTCCTTCCTCAAGAACGCCTGGGACTGTCCCCAATCTTTATTTCCGGCGACCCAGTCATTCTTGTAACCAATTCGCGACGGGTACTGAAAAGAGGAAATCAGCGTCCCATCGGAGCTCACGTACTCCATGAAATCCAGTCCGTGATCCTGGGCTGCACCCGTCGCATCCCGCATGTAGAGCGATGCATCGGCGTTCGGCCGGGCAAGATCGAGCGCCATCCGCACTGTCATATCGGCATTGGCGATGTTTTCCACCTGGTGCACGACTTCTTCGCCGCGTTGCGCGAATTCTTTTTTGAACTGCGCCACCAGCGCTTCGGTGCGCTGCGCATCTAAATCCTCGAATGCCGTGCGGGTGTAGCGGGTGACGAGGGTCGCGACGAGGACCACCGAAGTCAGGACGGTAGCCGAAAAAATCAAAAAAAGCTTTCCCCGAAAGCTCATGGTCGTGCTCCGCAGACGTTGGCGGGCGCCACCCGGCGTTCCCTGGCGCGATCGGTATTGCTATCCATGGCGAAGGGGAAAGCATAGCCCGATAATGGTTGCGGTAAAAGGGCTGAGAGAAGAAGTGACTGACACGGGCGAAGCGAAAGGAAATTTTGTGTTGTGGACACGGGGACGCCGAATGATCATAACATGCTTGAAAAGGCACGAAATTCAGGCATAGCGTCTGTGACGCAGGAAGAAACTTTTTACCGTGAATTGCGTCCTATCACTCTTTCTCGTCGGATCCCCCCGAGACCGCAAGGCGGGTGACCCGGCGCGCGGCACTGGCGGGGAAAGACTCGCGACGGTTGACCGGTTCACGGTTACCTCAAGCATCGATCCGGCGAAGCGCGGCGGTGCTTGCCTTCGTGCTTGTTAGCCGTTTGCGGTCATCGAGAGCAGGTCTTTCCTCCTATACCAGCGACGCGTATCGAGCCACCCACAGGGGGTATTGGCTGGCGGTTATTTCCGGCGGTAAGGCCGGAAAATTCTTTTGCGTAATTTGCAAACAACATTCACGCGGCCCGTTGCAAGTGCAACCGAACGGGCTTGGGGGCTTTTCGCGGCGCCCGGTACTTGAGGGTCGCCCTGCGATGAAGCAGCCGCCGAAGCTGCGAGGAGAGATAAATGTCGCAGGTCACCAAAGCTCCGGCGCTGCCAAATAGACTCAGACCCAGGATCATCAAGAACCATCTCAACACAAGCATTTCTTAGCTCCCTTCCCCAAATCCCCCAGGCACGGGGCTCCCTGCGGTCAGCGATTCGCCGCAATAGCCCGCGTAAGTTGCACGCTGTGTCGCGCCAAGTGAGTTTGCGTCGTAGATTTGCGAACTGCGGCGGGCTGCATCAGACGGAACGTCACCTTGAGCAGTAGCCAATTGCATGCCGCGGCTATCGCAGCGGCGAAAATCGAGGCCAAAACAAGCCCCGCGAGATTCAACATGGCGATCATGGCGAGCCTCCAAGCGCTACGCCATTCGATATGGCACGCTTGGGACCATAGGTAACTTATTGAAACTGCATGTGTTAGCTATCGACCGGAGAGGAAGTAGCGTGTGGAATCCAGCACAGCGTGTTCGAGGGCACGCAATCGTTTGGAACACACCGCGAGAAGAGGTAGTGTATTAGAGGCGGCGAAATGCCCAATCAACGGGAAGCGGAATGAAGATTAGCCCTGGCTTGAAGATCGGACGCATCATCGGCATTCCGATCTACATCCATTCGACCTGGCTGTTTATTTTTGCCCTGATTACCTATTCCCTGGCGATTCGCTTCACCCAGGAACATCCGCAATGGACGCCGGTGCAGCACTGGACAGTGGGAATTCTGACCAGCCTGCTTTTTTTCAGCTCGGTAATTTTTCACGAGCTGTCCCATAGCGTTGTTGCCAAACATTACCGAATCCCGGTCATTTCCATCACATTGTTCATCTTTGGGGGTGTGGCGCGCATCGGCCGCGAGCCTTCCCGAGCCATTGAGGAGTTCAACATTGCCATCGCCGGTCCTCTGGCGAGCGGCTTCCTTGCGGCAATGTTTTTCGGCCTCACTCTGCTCTTCCCCTACAGCCAGATGATGGGCGCGCTGGCCACCTGGTTATGGGAAACGAACTTGGCGCTTGCGGTCTTCAACCTGCTTCCAGGTTTTCCTTTGGATGGGGGCCGGATCTTCCGTGCGGTGGTCTGGGGCATCAACAAGGACTTCTCAAAGGCCACCCGGATCGCCGGGGTCAGCGGCAAGCTCGTCGCCTACGCGATGATTCTTTTCGGCGCATGGGGCGTCTTCAACGGCTCCGTCACACAGGGACTCTGGATCGCGTTTATCGGGTGGTTCCTGCTTACCGCCGCTCAGGAAAGCATGGCGCAAGTAGCTATCCGCGAAAATTTATCCGGCCTCCGCGCGGCCGATGTGATGAGCCATGAAGTTCCCACTATTCCGCGCGATATTTCCCTTGACGAGTACGGCGCCGAGGTGCTTCGCACCGGCCGGCGTTGCCATCTCGTGCTGACGGACGATCGGCTCGTGGGGATGATCAATGTCCACGGGCTCAACTCGGTCCCACGCTCCGAGTGGCAGAACATGTCCGTGCAAGCGGTGATGATTCCGCGCGACAAAATCCTGTGGGCGTCGCCGGAGGAGCCTCTTCTTCCGCTCCTCGAACGACTCCTCGCATCCGACGTCAACCAGATGCCCGTTGTGAGCGGCCTGGAAAACGGAGCGCACATCATCGGCATGGTCACGCGTGATTCGATTCTGCGCGTGGTGCAAACGCGCGCGGAATTGGGAACGTCGCCGTCGTCAGGGAGATAAGCACGGAAATTAGTCGGCGACCGCAGACTGTGCAGGAGCCGTCACGCGCGCTCGCACGGGCTGATGCTGCTCTAACGACATGCGTATTCCGTGGCGCGGCCGCAGTGTAATGGATGCGACCGGCTCGACTTTCTGATCCGGCACCAGGCGCAGCCGGAATTTCTGCGCGATGGCCGCCAGGAGCAGCTCCGCTTCCATCATCGCGAACGAGTTACCAATGCACTGACGCGGGCCGCCGCCGAAGGGAAAATAAGCAAATCGCGGCAGACGCTTCAACAGGTCGTCCTCCCAACGTTCCGGACGAAATTCCTCAGGAGCTTCATACCAGCGCGGGTCGCGGTGCACGACCCATTGCGAGAGCGACACGCCCGAGCCCTTGGGTATACGATAACCGCCGATCTGGGCGTCTTCAATCGCCAGCCGGGCCATTCCCCAGGCTGGCGGATACTGCCGCATCGACTCGCTGATGACATGTTCCGTGTAACGCAGTTTGGGCAGGTCTTCGAGGGTTGGTGAACGCCCCGCGAGAACCGCGTCGAGTTCCGCATGCAATTTCGCCTCGGCCTGAGGATTCTGCGCGAGTAGCCACCAAGTCCAGGAGAGGGCGAGCGCCGTGGTTTCATGGCCCGCCAGAAACAGCGTGATCACCTCGTCACGAAGCTGCCTGTCAGTCATCCGAGAGCCGTCCTCGTCCTGCGCGTGGAGCAGCATGGACAACAGGTCTCCGGCGTCGCCGCCCGCCGCCCGGCGCTGATCGATGATGCGGTAAATAATCTTGTTGAGCCGGCGAATTGCCAGAGCGGCGCGGATGTTTCGGAGCGTAGGCAGCCACGACGACGTAAGGATAAGTCTGCGGAAGTCGGAGTTGAAATCCATAATGGCTTCGAGAGCGTGACCTACTTGCTGGGCTTCACCGTCGACGTCGGCATCAAAGAGGGTCTTGGCCACGATTTGAAGGGTCAGGCGCATCATCTCGGCATGAACGTCACGCGTTTCCCCATCGCGCCAGCCCGCAATCAAGCGTTCCGTAAATCGCACCATCGTCTCGCCATAGGCGGCGATGCGCGCCCGGTGAAAAGCGGGCTGCGCCAGCCTGCGCTGCCGCAGCCAGAAATCGCCTTCGCTCGTGAGCAGCCCATTGCCAAACAGTCCCTTGTTGGCGCGCAAAATCCGGCCTTTGATGAATTTGCGCGCCTGGTTGACGAGAACCTCCTCGATGTAATCGGGGTGGCTGACGTAAAACACGCGAAACTTGTAAAAGCGCATCGTGACAATGTCACCGTAGTCGCGCGTAATTGCAGTGAGGAAAGCCAGCGGATCGCGGCTGTACGTCTTGAAAGAATCGGCTCGCGAAGCCGACGGACCGGGAGGAAGCTTGTCCTGAGGCGCTTTGCTCATACGCAAATGCTATGCTCCGGCCCCGCCGAGGTCAACGCGCTCGGCAGAAGCCAAGTTACGATGGGGCTTCGCAGGCCGTGGCGTTGGGTTTCGCTACATAGAATCAGCTAAAAATTAGTCATTCGCAGATCGCAGCGCGCGCACCCGAAAGGCTCCCCTCCGGGATTCCAATGAGATGGACGAGAATCCAGTGGAAGCCAGCCGTCGGATAAACGAACTCGCCGGGACCGGAACAAACGTGCTCCGAGAATGTGAAACGCGTTGCAGCCAGCCGTCTTCAATTTCCAAAGCGAGAAATACGCCTCCGGGCCTGAGAACACGGTAAACCTCGGCTAATGCCCGGTCCTGTTGCTCGGTTGACCGCAGATGATGAAGAACAAGCACGGCAATCGCCGCCGAAAATGTTTTCTCAGGAAACGGCAATGCCGCTGCGTCCCCTCGCAGCACGGCACCCAGACCACCGTGGTTGTGCTTGGCTAGAGAAATGGCAAGGTCGCGATCGTATTCCAAGCTCGTTACGCGGGCGGCGCGGCGTCTCAATTCTTCTGTTGCCGCCCCCGGACCAGCACCAATTTCGAGGAGATGCTCGCCGAGATTAGTCCCTGCCAAGATCCAAGGGAGAAGTTGCCGGCGGGTCACATACCGCCAGAAGTTCGAACCGCAAAACCAGTTTTCGAGTCGATTCATGGATGACCGGGAAATCTTACGTCGAAAACCGTGTAGCGGGTGCGCGCGACAATGGCGAAAGATGATTGGCCGGAGTGGCTGTCCGACGTCAAGAAATCCTTACAAAGTTCGATGCATGACGAAAGCATCGACATATCCAAGCGTGGGATGTAAGAACACAGCGGGGAGACGCGCGAGGATTTCGAACCCGAAGCTCTGCCAGATGCGGACCGCGCGTTCGTTTGTGCTGACCACGAAATTGAATTGCATGGCGCGAAAACCGCGGGTGCGCGCGTGCTCGAGCGAATGAGCGCACATGGCTCGCGCCACCCCCCGGCCTATCGCGCGCGGCGCTGTCATGTAGCCGCAATTGGCCACATGAGAGCCGCCGCCCTGCTGATTCTTCCGAAGAAAATAGGTGCCGAGAATTTCGCCCGCTTCTTCCGCCACAAAAACTTCATGCCCGGGTGAGTTCCAAAACGCCAGCGCATGTTCGCGGGTCATATCGCGAGGCAGCGGGTACGTTTCGCCGGCGCGGATAACGGGTTCAAGAATTTCCCAGATAGCGCTGGCATCTTTCGAAGTGGCTGGACGGATGATCATGACTCATAGATTGCCACATCTGGGCTGAAGCATCTAAGCGGTGAAGCGCTTCGAGACAGCAGGAGCCCTGTCGATTATGCTGTGGAGGAGATGACCACGCCAGGAAAGGCCGCGGCGGAACTGAAAGCGCCAATTGAAAGCCAGGCGACGGCAAGTGGAACAGATCAGGCGCAAATAAGCGGCGTCCGCAAGCTTTGGCGCATCCTAACATTCTTTGACAAAAAGAAAATGTCGCCGGCCCTGGCGCTGCGGAATACGGCCGGGGTCGTGCTGCCCTTGGCGGCGGGATACTTGCTGGGAATGCCGCGAGCAGGACTGGCCATGGCCAGCGGTGCGCTAAACGTTTCGTATTCCGATGGTCAGGATCCGTATGCGCAGCGCGCGAAGCGAATGCTGGCTTCGACGCTGTGGTGCGGCATCGCTGTGTTGCTCGGCGGCCTAAGCGGACATCACAACGTGCTGGCGGTCGCGATCGTGACGGTATGGGCATTCACGGCGGGCATGCTGGTGTCGCTGGGCACCGCACCGGCGGATGTGGGCGTTATCAGCACTGTGACGCTCGTGGTGTACGCGGCGCAACCCTTGACGCCTGAGCAAGCGGCGATATCCGCGGGCCTGGCCCTTGCCGGAGGAATTCTGCAGATCGGCCTCTCTGTCGTGCTTTGGCCGGTGCGGAAATACGAGCCCGAGCGGAGAGCGCTGGGGGCGCTGTTCGAAGCACTCGCAGAAGCGGCAAGCCGGCCGCTGCAAGCCTTGTCCGCGCCGCCAGCGACGGTAGAAAGCATGCGCGCACAGGAGATGCTGGCTGGCCTTGGCCGTGACGAAACCCTGGAAGGTGTGCGCCATCGAGCGATCCTGAACCAGGCAGAGCGCATCCGGCTGAGCGTGACCATGCTGGGGAGGCTGCGCGCCCGGATGGAGCGCGAAAAACGCCCCCATGACGCCAGCGAGGTCATCGACAAGTACCTCGCCAACGCCGCATTCATCTTGCGCGACATCGGCCACGCTTTGATCGCCGGAAAACCTATCGGGCCGGAGAATGATCGGCTGGTGCTTGCGACGGCGCTGGCGTATCAAATTCGCGAAGACAATCTGGGAGAGGGTGGATCTTTTCTCGCGGCCGTGGCGCGGGACGCACGATTCCAGATGGATGCTCTCAGCGGGCAATTGCGCGCGGCGATCGACTTGGCGTCGAGAACGACACCCGAAGGAGAAGCGGCGTTTGCGAAGGAGGAGGCCCATCAACCATTGTCGCTGCGATTCGGAAGCCGGCTCGCCACTTTGCGCGGGAATTTGAATTTGCGCTCGGTGGCCTTCCGGCACGCCATGCGGCTCGCGGCGTGCGTCGCGCTGGGCGATATCGTGGGCCGAAGCTTCGATTGGCGCCGCTCTTACTGGATCCCGATGACCATCGTGGTCGTGCTGAAGCCGGAGTTTGCCACCACTTTCAGCCGGGGCATCCTCCGGATTGCAGGGACAATCGCAGGAGTGCTGGTGGCGACGGCGCTCTTTCATTTCTTACCAATCAACACGGTCATGGAGATTGTGCTGATCGGCGCGTTCATGTTTCTCATGCGCTGGGTCGGACCCGCGAATTACGGCGTTTTTGCACTGACGGTCAGCGCGCTAGTGGTGCTGCTCCTGGCGGTCAATGGAGTCTCGCCAAAACAAGTTATCGCGGCGCGCGGCGTGAACACGGTGGCAGGTGGGGCGCTAGCTTTGCTGGCGTATGCCGTATGGCCAAGCTGGGAGCGCAAACGCGTTTCCGAGTCGTTCGGGCAAATGCTGGACGCTTACCGCGCATCATTCCGCTCGATCGTGGAGACCTACCTGAATCCGGACAAGAGAAGCACCAAGGAGCGCATTCGCACACGGCAGAACGCGCGAACGGCGCGTTCGAACCTCGAGGCATCACTCGATCGCGTTGGCGTCGAGCCGGGCACCACGGTCGGGCAAATGAACGGCTGGAATGCCATGCTGGCGAGTTCTCACCGCTTCGCGCATGCCATGATGGCGCTTGAAGCAGGCGTATCGCGAACGCGAGAAGCGCCGCCGCGCCCCGAGTTTCAAACATTCGCGGTCGATGTCGAAAAAACACTCACGCTTCTTACAGAGGCTTTGCGAGGAAGGCATGTCGCGTCAAGGGAGTTTCCCGATTTGCGCGAGGATTATCAACGACTGGTGCAATCCAGAGACGCACAGAGCGAGCGGTACACCCTGGTCAACGTAGAAGCCGATCGTATGACCAACAGCCTGAACACGCTGCGTGAAAAAATCATGGAGCCGGTGCGCATGGATCCCGTCAATAAAATTCCGGCACCTGGCGGTTAACCTGCCTCACTTGTCATAAGGAACAGGGGCTTCATCTCGAAGCTCGAATACTGCGGCCGCAAGCGCTCGGTATTATAGTGCTCCTTCAAATTGACGATTTTCTTCGTGGCGGTAACCGCATCTATCGGCATGTTGTCGTACCGCCCGTTCTTAAGGACAACCAGGCGTCCGTGGATTTTGTTGAGCAGGAGGTCCAACGCCAGGTTACCGAACGCCATGGGCGCTATCGAATCGATGGCGTCGGGATCGCCGCAGCGAACCAGGTAGCCAAGCTTCTGATTGATTACATCGATGGATTTGCCGTTGTTGTATTTTGGCGAGAGCTCCTTGAGTTTCTCCGAAACCAAATCGCCGATGCCTCCGAGTTTCTTGTGCCCGTAAGCATCGGTGGTGTCGCGCTCGAAAATCATTTCCCCGCCTTCAAACATCGCGCCTTCCGAAACGATGACCGTGGAGTAGCGGCTCGGATTCCGGCGGCGGTCAGCAACGAGAAGTTCCGTAAGTCTCTCCATATCGAATTTGTGCTCGGGAATGACGCACCGGTTCGCGGCGCCCGCCATCGTGGGCAACATGGCGGTGAACCCGGCGTAACGCCCGAAAACTTCTAGCACCATAAAGCGTTCGTGCGACCCCGCCGACGTGCGCAAACTGTTTGCCATGTGGATTGTCCGCGTCACGCAGGTGCTGAAGCCGATGCAGTAGTCGGTGCCGGGGACGTCATTGTCCATGGTTTTCGGGATGCCGATGACTTTGACGCCTTCCTGGTAAAGACGAACCGCGTAGCCCAGCGTGTCATCCCCGCCGATGGGGATCAGATAGTCCACTCCGAGCCAGGCCAGATTTTTTAGTACTTCGGGCGTCAGATCATTTTTCTCCGCACCGTACGCGTCTTTGAGATGCGCGGGGACGCTCGACTTGCCAACTCGACTGGGATTGGTTCGCGAGGAATGAAGAAACGTTCCCCCCGTGCGCCCGGCGCGATTGACCACTTCTTCGGTGAGAATCAGAAAGTTGTCGGAATTGTCGTGGGCCTTGTCGCGGACCATCTCCACCAGGCCCGCCCAGCCATGGCGAATGCCGATAACTTCATAGCCTTCGCGAAGCGCGCGGAACGTCACCGCTCGAATCGCGGGATTCAGCCCCGGAACGTCGCCGCCTCCGGTGAGGATTCCGATCACGCCCTTTTTTGTGATTAGATTGGCCATTGCTTAATTCTTTCCGCTATTAAATCGAATTAATACGCCTTCCAGTGTACCAGTAGCGGAGCGGAATCGTCAGCCGGCGCAGCGATCAAAGTTGGATTCGCGTGCCGAGAACACCCAGGAATTGCGCCAGCCATGCTGGATGCGCGGGCCAGGCCGGGGCCGTGACCAGATTGCCGTCGGTGATAGCTTCCATCATCGCAAGATTCACGTATGTGCCGCCGGCCCGCGTGACATCGGGGCCCACCGCGGGGTACGCGCTGCACTTCTTTCCCTGAAGAACTCCCGCCGCGGAAAGAATCTGCGCGGCGTGACAGATGGCGGCGATCGGTTTGTTGGCTTTCGCAAAATGGTGCACGATTTCGATCACGCGCGAATTAAGGCGTAGGTATTCCGGCGCCCGCCCACCGGGTAGCAGAAGTGCGTCGTACTCCTCGGCTTTGATTTGATCGAAAGTTGCGTTCAACGCGAAATTGTGGCCGCGCTTTTCGGAGTACGTCTGATCACCCTCGAAATCATGGATGGCCGTGCGCACCGACTCGCCGGATTTTTTGCCAGGACAAACCGCATGGACCGTGTGTCCCACCATGAGCAGCGCCTGAAACGGAACCATCACTTCGTAGTCTTCGACGTAATCGCCTACCAGCATCAAGATAGATTTCTTGGACATCAGTACCCTCCGGAATTAACAAGGATAGCAAACATTGAAGATAGCGGCGGCAACGAGCGGCTGCAAGGAAGGAGGAATCCGAGTAAAACGCGCCGAGGTGAATCTACGAGATCCAGCGGCGCGGTTACTTTTGCCGGGTACGCTTTCTGCCGCGAGACATTCGCGTGAGGGCACGGGTATATTCCGCGATGGTCTTGGGGATGGCGCGACTGCAAATGAACTGCCCGTTGCGGTGGCTCTCGATCAAGCCGGCGGCACTCAGGATTTTCAGATGATGCGACACTGTCGCGGGGGTAACGCCGCGCATGGCGACAATTTCGCCGCAGTTCATCAATTCACGTTTTGCAATGGCTTCGAAAATCCGCAGCCGGGTCTCATCCCCAAGCGCCTTTGAGATCTTCTCCACCTGTATTCGTTCCATGTTTGCCCGTATTTTAGTCTAACGTGTTCGAAAAGAATTATGCAACCGATTATTTAGATGTTCATCTAAGTATCGAAGTCTTGAGCGGGGTTCGCAGCTCGTTTGAGAGCGGTGACGATTCTTAAACTTCGGGAAGGCACAATCTTAGCGATGCTGAATAGCTCCAATCGTTCTAGAGATCGACGACCAAGAACCTATCGGGTGGACCAAAATTTCCTACAAGAAATGTCTTAGGAGAACAACAATGAAAAGTCTGGAAGGAAAGGTAGCTGTGGTCACTGGCGGTAACAGCGGGATCGGATTCGCCGCCGCCAAACGTCTTCACGAAGACGGCGCAAAAGTGGTTATCGCCGGCCGCAATCGCAGGGCTGTCGAGGAAGCCGCGCGTTCGATTGGCGGGAACACTCTGGCCGTTCAAGCCGATGTCGCTAAGCTGCAGGACTTGGAGAAGCTCTTCACGGCCGTCGCGGCTCAATTAGGCAAGATCGACGTGCTTTTCGTGAACGCCGGCATCTATAAGTTCGTCCCGTTTAAGGACACTACCGAAGCTCTCTACGATGAGCTGTTCAGCACCAACGCCAAGGGCGCTTATTTCACAATTCAAAAGGCGCTTCCCTTCCTCAACAAGGGCGCCTCCATCATTCTGAATACTTCCGTGGCCGGGCAGATCGGTCTCGTGAACGGCACGGTCTACGCGGCGACGAAGGCCGCCATGCGGTCCTTTACCCGATCGATCGCCGCTGAACTCGTGGAGCTTGGAATTCGCGTCAACGCCGTGAGCCCCGGACCAGTCGTCACGCCCGGTTTCGAGAAAACCGGCTTGCCGAAGGAAGCCGTGGAAGAGTTCGCGAAGAATGTCCTGAGCCAGGTGCCCATGAAGCGCTTTGGCCAGCCCGAGGAAATTGCCGGCACGGTGGCGTTTCTCGCCTCACAAGACTCCTCGTACATTACCGGTGTCGAACTGAACGTCGACGGCGGCCTGGGGCAAATCTGACGAGCGGGCATTGCTCAGGCCAGCCTTATGCGATTTATTTCCGTCCGCCGGATGGATCAGGCGACGTCGCGCTACTGATATCTAGGTGCCACGCGCGTGCGGCGTCGCCTGGCGCGTAACAATTCCCGTCAGCTTGATACGTTTCGGCGCAGCGTGCCGTGAATTCCCTCGGCCGCGGGGACCGCACGAATTGCCAGATCGCAGCGTAGGGAATCCCGCTCCCGGCAGGCAGTGGCGGTTTGCTCGATATGGCGCAGCCCGTCGATGGCGGGCAAGCGTCGTTAAACACCCAATAGACGATTTCGCGCCGTCCTAAGTTGTCGCGAATGTTTTCGGCCGTGGTGATGGAGACGCCGCCGCCTTCGTCCACGGGAATCCCCGAACAGTACACTCCGGGGCGGTACCCTGCCCGAGCGAGTGCATCCTCCCAAGCACGCAAATAGGAATGATAGTTCGCAGACAGCCGCCCGCCCTCTTCGATATCCAGGAAAATTATGGCGCGAAGGGGAAAGCCCTCGCTCTTCGCGGCGGCAGCGGCGTTTTGCGCATCGCTGCTTCCCTTCTGTTTCGCGGCCGCAGGAGTCTTGAGTTCATCGCTCTTCCTCCCGCGGTACAACAACAAAAACCCGAATCCCTGAGAACGCAACTGCTCTCGCTTCCCGCGCCAACTGTTCGTTTTCCCTCCAGGAGGCGGACCGAGCCAGAATCCACTAAAAGCGAAGCTCTTGCGCAATATCGGCAGCGCCGCGTCCCCCGGATAGTCGTTGCGATCAAATCCTAAGTAAGCGTGCGGCTCTTCGGAGCCGGCCTGGGTTTCACGTGCAGCGGGCAAGGCGCTCTGCGTGGCGGGAGTAGTCTGATAAAAAACGCAACTCACCGCAAACAAAACCAGCAGTGCCACACGGCAATGTCGCGTCAACTGAATTTACTTTCCTCGGCTCTCTGTTTCCTTGCGTCTCGCACCGCTTCCATGAGCGCCTTCGCAGCATCCGCAATTTTCTTCGAGTCGTTCCTGCGCAACGCTGCAAGATCAACCAACTCGGCTCCGACGCCGAGCGCAAACGCCCCTGCCGAAATATACTCAGCAGCGTTGTTAAGACTTACGCCACCGGTAGGAATAAACGAGCAATCTGGAAAAGGCCCGCGCAATGATTTGAGATATTTCGCGCCACCCACACTGCCACACGGAAAGATCTTCAGGAGATTTATGCCCTCCTCAAGTGCGCGCATGATCTCGCTGGGAGTCAGCACTCCAGGAATGGCCAATTTGCCGCGCGCAGCCGCCGCTCGCAGCACGGGAACCGACAATCCGGGGCTCACCAGAAATTCAGCGCCCGCATCCAGGCACATCTCCGCTTGCGCGGCGTTAACGACCGTTCCGGCGCCGGTGAGAACCTTTTCTCCGTATTGCTGCACGATTTCGCGGATCATCGCCGGAGCGCCGGGCACCGTCATGGTGATTTCGATAATAGGAATGCCGCCGGCATGGATGGCATCCACGGCCCGGCGCGCTTCGTCGAAGCTGCCAGCACGGACCACCGGCACGATGCCGATCTGCTCGATTCTCCGAAGTGTGTCTGCCACCGTCACCGTCTCGCTTCGCGCCCCCATTTTGTGTTCTCGGAATTCAACGAGCAATCCGCGCTGTCTGCCCTTTCATTACTTTCAACACTTCCGGCAGCGTCGCCATCGAAGTGTCTCCCGGCGTGGTCATGGCCAGCGCGCCGTGTGCCGCACCGCACTCCACCGCCCATTGCAGGCTCTCTCCCTGCAAGAGGCCGTAGATCAAGCCGGACGCGAAGGAATCTCCGCCGCCAATGCGATCGTAAATTTCCAGGTCTTGGCGCATTGCTGCTTCGCAGAATTCTCCTTCGCCAAAAGCCAGGGCGCCCCAGTCGTTTCGCGTTGCTGTCTTGGCATGGCGCAGCGTCGTGGCCGCGACGGATAGATTTGGAAATTCACGAGCCACTTTTTTCAGCATTTCCTGGAAGTCCGCCGCATTGATTTGGGAGTGATTTTCGTCCAGCCCGGTAACCGTGAAACCCAATGCAGCCGTGAAGTCTTCTTCGTTCCCGAGCAAAACGTCCGCATGTCGAACCAATCCGCGGTTCACTTCTTGCGCTTTGGCTTTTCCTCCAATCGCCTCCCACAAGGACGCGCGATAGTTCAGATCATAAGAAATGACGGTGTTCGTGCGCTTCGCCGCTTCCATGGCCTCTTCGGCCACCCGCTGTGTGCTATCCGAAAGCGCGCAGAAAATTCCTCCCGTGTGGAACCAGCGGGCACCTTGCACCGAAAAAATCTTCTTCCAGTCGATGCGACCCGGTTTCAGTTGTGAGACCGCGGTGTGCCCGCGATCGGAACAGCCCTGAGCGGCGCGCACGCCGAAGCCGCGCTCCGTAAAATTCAGACCGTTGCGCGAGGCGCGGCCAACTCCGTCGAATGGGACCCAGTGGAGGTGTTCAAGGCTCACTCCGCCTTGCAGCATCAGATCCTCGATCAACCTGCCCACTGCATTGTCGGTGAGTGCCGTTACGATCGCGGTGTCCATCCCGAAGCAGCGCCGCAGTCCACGCGCTACGTTGTATTCGCCGCCGCCCTCCCACGCGCGGAATTCCCGAGCCGTGGCCACGCGCGCGTCGCCGGGATCGAGTCGCAGCATGACTTCGCCCAGGCTCACCAGATCCCACTTGCACTTTTCTTTCGGTTTGTTCTTCAGCTTCATCATGTTTTCCAAACTTCCGAATTTCGATCGTGCGACGCACACCCCGTTTCGCTTGAATTCGCAACCAGACTGCGCTCGGGATTCACGAACATCCACGCCAGCGCACCCACAGCACACAATCCCGCCGCGACCAGAAACGATGCCGTCCACCCTAGCCGAGATGCTATCGCAGGAGTGAGAGAAGCCGTGAGGGCCCCGCCAGCTTGATTGCCCATGTTCATGAATCCGGAAACGGAGCCGGAAAATGTGCCGCCAATGTCCGCAGTGACGGACCAAAAAGAACTCTGGGACAGGTATAGAGCTCCCGCGCCGCCGGCGAGAACAATGCTGGCGAGGCGGGCGCTTTGCACCTGCGAACCAAAGCCAAGAAAGATGGCCGTCAGTAGCAGCGCGAACACCGCGATGCCGGACCTTCCGATGCGCTTGCCGTAGAGCTTGGTGAGTTTATCGCTGATCGCGCCGCCGAGCGGACTGCACGCGGCCATGGTCAGGAAGAGAAGCGTCGTGTAGGAGGCGCTGGCTTTCAAATCCAATCCGCGGACATTGCGAAGGTAGATAAAGAACCAGGTGAAAAAAATCCATGTGGTATAACCGAAGCAAAAATAGGCCAGGGTCACGCCCCACACTTGTTTGCTTTCAAAGATGGTAGACCACGGGATGCGGTTGTGGCTCTTCGTGGACGCGGCAGTTCGGCCTGCTTGAATGTGCGCAAGCTCCTCACGGGAAACTTGCAAATGTTCCTCCGGCGTGTCTCGCGCCAGAAAATACCATGCCGTTCCGGCAGTCAGGCCGAGAAGAGCGCTCACCCAGAAGGACCAGCGCCAGCCGTAATGAACAAGGATGTAGGAGATTAGACCCGGTGTAACGCCGGCACCCACGCCAACGCCGGCAAATATGATGCCATTCGCGACGCCACGCTCTTGGGTGGGAATCCATCGCGATACAAACTGATTGGAGGCGGGAAACATGACGGCTTCTCCGGCCCCAAGCAGGAATCGCACTGTCGCCAAGCAAAAAATAGCGAATGTGATTTTCGCGGAGACGGTGGCGGTAAGCGCAGTGAAGATTCCCCACCACAAAACTCCCATCGTGAGCACGCGCCGGGGTCCCAAACGATCAGCAAACCAGCCTCCGAGCGTTTGAAAAAGTCCGTAGCCTACCAGGAAGGCGCTGGTGAGCGATCCCAACTGAATGTTTGTCATGTGGAATTCGGAGGCGATGGAGTTCCCGGCGATGGAGACGTTGATGCGGTCGAGGTAAGAGACGGCGCTCAACACAAAAAGCCAGCCGATGAGAAACCATCGCACGCGGCTTCCGCCCACCGCCGTCATCGGCTGGACTCTGTCTGCATATGCTTCACGCGGAATGCGCGCGGAAAAGCTGAACCAGATGCTCGGCAATGATTTTTTCTTCGCCCGGCTGCAGCATGAAGGAATTCATGCCCAGGCCGTTCTCTCTTCTTCCTAGCACAATGGAAGGTTTGCCTCCCCGCAACTGTTTCGAAGCATCTTGCGCGCTGAGCGAAATCCGGCGCGGGTCCCAATTGATCTCCATGTGGGGAACATGATTCGCAACATCAGGCACGGAGAACGCGGTGGTGATCCCGGACACTCGCGTGATTTCGCCCGAAACGTAGTCCAGCCGCCGCCACCACTCTCTCGTCAGCGCGTCGTGATCCTCCTTGAGATAGCTCTCGAGCGCCTTGACCATGCCAACGATTTCTTCTTTCCCCACTTTTTGGCTGCGTCCGAGAGTGTCTTCATGC
>Ga0210407_10002246_pt1 | contig 16761 bp, 16 predicted proteins | sample IncBWC27MmetaG_FD_150860 | JGI IMG/M metagenome (GOLD analysis project Ga0210407, IMG submission 150860) | Forest soil microbial communities from Barre Woods Harvard Forest LTER site, Petersham, Massachusetts, United States - Inc-BW-C-27-M | ecosystem: Environmental > Terrestrial > Soil >...
GATGCTTCCCGCCGCGCTTAACTGGTGGGAGCGCACGGGGCATGCGGAGCCGCCGGAAACGCTGGCCGGCTGGCGGACGTCAGGGACAATTTCGTTAAAAGAATATGCCAGAGCGGCCGGGCCAGGCCAGAAAATGTAAATCAACAAGAATAGCGACGTGAATATATTCTTCCGTTTTTTTCTCATCGTAAACCTCGTGAACTTCGCAAATTCATCCCGCCAAACGAACCCCGATTCCTCTGCATGAGGTGAGGACAGCGATTCTCCGTTCTCGCTGCGTGTACGGAAATTTTTTGGGGCGCTAAGGCGCATTTTGTTCGAGTGCCTTCTCCAACCGCCGCTTGAAATCCGCTACGGGCAAGTTTCGAATGCCATCGCGGCGAAAGTCCCGCGTTTCCGGCTGGTAGACGGGCATTGCGGCGGAATCCTGCGAGACCCGCTCGGTTGCGTTTCGCGCGTCTCGCCCGATGCGAAACGTGCCTTGCGACCATCCCAAAACCCGGTAGGGTTCTCCGGGATTTCCCCACAAAAATAAGTACACCTCTTCTTCGGGGCGAAACGCAGGCACGCCGTCCACGTGGGAGTGGAGATTCCCGATGCTTCCGCCCAGCGTGCGGACGGTGACCAGGCCGCCAAGGAGACCTTTCTCGCGCTCCACCACTTCGAACTGCGTCTCCGTCCAGATTTCATTGCGATCCCAGAGGCTCTGCACGGCGAGGCAGCGCACGCGAGCAACGGCGGAAGCTCGATGGGCCAGCTCTTCAAGACTCAACCGGGCCAGCGTCGTTCCGTTGGTGATCGCAACAAGAAGAGTGGTTATGGCAATTCCGGCGAGAAACAAAACCCAGAGAAATCTGCGTCGGGACTGAAAACTCATATCAATTCACCTCCAAAGCGCCGCTTGCGGCGGCTTCGTCCAAATTCGTGTTTTGAATGAAAAGCGCGCGCGGGCCCGCCGCGGCGGTGGAGGGGATTTGCAGCGTCAGATGGATGATCCCCAGGCCCGCGGGCTGTTTTGCGACAACGGAGATATCCCCGGTGCCGGACACGGTGTAGGTCATGCTGATGTCCAGGCCGCTCTCGGAAAAAATGCAGATGTCGGCTGTGGATGTGCCGCTCGGCGGACGCTGGAGTTGCAAAGGGTTACCGGCGAGCGTGCAGGAGTTGTTTGCCGTCGAGAACGACCCGAGCGCGCCAACGTTCAGATCGACGTCGTCGCCGGGAACCGATACGCCGGCAGTCGTCGGATCCACTACAACGATGTCTTCTCCTGCGGCCGCAGGCGCGCTGCTCGTCAGCGAGATCACTTCGTTGCCGGTGTTCGGCGCGGCAACCACGAGCGAGACGACATTGGAACTCGTCCCGCCGGGGTTCTGCATTTGTATGGCGACGGTTCCGGCGGTCGCGACATCCACCGCCGTGACTGGGGTGGTGCAGGTTGTTGCCGTACCGCAAGTCGTGGTGCGCGCAGTTCCACCGATGAGCAGCACCGATCCGGGTCCAGGGCTGGAAGCCACGAAACCGCTTCCATCGACTAGCAGCGTAAAACCTTGCGCGGCGCCGGCGTAAACGCTGGCCGGGTGCAGCGCCAGGATGTTTGAGCCGGTGGAGATGGTTATGTTTGCCGAGCCTGATTGTGTTGCGTCATCCGAGCTGACGGCCACGACTTGCAAAGAATCAGGCGATGGCGGTGCTCCCGGCGCTGTGTAGGCGCCATTTGCGTCGATACTCCCGCACAATCCATTGGCGCAGCCCGTTCCTTGAATCTGCCAAACGACGTTTTGATTCGCCGTGCCGAGTACGGAGGCTGTGAAACCCTGGACGGCGAGCGGCGCGAGCGTGACGCTGCCGGGAAAAACCGAAACGACTACGTGATTAAGGATTGTGATTTGCGAGGACGCGCTCTTCGTGGTGTCCGCCGCGCTTACCGCTTGAACGTTCACGGGATTGGGCGAAGGAATCGCGCCCGGCGCGAGGTAATCCACTTGCAGTGCGCCGCCGCTGGCGACTGGCTGACACGGATTTGAGGCCACCGCGCAAATCTGCCCGGTTGCTGAATTGCCTCCGGGAATTCCGTTTACGCTCCACGTCAAAGCAGAATTCGTTGTGCCGTTTACATGCGCGGTGAGGGTGATGCGGTGATTGGCCGCGAGGGTGTTGGTGGAAGGCGACAAACTCACGTTTACGCCGGCCTGGACGGCAATGGTTGCTTGCGCTTTTTTTGTGGGATCGGCTTGCGGCGTGGCGGTAACGGTCACCGTGTTCGGACTTGGGGCCGCGCTCGGAGCGGTGTAGGTTGCGGAATTCGCCGTGGCGTTTCCGCCAACGGATTGCGTGGTGGTTACCGTGAGAGTCCCGCAGGCAGATCCGCTGCATCCTGAACCGTTGAGCGACCAACTGAGCAAGACGCTGGGATTCGAACCGGGGACCGGCGTGAGCGTTGCGACGATTGCTGCTGTCGCGCCCGGCGCGACGCTGAACGGTGCAGAGAGTTGCAATGTGAAGCTGCTGGTGATGTTGATGGCCGCTGAAGCTTGCTTGGATGGATCGGCCACGCTCTGCGCAGTCAGCGTCGCGTCTGCGGGCGAAGGCAGGATTTGCGGGGCAGTGAAGTGGCCGTTGGCGTCTACGGTACCGCAGCCCGCGGCGCATGCGGGGCCGGAAACACTCCAGCGCACCGAGGAATCAGGATGGCCGCTGCTGGAGACGGTGGCTTGAAACGCTTGTGCTGCGCCGAGCTCGACGGCCGCAGCGTTTGGCGTCAAAGAAAGAGCGATGTCGCTCGCGATGGTTACGGCGGCGCTCGCGGATTTGGTGGGGTCCTGATGGCTGGTGGCAGTGACTTGTACCGCCGAGGGCGACGGCAAATCCACCGGAGCGGTGTAAACGCCGGCAGGCGTGACGGTGCCAAGAGTCGCGTTTCCGCCGGCTACACCGCCCACACTCCAAGTCACAGCAGAGTCGGTGGCGTTCTGAACCGTTGCGGTGAAGCTTGCCGTGCTGCCGAGAATCACGGTTCCAGACGACGGCGAGACGCTTACGGAGATGGAGGGAGGTGGTGGCGGCGGAGGCAAAACCGAGCTTGCGCCTCCCCCGCCGCAGCCCAGTGTGCATGCACCCGTCGTGAGGAGAACGATGAGTAGTGCGGCTCGCATCGCAGCGCTTGAGAAGCGCGCGCTGTAGGGATGGCGATGGTTGCTTGAGAGGGGCCGCATGCCTCACCGGAATGCAGGCGAAGGGCCAGCGAAAGTTGGACGGGGAGGGACCCGGTTTCTGGGATGATGCGAGGAAGAGATGGTCGGAATAAGATTATTGTAATCAGTGTGTTGCGACAGACTCCATCAAGAGACACGAGGCTGCGTAGGGTCGCCGCCGACCTCTTGTGGCTGATTCTTGCCAACGGCACGAGTTCCGAATTGAAATCGAACTCGCGGTGAACTGTTCCATTATGAGAGTCGCTAGTGGTTGGTTCGCTGATTCTTGATTCGTTTCCTGCATCAAAAAAACAAGCAAAGGCGAACTCCGAGGCTGGGATTTGCAAGGTGGTGCGCTTTACCATCTCGATGATTTACATATCCGCGAATTGAACCAATTCGCGGGCCAGGGCGTCTGGCATGTTGTACGGGGAGCGAGAAGGAATGCAGGAGCTGGTTCTGATCCAGCCTGGCCGCACGGTGGCGGGTGAAGCAGCGCGAGAAGCTGCTGTGGCTGCGACGCGCCGTGAATTCGAGGAGCGGCTCGCGGAGTGTGGTCCGCTGGCGTTCCGCGTCGCGCGGGGCGTGCTGCGCAACACGGCGGATGCGGAAGATGTGGCGCAAGAGGCGTTGCTTCGCGCTTACCGGCGCTTTGACCGGCTTCGCGAGCCGAACCGGTTTCGCGCGTGGTTGGTTCGAATCACGTTTCGGCTGGCGCTCGACCGCTTGCGCTCTTCGAAGCGGCGTGAACTACGCGAGACTCTTTGGTCGCGGCCGGAGCGGCAGCCACGCCCGCGAACCGTCGAAGAGATGGCGGCTTCAAGTGAATTTCAAGAGCATCTCGATCGCGCGATGGAGGAATTGCCGGAGAAACAGCGGCTGGTGCTCTTGTTATCGGCGATGGAGGGCCACACGATCGAGGAAGTTGCCGCAATTCTTGGCGTGCCGATTGGCACGGTAAAGTCTCGGATATTTTTTGCGAGGAAGCAGCTAGCGGAGAAATTGCGATGCCATGTGAAGATTTCCAAGACGCGATAGTCGCAGCGGCGGCGAATGGAGTTGAGCCGCCAGGTGAGCTTAGCGTTCACCTCAGTGTTTGCGCGGATTGCCGCGAGGCGTTTGCCACGGAGCAGGCGCTCCTTCTCTGCATTGACAGCGGACTTGCAAGGAAAGCGAGCGTCAGCGTTCCACCGGCGTTTTTGCATCGGGTTCGGGCTCGTTTGCTGCAAGAGAGTTCGCCGCGGCAAGCGTGGTTTGCGGGTTGGCCACTTCTGGGGGGTGCCGGGGCTGCGGTTGCTGCGATTCTACTGGGAACCGTTATTTGGCACGGCGGTTGGGCTGGACACGAAAATGGGGCCACGGTGAATAGTGGAACTCTTCCGATCAATTTGCCTGGGAGGGAAAATCCCGCTTCTATAGCGACTTCCGTACCAGATAAGTTTCCTGCGGTGGGGAAACCGGCGAACCACCGCTTGCGGTGGCACGAGCGAGAAGTTTCTGCCGCTAAGAACTCCGAAATCGAGGTGCTCGTGCCGCCGGATCAGGAAGTTTTGCTGGCGGGTTATGCCGCCGAACTGCGAACTCGAAACTCTGCGCCGGTGATCGCAAGAGAATCAGCGGTAGCAGAATCGATGCCCCTGCAGGTCGATCTGATCCAAATCGCGCAGCTTGACGTCAAGCCTTTAGCGGAAGCGCAGCGGTAACGGCTTCTGCGGCAAAAACTGATCCAGGTAACAGTTCGATCCGTCCAGGAGGAGATCGATGAACCGATTCAAGCATTTCGTTTTGCTTGCCATGTTTCTCACGGTGGCGCAGCAAGTGTTCGCGCAGGAAAAGACGCAGGAAAAAAACAAAACAGAAGAACGGACAAAGGCTCTAGTTCCAATTAAAGTCCAGATGGTATTTACCGAGTACGACGGAGAAAAGAAAGTCGCCAGCATGCCGTATTCGTTCGTGGCCGTAGCAGATGAAAAACTTGGCGGCTACTATTCCACCAGCGTTCGCAACGGTGTCCGCATTCCCGTTGAGACCGACGGCAAAGACCAGAAAACGACTTACATCGATTTGGGCACAAACATTGACTGCGGAATACGAAGCGAAGAAGACGGGCGGTTCCATGTGTATTTCATTTTCGAACGATCCGCGCTCTATCCCAGCGCTGCAATTGGGGACGAGAAACTGGAAGTCACCAGACCCAACGGTTTGCCCCTCATCCGGCAAATGAGGACCTCGGAAACACTCGTGCTCCGGGACGGTCAAAGCTCAGAAAGTCTTTTGTCCACGGATCCCATAAATGGACATAGCATCCGTCTTTCCGTGACTATCAACGTGCTCAAATAAAACCCAGCATTTCTTAACTTGCTTCCAAAACCGCCAGCAACGCGGAGCGCAAATCCGCATGAAGGAAGCGATAGTCAAGTTGTGCGAGACGTTGCGGAACGACGCGCTGGCTGGATAGGAGCAGCGCGTCGGCCATTTCGCCGAGGGCGATGCGCAGAGCGAATGCGGGGGCGGGGAAGAGGGCTGGGCGATGTAAAGCGGAGGCCAGCACCTTAGTGAATTCGGCGTTTTGTACTGCAGTGGGGGCGACCACATTGATTGCCCCCCGCGCAGCGTTGCTCTCGATGGCAAACCGGAGAAGGCCGATCACGTCATCAAGCGTAATCCAGGACATCCATTGCTGCCCGGTGGCAATTCTTCCTCCAAATCCAAGTCTAAAGGGCAGTAGCATTGCCGGAAGCGCTCCGCCGTGTTTTGCGAGGATGATTCCGAAACGCGCCAGCACGACGCGGATTCCGAGCGCTTCTGCTTTCAGCGCTTCCACCTCCCAATCGCGCGCGAGGCTCGACAAGAAGCCGTCACCGAGCGGGCTGTCCTCCGTCAGCAATTCATTGCCACGATCTCCGTAAATTCCAGTTGCTGAGGCGGAGATGAGGACCCGCGGGCGGGCGTTCATTTTTGCCAGTGCGTTCACCAGCGCGCGTGTAGTGTCGATACGGCTGGAGCGCAGGAGTGCTTTGCGCTCGGCCGTCCAGCGGCCGTCGGCGATGGAGGCTCCTGCCAGATTTACGACGGCGTCGGGGCCGACACCCGCCCCTCCTAATTCGCCGGTCGCGGGATCCCAGGCTACGTCGAACCCTTTTGCCGATTCCTTTTTATCCGCTGTGCCGGGGCGGATCAAGCGGCAAACCATGTGGCCTTCGCGTCCGAGCGCGTCGACCAGGGCAGCCCCAACCAGGCCCGTGGAGCCCGTGACCAAAATTTTCATGGTGCGTATCTCCGGAGCCCCGAGCGTAATACAAATTGAGTTCCAGGCAGCATTTGGGCGCAACATTAGCATAGACTTTGTGTTTCATTTTGCGTGTGCATTAGAACCGCACAGGATAAATCCTGTGCTACCGGTTGCTTCGGGGCGGGTTACAATCAGGTTGTGACCACTGTTTCGCAAACGATCCGCGTGAAAGTGCTCTTTTTTGGCCGATTGAAGGAGTTGGTTGGCCATGCGGAGGATTCCGCCGAGATCGCGGACGCTTCCACCATCGAGCAGCTTTTTGCCACCTATGCCGGCCGGAACCGCGAGCTGGTGAACTATCGGAGTTCGTTGGTGGCTTCGTGCAACCAGGAATTTGCGGCGTGGAGCACGCCGCTCCATGCCGGGGACGAAGTGGCGTTTCTTCCGCCGGTGAGCGGGGGCTAGCGCGGCCCATCAGATATGACTACGCCAGCTCAAAACGACGTCTTCTTCCTCACACGCGAGACCATCGATGCCGCAGCCCTCGCCGAGCAAGTGCGTGCGCCCGAGGATGGCGCCATCGTGACCTTTGACGGATTTGTGCGCGAGCAATCGCATAACCGGCGTACGCTCTACCTCGACTATGAAGCCTACGAATCGATGGCGCGGACGAAAATGCAGGAAATTGCTGGCCAAATTCATGAGAAGTTTGCGATTCATCGAGTGGCCATCGTTCACCGTCTCGGGCGTCTGGAAATCGGCGAAACGAGTGTTTTCATTGCCGTCAGCGCTCCGCATCGCGCGGCGGCCTTTGACGCTTGTCGGTTTGCCATTGATACCCTGAAGCGCACTGTCCCTATCTGGAAAAAAGAGTACTTCGAGGACGGAGCCGTGTGGGCGGACGGGGAATTGCCTCCCGCGCCCTTGGCGACACCTGCTGCCAAACCGGCATCTTAGCTTCTAATGCTGAACACCAAATTTCCCGCCCGAAGAGCCGTGGTTCTCGCCAGCTTCGCTAGTCTATTTCTGGGGAGCGCGATGATGCCCGGTCAATCCGACCGGCCGCCTTGGGCGCAAAAACCCAAGTCCGGGACGAGGGCCAAAATCGACTCCGGCGCTGGTAGTACGGATTCGAACGCGAGCCCGGCTTCCGCTTCCGGACCGGTGGGCGACGCGGGGAAAACCGTCGAGCCTATTCCTGCGGCCGCGCCAGATCCTGCACAGGACGCAGCGGGACAGCGGGGACGCATCAAAGTAAACGTGAATCTTGTGAACGTTTTGGTGAGCGTTCTCGACGACCACAACCGGCCGGCGCCCGACCTGCCCATCGAGGGATTTCAACTTTTTGAAGAGGGTGTGCAGCAAAAGATCGAAGTGTTCGAATCGGAAACCGACCAGCCGCTGGACCTGGCGTTGATGATTGATGCCAGCCTCAGCGCGCACAAGGAAATTACATTTGAGCAGGAAGCTGCCGCACATTTTATCCGGCAAGTGTTGCGTCCCGGCGACCGGCTGTCCGTCTTCGCGTTCGATGAAAATGTGACCCAGCTCACGACCTTCTCGGATAATGTTCCCACTTTGCAGGCGGCCGCGCGGAAAATTCCATCGGGAGCGGGAACGTCGATTTACGACGCCGTGCTTTTAGGCGCGCGGGCTCTAGAGAAGCGCGGGGAAGACCGTCGCCGAGTGATTATCTTGGTGACGGATGCGGGCGAGACCACGAGCCGCGCGGATTTTGAGGCGGCGCGCAAGGAAGCGTTGCGCTCCGGGACGTTGCTCTACACCATCGTGATACGTCCCGTGAAAAACGAAAGCGGGCGCAACACCGCGGGCGAACACGCCTTGGAAACGATTACGGATACCACCGGGGGCGCCATATTTTTTCCCGATGCCCCGCAGGACCTCACGATCATTTTCGACATTATCGACCGCGAGCTGCGCACGCAATACCGCCTCGGGTATTACCCCAATCCGCGCGGGCCTGCCAATACCTATCGCAATATCGAAGTGAAAGTGCTGAGCGGTGATTATCACGCGCGGCACCGCAAGACGTATCTCACCGGGCCGCAGTAGAGCCAAGGTTTTTTTCTTTGCCGCCGATGGTAAAGTAAAAAAGGCCTGTGCGTCTTACGCAGATGTCCGAGACGTGAGGCCGGCTCATCGAGGAATTCCGAAATGCCTGTGACTTATCTGGAAGCGGCGATCGAGACAGTGCGAGAAGCCGGCGGAATTCTTGTCGAGGAGCTCGCGCGACCGCCGCAGATTTCCTACAAAGGCGACGTCGATCTAGTCACGCAGGCGGACAAACGCTCGGAGCGCGCCATCGTGTCGCGCCTGACGAAATATTTTCCCCAGCACTCCATTGCCGCCGAAGAGGGAACGGGCGAGGAAAAAGTTTCCGATTTCCGCTGGCATGTCGATCCACTGGACGGCACGACAAATTTCGCGCACGGGTACCCCTGCTTCTGCGTCTCGATTGCGCTGGCTGAAAAAGACACGTTGCTTGCCGCCGTCGTTTACAATCCGTTCTACAACGAACTCTTCGCCGCGGCACGCGGAGAAGGCGCCACACTAAACGGAAAAAAAATTCACGTCTCAAAGAATGCGACGTTGTCTACAAGTCTGCTTTGCACCGGGTTTCCCGTGCACGATCGCCAGAGCAGCCCCAATCTTCAGTATTACGGCGATTTCACCATGGCTTCGCACGGAGTCCGCCGGGACGGTTCCGCCGCGCTCGATCTCGCCGGTGTCGCCGCGGGAAGATTCGACGCCTTTTGGGAATTCGGCCTCAAAAAATGGGACACCGCCGCGGGCGTCTTGTTGGTGCAAGAAGCCGGCGGCAAGGTCAGCGATTTTGCCGGGAATCCCTACCAGCTCGGCGGCCCGCTCATTCTCGCGACCAACGGCCTGATCCACGAAGAAATGCGCTCCGTGGCGAACAAAATCACGCAGGCCGGCCCCGTCCTGCTCGGCAAGTAAACTTTCTTTTTGCGAATGAGCCAATGGAAAGTCTAGTTTCTATCTGATGCTCGGAATTATTTTTTGCTCCCAAGACCCGCAACGGCATTAGCTCCGCTGCGGCATAGAACGCCCCCAAATAAGAGGTTCGCGCAAGAAATCTCCGCCGCGAAAGGGGCCAGGATTGGCAATCTCCGGTGCTTCTTTCAAAGGATCGCTCATAGTTCCCCCTCTCGTCCGCCAAGCCAATGGAATGAATTCCCGGTCAGAATGTTTTCTTAGCAAGCAATGAGTCGCGGCCCCCCTCCGTTTTCCTCCTCGCGGCCCTCGATACTCTTCTGATACCCAACAGGGCAACTTCGTTTGATGACCCGCGCTCCATCTCGTAAGCTTCCTAAAGAGACCCATCAAGCATACTTAACAGCGCACTGGCTGGACCCGGGAAGCACTTGAAGGAGAGTTAGCAGCATGAACAAAATCCCCGCTGTGCTTGCGCTTCTTTTGGCGCTTTTCGCTCCTTTTCCCAGGCAAGAGCCCGACGACGCCCCTCCCAACCCAGAATTGCAGCGCGAAGAGATCGTCAATCTCGAAACGGAGACGGTGCGCGCCATCCAACAAAATAACGGCACCTTTTTCCGGCGAGTTTATGCCGACGATTTTGTGGGCACCCTCTCGCATGGCCAGGCGGTCGACAGGGTAATGCTCATCAACGCCATCCAGGATGCTTCGGCAAAATATGATTCTTTCCATGCATCGGACATCAAGGTGCGCCTCTATAAGGATACCGCCGTGGCCACCTGCCTTTGGACCTCGCGCGGCGACTTCAAAGGTCGGCGTTTCGAAAGCCAGATGCGTTCGATCCACGTTTATGTGAACGGCCCGCGCGGATGGCATGTGGTCTCGGGGCAAGTGACGCCTCTGCCTCCGGACATGCCGCATCCGCTGTAGCCAGCCCCTGGTTTGCAAATATGAATCCGCCCGCTATTCGCTGAATTCAAAGAGCAAAGAATACTTACGCTTGTGCGGATGTGGATTGGGTGGCGCGCTGCGCGTTTACAGCCGCACCGATAATTCCCAAATCGTCGTTCGTCGGAATCACTTCAAAGCGGTTGCCCTGCAGCGGGCTCATTTTCACCATCTCGTGTACCAGCCTGTCGAATAACCCCACATCAATAAACTTGGCGTTCGGCCCGGTAACGAAGAATTGCCCCGGCCCCGCCATGTGGATCGTCGTCGCCGTCGCCGCGGCCAGCGCTCGATGGCAGCGCAACACGAACTCGGAACATCGCGGATCGCCAGCTTTCGCCGCGGCAAACACTTCTTCCGGTTCCAAATCCAGGAATCGCAGTCTCATCGAGCGATAGCCAAGAATTCCTTCCAGGTGTCCCCGTCCACCGCACCCGCAAAAATTTTCCTTGGGGTCCAGCGTCACGACCGTGTGTCCGCCTTCCCATACTCCCGCGGTCCACGGATAGCGTCCGTAGCCGATGCCGTTGCCGAGCGTCCATACGCGAATCAATTTATCGAGTTTGCCGTGCGTGGCCGCGATTCCCGCCGCCGTCGCGTCGGCATCATTGAAAATCCGCACGGGAATTTCCTGACCGCCTTTTCGAAAAGCTGCCGTCAGCACCGCTTGCAACTGAAATCCTTTCATCTGTTGCAGATTAGGTGAATCTTCCACCACGCCGTGGTGGATAATCCCTGGAAACCCCAATCCTATGGCCTCAATTTTTTCCCCATTGGCAACGGCTTCGATTTCCTTCCGTAGGCACTCCGCAATCCCGTCCGCAGGCATGGACTGCAATTCGTCGGCCGCCCGGCCCTTCTCGGGGAAAATTCGCAGCGAGCCGAGGACCTGGTTGTTCTCCACCAGACCCACGGCGACATGTTCCATCACCAGCACGCCAACTGTTTTGCTCATCGTTGTTCCATCCGTTGTTGCCGGGCGCAGACGCACCTGCTCCACGCTTTCCAAGAAATCGATTATGTTTTCGCGAGTTTGTTCAGCCCGTTGAACGCCGCCGCCTTGTAACACTCCGCCAGCGTTGGATAGTTGAAAACACTGTCCACGAAGTATTCCACCGTTCCTTTGAACGCCAGCACGGCTTGCCCGATGTGCAGAAGTTCCGAAGCGCCTTCCCCAAAAATATGCACGCCCATCAATAGCTTGGTGTCCGGGTCGAAAATCAACTTCAATCGTCCTGTGGTGTCTCCCCGAATTTGCCCCCGCGCAATCTCCCGGAAATACGCCATGCCCACTTCATATGGCACGCCTTCTTCGGTCAGTTGCTCCTCGGTTTTCCCGATAAACGAAATTTCCGGAATCGTATAAATCCCATAAGGATAAAGCGCGCGATTCGAATGTACCGGCATGCCCAGCGCGTTCGCCGCCGCGATCCGCCCTTGCTCCATCGAGACCGAGCCCAGACTGGGAAATCCGATCACGTCTCCCGCCGCATAAACGTGCGGCTGCGTCGTCCGGTAATGTTCATCCACCACAATGCGCCCACGCTCGTCGGATTGCAGCCCGGCCGCCGCAAGATTCAATTCATCCACGTTTCCTTGCCGGCCCACCGCATACAGCAGCGCTTCTCCGGAAATCTTTTTCTTGCTCTTCAGATTCGCCACCACTCCGTTATCCGGAACCTCTTCCACGCTCTCCACTTCCTCGTTCAGCCGCAGCGTCACGCGCCGGTCGCGCAAGTGATAGCACAGCGCTTCCACCATCTCCGTATCTGCAAACTCCAGCAATCGTGGCCGCTTTTCGATCAGCGTCACCCGCACGCCCAGCGTCGCAAACATGCACGTATATTCGACGCCGATCACTCCGCCGCCCACCACAATCATGGTCTTGGGTATTTCCGGCATTTGCAGGATTTGGTCGCTGTTGATCACCGTGCGGTTGTTAAACGGCACCAGCGGCGAAATCGCTGGCTTCGTTCCCGTGGCGATGATCGTGTTGCTCGCCTCGTACTCCCCCTGTACCCGCTGGCCCACAACGCGTATGTGAAACGGATCGAGAAAGCTCGCCACACCCGTCAACACCTCGATTCCGTTCCGCGAAAGTTGCGCCCGCGTCACGTCGATCTCCGTTTTGATTACGTGTTGTGCGCGGAAAGAAAGATCCGCCATGGTGATCTGTTCCTTCACGCGGTAGTTCACTCCATAAATGCTTTGGTAATGAAATCCGGAAAGGTGCAGGACGGCTTCGCGGATGGTTTTGCTCGGAATCGTTCCAGTATTGATGGCGCTGCCGCCGATCACTTCCAGCTTTTCCACCAGCGCCACGCGCTTGCCGAACTTAGCCGCCTGAATGGCCGCGCGCTGGCCCGCTGGCCCCGAACCGATCACGATGAGGTCGTATTTTTCCATGCTCGATCGCTCTTCGCACCGCTACCCCATCAAATGCAGAGCCGCAGTGTTGAGCGGGAAAAAAGCCCGTCCAAGTCGCCAAGTATACACCGCAAACTGTTTGTCTTCCTCGGAAGCGATTTGGGCCGGCAATAAAAGCCCTAAGCTGTTTGGTGTTTTTGTAGAAGGATGGAAATGTCAATCTCTACTCAATCCGCAGGGCTCGCATGGGGTCAATGGATGCCGCTCTCCACGCCGGCAAAATGCACGCCAACACGGCCACGCCCACGAGCAGCGCACTTGCGCCGAGCAGCGTCAATGGGTCCCGTGAGCTGCCGCCCGTCCAGGATGTTACAACTCGATTGAGCGCCACGCTCAGTCCCAATCCCACGCCGAGTCCCGCTCCGATCGTCGCTGCGGTCGAACTCAGCACCAGGCGCACGATCCCTGGTCGTGCTGCCCCCAGAGCCATTCGAATCCCTAATTCCTGCGTCCGTTGTGTCACCGCGAAGGAAACCACGCTATAGAGTCCCGTCGCCGCCAGCGCCAGCGCCAATATTGCGAACAGCGAGAAGAGTGTGGCAATGAACCGCTGCTGCCCCCATCCCTGCGTATCCAGCCACCACAACATCGTGTGATCCCGGCTCACCACGATCTCGTTATTCAACGCGCGCAACCGCTCCTTCACCGCGCGAATAGCCGCCTCGGGATCGCTCGATGTTCGAACGAACAGCGATTCATCCGTTGGCAGCACGAAACTGTACGGCAGAAAAACCGCGGGCCTCGTGGGTCTGTCCAGCCCATTGTTTCTTGCATCGCCTACGACGCCGATCACTTGAAGCCACTCGTCTGCTCCCTTTACCACCAGCAGAGTTGGCTGCTCTACTTTTAACATCGGACTTCGCACGTTTTGCCCGATCGGATCCGTATCGCCCAGAAATTGCTTCACGAATTCCTGATTTACAAGCGCCAGATGCGCGGCCCTCATAACCTCCGCGTCGTCAAACACTCTTCCTCTTAACAGAGGGATTCGCAGCGTTTCAAATTCGTGCGAACTCACCAGTCCAATCATGGCCTGCGCATCCGTTAGCGAGGGTTTTCCTTGAATCTCTACTTTTCCGGTGAATCCTCCGAACGGCGGAAACCACGACGTAGACACCGTCGTCTGCGCCACTCCCGGCGTCTCGCTTATGGTTCGCCGCACTAGTTCATTCTGGTTCAGCCGCGCTTCCCACGTTGGATTTGTTCCTTTTGGCAGCGCTAGGCTCATCGCGAATACATGATCCGGGTCGAATCCCAACGGCGTGTGCGTCTTTGCTATAAATGCTTTCATCGCTGCCCCGGCGCCCGCGATCAAAAGCACCGTAAGCGCCACTTGTCCGGCAATCAGCAGGCGGTGCACGCTTCGCTCGTGTCCGCTGCCGGAGTGTTTTCCGCTGCTCGCTTGAATGAGTTGCCCCAGTTGCGGCCGCGAAAGCTGCCCCGCCGGTGAAATGCCAAATAGGATGCCCGTCAGCAGCGCCACGGCCGCGCTGAAGATCAGCACCATGCCATTCACGTGAATGGCTGCTTCATGGGGGAAAGAATAGAAGGGAAGACTCGCTGCAATCGCCGCTACCCCTTTGTACGCTGCCAGCACGCCCAGCGCCGCTCCCGTCACCGATAGCACGACCGATTCCGTCAGCAGTTGCCGTATTAATCTTCCGCGTCCCGCGCCTACCGATACTCGCACCGCCAGTTCGTGCTGCCGCGCTGTTCCCCTGGCCAACATCAGTATCGAAACATTCGCGCAGCCAATCAGCAGCAATGCCAGCACCGCTCCGAAAAGCAGCACCAGCGTCCCCGCAAATTTTCCCAGTACCTCTTCATTCAGCGTGACGATCTTCACCCGCCGCTCTTGCGGATAATTTTTGGGATCCTGCTTTGCGAAGTTGTCCACCAGTGTCTGCAATTGCGCTGTTGCCACCGGATAGCTTGCCCCCGGCTTCAGTTTCACGAACGCCAGCCAATACTCATGCGCGTCGGCCGTCGGCGCCTCGGGAACATACACATCCGAATCTCCCCAGGTGAATCTCGGCGGCGCCACGCCAATCACGGTGTACGGGGCGTGGTCCAATTCGATCGTTTTTCCCGTCACTTCGCGATTTCCCGCATATTGACGCTGCCAGAACAAATAGCTCAGCACAGCTACCCGCGCAGTCGCGCCTGGCTGTGCATCTGCCCGCGTGAAATCCCGGCCCACCAGGGGTGGTACTCCCATGTACTCAAACAGGTTTGGCGAGTACAAACCGACAAGCACGGAAACGGGTATCTGATCTCCCGTCAGGTTCTCCCGCTTTTCTCTTTGCAGGAAGACATCGTCGATGGATGGCGAATTTCTCAGTTCCAGGTATTGCGTTCCGGTCACTTCTAACAGCGGTCCGCGTCCGGTCTTATCCCGTAACTCCACATGCACCATGCGATTTGCATCTTTGTACGGATAAGGATCGAGGAGCACTCCGTAAATCACGCTGAACATCGCCGTGGTAGCGCCGATCCCCAGCATCAGCGAAAGCACTGCCGTAATCACAAAGCCGGGCGATTTCCGGAATTGCCGGAACGCAAACCGCAAATCCTGTGCGAGGGTCCTCATCAGCCACCTCCGGCGCAAGGGCGTTACAAACTTAGACGTTAGTCTCGACCTTTTGGTCAGTGAGGTTATCGGGAAAGGAGTGTTCCGTCTTCACGCACACCACACTGCCATTTCGAGTTGCGCAACAAGATACGGACTTTTAGGGGTTCATGTTCCCTAAATCGCCTGAAATTTCCCGCAATCTCAGGTAGCATGCCGCCATGGCTCCCGCTATTCTCACTCGCCGTTCTTTTCTTGCCCTCTCTGCCGCCGCGCCGTGGACGTTTTCGATGCCGCGCGCTGCCGGGGCGATTCCCGTCGGTCTCGAGCTATATTCCGTCCGCGAAGAACTCAAGAAAGATACCCAAGCAACCGTCCGTGCCGTCGCTCAAATGGGTTATCAATGTGTCGAGTTTTACGCGCCATATTTTGATTGGACCGAAGCGCAAACCAGGCAGATGCGCAAGCTCCTCGATGATCTCGGCGTTCGCTGCTACTCCACTCACAACGACAGTTCTTATCTCACCGCCGAGAAGATAAACCGCACTCGCGATCTCAATCTCATCCTCGGCAGCAAGTACGCCGTCATGGCCTCCGCCGATCCCCAAGCTTCTCCCAATGGCTGGCTGGCGATTGCTGACGCCCTCAACTTCGCCGCCGATCGACTCGAACCTTCCGGCCTCAAGACCGGCTACCACAATCATCAACCCGAGTTCACGGGCGCGGGTGCCCAACGCCCCATCGAAATCATTGCGAAAAACACCAAGCCCAGCGTCATGCTGCAGCTCGACGTTGGCACTTGCATCGAGGCCGGTTCCGACCCCGTTGCTTGGATCAACGCCAACCCCGGCCGCATCCACTCCATCCATTGCAAAGACTGGTCGCCCGCCCCGGAGAAGGGCTATAAGGTCCTCTTTGGCGAAGGCGTCGCCCCTTGGGACGCCATCTTTACCGCCGCCGAAACTACCGGCGGCGTCGAGTACTACCTCGTCGAACAGGAGGGCAGCCGCTTTCCCGAACTCGACACCGCCCGCCGCTGCCTCGAAACCTTCCGCGCCAAGCACCCCTCCTGAGCCACAACCATAAATCTTCCCCCTTCTTTCTAGCGGCTCTTCCTGCCGTATTGCTTCCACAAGTTTCATTTGACTTTCGTGTTACCCTATGCTACTGTTCAGCCAGTTGGAAGTACGCCTAGCTTCTTGTAACGACTCCCTTAACATCAGCGTGATCGTCCTCCGTGGGCGACAATGTGTCTTCATCTCCAGCATTTTGAATAGTTTATCGCCCTGCCGCCGCCACGCTCTTGTGGGGACCGCCTTCTTAGGTGGGCCGCTTTTCTCTTAACCCAACTGGATCCGACGTGCTCTTCCCACGTCTCGGCCTCAATTTTAGTAACCATTTGCTAAATACCAGGA
>Ga0210407_10002248_pt1 | contig 16756 bp, 17 predicted proteins | sample IncBWC27MmetaG_FD_150860 | JGI IMG/M metagenome (GOLD analysis project Ga0210407, IMG submission 150860) | Forest soil microbial communities from Barre Woods Harvard Forest LTER site, Petersham, Massachusetts, United States - Inc-BW-C-27-M | ecosystem: Environmental > Terrestrial > Soil >...
CCACGGGCCTGCTGGAGAGCGAATTGTTTGGGCACGAAAAGGGCGCGTTCACCGGAGCCATTACGCAAAAAATCGGGCGATTGGATCTAGCCGACCAGGGCACCCTCTTCCTGGACGAAGTAGGGGACATCCCAATTGAAATTCAGCCGAAACTGCTACGCGCTCTGCAGGAGCGCGAATTTGAACGCCTGGGAAGCACGCATACGCGCAAAGTGAATGTACGTCTGGTCGCCGCAACGAACCGCAACCTGGATAAAATGGTTGCGGACCGCGAGTTTCGCAGTGACCTGTTCTACCGGTTGAATGTCTTTCCGATTCGGATACCCTCCCTAAGAGAGCGCAAGGAAGATATTCCCCTACTCGTTAGCTATTTCGTGCAGAAGTTCGCAAAACAGATGCAGAAACAAATTGAATCGGTACCTTCTGCGGTGATGAAGGGACTCACAGCTTGGGAATGGCCTGGGAATATCCGCGAATTGGAGAATTTCATCGAACGCGCAGTCATCCTGACGCGCGGTAAGGCACTCGAAGTACCGCTCACAGAACTGCGAAAGACAGAAACCAAGATGGCGGTAGATGCCGTCGTGAACAAGGAGCGAGCGGCTCGCAAAGCATTTCGCTCAGGACCTGCTATCGACGCCGGCGCTGAGGAGTACGAAAGGAAGCAGCGCGAGGAAATCATACAGGCGCTTACCGCGTGCAAGGGCCGCGTAGGCGGTACGGATGGCGCAGCAATCCGATTGGGTATCAGCCGAACTACACTCATATACCGAATGAGAAGGCTTGGAATCTACGCGAAGCTGTATTCCTGAAAAGTGTCTGCGCTGCTCCCGGGGCACCTCGAAAATCTCGCTGCCACGGCCTTGGAGTTCGTTCGGAGCTCATCGCCGAGCTTGACGCGATTGCCGAAAGGGAACAGCTCAGTCGCGGCGCTCATCGCCAACCAGAAGGATATGAGTTTGGTTGGCGAAGCGTCGAATGGCCGCGAGGCCATCGAACAGTTCGGGTCACATCGGCCGGACGTCACTTTGATGGACTTGCAAATGCCCGAAATGAATGGGATCGATGCGCTGATTGCGATTCGGAGCGAATTTCCAGAGGCGCTTGTCATTGTGCTGACGACCTATGCGGGCGACGCGCTGTGCAAGCGGGCGATGACCGCCGGCGCGCAAGCGTATATCTTAAAAGGCAACGTGCGGAAGGATCTCTTGGACACGACTCGGGCTGTTCGAGCCGGAAGGAAGTTCATTCATGCGGAAGTCGCCGTGGAACTTGCCACTCATGCTGCCGATGACGCTTTGAGTGAAAGGGAGATTGAGGTTCTTTCCCTGATTGCAGCGGGAGATTCGAAGAAGCTGGTCGCCGATCAGCTAGCGATCTCGGAGGATACGGTCAAGGGCCACGTCAAGAGCATCCTTTCCAAGCTTGGCTTCAATGACCGAACCCACGCAGTGACCGCAGCTTTGAAGCGCGGAATCATCGAATTGTAAATCCCTTATAAACCACCCAAAAGAGTCTAAAGCGTCCCCACATTTTGGGGATTCGCAGGGTCCCGCTATCCCGTACATTCGTCTCGTACGAGTGTGAAATTAGGGTGAAGTAAGGGGAAGACTTGCAACGATTGTTTACGATGTTTCCTGGCGGTTGGCCCGGCGCTGGACTCCTTGTCTTGCGCCTAGCGGCAGCCATCCCATTGTTACTTGAGGGCTGCTTCGGATTTGGGGAGCGCCCCATGACGGGCTTTACGCAAGATTCATCGCGATCGGTGTCGGAGGTTTGCTGCTAGCCGGATTGTGGACGCCTGTTGCAGGAGCCTTGCAAGCGATCATCGAGCTTTGGATTTTCTCTTCTAGAGGAGACGGAGCGAACTTGCACCTCGTGCTCTCGTCGCTCGGAGTAAGCCTCGTCATGCTTGGACCAGGCGCATGGTCCGTGGACGCCCGGCTGTTTGGTCGGAAGCGAATTGATATTCGTGGACGCTAAAGTTCCTCTGATAAAGGCATCACGAAGTACCTCCCAGGTTGAAAACAACAGACTTCCATTTGGTTTTCTTGGGCAGAGTTAGTTCTCTATCACCCAAAAGAAGTATTCTCTCCGCCTTGATATAGGCACTAGGCGCGCCCCGAAATAGTTGGAGTCCGCGACCCCATTTGGGGTTGTCCGCAGACGGGAGTGCCTCCAGAATACGAGCTGTGAAACAAAGAGGTCTAACAAGGGTGCAACGTTCTAGATAAGGAGCAAGTCATGGCTAGCGTCGCGGTGATCATGGCGGATACAAAGCAGTCTGAAGAGAGACTCAAACACGAGAGCGTCGCCCTGCCCGAAGAAATCGATAAGCGATCGATGTGCGACGAGATCGTCGGGAGCTCTGGCGCCCTGCAAAAAGCACTCTCTCTTGTGTCTAAGGTGGCTCCCACAGACGCCACCGTGCTGATCACCGGGGAGACCGGAACGGGCAAGGAACTTGTAGCGCGTGCGATCCATCGGCGGTCGCGGCGTTCCTCACGCGCTTTTGTAAGCGTAAACTGCGCAGCCATCCCGCGCGACTTGATTGCCTCTGAATTGTTTGGCCACGAGAAGGGCTCTTTCACTGGAGCGTTGCAGCGGCGCCTGGGACGGTTCGAACTTGCAGAAGGAGGTACGATCTTCCTCGATGAAGTCGGAGAGCTTCCTGCCGAGACCCAGATTGCTCTGTTGCGTGTTTTGCAAGAACACGAATTTGAGCGCGTCGGCGGAACTCGGTCCATCCAAACGAATGTTCGCGTGATTGCTGCCACGAACCGCAAGCTGCAGGAGGCCATCGCTGCCGGAACCTTTCGTAGTGACCTGTTTTACCGGCTCAATGTTTTTCCGATCGAGATTTCTCCTCTGCGAGAACGACGGGAAGATATTCCCGTACTGATTGCGTACTTCATTGATCGTTGCGCGAGGGATGTAGGAAAGAACATAAGGGGCATCGAGAAGAATAGCTTGGATTTGCTTCAATCGCATTCGTGGCCAGGTAACATTCGCGAATTGCAGAACGTGATTGAGCGATCTGTCATCATGTGCGAAACAGGGAATTTCTCGGTGGACGAGACCTGGCTATCTCAGCAGCCTGTGGCAAGCGAGTCCAAAGGCCAGTCCGACCTCTCTCAAAAGCTTGCCGCCCAGGAAAAGGAGATGATTGAGGCTGCCTTGAGCGAAAGTGGAGGACAAGTATTCGGACCGTCTGGCGCGGCAGCTATGCTGGGCATGCCACGATCTACCGTGGAGTCGAAGATACGGTCACTGAAGATCAACAAGAATCACTTTAAGAACTTCGCTGCAACTCTCTCTCGGCGCTCTTGTCTAGAATCGGGTCAATAAGGGCCAATTAGAACGGCGCTATGAGAATTGTACGGAGTTCTTCGGGTGCCCGAGGATGCTGACGAATACCCTATCACCGTCGTTGTGTCCGAGTGGACCATTCGTCCAGACCATCCGAATTGACAATTTTACTGTCGGTACCACGTCATCGGCGTCAAATGTTGTGCCAATGGGGGTCGACCCCGAGTACTTCGCAGGTGGTTGAGCGCAAAGCCTCGTTCCTATAGTCTCAGCGAGATGCCCTGCTGTCGGGATGGGATGTTCGTTAATTGTGTAACACCACTCGGCAGGCCATTAACATCAAACGAACACCTCGGCGACACAACGATAGTTACGGACTGGCTTGAACCTTCACGATCGAACCTGGGCCTGCGAAGCGCAGTCAAGCCGTGTCGGAGATGCCGGTCTCCTCGACTCCTCTATGCGAGTCGTCGCGGGCCGCCTCGTCCAGTTCCTCCAAACGAGCGAACAATGCACGGGGTCTGAGCGTCTCTTCGCCATAACGCCCTTTGTTGAACGGTTTTACAATTCTGTGTCCGCACAATATATCTATATCAATAGACTGTGCATCAATATAGTAGGCGGCCGGGGCTTGAACGCCACCGGTCACTAGAAGATGAGGTCAAAGAAATTTAGGAGTCAATATGTCGACGTTGTTTTATATCAGTATTGGCCCTCGTGGAGATTATTCGATCTCACGCCAACTTGGTAATGCCGCTGTTGAGGCTTGGAAGGCCAGAAATCCCAAGGGGCGCGTAGTCGAGAGGGTCGAGAGGGACTTAACCAGAACCCCGCTTACGTTTGTTGACTTGGATCGGATTGCAGGCGCCTTCTCTCCGACTTTGCTGACCCGCAATTTTCACGAGGTCTTCGATGAAAACCACCCCAAGGGTCGGCGCGCAGCCATTGACGAGATCTTCTCGACTCGTCAATCCGAACGGACTTCTGGTCACGATCGAAGCAACTGCAGCGCGACCTTTTGAAGAATGACGGGAGCAGGAATATGCAAATCGGAATCGATAGTTTTGTGGCTGCGGTACCGGACAGCCTGACAGGTGAGAATCTCGGCCCGGCAGATCGCTTGAGCCACCTCCTCGACGAAATCGAGACTGCGGATCGCGTCGGGCTGGATGTCTTTGGGATTGGCGAGCATCACCGATCGGAATTTCTAGATTCCGCGCCAGAAACGATCTTGGCCGCAGCGGCAGTCCGGACCGAAAAGATCCGTCTCACCAGTGCCGTCACCGTTTTGACCGCGAATGACCCGGTGCGCATTTTTCAACAGTTCGCAACCATTGATCTTCTTTCACACGGACGCGCCGAAATGATTGTGGGGCGCGGATCGTTTGTGGAAGCCTTTCCTTTGTTCGGCCTGGATCTGGCCGACTACGATTCTCTTTTCGCGAGCAAACTGGAACTGCTCCTGAAAATTCGGGAAAACACTCACGTTCATTGGGCTGGTCAACACCGAGCGTCTCTTACGGGGCAAGCAGTGTATCCACGGCCATATCAGCGATCTCTTCCGATCTGGCTTGGGGTGGGCGGCACACCAGCTTCGTTTGCGCGGGCCGGAACACTCGGCCTTCCGCTGATGGTGGCCATCATCGGAGGTGAACCACGCCGGTTTCGCCCCTTGATTGATCTTTACCGCGAGGCAGGCCGTCGCGCTGGTCACCCTGTGGACCAGTTGAAGGTCGGAATTCACGCGCTGGGCTATGTTGCGGATACTGATCAGCAAGCAGCGGACGAATTCTTCCCAGGTTACGCCCGGTCCTTCACCGAAATTGGCAAAGAGCGTGGCTGGCCGCCGATTACGCGTCGTCAGTTCGAAGCGCTTCTTGAGCCGGAAGGTGCATTGCTCGTTGGCGATCCTCGAACGGTAGCTGACAAGATCCTCTCGATCAGTGAAGTACTCGGAGGAATCGAAAGACTTAGCTTTCAAATGAGCATCGCTTCGCTGCCGCACGCGAAGCGCATGCACGCCATCGAACTGCTCGGAGCGGAAGTTGCTCCGGCTGTTCGCGACCATTCGTCGGTGATTTCTGCAGTGGAGAAATAGGCGTCTGACCCGCCAGCGCTAGTCTGGGAGAAACGCCATGTCGAAGAGGCTTTCAGGGAAAGTTTGCATCATCACCGGCACCGGTGGAGGCATGGGCCGTGAAGCCGCCTTAACCTTCGCGCGAGAGGGTGCTTTCGTCGTTGGCTGTGGTCTGTACGTCGAGGATGCGGAAGCGACCGTTGCGGCGGTTCGCGCCGCCGGTGGAACCATGGTCTCCATGCAGCCATGCGATCTGACCAAGTCGGCTGACTGTCAGGCGCTGGTCGATTTTGCAGTGCGCACTTTCGGTCGGGTCGATGTGCTCTTCAACAACGCCGCCCTGGCGTATTTCAACTGGCTCGAAGACATTTCGGACGAGGAGTGGGACCGCAATCGTAGGAGTGAAGTGGACTTGGTGTTCTACCTTACCCGCGCCGCGTGGCCTTATTTGAAAGCCAGCCATGGCGTGGTCGTGAACACCGCTTCGCTGACCGCGCTGATGAGCTTCAAGAACCTGGGCTCTCTGGCACACACTACGGCCAAGGCCGGCATCATCGGCATGACCCGGCAGCTAGCGATGGAAGGCCGCGAGCATGGGATTCGCGCCAATTCGATTTCGCCTGGCGTGATCGAAACCAACCAGACACGCGAACAGCTGAAGGACCCAGAATGGGCCGGCTACATGCTCGGTAAGACGCTGTTGGGTCGTCTCGGCCGGCCGGAAGAAGTGGCGAACGTCGCTTTGTTCCTCGCATCCGATGACAGTTCGTACGTGACCGGAGTCGATATCGTCGTCGATGGCGGTATGAGGGTGTGGTGATCGGCGCGGCGAAATTCCCAACAGCGAAAGCCAGCCATTTGGTTAAAAGCCCACCGGACAGAGCAGATTAATCTCGATCGGTGCGTTGCTTCATTCGTGGGAAAGAACACAATGACAAAGCAAACGAAGCTGGGCGGCACCTTCACACTTCCTAATACCTCGGCGTGTGCACGATGGGTTATGGTGCAATGCAGCTTGCTGGTCCCGGCGTGTGGGGACTTAGATTGATCGGTGTACTGCGCCGCCATCTCATCGTTAGCTTAAACACTTTGGATGGACTCCGCTCCCCAGACTCTCGGCGCGCCTCCCAATCTTTTTCAATGTCGTTTCAAGAGCCCGCAGCTCTTTCGGGCTCTCATCGGCGAAGACTTTCCTTATTTCGGCTGCGTGCTTGCGAGAAATCGGCGCGATCAAATCTTTACCTTTTGGGGTGAGCGATACGACCCGAACGCGCCGATCCTCTGGACTCTCGACCCGGCTTACCAGGCCTCTTATCTAACAGGCGATCGATGGCTACACTGATCGAGCCAGTGTAAGGTACACCTTTGGGCCGATCGTATTCACCGGCAACGGCCCTTTGTTTAGGAGTGCTTCCAGTATACGGAAATCGGTATCGTCGATTCCCGTCTCCTCAAGTCCCACATAAAGATATTTCGGGGCTGCGTGGAAGGCCTTCCCCAATATCAGCCAACAGTGAACTGGGGCTCGCGAGTTTTTGGCCATAACAACAATAGTGTGACCGATGTCCAGCAAAATATACCTATATCAATAGAATAAGAGAGGCACATTGCATATGGAACCCACAATACCCGTTTCTGATTTGCGCTATTCGCCAGTCTGAGTGCGGCCTTCACATGACGCCAAATAACGTCAAAGTAGTAGCAAAGTAGAGGCAAGTGACTACGGCTGCTTTGGCATCGAATGGATCCCAGTTGCGGAGACTTGAAGGAGCGGGAATTCTCGCCACTCATGAGGGTGTGAGGCTAGAACGGAAACAAGATTCCTTTATCCCTCAGTTTTTCGAAGCGTGCGGCCGCGAACCGGAACAATTGAGCTGGTTTCCGGCCAGTCCTCTGGCGTTCGCGCAGGGGCTTCAAGATTCCCAAGAGCGAGAGCTTGCGGCGGAAGTTACGCTTGTCGAGTTGTCTTCCAAGGATTGCCTCATACACAGCTTGCAGCTCCCCAAGAGTGAATTTCTCGGGTAGAAGCTGAAACCCGACAGTGGTGTATTCCAGCTTGTTGCGAAGGCGTTCAAGAGCGTAGTCCAGAATGGATTTGTGATCGAAGGCAAGAGGTGGAAGACTGCTGGCCGGAAACCATTGCGCTTCAGCCGCGTCCGCGCCTGCAACCAGCGACAATTTGTCCGAGGCGATCAATGCGTAATAAGCCACTGTAATCACTCGACTCCTAGGGTCTCGCTTGGGGTCGCCGAACGTGTATAGTTGTTCGAGAAATACATTTCTGACACCCGTTTCCTCGTGCAGTTCTCTAAGTGCTGCCTCTTCGAGTGATTCATCTCCGCGGATAAAGCCACCCGGGATGGCATATTGACCTTCAAACGGAGGAACCCCACGTTTGACCAAGAGCACCTGAAGCGAACCATTTCTCAGAGTGAAGATCACGATGTCTACGGTCACACGCAAACTTTCCACGTTTCACCCCACGACAAGTCGGGCGGTCTCCGCTGCCGCCCTCACGATTACGCTGGAGCCTGAATTGAATTGCAGGAAGTCCGCCTCAACGCCATCGCTGAAGATGACGCCACCTGATGGCATCAGCGAGTCTAGCTCCAAGGCTTGTTGGTGTTCGACAATCCCGGCAACGATACCTGCCTTGGAATGACGACTGATGAAGGGCTCGCGAACCACAAATAGCAGACGCCGGTCCTCCCAATCCAGCCGCATCGGCTTCCCGGTATGGCCACCGGTCAAGGCTGCAACCCCGGATGCCATATTGAATACCGACGAAACCCAGCCCGTGCTGCCCGCACCTGTTGAGACGAGAACGCCGCTGGATGATTGGGGTTCCTCGAATTTGGCCCACCGAATCCGGTATCGGGCCGAAACGTGAGTTTGCGCCCCAAGGAAGAGATCGTTGAACGCCAACAGACGCTGGCCATCATTCAGGCACGCTTCCGCCAAGGTAACGGATCGAATGCGGCACTTTCCAGAGATCACTTCCTCAAGCACGCGCCCTGTTTGACCGGGAAGGAATGGAAGGAGGATGCCGTCGAATCTTTCTGGGTCCGGATTTATAGCGACAACGGGCTGCCTGCCGACATATTTCGCGGTGTTGGCGACAAGCCCGTCCTGTCCTAAGGTGACCACGAGATCTTCCGGCAGAAACGTAAACGTTGGCACCAGTCCTCGATCGATTTCCTGCACTTTCAACCCAAGATCAATCGAGCGGCGGACAACGTCAGCGGATTGTCTGTACGCTTCATCCTCCAGTTGGTATTCCTTGAAATTCCCTCCTGCATGTTCGATGTAGAACTTGGCTTGTGCCAAAGTGTTGAATCGTTCGATCAATTCGGCGAGCCGGGTCTTGCGAGTCACCAGGACGATCTTGTCAAACCCAGCCCGCCGTTTTGCGCCGCTCACGATTTCGTGCATGACTACTTCCCTTTTTGCTGCGTTGGAATTGCCATGTTCGCGGTAGTGGATGCAAGCAGGCTCTCCAGCAGGTCCGGTGAGATATTCAGCTCACCGATCTTTTGCGCGTTTGACGCCATTTCCTGGAAAGCTAGGGCGATCAGCATCTTGGGATCACCGCCGCGCGGGGAAAGCGTCATCAAAGTTCTCCAGTCAATGTCGCGCACGGGCTTGAGTGTTGCCTCCAGTGCGTATGCACGGCTATCCGCCTCTTTGCGATCGTTTTCGATGCGCTTGTCCGTTAGAGCAGCGCGTTGCTGTTCAATGGCTATGTCTGCGGCCATTTGCGTTTCGCGAATCTGTCGCCGTTTCTCCTCGACAGCAATTTCGGTGTTGAGTTCACTCTCCTTGATTCGTCGCTCCTGCTCGACGGCGTTGTTTCGCCGAGCATAGATGGCTTCATCAGAACGGCGTTGCAGCGCCTCGCGAGCTTCAGCTTCTAAGGCCTTCGCCATTTCCGGCGTCGGACGGATCGAAAGTAAGGACAGGTTTAGTATTTCTACACCAAGCTGAGCCACGCCTTCAGACGATTTCAGACCAGCTAGAACCGAAGCGCTCAACGATCCGCTTTTCGTCAAGGCCTCTCCTAGCGAGAGTCTTTGCGTCTCTGCCCGCATCAGCGTTTGCGTCGTGTGAACCAGTCGTTCCGGCAGTTTGCGATAATCCTCCGAGCGAAACACGCCCAACGGGCTGACGCTCAAATCCAGAAGCGAGGAGAGTTTCTTGGGGTCCGACACGCGGTAAGTCAATTGTCCCTGTATGGAGACGGATTGAAAATCCGCCGTGCTCTCTTGGAAAGCAAATGGAACATCGGCGCTCTCCAAAGGTACGGTGACGATCGTTGACGTGGGAGCGTAAAAGAAGAAGGAGAGCCCCGGCCCTTCCCGGCGCACCTGGCCGTTTTTGAATTGCAAAACGTACGTCGTGGGAGGGGCTTTCATGAATCGGACAATAAGCATGGCATGCCTCCAATAGTGTCTTACAGACACTAATATAGTGTGTCACAGACGCTTTTGTCAAGTGGTTTTTTCTTGCGCCGGTGAGACCAGTGAAAGACCGCTGAAAAGTGGTGTTCCGTATTTATGGCATTCGTGGGAGGATCGGTCAATGAAAGAGCAAGCCATTCGGACGACCGTCGATATCCCCGCTTCCCTTTACCGCAAGCTTAAGGAGCAAGCTGCCGCGCAAGGACGGTCGATCCGTGAATTGATCCTTTTAAGGCGTGCGGGTCACTCTCATCGAGGGCAAGCGTCCTCGTTCCAAAAGGGTCAAGTTTCCCCTCATCGCTTCAGATGGGCCGAAAGTCGATTTGCCCAACGAACAGATTTATGAACACGTTGAATTTCCTTGATGCCTTTGGCTGGCACTGCTGTGGGGACGACATATTCATTCGGAGAAGGTGCGGGAGTGGCTTTGAGAAGTCCCCAGAAGAGAAGTTCTTTTTCTGCCGATTCACGCAGTTGACAGTACTTCGGCTTCTCACATCGGCAGCTGTGATGGGAAACGACGTGAGAAAAATGACCGAGGCCTGGGAATTACGGGGCAAGGTTTGCGCGGACGACAGGGTCGCATACCTCTCCGAACCCGAGGCAAGAGGAGCCTTTTGGCCCGATTCATGGCTGTTATGAAGTGGCTTGATCGGACGGGTGGCTCACCGCGCGAGGTGAATGATCGTCATCGAATTCGATCCATCCTGGCTATGCCGCGATGACAAGAATTGAGCCTTTAAGCCGGGGGCGCGTTAATCGCCCGAACGCTCTTTGACCACTCTTCTAGCGTCTTTGTCCTCGCGCAGTCCGACGAACTTCGAATGACGTAGCCGGTCGATTTACGCTTCACACTCCACCTCTTCATGGCGTGAGCCACTAATTCACGGGCCCAAAGACCGCTCCGTGTCGACCAGGCGCAACGATAGCACGACTTTCAAACGTTGTACGCGAATCCCGCCGAAGAGCAAGGTGTAATTTGGATGGCTATGAGCTCGCCAGCGACACGGAGGGACGGGCGTACTATGAGCTACCTTTCCGATTTGCGGACAAATCTGGAGTTGACCGCACCGCTAGAACTACGGTGTGATGTTTCCATGCTGAAACGACTCTGGCGAAGAATGGTGGAGCGTCACAGACGCAATATTTCAGAGCTTGACCAGATTGAAATGGAGTTGGCGAAAGAGGAAGCACATCTCCCGCTCCTACCACCATTTCCCCAAAGGCCATACAAAGCTTCGACAATTGTGCTCTTCAGCGTGTTCGGGTTTTTCGTCGCATTCGCGGCTTGGGTTTGCTTCAAAGAACTGATGATTCCATTCTTCCGCTAAAGGAACTGAGTACTGTGAGCCACGTTTCCGATTTCGCAAACCAGGAGTTACTGAGTCAATCGGGTGGCAATTCACTGGAACGAGGGGCCTTATCGACTGAAACTTTTTCACTCTGAATACCTCGGAAAGACTCAACCGGGAATTCGTAACCAGAAACTTGAGAGTGGAAAGCGGCACCCAGACTTGCACACGTTCGCTCGCTGGAGCCGAGTCAGAAGGAAAGCGGAACGATGCGGGCATAACTCCAATGATGGTGTAGGGCTTCTCATCGAGCTTAATGGTCTTGCCGAGAACCTCGAAATCGCCGCCGTACTGTCGCTGCCAGAGATCGTGCGCGATGACCACGACAGCGGCGGCGCCTTGCCGGGCCTCTTCATCGGTAAAAGTACGACCCACCGCCGGCCGCACTCCCAGCAAGGGAAACAGGGAAGCCGCGGCACGATCGGCGTTGATGCGGAGGGGCGTGCCGGCGCCGGTCAGATTGAATCCATCGTTTTGGTATGCGGCAACCTGTGCAAAGGAACGGTTTCGATCGCGATAGTCGAGATACTCGCCGGCCGCGACGCCCACCTCGTCACCGCCCAATTTGGGCAGGACTTCAGATACGAGCAGGAGTTGCTCCGGATGCACATACGGCAGTGGCCGAAGCAATACGGTATCGACCGCACTGAACACCGCGGTGTTGACTCCAATTCCGAGCGCCAGTGTAAGTACGGCAACGAGAGTGAAGCCGGGACTGTTGCGCAATAGGCGCATGCCAAACTTCACATCTTGAATCAGGCTCTTTGCACTGAAGCCACCATGAGTTCGCCATGGTTGATCCGATTTTCGTAGCTGCATCCAACAACTCCTTTTCCAGAGTCCGGAAGATCAAAGCTTAGACGGAAAAGCGGCATAGCAGTTAGCCATTTCATAGACAGGCGGTCGGCGGATAGGTACCGGGAAGTCGGCTAGTGTTTACCGATGGAGAGAAGTGGCGATTGCGTGATTGTCTTGCTGTCACATGATCCTGCACATTTTTCGTTTTTCTCTGTAACCTTCCTGCCATTGCTCGGTATCCATGGACGCAGGGGTCAAAACAGCCTTTGCAGAATCGATCCCGAAATGCAGCGGATTAATCCACGATCGGCAGGTGGCTGCGTCCTGAACACTCAGAGAATGCAGCTGCTCAAAATCGGGGGTATTAGCTAGTACTCGGGAGCTAGTGATGGGCTGCATGAACTACATCGATGACTTGGTACGTGATCTACGATACGCCGCCCGAAATCTGCATCGGAGTCCGGGCTTCGCCGCGCTCGCCGTCCTGATCATGGCGCTCGGCATCGGCGCTAACACGGCTGTTTTCAGCGTCGTAAACGCCGTGCTCTTGAAGCCACTTTCTTATCGTGATCCGGACCGCCTCGTCACGCTCTCCAACTTTTCGACGAGCCGCGAAGCCCGTACCGCGCTTTCGAAGCAAGTATCGGTCCCCGACTTTCAGGATTTGCGCGATCAGAGTTCGTCCTTTGAGGCGATGGCCTATTACTACTCGCGCGAAAAGGCGGTGATCCGGGGCTCCACAGCTGAGTACGCCCGAGTCACCAGCGTGAGTCCGGAGTTCTTCCGCGTCTTTGCCGTTGACCCGTTGGTTGGCCGCTCTTTCACAGTTGAAGAAATGAAGCCGGGTGCCGGCGGAGCCGCGATGATCAGCTACACATTTTGGCAGAGCCAATTCGGTGGCGACCCTCGTGCGCTGGGACAGACAGTGCTCTGCCCTGAGCCCAGACCGATTGTTGGAGTGCTTCCGCCGGGTTTCCGGTTTCCCAACAACACGGACATTTGGGTGTCGGAGGGTGAGACCGGATCGCGTGGAGGGCGTAGCGTGCTTGCGGTCGGGCGGCTCAAAGCTGGCGTGCCGCTCGAACGGGCGCAAACCCAGGTCACTACCATCGCTCGGCGTTTGGAGGAGCAGTTTCCGGAAACCAACAGGGGCCGGAGCGTTGGCGTGACAAAGCTGCGCGACGAAATGGTGGGCAACGTCCGCATAATGCTTTACCTCTTGTTGGGTGCCGTGACAGTCTTGCTTCTGATAGCGTGTGCAAATACCGCAACGCTGCTGCTCGGCAAGGCCACTGCGCGTACACGCGAAGTCGCTCTTCGCGCCGCACTGGGAGCCAGCCGGAAGCGCATCGTGAGCCAGTTGATTACCGAAAGCTTACTGCTGGCTTTCCTGGCGGGTCTTTCGGGGCTCATGCTCGCGTATTTAGGATCGAAAATACTAGTGGCGCTGGCTCCTGCAGACGTGCCGCGGCTAGCCGAAGCGGGCATCGATCTATGGGTACTCGGATTCACTCTTGGAATGTCGTTGATCACTAGCCTGCTATTCGGATTGGTTCCTGCACTATATGTGTCAAAAGTAGAGTTGAGCGACGCGCTGAAGCAGGGGGGAACGCGCATTACGACTGGCGGCGGGATTATCGGCATTCGCGGTGTACTTGTCGTGGCTGAAGTCGCTCTAGCCGTGACGCTTGTCTCCGCAGCCGGTCTGCTGATTAAGAGCTTTGCAGCTCTGCACAATGTAGCGTTGGGTTTTCGGCCGGAAAACGTGCTTGTCATGCGAGCAACTGTCGCCGCGCCATTCTCCGTTGGCATCCCACGCACACGCCAATTCTTCAGGGATATGCTTGCTCGAGTTAGTACCTTACCCGGCGTGTTGGCGGCCGGAGCGACGATGGCGCCACCTGGATATGTAGATTCGACGGGGGGATATATTATCGGTCAGTTGCCAGCGCAACCGGATTGGAGTCGTGCGCCTAGCGTGGTTCTTTCCGTTGTTTCGCCTGGCACGTTCACGACGCTTGGAATTCCGCTGAAGAGCGGACGCGACTTCAGCGACAACGATACGTCGGACAGACCCTTCGTTGCGGTCGTGAATGAAGCGCTCGTCCGAAAATCGTTTCCCAGCGAAAGTCCGCTCGACAGGACCATCTTCTGTCCCTTCGATTCCTTGGAGGGCATGAAGATCATCGGTGTCGTTGGTGACGTGAGGCAAGGCGGCCCGGAGAGCGAACCGATGCCCGAGTGTTACATGCCGTATCTGCAGCATGCGTTCAACGGAGCGAGCTTGAGCTTGGTTGTGCGGACTGCAGGCAACCCCGAGGCGCTCACACAGACACTCGAGAGTCTGGCGCACCAAATCGATCCGAATGCCCCGATGAAGTTCACAACCATGGAAGCCATGCTTTACGAAGACGTCGCCGCTCCCCGGTTCCGCGCCTTCCTATTTGCGGTTTTCGCGGGTTTGGCGATGTGTCTAGCCATAGCTGGTGTATATGGCGTGATGGCCTACACGATAGGCCAACGATCAAACGAGTTCGGTCTGCGTATAGCGCTTGGCGCGAGCCCGGGCTCCGTGGTGTGGCTCGTCCTAGGGCAGGGACTGGCCCTTGCTTCGATTGGCCTGGCTCTTGGATTGGCAGCCTCAATTGCGGGCACACGGTTGCTTAAATCCATGCTGTTTGAGGTTCGGCCGAACGATCCGTTGGTCTTCGTGGCTGTCGCGATCCTACTAGCCGTTGTGGCGCTGGTTGCAGGGTACATTCCGGCGAGTCGCGCTGCTAAAATCGATCCTGTGGTTGCATTAAGGCAGGAATAGACTCAGCCCAGAATGTACCGAATGCACCCGTGTGCTGCACTATGACGCAAAATGTAGCGCTATGGTACAACTTTTGCGTAGCACGCGGCCGTCTCAAGGCAATGCGCGCTGGCCTAGAATCAACAACTTACCGACGTCATCAACGGAGCTTAGCTTAGGTTAGAGTGGGATGGAGTCGGATGGAATTGGATCCCGTTAAATGCAATTTACGATGCAACTCGACACCGCACCTCTTGGGTTGAATACAATAGTCATTGTGCCGGTATTGCTCTAGCGCGACCCCGACCAGCTGGCTTCTTGTTCTAAAGCCAGTTCCGGCGAAAAGTTGCTGTAAAGAAGCTCTGATCGCAACTTCCGAAACCTGCAATCGATCCGCGATCTGTTTGTTCGCGAGTCCTTCAAATACGAAAGAAAGAACCTGTCTCTCGCGCTCGGCCAGCTTCGACGGACGTTTGCTCTGCACTGCGCACCTCCACGCTTTCAAGCGCTCTCCGAAGCACATCCTGCCCAAACAGAGCCCTTCCTTCCATCGTCTCGCGTATGCCTTGAATCAACGACGCAGGGGACCCATGCTGTGAGACCCTTTGCTCTCGAAGCATCGACCAATAGTAGTGAGTGTGCCTCTGCCGGACGCAGATGATTCCAAGACGAGCCAAGATTCAGAGTCTCGACCTCTTTCGGACCTACTCTGAGACTACGAAGCTCAAGACAGTACAGCAAATTCTTCATTTGATCGCTCGCACCTCGATGCGAACGCATTCATTCTCTTGTTTCGCTTCAAATTCGGCGGGCAAGAATTTAGCTATGACGTCTATGTTCGTTCCTGCGTGTGATTTAGTTTCTCCGCCGTGAAGGACCACCGCCTGCCAACGCAAGTGGCAGCAATAGTTGATCCGCCAGATGCTCTCCTACGGCTGCACCGGAGGCCAAGTATGACCGTGCCGACTCACAAGCATCAGACGCTACACTTTCCGCACTCTTCCCCATCTTTCCAAATCCACTGAACACTTCCGTCAAACTGGTACTCACAACCTCTACAAAAACTATGTTTCCTGGTCCAATAGAATTCTTAGTTTCAATGATGTTCATCGATTGAGAGTGCCAATTGAGCAGATCTGCAACGGTATTAACCTCTCGCTGTGCAATATTTCGCGGCAGATTCGCAACAATAGCCGACGCAGTTTTTCCTTTGATTTCGCCTCGATTCACCAGTTGCATCGGTTTGAATGTTTGGCACGGTTCGATCTCTGCGAAGAAAGATCCCCCTCCTGGATAGAAGCCATACCGTTTCAGTTGGACTTCGACTTTTGGTCCCAAGGTCCTAATGAGAGGCAAGAACACTTTTTCGAGAGAGTCGAAGGGTGGCGCCTGCATGTTGTGCGTGCCGCCTTCGATCGTTATCTCACTAGCTCCAAACGCGATCATCAGTGCCGGCAAGATGGTCTGAAAGACCAGAGTGGCACTTCCGGCCGTTCCAACCGCGGAGTGATAGGTTCCCGACCGAACAGAACCCGGAATAAAGGTGAGTGTTTTTGAGCCGAGAATCGCGCCCTCAACCTGCGCGCTCCCGATTTCACTCGCCGCGAGAACGGCGGTGAGATGCTGCCGAAGCAGTCCAGACCGCTCTCGTTTGGCCCGGATATTTTCTATGCGAAATGCTCTTCCAGTAGCCAGTGAAAGGCTAAGGGCGGACCTTAACATCTGTCCGCCGCCTTCTCCCCGTGAGCCATCAATCCGAATCATGCAGCCGCTCCGTAGTGTGGTTCTGCTGAGAAACATCTCCTTGCTTTCCGACTATCCTTTCACGCACACAACCTGTCGCAAGGTGTGGACGATCTCCACCAGATCAGCCTGAGCGGCCATAACGGATTCAATCGGCTTGTACGCGGCTGGCGTCTCGTCGATCACGTCGGCGTCTTTTCGGCACTCCACGCCCGCCGTCATGCGC
>Ga0210407_10002249_pt1 | contig 16756 bp, 15 predicted proteins | sample IncBWC27MmetaG_FD_150860 | JGI IMG/M metagenome (GOLD analysis project Ga0210407, IMG submission 150860) | Forest soil microbial communities from Barre Woods Harvard Forest LTER site, Petersham, Massachusetts, United States - Inc-BW-C-27-M | ecosystem: Environmental > Terrestrial > Soil >...
CATCAATTGGATAGGTGGCACATTGGCCGATGTCTTCATTCTGATGGTTCTGATGGGGTCAACTTTGGTCGGTGTGCTGCGCGGCTTTGTTCGAGAAGCGGTTTCTGTTGTCTTTTGGATCCTCGCGATCTGGGCCGCCTGGAAGCTGGGCCCGGCCGTCGAGCCGCACCTCGGCGGCCTGCTGGCGGGTCCCAATGTGGCGCCGTGGGTCGGGCGATTGCTGATCTTGGTGCTCGTGCTGTTGTTCGGCTGGGTGGTGGGCATGCTGCTCGGTTACTTCACGCGCAGCCTGGGCTTGGGTCCCACGGATCGGATCGTCGGACTTCTCTTCGGCATCGTGCGCGGCATGGTGCTGGTGGGTTTGTTGATCATCGGCGGCGAGTTGCTGCACTTGGATCAAGAAGAGTGGTGGCACCATTCGAAGCTGGTTCCTTATGGTGAAAGCGTCGGCGATTGGCTGCGGGCCATGGTCGGCGAAAAAGGCGAGCCTTGGGCAAAACTCGAGCGCTTAACCTCAGTCAAAGTCAGACCTAAGTAGCGGAGGTCCAGCATGTGCGGAATCGTCGGAATGGTCGGTACGAGTGCAGTCAATCAACGCATCTATGATGCGCTGACTGTGCTGCAGCATCGCGGTCAGGATGCCGCCGGGATCATGACCGCGGAGGACGGCGAGCTGTTCATGCGCAAGGACTCCGGATTGGTGCGCGACGTGTTTCAGCAGAAGCACATGCTGAAGCTGAAAGGCAACGTCGGTATTGGCCACGTCCGCTATCCCACTGCGGGCGCCGACAGTGCGCACGACGCACAACCCTTCTACGTGAATTCGCCCTACGGCATATGCCTCGGCCACAACGGCAATTTGACCAACGCCCGCGAGCTCACCGAGGTTCTGGTGCGCGAAGACCGCCGGCATCTGAACACCGGTTCGGACTCGGAAGTGCTGCTCAATGTTCTGGCGTCGGAACTGCAGCGCGTCGGGACGCCCCGGGTCACGCCGGCCGACATTTTCGCGGCGGCGAATGCCGTATATCGCCGATGCCGCGGCGGGTATGCCGTCACCGCAATGGTGATCGGGCATGGAATTCTCGGCTTTCGCGATCCCAACGGGATCCGACCCCTGGTCATCGGCAAACGCGAGACCAAAAGAGGCACCGAATGGATGCTGGCGTCAGAGAGCGTGGCGCTCGATATGTCGGGATTCGACATGCTGCGCGACGTGGCGCCGGGCGAGGCGGTCTTCATCGACGAGCAAGGCCGCTTCTACGCCCAGCAATGCGTGGCGATGGCGCGGCATACGCCATGTATCTTCGAGTATGTATATTTCGCCCGGCCGGACTCGATCATCGACAACATCTCGGTATACAAAGCGCGTTTGCGCATGGGCGAGCGGCTGGCCGAGAAAATCAAGCGCGAGCGGCCCGAACACGGCATCGATGTGGTGATTCCTATCCCCGATACCAGCCGAACCAGCGCGGTGCAGGTGGCGCAGTTGCTCGGAGTCAAATATCGCGAGGGGTTCATCAAGAATCGTTATATCGGCCGCACGTTCATCATGCCCGGCCAAGAACAGCGCGCTAAATCGGTACGCAGCAAATTGAACGCGATAGATCTGGAGTTCCGCGGCAAGAACGTTTTGCTGGTGGATGACTCGATCGTGCGGGGCACCACGTCCGCCCAGATCATCGACATGGCGCGCGAAGCCGGCGCCAAGAAAGTTTTTTTCGCCTCCGCGGCGCCGCCCGTGCGCTATCCGAATGTCTACGGTATCGATATGCCGGATGCATCCGAGCTGGTGGCCGCCGGACATACCGATGAAGAGGTGCGCGACATCATCGGCGCCGACTGGCTCATGTACCAGGACTTGGAGGATTTGGTGCATGCGGTTCGGCATGACAATGCAAAAATAATGGACTTCGACACCTCGTGCTTCTCGGGCGAGTACGTCACCGGTGACGTGACGCCCGAGTATCTCGAGCGCCTGCAAGGAGAGCGCTCCGACGAAGCTAAGCAGCAACGTCGAAAAGGCGCCGGTCGTGCACTCAAATCCGTTCCGATTCCGTAAACCCTCGCGCGCAAAAAGTGGCGCCGGCGCCGGGGCGGCGCCATCTTGATGCGCCTGCTGGTGATTGCCGCGCGCGCGGACCATCGGCTGGTGGTCAGAAAGCACATAGAAATCGAATGGCCCGACGCCGCCATCGTCGAGCATGTGCTTGGGATTGATCCGGCCCTCGATCAAAATTTTGCCGCCGTCGGCTTCGATGCGGTGATCATGGTGGCTGCGCCGCCGACGGCGCTGACCGCAACCTATGCGCTTGGGCTGGCAGCCAGGCCTGAATTCGCGCCGATCTTGCTGCTGCTGCTCGAGGATGCGCCGACGCCGGAGCCTGAGCCGGTGCGGGGCTTGCGCCGGATCTACGGCCGCAGGCTGGATCGCGAGCAGCTGGCCAAAATGATCAGGACCGCCTCCAACGAGCACCGCAGGGCGCTCGCCATGCTGCGCGGCAATCCCGACTTCGAAAATCGCTATCGCTTCGGTTCGGTGATCATCCGTGGTCATCGATGCATTCGGCAAGTCGGCAGCGGCGGCATGTGCAAGATTTATCTGGCCGAGAGCGAACGTGCCGGGACCCTGGTGGTGCTCAAGGTCTTCAGTCAGGTGCCGGACGTTTCCGAGCGCTTCGTGGGCTTCGATCGGTTCTTGCAGGAATACGAAATCGTCGCCGGCCTCAAGCACAAGAATATCGTGCAGATTTACGATTTGGGTATCGCGGACGATCATGCCTATATCGCCATGGAGCACTTTCCCGCCGGTGATTTGCGCGAGCGCATGAAGCAGCCGGTGATGCCGGCAATGGCGCTGCAGAATCTGGAACAAATCGCGAGCGCGCTCGAGGCCATTCATTCGGTGGGTGTATTGCATCGAGACTTAAAGCCGGCCAATGTGATGCTGCGCGTCGACGGCTCGCTCTGCCTGATCGATTTTGGTTTGGCCAAGGCGAACGAGACGGAAGCTTCTCTGACCGGAACGCGTGAAATCTTCGGTACTCCGTACTATATGAGTCCCGAGCAAGGTCATGCGGAGATAATCGATGCGCGCAGCGATTTGTACAGCCTGGGGGTCGTGTTCTACGAAATGCTGATCGGGCGCAAGCCCTTTACCGGGGCGACCGCGATGGAAGTGATCTACAAGCATAAACGCGCTGACCTGCCGGAAATTGCGCCCCAGTTCGCGAAGTACGAGGCCTTGTTGCGCCGCTTGCTGGCCAAATCTCCAGAGAATCGTTTTCAATCCGCAGGTGAATTGCTGGCGGCCATTTCGGCATTGAAAGACGCGACATGAATTCTTCCCCGGCGGCGTTCGCGCACCCGCTGCTGCGCGCTCCGACCCCTGCAGGCTGGGTGGCCTGTGCCTGTACGTCGCCCGATGTGCTGCTGATCGATCACGCGAATTGCGAGAAGAAGGCGGCATCCACGGCCCTCGCATTGATGTTCGCCTATGCGGAAGACCTCGATCTGACCGACAAGCTGTCGCGTCTCGCGCGCGAGGAGCTCCGTCACTACGAACAGGTCGCCAGGCTCATTCGCGCCTTGAAGATAGTGCCGCAACGATTGGCGCCGGGGCGCTACGCCGAGCGCATGCGGCGCCTGGTAACGCGCAGCGAGCCGCAGCGCGAGGTCGATTTGATGATATGCGGCGCCATCATCGAAGCGCGCTCCTGCGAGCGTTTTGCGCTCTTGGCCGATGCCATCGGCACGCCCATGCGCGAGTTGTTCAAAGGCCTGCACGAAGCAGAAGCGCGCCACCACCTGGTTTACCTGCGGTTGGCGGGACGGGCCGCCCAGCGTGCGGCGCTTGATTTGGAGCCGCGAGTTGCGGAATTCGCGCTGCTGGAGGCCGAGCTGATCACGAGCGCCGATCCGGTGTTTCGGTTTCATTCGGGCCCACCGGCGCGAGCACAGGAACCCGCAAGTTCTTAGCGTGGCAGCGACTTAAGCTCGGGTCCATCATGATCCCAACGCAACACGCTGCCTTGATGGTACCAATCCCCCAAAACGATCCGGGTGCAGGGTTTGCCGTCCACCTTCAAGGCGTGAATGGCGGGCCGATGCGTGTGGCCGTGCAGCAGGGTGGCGGTTTCCGCGGCGCGCAGTGCGGCAGCGACACTGTCGGAATTGACGTCGGTGATGGAATTTTCCATCGCCGCGGTGTGCGCCTGACTGCCGGCACGGGCTGCGCCCGCAAGCGCGCGGCGCGCCTCGATCGACAAAGCGAGGAATTGCCGCTGCCAACCACTGTCTCTGACCGTGGCGCGCAGACGCTGGTAGGCGCGATCGTCCGTGCACAAGGCATCGCCATGCATCACCAACACCGGTTCGCCATAGAGAGTCATAATCAAGGGATCGGGCAGCAACTGCGCGCCGCTTGAGCGGCAGAACTGCGCCGACAACAAGAAATCCCGATTGCCGTGCATGACGAAGCAGGGCACGCCGCTCGAGGTGAGCTTGAGCAATCCGGCAGTCACCGCGGATTGTGCGGCGTCCGCGGCATCATCGCCGATCCAGGATTCGAATAGATCCCCGAGGATGTACAGGGCCGCGGCCTGTCTCGCCTCGGTGCGCAAAAAATCCAGAAATTGTTCGGTTATGCCGTCGCGACTCGCGTCGATGTGCAGATCCGATATGAACAGCGTGGCCACCGGCCGTCAGGGGCTGGGAACGCGCTCGATCCGCAGAATGACGACCGGCTTCAGCGGCGTCTCTTCCTTTAGAATTCCGTGCGACCCCGTTGCCACATTGCCGATCTTATCGACGACATCCATGCCTTGAATCACACGACCGAATACTGCATAGCCCCATCGAGTCTGTTGGGGATCCAACGCCTGGTTGTCGTTTAGGTTCACGTAAAACTGGGCATCGGCAGCGTGCGGAGCCTGGGTGCGCGCCATTCCCACACTGCTGCGGACATTGCTGAGTCCGTTGCCGGATTCGTTCACCACTCTGGCGGTCGCGTGCTTGGGATTGTAGTCGGCGTCGAAACCGCCGGCTTGAATGACGAAGCTTTGGACGACCCGGTGAAAAATAGTGTTGGAATAGTACCCTTGATCGACGTAGCTCAAAAAATGCGCCACGGTGAGCGGCGCTCGCTCGGGATTCAACTCGATTGTGAAATTGCCCATCGAGGTGACCACTTGCAGCTGCGGTGACAGGGATGTGACCGCCGGCTTGGCGGCGGGAGCCGGTGGGGTGTCGGCCCCAAGACCGGGGGTGGGACATGCCGCGATCAAACCCAGGATCAGTAAAATCTGTTTCATTCTTCAGATTCTACCTCGAATAGGTACAATCCAGAGATGTCCTCGTTCAACGGTTTGCCGCTCACCACGCGTTTTGCGCCCAGTCCCACCGGCTCTTTGCACCTCGGCAACGCTCGGACGGCATTTTTTTGCTTTCTTTGGGCCCGCCAAAGCGGCGGCCGCTTCATCTTGCGCATCGAGGACACCGATGCGGATCGCAGCCAGCGGCGTTTCCGCGACGAGTTGATGGCCGAACTGCGTTGGCTCGGCATGGAGTGGGATGAAGGGCCGGATATCGGCGGTCCATCCGCGCCGTATTCCCAGTCGGAGCGCGGCGAATTGTATCGGGAGTGGTACGCGCAATTGGAGGCGCGCGACCAGGCGTATCCCTGCTACTGCACGGCGGAAGATCTGGAGCTGTCGCGAAAATTGCAGCGCATGTCGGGACAGCCGCCGCGCTATGCCGGAACCTGCCGAAACTTGTCGGCAGCGCAGCGCGCCGAGCGGGCCGCTCGCGGCTTGCGGCCGACCCTTCGGTTCGCCGTGCCCAGCGATCGAATCATCGAATTTACGGATGCGGTACATGGGCCGCAACGCTTCGCCTCGAATGACATCGGCGATTTCATCATTCGGCGCGACGACGGCACTGCGGCGTTCTTCTTCTGCAATGCCGTCGATGATTCGGCGATGGGAGTCACCCAAGTCTTGCGCGGCGATGATCATCTGACCAACACGCCGCGTCAGCTCATGCTGCTGGACGCGTTGCGGCTGCGCCGGCCCGGCTACGGGCACGTCGGGCTATTGGTGGGCGAGGACGGCGCGCCGCTATCGAAGCGGCACGGCAGCACCAGCGCGCAGGAGTTTCGCGATCGCGGCTTTCTGAGCGCCGCCATCCTCAATCAATTGTTCCGTCTCGGGCATGCCGGCGATGCCGATCGCTGGCTGGCGCCGGCCGAGATGCCCGCGCATTTCCGCCCGCAGCACCTTGGCCGAGCGCCGGCGCGCTTCGATGAGTCGCAGCTGCTGCACTGGCAGAAGGAAACCTTGGAGCGCATGTCGGCGGCGGAAATTCGTGCCTGGTTGGGCGCGGATGACTCGATGGAATTTGTCGATTTGGTGCGTCACAACGTGGTGCTGCCGGCCGATGCAGCGCCGTGGCGGGCCGTGGTGCGGGGCGATCTTGCGCCGCTGGGGGCGGCGGAGCGGCAGGTCATCGCGGCGGCCGGCGCCGGGTTTTTTGCGGCTGCCGTGGATGCCTACAGCCACGCCAATGCCGACCTTAAAATGCTGATCACGATTCTCAAGGAGCGCACCGGGCGCAAAGGAGCGGATTTGTTCATGCCGCTGCGAGTGGCATTGACCGGCATCGCGCATGGCCCCGAACTCGCTCCGCTCCTCAAGCTGATTCCGCCCGACACCGTGCGCCGCAGGCTCGAATCCCATGCTAAAAATTCATAATTCGCTGACCGGCGAGAAGGAAGAGTTCAAACCTCTTCGTCCCAATGAGGTCCGCATGTACGTGTGCGGGATGACCAACTACGACTACATTCACGTCGGCCACGCGCGCATGCTGACGATGTTCGATTTGGTGCAGCGTTATCTGCGCTCGTCGGGCTACAAGGTTACCTACGTGCGCAATATCACGGACATCGACGATAAGATCATCGATCGCGCCGCGGCAAACGGGGAAAACTGGGCCGACCTGGCGCAGCGCTTTACGGTGGCGATGCATGAAGACTGCGCCACGTTGGGGCTGCAAAAACCGGACCTGGAACCGCGCGCCACGGAATTCATCGGGCCCATCATCGCCATGATCCAGACTCTGATCGACAAGGGTTTCGCCTATGCCGCGGACAACGGCGATGTCATGTATTCGGTGCGCAAATTCCCCGCCTACGGCCGCCTATCCGGAAAAATAATCGATGACTTGCGCGTCGGTTCGCGCGTCCAGGTCGATGACTCCAAACACGATCCGCACGACTTCGTGCTGTGGAAGCACGCTAAACCCGGCGAGCCGTCCTGGGAGTCGCCTTGGGGAGACGGACGTCCCGGATGGCACATCGAATGCTCCGCAATGTCGACCAGTTTGCTGGGCAGCTATTTCGATTTGCACGGTGGCGGTGAAGATTTGAAGTTTCCGCACCATGAAAATGAAATCGCGCAGTCGTGCGCCGCCTGCGATGCACCGTTCGTGCACATCTGGATGCACAACGGATTCGTGCGCGTGAATGAAGAAAAAATGTCGAAATCGCTGGGCAATTTCTTCACCGTGCGCGAAGTGCTGAAGACCTTGCGCGATCCTGAAGTATTGCGCTTCTTTCTGTTGAGCAGTCACTACCGCGGCCCGATCAATTATTCCGCGGCGCAGCTTGCACAGGCGGATGAGACATTACTGGGTCTTTATCGCGCGCTCAAAGACACCGAAACTCGAGGAACGGTGGAGACAGAGGAAGTTGCGCGATTTCACGCCGCAATGGACGATGATTTCAATACACCGGACGCTCTGGCGGTCCTGCAGGGCGTGGCCCGAGACCTCAATCTGGCGAAAGCCGCGGCGAATTTACCCAAGGCGGGGGATAAGGCGGCGACGCTGCGCGCCCTGGGTGCGATGCTTGGCATTCTGCAGCAGGATCCCGACAAATACTTGAAGCGCGGCGCGGGCGCCAAGGGTCTGTCGGATGCGCAAGTGGAGGCGCTGCTGGCTTCCCGCAATGCGGCGCGCGCCGCGAAGAATTTTGCCGAATCGGACCGTATCCGCGCGCAACTTAATGAAGCGGGCATTCTGCTCGACGATAAGGCGGGCGGAAGCACGCAATGGCGCCGCGCTTAAGCGTGCCGCCGCCCGCGCCTGACGCTGAGACTTGCTGCTAGCCGTCGGGGTCCGTTTAATCGCCGCGCCCCCGTTTATTCGCCGCGCCGCCGTTTAGTCGCCGCGCCGCGATGCGAAGATACCCACGGCCAGGCCGACCAAGGCGGCGATGCCAACCACAGCCCACGGATTTTCGCGCACGAAGCTGTCGGTTCGACGGCCTACTTGCTGCGCCTGATCGCGGAGCTGTACCGCAGTGTCCGCCGCAGCGCTCCTGGCGGCGGCCAAAGCGATTTTCACCTTTGCCCTCAAGCGAGCGATTTCCGGCGTATCCACGTCCTTCAACGCCTTTGTCAGATCCTCGACATTCTCGAGGAAGCTATTGTGGCCGTTGGCGATACTACCGGCGTTGCGCGCGGTGTCGGATATTGATTCCATAGCGTTCTCCTTCGCCCTAGACCCGGCGACCCAGGCTGATCAAGAAAGTTACAGCCGCCACGATCAAGAATACAACGAATAGAATCTTCGCGATGCTGGCAGCACCGACGGCGATGCCGCCGAAACCGAAAAACGCGGCAATTAACGCAATAACAAAGAAAACTACGGCATAGTAAAGCATGTCGACACCTGGTATTTCTTGAGCAGCTCGCTCGGGGTGGCGTCAGTATCGGCAAGCGCGTTCGCAATTGCAGTCAGTGGGCCGCCTGCCTGGGCGTAGGACATACCCCACGGGGTTGACAATGAAGACCTTATTGATCGTGTATCACTCCATGACCGGCGGTACCCAGCAGATGGCGCACGCGGCAGCGGCGGGTGCGCGTAGCGAGGACGGCCTGCATGTTTCCCTGCTGCGCGCCGCTGAGGCGCAGGCCGAGGACGTCCTCAAGGCGGACGGGTACATCTTTGCAAGCCCTGAAAATCTGGCCGCAATGTCCGGCATGATGAAGGATTTCTTCGACCGCACGTACTACGCGGCGCTGGAGCGAATCAACGGCAGGCCCTTCGTTGCGTTGATATGCGCCGGCAGCGATGGGCGCAATGCAGCGCAGCAGATCGATCGCATCGCCACTGGTTGGCGCCTCAAGCCGGTTGCCGACGCCTACATCGTCTGCACGCATGCCCAGACGCCCGAGCAAATCCTTAGCCCCAAGCAAATAGATGGGCAGTCGCTGATGAGCTGCGAAGAGCTGGGCAAGACCATAGGCAGCGGCATCACGATGGGAATTTTCTAACCACGTCAATGCGGCGGCTCGGCTGCGGGTCGGCCGCACGGTGCTATGATGCGCCGCACCGGCGAGATGCCCGGCTAACGCAAGAGTCCGACATGAATACACAGATGGGTCGACCTTCCCTCCAGCTTCATTCCACCGCAAAAAAGAACGGGGATATGGAACTCTCGCTCGCGACGGTGACGGCACCGAATCCCGGTCCGGATGAAGTGCTGGTCCGCATTGATGCGGCTCCCATCAACCCGTCGGACTTGGGGTTGCTGCTTGGCGCTGCGGATTGGAATAGTGCGAAGGTCTCCGGAACCAAGAGCAATCCCATTGTGACTGCTCCGATGACTCCTAAGGTGCTGCAAGCGATGGCGGCTCGGATCGACGTACCCATGCCGGTCGGCAACGAAGGGGCGGGCTTGGTCATCGAGGCCGGCAAGTCGGATGCCGCTCAGGCGCTGTTGGGCAAAACCGTCGCGGTGTTGGGCGGCGCGATGTATTCCCAATACCGATGCCTCAACGTAAATCAATGCCTGGTACTGCCGCCGGGCGCGACCGCGACCGAAGGCGCATCGTCCTTCGTCAATCCCCTCACTGCATTGGGAATGATCGGCACGATGCAGCGCGAGGGTCACAAGGCCTTGGTGCACACCGCGGCCGCATCCAATCTCGGACAAATGCTCAACCGGCTTTGCCTCGCGGATCGCATCGGCTTGGTGAATATCGTCCGCAAGAAGGAACAGGAAGAACTATTGAAAGCCGCAGGTGCTGTCCACGTGTGCCGCACGGACTCGCCGACATTCATGCAGGACCTGACTGAAGCGCTGGTGAGCACCGGCGCCACATTGGGGTTCGATGCAATTGGCGGCGGGCCGCTCGCGGGTCAGATACTGACTTGCATGGAGGCGGCAGCGAACAGAAACGCCAAGGCTTACAGCCGTTACGGATCGACAATCCACAAGCAGGTCTATTTGTACGGGTCGCTCGACATGAGCCCGAGCGTCCTCAATCGTGCTTACGGGATGGCCTGGGGAATCGGCGGTTGGCTGCTGACGCCCTACATCGAGAAAATCGGACCCGCGGCGTTTCAAGCACTCAAGCAGCGTGTGGCAACGGAACTCAAAACAATCTTTGCCAGTCACTATTCCAAGGAAATAACGCTCGTGGAAGCGCTGCAGCTCGATACGATCGCTGCCTATTCCAAACGTGCGACCGGCGAGAAGTACCTCATCACGCCGAACAAGAGGCTTTGAGCCCGCACGCGAGCCGGCGTGCGGTTTTTCAGCTACGGCCAGGGGCGCTGACGCTGGACAGAAAGCTCGGCGCTATTCGCGCGCTCGCGACGCTTTCGAATCCGGAAGCGATCTTGATGAGCGTCGGCTCGCTGAAGGCGGCGCCGAAGAACGATAATCCGACCGGCAACCCGCGCCACAGTCCGGCCGGCACGGAAATGTGCGGATAGCCTGCAATCGCAGCAGGCGAGGAGCAGCCGCCGGTGTCGGAGTCGCCGTTGATAGTATCGATCAGCCAGGCAGGGCCCGCCGTCAGCGTCACCATGGCGTCCAGCTTGTGTTCTGCGAGCACGGCGTCGATGCCGTTGCTGCGCGTCGCCTTCAGGCAGAGCGCGCGGGCTTCCGTGTACGCCCGGTCCGTCAGGGCGCCCTTGATTTCCGCTTGGCGCAACAATTCTTGATCGAACAGCGGCATCTCACGATCCTTGTTGGCTTCGTTGAAGCGTATGAGGGCTGCGAGCGAGCGTACCGGAAGGGAAGGCGGTAGCCGCCGCAAATAGGTGTTCAAGTCCGCTTTGAATTCGTACAGCAGCACCTCGGTCTCAGCTGCGGCGGTCGTGCCATGCATCGGCAGATCGGCGGGGTCGACGATGACGGCACCCGCACCCTGCAGCGTTTCGATGCAGCGATCCAGAAAGCCGTTGAGCGGCGCGTTGTCGGCAAAGAATTTGCGCGCGATACCAAGCCGTGCCCCGCGCAGCCCCTGTGCATCGATGTATCGCGCATAGTCGGTCTCGAAGCGATCCCCGACCGCGGCACTGGCGGCGTCGGCCGCGTCGAGGCCCGCCATGGCGCCGAGCAAGACGGCGGCATCGCGAACGCTGCGAGCCAAAGGTCCGGCCGTGTCCTGGCTATGCGAAATCGGCGCGATGCCGCGGCGGCTGACCAGGCCCACCGTGGGTTTCAACCCGACGATACCGTTGATGGAGGCGGGGCTTACGATCGAGCCGTTGGTTTCGGTGCCGACAGCCACCGCACACAGGTTTGCGGCGACCGCGACCGCGGATCCGGAGCTCGAACCGGAGGGCGAACGATCTGTGGCGTATGGATTGCGAGTCTGGCCGCCGCGGCCGCTCCAGCCGCTCAGCGAATGCGTGGAGCGAAAATTGGCCCACTCGCTCAGATTGGTCTTTCCCAGAATCACTGCGCCGGCGGCACGCAGCCGTGCGGTCACGGGGGCATCTCTCGGCGCATACCAGCCCAGCAAGGCCAACGAGCCCGCCGTACTCATCAGGCGCTCGGACGTTTCCACATTGTCCTTGATCAAAATCGGTACGCCATGCAGCGGCCCCCGAGGGCCGTGCGTCTTGCGCTCTGCATCGAGCTCGGCAGCCGCCTCGAGTGCGCGCGCATTGATTTCGATCACCGCGCCTAATTTCGGGCCGTGACGATCCAGCCGATCAATGCGGGACAAGTACATCTCGGTGAGCTGCTGCGATGTCAAGCGCCCGTCGGCAAATGCGGCGGCGATATCGATGAGCGACATTTCTGCGGGCGGTTCGGCGGAAGCCGCCGGAGCTTGCGCATACACCGCGCCGGCGGCGGCGGCACCCAAGAAATCGCGCCTGTTCATCGGTAAAATTCCACGGGTGATGCGCGGCGCATATTCGAATCCTTATTTTTTGCGCGGTACGGGTATCGCGAACCTTACCCAGCACGACGCCTCAATTCAAGGGTATATTTATCGCATGACCAGATCCCACATCCAATGCAAACACTTGCACAGCGTAAGACCGGTGACACCGTCCGGCGAGGGCTGGTGTGGAGTGCCTGGCTTCCGGCGACACCTGGGTGCATTTACGCTTATGCCGCAGTTGCGGCCATGTGGGCTGCTGCGATGATTCGAAAAATCGTCATGCTCGCAAGCATTTTTTGAGCGCCGGGCATCCCATTATCTCGTCCTTTGAGCCCGGCGAGGACTGGAGCTGGTGCTTCATCGATGAAATGGAGGTAATTTTGCCGTGACGCGGATTGCGTTGAGCGCGCAGCGCCGTTACGCACAGGCGTGGATCTTATCTGCCCCTCCCTACCTACAAGACATAGGGATCGAGTCCTACAAGCAACCAGCCCTCGTGGGCCCATTCTTGGGCTACGGCTTAATTCGACCGCGAAGCGGCCGTTTTAAGTGCTCGACTCACGGAGGATCAACGCCATGAAACGCATTACTCAGATTATCGGTTTGACACTGGCCCTATTCGTCGGGGCGGGCGCCGCCTATGCCGACAAATACTCGGACGCCGACATGCTATTCAGGAAAGCCGGCGAGAGCGCGAAGTTCTTTCGCGAAAGTTATGCCTACGCGATCTTCCCAACTGTCGGCGAAGGCGCGTTCACCGTCGGCGGAGCCTACGGCAGGGGACGCGTATATGTTCATGGACGCTACGTCGGAGACACGACGATGGCGCAGCTCACCCTCGGGTTCCAGGCCGGCGGCAAGGCCTACAGTGAGATCGTATTCTTCAAGGACAAACGCGCACTCGATCGATTCGAGTCCGGCACCTTCGAGTTTTCCGCCGGCGCGAGCGCGGTGGCGATCACCGCCGGAGCATCGGCCAGTGTCGCGACCAACGGCGTAACTTCAGGCGCGAGCGGCACCGAGGAGCACGCCAGGACCGAGGGTACCTGGAATGATGGCATGGCCGTATTCACGATCGCCAAAGGCGGCTTGATGTATGCCGCCGCCATCGCCGGCCAGAAATTCTCGTTCAAAGAGCGCGGCAGCGGCTAAAGACGCGGCCCTCGCGTTAGCGACCGAACGCAGTTCGGGACTTCAGTGCAATCCAACGGCGCCGCGGGGCGCCGTTGGTTCGTCAGGCACTTCAGCAAATAGCATAAGAACGCCATTCAAGGGCATAATCGAAGCCGATCATAAGCTAAGCGCATGCTGTTTGGGGGGGATACCGAGGATGAAAACCCGCGACAGGGCACGGGCGAGCGTGTTAATGACACTGTCCTTTGCGGCTGTGCTGCTCGGTTTGGCCGCCGGCTCATCGCGGGGCGCGCAGCCAAGCGCTGCAACCCGTAAACGGTACCAGGATTGCGCAAGCGGATGCCGAGCCCCGCAACTGGCTTACTTACGGCCGCACCTACAGCGAACAGCGCTACAGTCCGCTCGCCCGAATCAACGACAAAAACGTGAACAAGCTGGGTCTTGCTTGGTTTGCGGACCTCGACACCAACCGCGCCCAAGAAGCCACTCCCTTGGTCGTCGACGGGGCGATGTACATTTCGACCGCGTGGAGTCTGGTCAAAGCGTATGACGCGCGCTCGGGTCGCCTGCTCTGGGCATACGATCCGGGAGTGAATCGTGAACTCGGTGTCAACGCATGCTGCGATGTGGGCAATCGCGGGGTTGCCGCATGGAATCATAAAATCTTCGTCGGCGCCTATGACGGACGCCTGGTGGCGCTTGATGCATCGAGCGGCAAGCCGGTCTGGAGCACGCTCACCGTTGATACCAGCAGGCCCTATACCATTACCCAGGCGCCGCGCGTCATAAAGGGCCGCGTGATTATCGGCAACAGCGGCGGGGAATACGGGACGCGCGGTTACATTTCAGCCTATGACGCCGAAACCGGGAAACTGGCCTGGCGCTTTTACACCGTGCCCGGCGATCCGTCCAAGCCCTTTGAGAACCAGGCAATGGCGCGCGCTGCCAAGACCTGGTCCGGCGAGTGGTGGAAGCTCGGCGGCGGCGGTCCGGTGTGGGATGCGATTTCCTACGACCCCGTACTCAATCTGCTGTATTTCGGCACGGGAAACGGTGTGCAGTGGGCGCGCTCGGCGCGAAGTGCCGGCAAAGGCGACAATTTATATCTCGCGTCGATTATTGCGCTGAATGCCGATACCGGCGAATACGCCTGGCACTACCAGGCCACCCCGGGCGAGGAATGGGACTTCGATGCCGTTCAACAGCTGATCCTGGCCGAACTTACGATCGGTGGAAAATCTCGTCATGTGCTCATGCAGGCCAACAAAAACGGTTTCTTCTACGTGCTCGATCGCTTGACCGGGGCACTGATTTCCGCAAAGGCCATTGTGCCGATGACTTGGGCAAGCGGCATTGACGTCAAGACGGGTCGCCCGATCGAAAACAAAGATGCCCGGTACAGCGAGACCGGCAAGCCGGTCGTTATCAATCCCGGACCGCTGGGCGCGCATAACTGGCAACCCATGGCATTCAATCCCAAAACCCGACTCGTTTACATCCCAGCCCAGCAGGTGCCGCTCCAATACATACCCCTTCCGCCGCTGCCCATTGCCCCCATCGGCTGGAATCTAGGAGTGGCCTTGGCATCGCTTACCCCGCAGGACGAGGGATTTCTTTTGGCCTGGGATCCTGCGCAGCAACGCGAGGCGTGGCGGGTCACTTACAAAGGCCCCTGGAATGGCGGCGTCGTGACCACCGCAGGCAATATCGTGGCGCAGGGCGACGCTGCCGGAAATTTCAACGTTTATCGCGCGGACAACGGGGAAAAACTGTGGTCGATGTTCGCGCAATCAGGAATCATCGCGGCGCCCAGCACCTTCGAAGTGGGCGGGGAGCAATACATTGCGGTGTTGAGCGGTTGGGGGGGCAGCTACGCGTTGAGCGGCGGCAAGGCCGCGGCATTGTCTGGTAATTTGCGCAATGTCAGCCGCCTGCTGGTGTTCAAACTGGGCGGTACCGCGGCGCTGCCGCCGCTCGAGCCGCGATCCTTCGTCATCAACCCTCCGCCCGCGCCCACCGACACCGCGTCCATCGCGCGCGGCGAACCGCTGTTCGATCAATACTGCAGCGCATGTCATGGCGAGCACGCGGTGGGCGGCGGGGTGGTTTCTGATTTGCGCGCATCGAATTTCTTAGGCATGGATTTTTTCTATAATATCGTGCTGGACGGCGCACTGAAGGGCGCCGGCATGGCTTCGTTCAGCACGGCGCTGAAGCGCGATGATGTGACCGATATTCGTAATTTCATCATTTACCGTGCGAATCAAGACAGCAAGGCGGCGGCGCCGGTTCACCCAAGTGGAGGGCAGTGATGGTCGTATTGCGCGTCAATGGCGAGCAGCGCACGGTGGATGTGCCGGCGGACATGCCGCTGCTTTGGGTACTTCGCGATGTCCTCGGCTTGACCGGCACCAAATTCGGTTGCGGGATTGCGCAATGCGGTGCCTGCACGGTGCATTTGGACGGACAGGCAGTGCGCTCCTGCGTACTGCCGGTCAGTGCGATCGGCGAGAAGGCGATTACGACAATCGAGGCGGTGGGCAACACAGCCAGCGGCCGGAAAATTCAAGAAGCGTGGCTGGATGTAGACGTGGTTCAATGCGGCTACTGTCAATCCGGGCAAATCATGTCGGCGGCTGCCCTGCTCACGCGCGCACCGAGCCCTACCGATGCCGACATCGATGCGGCGATGTCCGGAAATATCTGCCGCTGCGGTACTTATGTGCGAATTCGCGCCGCCATTAAACAGGCGGCTACCGGCAAAGCGGAGATCTTGCAAACGATTGCGCCGGACGGTGCCGTATGAGATCTGTCGATATCGATAGGCGCAATGCGCTGAAATTGACCGGTTTATCGATTGCCTTCCTGTGGAGCGCAAGCAGCGGCACGGCGCGCGCCGCCATGAATGCGCGCAGGCAGTCGAGCGACGCTGCCGCCGCAGCTGCCGACGGCAATCCGCCGTTCGCACCGAATGCCTTCATTCGCATTGACACCGATGGTGCGGTGCGCCTGGTGATGCCCAGCGTCGAAATGGGCCAGGGAATTTACACCGGCGCCAGCATGATGCTGGCGGAAGAACTCGGTGTCGGCCTGGGGCAGATCAAGATCGAGCACTCGCCGCCCAATGAACAACTGTATGCGAATCCATTCTTGGGCGGCCAAATAACCGGCGGATCAACCAGCACCCGCAGCCAATACCAGGTGCTGCGCGAAGCCGGAGCGGTCGCGCGTACGCTGCTCATCCAGGCTGCGGCGGAGCGTTGGCATGTCGATCCGTCGACTTGCACTGTGGCGCAGGGCGTCGTGTCGCATTCTAGTTCCGGGCGCAAGCTCGGGTTCGGAGCGCTGGCAAAGTCGGCCGGTGCGCTGCCGATGCCCGCTAAGGTGACGCTGAAGGACCCGAAAGACTTCACGCTCATCGGCAAACCGCTGCGGCG
>Ga0210407_10002252_pt1 | contig 16749 bp, 17 predicted proteins | sample IncBWC27MmetaG_FD_150860 | JGI IMG/M metagenome (GOLD analysis project Ga0210407, IMG submission 150860) | Forest soil microbial communities from Barre Woods Harvard Forest LTER site, Petersham, Massachusetts, United States - Inc-BW-C-27-M | ecosystem: Environmental > Terrestrial > Soil >...
GTAATTTCTAGGGAGAACTTCGGTAGTGGTGCAGTTTGAAAGTTCGGCGAATAACCCTTACCAACTGTCATCCTGAGCGCAGCCGGAGGCCTTTGTCATTTCGAGCGCAGCGCCGCCACACTGTTTCCCTTTTCCGGGCTGATAGGCGCGGAGTCGAGAAATCCCGAGGATGTGTGTTCCGCCATGCTGATTCAGGGAGTTTCTACGAGAATGTTTGTGCTGCGATTCCCCGCGTGCGCGATGGACGCTATTACAAGTTCTGGGTCTACATTCTTAGCAGCCGCACCGGCACGCTGGCGACGGGGAAAGAAGATCCTGCTGATGGAGAAACGAAATCCGCGCTGGCAGGACATGGCGGAGAGTTGGGGCAGGGAGATCAGGTTTCCGGGACAGTCCCTCGTGAAAACTCCCTGAACCAGCATGGTAGTGCGCACATCCTCGGGATTTCTCGACTCCGCGCCTACGGGCCTCGTAGAGCAAACATTTTGGCGGCGCTCCGCTCGAAATGACAAATGCCTGGATGGTCTCGATGGACCACGATTCTGAGTGACCGAAACAAAACCCGGAAACCGCGCTGGAACGCAAATGCAAACGGGCTTGTGGCACGATGCCGAAACTGCACCCTACCAGAACTTCAAGCAATCCGTTCTGCCTGGTCGGGGACCGCACTGGCCTGATTCAGCAACGCGATGGATGCGCTGTCGACTTCCACGCGCGTTGCGCCGATCAGATCATTCAACTGTTGCACCGACGTTGCGCTGGCGATGGGCGCGGTGATGCTGGGACGGGCCATCAGCCATGCCAGAGCGACCTGGGCCGGAGTGGCCTTCTGTTTCTCCGCTACCTGGTCCAATGTCTGCAGAATGCGCAAGCCGCGATCGTTCAACATCTTTTTCACGGCCTGGCCGCGCGGGCTCTTGGAGAGATCGTCGGCGGAGCGATATTTGCCCGTGAGAAACCCGCTGGCCAGCCCGTAGTAGGGAATCACACCCAGGTTTTCTTTGCGGGCCAACGGCTCCAGCTGGGTCTCATAACCGGCGCGTTCGTAGAGGTTGTAGTGGGGCTGCAGGCTCTCATAGCGCGGCCATCCGTGCTGGCGGCTGACGGCGAGCGACTGCGCGGTGCGCTCGGCGGTGAAGTTGGAACATCCAATGGCCCGGACCTTGCCTTGCTGAATCAACTGCGCGTAGGCCTCCAGCGTCTCTTCCACCGGCGTGGCCGCGTCGTCGCGATGCGACTGGTAGAGATCGATGTAGTCGCTCTGCAGCCGCTTCAGCGATGCTTCCGCCTGGCGCACGATCCATGTACGGGAGAGCCCTTTGCCCTGGCCGGGGATTTCCGCTCCCACTTTCGTCGCGATGATGACGCTGCTGCGCTTGCCGCTACGTTTGAACCAGTTGCCGATCACCGTTTCCGACTCGCCGCCTTTGTGGCCGGGCGCCCAGGTCGAATACACGTCCGCGGTGTCGATGAAATTGAGCCCCGCGGCGACGAAGGCGTCGAGGATCTGGAATGAGGTGGGTTCGTCGGCGGTCCAGCCAAAAACATTGCCGCCCAGCATGAGTGGGGCAACTTCAATTTTGGAATTTCCCAGCCTGCGTTTTTTCATTCTCCGTGGTCTCCCGATTCAGCTCCAGATTAGCTTGACATGCCCCGGCTGGCGGCGCAAGCTGTGAGAAAAATCGGTAGTGGTGCAGTTTGAAGGTTCGGCGAATAACCCTTACCAACTGTCATCCTGAACGCCTCCGAAGGCCTTGTCATTTCGAGCGCAGCGCCGCCACACTGTTTCCCTTTTCCGGGCTGATAGGCGCGGAGTCGAGAAATCCCGAGGATGTGTGTTCCGCCATGCTGATTCAGGGAGTTTCTACGAGAATGTCTGTGCTACGATTTCCCGCATGCGCGACGGACGCTATTACAAATTCTGGGTCTACATTCTTAGCAGCCGCACCGGCACGCTCTATGTCGGAGTGACCGGGTTTTTCGACAAGCGCATCCATCAGCACAAGTACGACACGATTGAAGGCTTCACCAAGAAGTATCAGGTGCATCGGTTGGTCTATTACGAGAGCTACCAGGATGTGCTGGTGGCGATCAGCCGTGAGAAACAAATCAAGCGCTGGCGACGGGAAAAGAAAATATGGTTGATCGAGAAGTTAAATCCCCGCTGGCAGGACCTGGCCGAGAGTTGGGGCAGGGAGATCAAGGTTTCCGGAACAGTCCCTGGTGAAAACTCCCTGAGTCAGCATGGTAGTGCGCACATCCTCGGGATTTCTCGACTCCGCGCCTACGGGCCTCGTAGAGCAAACATTTTGGCGGCGCTGCGCTCGAAATGACAATGCCTAGAGGGTCTCGATGGACTACGATTCTCAGTGACCGAAGCAAAACCCGGAAACCGCGCTGGAACGCAATGCAAACAGGCTTGTGACACGGATGCCGAAACCGCACCACTACCAAAAATCAGGAGCCACAATGCCCATGCGCAAAGTCGTCCTCGGTCTCGGCATCAGCATTGACGGATATATCGCGCGCCGGGACGGCGCCGTGGATTTTCTCTTCATGCCTAAAGACTTCTCCATGGCCCCGTTCTTCGCCACGATTGATACCGCGATCATGGGGCGCAAGACTTACGACGTAACCAAGGCCATGGGCGGCGCTTCGTACGGCCCAAAGATGGCGATGTACGTTTGCTCGCGCACGCTGCCGCCTGGCGATCGCGATGGCTGCACATTCACCAGCCAGTCTCCGGAAGCGCTGGTCGGCGAACTTCGCAAGAAAAAAGGGAAAGACATATGGCTTATGGGCGGCGGTGAACTGGCGCGCGACTACCTGAAGGCGGACCTGGTGGACGAACTCTATCTCGGCGTTGTGCCCGTGCTGCTCGGCGACGGGCTTCCGCTTTTTCCCAGCGGCTTTCCGCAACGCGACTTCGAGCTGATGGAAAACAAAACCTTCTCCAGGGGCCTGATCTCACTCAAGTACAAGCGGACCCGGAAGAAGGCCAAAGGGAAGAGTTAAGTCGCTTGTCTGGCCCGTATTGCGCGCCCTCTTACGATCCGGTGAAGGCAGTTCCGCCCGGACCAATCTTCAGAATCTTGCGGGCCCAGCGTCCCAGGACGGGGTACTCAGCCCATTCTCCGTGGCTGGCCTTGATGCCGTAGACGATCGCGGACACCAGGACCAAAATCCACGAACCGATGGCGACGATCCAAATGAGAAGAATCATCAAAAAAATCCCGACGGGCGGATCGACGTGCCCCGGTGGCTGGTGTACCGCCGTGGAGGCGACGGTCAGGAACGTCAGCAACATCCCAAACATTGCAAAGACCATGATCCCGATCACCAGGGCAACCTGGAGCAGTAACGCCTGCAAGGCGTGAAACGAGACGAAGCGTGATTCCCGCTTGATCAGAAACATGACCAGCGGCCCGATCCATCCCACGATCAACTGCAGGAGGTGGGCGAAGAGGGCCATGGTTTTTTCGTCTTGCGTGGGTACAAGCGGATTCGGTGCGGGCGTAGTGGACATGGTTTCCTCCGTCCTCAATAGCGTCGCTGTTCCCAATACTACACAGGCGGCTTCATTGTGCTTTGAAAACCGCATCAGGATCGATCGCCCGGTTCACCATGGCGACGATTTCCCGCATCTGTCGATCTGACAGAACGCGCGGAAGGCGTTCAATCAGGCAATTCTTCTCGACGACAGAGATGAAATGAGCCTTCAGGAACGACGGTTCCGGTAGTCCGGTTTCGCCGGGCTCCATTCGCCTGGACGTTGGCCCTTCTGCGCCGTAGCTTCCGAATGGGATGGCCAGCACCGAACTGACTCGCTCGCTAGCGTTGCGCTGGTCCAGTGACACGATTAACACCGCGTGTTTCTTGCCGCCCGTGTTCGCGCGCCAGATCTCGCCGCGCCTTGGTGAGTTAGATTTCGCTGTCAAAGTCGATTTCGCCGGACGCGGTCGCCAGGGCCCCGGCCAGCGAACGCTCCTCCGTTGCGGTTTTTGCATCCATCTGGTCGAAATAGCGTGCGGTCGCCGCAGCGAGGCTGCGTCTATTCTCAATTCGCCGAACGGCCGAGACGGCAATGTCCAGGGCTTCGGCGATGGTGGCGGCCTTTCCCTGTTCCACCATCTCTCTCAGAAACTCGTAGCTCTCCGACGATACAGTCGTGGAAAGTTTTTGCCGGGGCGTCCTTGATGTGGTGCTCATAGGCTTTCTCATCCCCTAGTTTAGGGGATAGACAGTCATATTTGCAACAGGTCATTTTGTCCTGTCGATAGGAGGGTATGTTCTACCGTTTCGGCTGAGCCAGGGCCCAGCCTTCCAGGTCGCCGATCTGGCGCAGAAGCTGGATCTGCGCGCGGTCGAGCTGGAAAGTTGCGTCCAGGTACGCGGCAAATCTCTGTTGCGCGGCCATCCGGGCATTCTGTTCATCTTTGAGCGTGGCATTTCCGGATTCAATTCTGGCGTGCGCGGTTTCGATATCGGACTCCGCGAGCTGGTGTTCCAGTTTGGATATGTCGCGCGCTTCGGCGAACCCGCGCACGGAGCGCTGCAGCTTCAGCGTTTCCGCGCTGACCTGGTCTTTTACGTTCTGCGCTTCTTTCCATGCCTTGGCGGCATCGGCTTCGGCGGCCTGGGCCGCGGCGCGCTGGGAAGGATTGAAAAACGGTACACGGATCGCCGCGCCCAGAGTCAGGTTATGGCGCTGGAATTTGTTGAAGAACTGGTCGTAGTTGTTATACCGCGCCAGGACCGCGTACTGCGCCACCAGATCGACGGAGGGATACAGCATTCTCTTTTCCCCTTTGGCCCGGAACGACTTGCTTTGCGCTGCCTGCTCCGCCATTTTGACGGCGGGACTTCTCTCGGCCGCCAGACTGGCCAGGTCGTCGGTCTGGGACACCACGGGCAATTGCGGAATACTCTCGGTTGCAGTCTGGATGGCGCCGCCGGGTAACCCGGTCAGCTGTGCCAGGCGCTGGCGCAACTGGTCGGCCGCGGCCTGCGCCTGGCCCATCTGCAAGCCAATGCGCGCGGCCGCAAGTTTGGCGCGGGTCAGGTCCACCTGGCTATCGAGCCCGGCGGTTACGCGTTGGCTGACAATGTCCTGGAGCTTGGCCACCATGTCCTGTTGTTCGCGCAGCACCTGGATGGACGCCTGGATCGTGTCGAGTTGGACGTAGCAAAGCGCGGTTTCCATGATCACGTCATTGCGCCGCTCGGCATTCTGGGACGTAGTTTCATCCACCCCCATCCTGGCCGCCTTTACGTATTGCCGTTGCGCCGTGTTAAACAGATATTCCTGGATATTGACGTTGAAGACGGACGGCGCAGAACCTTCCAGGCTCAGGGGAAATCCGTAGGAGTACGCCAGGCCCGATCCCAGCATGGCCTGCGGCAAAAAGAGATCGCGCGACTGGGTGTACGCCGCGCGCGCCCGCTGCAGGTCGGCCGCGGCAATGCCGGTGGTCGGACTGTTCTTCAGAGCCAGGTCAATGGCGGCGCGGAAAGTAAGCGGCGGTGTTTCCTGCGCCGGCAGACGGGAAGAAGACGCGGCCAGCCAGCATGCCAGAAGAACGATCACGGTACTGCGAGATTTCATGGGTCACCTGCGGAGTAGATGGGGGTAGAAAGAGGTGATTCTAACGGGAAATGCGGGCCAACGCATCCTGCGCCGGTTTGTATTGCGACCCCAGGGCCAGGGCCGAACGAAATTCCGCGGCGGCGCTCGGTCTGTCTCCCTGCTTTTCCAGCAACAGACCGAGGAAATAGTGGGCCTGGAACGCAGGGCCGTCTTCGGCAAGACCGGCGCCGGAAAGATAATCGTGGAGCATTAGCGTAGCGCCGGAAAAGTTGCGCCCGGAGCTTAATAACAGCTTGCCGCCGTAGAACAACGCGAGAGGGTCGTTGGATGAAAAAGACCAAGCCTGGTCCATGGCAGCCTGCATTTCGTCCAGGCGGCCGGTGCGGCGGTAGAACGCCGCCAAGTCAACCCAGTATTCGGCGAGATTACCGCTGGCGCTTACCGCGGACTTGAATTCCTCTTCCGCGCGGGGCTTGCTCTGTTTTTCTTCTATGCGCGCACGCATGTAGTGGCCCTGGGCCGGATCGCGCTGGGTCACGTAGTCGGCCAGTTGCCGGGCCTTGTTCTTGTCACCTCCCATGATGGAAGGCGCCTCGGTGTAAAACTCCGCCAGATCGGCGCGCGCGGAAAGATTGTCCGCACTGAGGGCGACGGCGCGCTCGAACTCACCTTTGACTTTGCGCACCATAAAGAGGGCGCCAATCGGGCCGCTGGCTTCCACGCGACGCCCGTAAGCCCGGCCGAGCCACTGGTGATATTCGCTGCTGTCCGGCTTCAGGTGGACGGCTGTCTCGCCGGCGTGGACGGAATCATCCCATCGTTCCAGCTGGAAATAGACACGGCACATCAGGTTGGCCGCTTCAGCGTCGGCGGGGTTGGTTTCCAATCGCGCGCGCAACGCGGCGAGCGCTTCATCCGCTTTTCCTGTTTGCAGCAGTTCAGCCGCGCCACTCTGGGCGCACGCCGCCAGGGAAAGAAACAAAAACAGCCCTACGCCTCCGTACAGCTTCAACGTTGGACCACCTTTACTTCCATTCCGTTCCGCAATGGCTGCGCGTTGATGGCGCCACGGGCGACCTCGGTTCCATCGGCAACGCCGCTGGTTACCTCAATGCGGGTCAAACTGGAGAGGCCTGTGCTTACTTCCTGGGCTGTGAGCTTGTCGTGTGAAATCTGGTAAACATAGCGCTTGCCGTCGATGTTATGCACCGACTCGCGCGACACGGTCGCAACGTTGTCATGCCGGGCGGTAACGATGGTCACGTTGACGTTTACGTTGGGCAGGAGTTTGTGGTCCGTGTTGGGGATCTCGCAGGTAATCTCGCCGACCGAACGGGTCCCGAGCGTCGTTACGACAGTGGGAACGCGGATGACCGAGCCTTCCCATATACGGTTGGGTATGGCGTCCCACGAGACCTGGACTTTTTGGTCCCTGGCGAGCCGTCCAATCTCCGGTTCGTCCACGAAGGCCCGGACCTGAAGCCGGTCCAGGTCGGCCATCTGTATGAGCAAGGCGCCGCTGTTCACGTAAGAGCCTGTTTTGACCGGGAGCTGGTATACGGTCCCCGCGAACGGCGCGCGGATGTTGGAGTTATTCAGCAATCCCTGCGCGGCGGAAAGCGCGGCGCGCGCCTGGTCCGCGGCAGCCTGCACTTTGGCAATTTCAGGATCAGAAAAGCGTTTTGTCTGCCGCGACCGCAAAAGCTGCAACTGGGCTTCCGTCTTGGTGAGCTGGCCCTGGGCTTCTTGCACTTCGGCGGGAGAAGCGGCGCCGTTCTGCTGCAGCCGCTTGACGGCCTGGAGGTTGCGTTGCGCGGCGTCGCGGTCCGCCTGCGCCTTGGTCAGCTCGCTCTGCAGGGTCAGGACCTCCTCCTGCGTGCCGCCGGACGCCACCGAATTCATGTTGGCTTCGGCTGCCCGCAGCTCGGCCTGCGCTTTGGCGGCCTGGGCGCGCGCGTCACCATCGTCCAGCTGGACCAGCAGCTGGCCGCGCTTGACCCGGTCGCCTTCGTGCACAAAGATCCGGCGCACCGTCGCCGGGGCAGGCGAATGCGCCTCAAAGTTGTTGACCGGCTCGATCTTGCCGTTGGTAGAGATGGTGTTCGCGATCTCCTGGCGGACGACTTTTTCCGCGCGCACCAGAACCGGTCCCCGGCGCAACATCCATCCGGAAATGACCACCACGGCCGCGACGATGGAGATGATCCCGACAATCACGCGCTTGCGGTGCGCCGTCCCATTTGCGCTCTTGATAGCCATGTTGGTCGAAGTATTCAGTATAAACAACCATCTTGGGGCGCACAAAACTCCACGGCAGCACAATAGAACCCCACGGCAACACAAAAGATGGTTGCTACAATGGACGGCGATGGCACACCGCACCGGCTATACCGAAGACCACGCCAAATCCGGGTTGGACCACCCGTTTCCGGAAATTGACACGTGGCCCAACCAGTTTCCCGCGTATGAGATCGTGATTGACGTGCCGGAGTTTACGTCGGTCTGTCCCAAGACGGGACTGCCCGACTTCGGCACGCTGGAAATCCGCTACATGCCCAACAAGTTCTGTCTGGAGCTGAAGTCGGTAAAAGAATACCTGCTGGAATATCGCAATCTCGGCATCTTCCAGGAAAACATCGTGAATCAGGTGCTGGAAGATGTGGCGCGCGCCGCCAAACCAAAGTGGGCGATCGTCAAGGGCGTATTCCGTCCGCGCGGCGGGATTGGAACTACGGTGGAAGCTCGATGGCCGCGGCCAAAGAGGTAGAGACGGGAGAGTGCTGTGAGCGACTCAGGTAACTCGTACCTATGGATATTAGTTGCATTAGTCGCACCAATCGCTATTATCATGCGACTCTTCGCTTGGCGCTTCGACCGGGACCGCATCCGCGAAGATGTTGAGGGCAGGGGAGGCAAGGTCCTCACCATCGTTTGGTACAGCTTTGGGCGGGGTTGGCTTGGAAGCGGCAACGACCGGATCTACGACGTTAGATACAGGACTAGCGAGGGTAAAATCATCAGGGCCACCTGCAAGACCTGTATGTTCAGCGGTGTGTATTGGAAGCATCCGTCTCCTGATGATTCCAGTGTCGTATAGCGCGGGCGATTCGGATACGTTTTTGTTACACGCCAAGCTCGCTCGAAATCTCTTCCAGGTGCTCACCCGCATGGCGTACAGCCCAGTTCAGGAGCCAGGAATAGATCTTCAGCGAGAGCGCGAGTCCGGCCAATCCGGCCACCAACGGCAGCCAACTCAGCTTCCAATACCAGGTTGCGAAAACCACGATCCCGGAAACGCCCGCCATCGGGGCCAGCACCAGCAAAGCAGCGAATCCGGACGCGCTGGAGGTCATCCGGGTAGTCATCTTGGTGAAGTCAATGCGTTTGGGCCAATACACCGACATCACGTTGCCGGCCCCCAGGTTGATAGTGAGCAGACTCAGGAAGCCGGCGGTCACCGCCACGAGCTTGTCCGGCGGTACGTGTCCAACCGCAAGGACAGCGGCTGTGCCAACGAGATAAATTGTGAACATCAGCGCTCCGTGCGCCAGGTTCTTGGCCCGCATGATTTTCTGGAGCGGCAGAGGAGAAAGCAGCCAGCGGCCAAAACCTTCCCCGTCCATGCCGAACGTGTTGTAAGAGATATTAGAGACTGACAGCGCCAGGAAACCGGCGAAAGCGCCAAGCAGGTTCCCGCCGTTGCTCAAAGAGAACATCTTTTTCCCGGGGCCGCCCAGAAGCAGGAACCCGAAAAGGACCAACGGATAGGCCAGCGCCACCAGAAGGCGGGAATTCTGCCGGATGTAGCGCAGCTCTTTTTCCAGGATCGCGCTGACGGCCGGGCTTAGTCCCGGAAGTTGCCATCCCGGCTTCACTTTCAGTTCGCGCTGGACCTTAAAACTTTCCGCATAGATCTCGCCCTGGTACACAGCGCGCAACTGCCGGAATTGCAGCACGGCCGCCAGAAGAGCATAGGCGAGCAGCAATGCCAGAGGCAGCAGGCTCTGCGTTTCACCAGGATCGAGCGACTGCAGCACCAGCCTTGGCGGAGAAATGCTGCGCACCACCGCAACTGCGTCGAAGACCCAGTGCGGCAAATGAAAACGATGGACGTTGATCCATCCGTTGGCGATGAAATTGAACATCTGCGGCACGAGCATGAAGAGCAACAAGACGGCGACCATCCGTTCCCGGCCCCGGCGCGTGCTCTGGAAGCGCTCGAAGATCCCAATCACCATCCGGTTGCAAAGAAGGTTCAGCGCCACGAACACCAGGAACAGGGCCGCCGCGGGCAGGGCCCATCCGGGCCGCGCGAATAGAATGCCCAGCCAGATGCTTGCCAGCCAAAGCAATCCGGAGAGAGCGGCCGGATCAAAGAGTCCGTAAGCCGCGTTGAGCAGGAGATAGAGACGAAGCGAGACAGGGTAGCGCGCCACTTCGCGAAAGTTCAAACCTGGCGAGTAGCCTTCAAACAGAATCGGCACAAGCTGCCAGAACAGGAACACGCCCCATAACATGAACTCAAGGACCACGGGCTTATCCGCGCGCAGCGCCACGATGGTGCCAAAGAACAGACCGGTAGTGACGCTGAAGACGAACAGCCCCATGAATACGTAACTGATGGCGCCCATCACCAGCTCAGCCTGTCGCTTGCGCGACATCAACGTATTGCGAAACAGCCGCCAGCGCAGCCAGAGCAGAAGGGCAAAGTGGTTGCTGGAGCCGGCTAGAGCCAGGAGAGCACCTCGGGGTCCTGCTTGCTGCCGCCCACCACCTGAAGAAATATTTCTTCCAGCGTCAGCGAGGGTTGCAGGTGTCCCTCCACCCGGACGCCGGCACGCAGCTCTTCGAGCGACCCGGACGCCACCATGCGTCCCTGGCGGATGATGCCGATGTGCGTACACAGTCGCTCCACCACTTCCAGCACGTGGGACGTCAGGAAAACAGTGCCGCCGTGGGTAATAAAGCGCTGTAGCAGCCGCTTGAGCGTGGTGGCGGCAATCGCATCCACGCCTTCAAAAGGCTCGTCGAGAAACAGGACGGCCGGACCGTGGATCACCGCCGCGGCCAGCGCCGTTTTCTTCTTCATGCCGTGGGAGTAATCGGCCACCAGCTTGTCGGCGGAATCCTTCAGGTCCATGAACTCCAGCAACTCGGCGCTGCGCTCAGCCGCGATCTCGCGGTCCAGCCCGTACATTCGTCCCACAAAATTCAGCAACTGCGCGCCGGTGAGCCGCTCAAACAGCGCCAGCCCTTCCGGCACAACTCCGATGCGGCCTTTCACGGCCACACTGTTCTGCGCCAGGTCGAGACCAAGAATGCGGACCTGGCCGCTGGTGGGCCGCAGCAGCCCGGTGAGCATCTTGATGGTGGTGGATTTGCCGGCGCCGTTCGGACCCAGGAAGCCGTAGAACTGCTGCTTCTCGACTTTCAGATCCAGGTTGTCCACGGCCACCAGGCCGGCGAAGGTCCGGCGCAGGGAAACAGTTTCTACTACGATCTCAGGCATATTGCTCCGGTACGAGCAAAGTTGAAAGAAGGTTCAGTGTATCGTAGTTCGAATTGTCTCAAAGACCGGGGCCGCGCTGTTAGTCTGGCTTCTGCTTTTGATCAGGTTTGCCCATGCCCACGACCCTGTACTTTATTTCTTTCTTCTCCCCTTTCAGATACGCATTCTCTTTTTCGATCCGGAAATCAATATCCTGGCCGACGGTGAGGGACGGTTTGCCCTTGCCGCGCAGATCGTAGTACAAGTCACCGCAGTCAACCTGATAGACCCATCTCTTCACCGTGCCAACGATTCCCGCGCTGCCCACGGCTTCGCCCTCGATACGGGCTGTAATGACCTTGCCATGCACGGGATAAAGTTTCTCTTTAGCTGCATTTTGCGCAGAAGCTCCGGTAATGGCCAAAAGCACGGATAACGCAGAACCCGCAATCAGCCCTCCGCAGTTCATTGCCTTCATGCTTTTCATTTTGCGCTCCTGATTGGAAGAACCTTGGTACCAGGATGATCCTATAGACAGTCTGTCAGGAGAAGGTTCAAGAGTTGTAAGGAATGGTGAGGGATTGCAAGGCCGGCACGTGCCGCTTCCAGCGATTTACCCTTGGATCCACCGGTAACCAACGGTATGAACCGTGGCGATCTGCTTAGGATCGCTGCCGGCATCCGCGAGCTTCTTTCTCAATTGCACTATTGACTGGTCCAGGGTGCGAGTCGTCCCGTAGTACTCGTAGCCCCACACCTCGTTGAGGATGCGGTCGCGTGAAAGCACTTCGTCGGGGTGGCTGATGAAGAGCTGAAAAAGTTTTACTTCGCGTGCCGAGAGCGGAACAGACTTATCGCCGCGTCTTAATTCGAATTTTTTTGGATCAACCACACAATCGCCGAAGGCCGCTTCGGTGTCGTCAGGTTGCGGCGAACTGTTGCGGCGCAGCAGCGCGTGGACGCGCGCAGTCAGCTCGCGAAGACCAAACGGCTTGGTGACGTAGTCGTCCGCCCCGAGGTCCAGGCCCACGACCTTGTCAATCTCCTGGCCTTTGGCCGTGAGCATGAGGATGAGCCCGTGGTAGTCCCTGGCGCGCAGCTGCTTGCAGACGTCGTAGCCGCTCAGGCCGGGCAGCATGATGTCGAGCACGATCAGACTGGGGCGGTGCTGCTCAACGGCGGCAAGCGCCAGATCGCCGCGGGCGCAAGACTCCACTGCAAAGCCTTCGCTGGTGAGCAGCTCGACCAGACCGAAGCGGATGTTGTCGTCGTCTTCAACGACGAGAATTTTTGCCGGCGTGGTATTCATTGGACTCCGCCCGCAGCGTTGAGGGAGACGCACAGGGTAAAACAACTGCCGCCACCTTCACGGGGAGAATACGTGACATCTCCGCCGTGGGCCTGGGCCATGCCGCGCGCGAGTGTAAGCCCCAGGCCGGACCCGGAGACCCCGCTGGCCTGGGATTCGTCCAGACGCGTAAAAGGCTGGAAAATGGTCTCCAGTTTTCTCGCCGGAACGCCCGGGCCGCGGTCCAGCACGTCAACCCAGCCCTGGTTGTCCAGGCGCCGCACGCGCACGAGGATTTCGCCTCGCCCGTATTTTTCCGCGTTGGAAAGTAAATTCATTACGATCTGCGCCAGGGCATCGCGGTCCCCGAGAAGCGGCAGCTTTTCCGCGTTGATTTCGACCGCCAGGGAAACGGCTTCGGATTCCAGGTGCGGCCGGCAGGTGTCCACGACTTCGCGGACCACTTCTACCAGATCGCAGATGCGACGCTCGCGCGCCGGCGCGCCGCGCTGCATGCGCGCGAAATCAAGCACGTTGTTGATAAGCCGCGTCAGCCGCGCGGACTCCGCGGAGATGATCCGCAGATAGCTGGCCTGGCGTGCAGGTTCGGTCACCCGTCCCTCGGCCAGCATGTCGGCAAACATGCGGATGGAAGTCAGCGGCGTCTTGAGTTCATGCGACACGTTGCTGACGAAGTCGGTCTTCTGCTGCGCCAGCCGCATCTGCCGCCGGACATCGGCCGCCATCAGCCATACGCCCAGAAGAATGGCCGCGAACAGCGTAAGCACAATCAGTCCCAGCGTGAGCTGCAAGGTGGAAGCCGACCGGCTGATGGCCTGGGGGTCTACGAGGTAAAGAGCGGCTTCCCAGTGGGGCAGAGCTTCTCCGATTTCGGTGGCGACAAAAGGGTGCTTCCAATTTCTACGTTCCCCGGCCGGGCATGGCCGGGTCCGGGAAGTCACGGCTGGCTTGCCTCGATCATCCAGAATTGCAATGCAGTATGCGCCCTTGGGGTCTGAGTCCGGACCAATGGAGTCCAGCAAAGGCTGCAGACTGGCGACAAGTTTTTCCTGGCTGATTTGTGCGCCCAGGACGAGCGACCCTGGCTCCGGAGGACGGTACCACACCATAAGACGGAGCTTGTCTTCGAGCAGACGGGCCAGCGCGCCGCTGCTTTGCGTGCCGATGAGCTTGCGGAAATTGGAGTCTGCCGGCAGCGTGTTGTAGACGGCAACCCGCTGGGGATTTGCGGCTTGCTGCGGTACAACCAATCGTTGTGCCTGTTGGGAAGACTGCGCCGCCTGATTGGGGTTGGGAGGATTGTTGACCAGTCCCGATTGTGAAATCGCCTTGTCCTTGGTTGTCACCGGTTGCGAGTTGGCCGTGTTGTTTGAATTCAAAGCAAAGGTCTGTTGCGCGTTCTGGGCGAAGACCGGCACGTTTTCACGGTTACTCAGAAAGCGATCGTTCTCTTTGCGAAATACGCCGGCCACGGCACTCTGCTGCGGTTTGGGAGAATAGATTTTTCCGTTCAGATCAACCGCAAAGCCCACTTCGGCCGTGTCCCACGCGCCGAGCAACTCCTGGTTGAAGTTTTCAGCCAGAGGCCGCGCGGAGCCTTTCTGCTTGAGCAAGTTCTGCGTGGTTTGGATAAACACGGAACGCGACTCTTCGACCTTGTCCTGTACTCTCCTGGCCAGCGCATCGGTGATGTTCTGGCTGATGATCGCCTGCTGGTGTTCCAGGATCACCTGCTGGTCGCGCGCCGAACGCACCGCCAGCCAAGCCAGCGCCAGGCTGGGCAGCAGGATGGCGGCGAGAAAAATCCAGGCGGAGCGGCGCATTCAGAGATGACCTCAGTAGCCGGTTGCGAGTGACTTTATTATGCCGGATTCTTCAGGCATCCTGGTTGCAAAGTCAGTTAAGATCAAATGACACCACCACCGAAGCCGAAATCTTCTTTTGTCCTGCGGCTGTCGAGGGACCCGTAGCTCTGCTCTTGTTCGCGACTTCATCCGATGAATTGCTCATAAGCCCTCCGAAGTACTGGTTCGAAGGCTCCGGCACTTCTTCAATTGAATATGCTCTTCCGATTTCCTGGCCGAGCGCGTGCGCCAGCGCCTGGGCTTTTTCCCGCGCCGCCTTTACGGCCTGGTCGCGCGTCTGGTCGCGATATTTTCGCAAGTCACTGGTTTCGTAGTAAATCGAGTCAATCCGGTTGCCTCCTGCCTTGATCAGGGATTCCAGGACCGCATCGAGCTTGGGCAGGTCCCGGACGGTGATGGACATGGTCTGTTCCGCGACAAAGTAGGAAATTCTCATCCCCTTGCGGTAGTTGAACTGCGGTTGGAGGGAGAGGAACGTCGTCTGGATGTCTTTTTCCTCAATTCCATCGCCGCGAAGGGCCGCGAGAAGCCGGCGGGCGGCGCCGTCCGCGGCCAACTTGGCTAAGCTCGCGCTGGCGTTTTGTTTTTCTACTCCGATCGCGATCACCGCGCGGTCGGGGACCACGCTGACGTCCGCGGTCCCCACGACCCGCACGACGCGTGGCGGTAATTTGTCTTGCGCCGCCGCAGTGGCGGCAAGAAGCAGAAAGGCGATTACAGTCCTGATTACATTCATGTTTCCTCCAGATGGTTTGTGGTGAGCAGTTCTACTGCGACTGGCCGTTCTTGTCGATTGCCGCAAAAACATCGTTGGGCGCCAGTCCCAGCCACGGGTCTTCATTCGGCGTCAGGAAGACCTCCGCATAGGCCCAGTCGTTGATGTCACGCAGAGATAGAGACTTCCCGTACGGATCGTTGAGAAACGCCAGTATTTTTGTGCGCAGCAGGTAATTGTTTCGTACCGTGTCCAGGGAGACGGTGTTCTGCAAATTGCGAAACGCCCGCATCATGGGGGTTTCAGCCATCGATTTGGCTACGGCGATCCGCGCCGCCGTGCCGGCGTCAGGGAATTTGCGCGCCATGACTTCCCGGGTGCCGGCGTCGAAAGCGACGGCATCAGTATGGAGCCGGGAGATCTGCTGCCACGCGCTGTCGTTGGTCAATCGCTCCAGTTCCTGTCCCGGCGGCGTCTGGCTGAGAGACAACTTAACGTGGATGGTGACAAGATCATCCGCCCACGCCTTCAGCAGCCGGGTTTGCGTGGCTTTTCTGTGGGCCGCGTAGTCCTTGGGCGATGCAGATGCCGCCGCGGCAGCGAGATTCAACTCAGTGGCAAAGACCTGCGCGCTGTAGAGGCCGGGTAAAGCGTCCACCACGACGCCGTTCTGGTCGAGGACGTAATGGATGCTGTTGCCGGTGATAGTGCGCTCCAGAGTACGGCCGTCGCCAAAATCAATGGTCACGCGCGGCGCTGGGCGGACCGACTCCCAGTGCAGAATGAAACGGTCTTTGAGAAGCGCGCTGATTTCCGCGTTGGGATACAAGGTCGTGCGGAAGAAACGGCTGTTGGCGCAACTCAGGTCTTCATCCAGCCGTCCGAGCAGACGCAGAGACAGGATCGGCTTCCCCGAAGACTGCGCCGCTGCCTTGGCTTTCTCGAGATCGGTATACCAAAAGAGGCCACTGGAATAGTCGTCATACTGGCCGCTCACGTGGTCCAGCGCCGCGCCAATTCTTTTCCAGTGCTCGTCAGTCGGCGCGCCCTTGCGATGCGCCGCGATTTCCCTGGCAAAACGCTGCTCCAGCAGCCGCAAGCCTCGCGGTCCTGTTGCCCGCAGCTGGTCCTGGGCCTGACGCGCAACGACCTGATCTTGCGATATGGCCTGCTCCACCAGGCTGGCGGACTGGTCTTGTGTTTCCGAAGAGACAATACCGCTGAACATGGCAACCAGAAAACTACATGCGAAAACGGAAATTGTTTTCATGGAAGCCATCATGGGGCCTGGACCAAAATCGGTTGTCAGAGAGGTCCGAAGGATTTGTAAAAAGAATGTAGGGCTGGAAGGCGACCATGCTCCTCAAAAACCCGGACCTTCAACGTATAATGCCCGTGCCAATGCAGCCCAAACTCTATCCCCGCCTGATGCTCGCGGTGCTGACCGGGCTGAATATTCTCAACTATATTGACCGCAACGTGCTGTTCGGCGTGCAGCCGCTGGTGAAGACGGAATTTCATCTCACGGACGCGCAAGTCGGAAAGCTGACCAGCGTTTTCTTTGTTGTCTATATGGTTGCGGCGCCCCTGGTTGGTTGGCTGGGCGACCGCTTTCCGCGTAAAAACATTGTGGTCCTGGGCATCGCCGTTTGGAGCGGTTTCACTTTCCTTACCTGGCTGGTTCGCGATTACGATCAGCTCTTGTTCCGGCACGCGATTGTGGGAATCGGCGAAGCCAGTTACGCGGCCATCGCACCTACGCTGATTGCCGACTCGTTTCCCGTG
>Ga0210407_10002254_pt1 | contig 16747 bp, 15 predicted proteins | sample IncBWC27MmetaG_FD_150860 | JGI IMG/M metagenome (GOLD analysis project Ga0210407, IMG submission 150860) | Forest soil microbial communities from Barre Woods Harvard Forest LTER site, Petersham, Massachusetts, United States - Inc-BW-C-27-M | ecosystem: Environmental > Terrestrial > Soil >...
CAGTCCGATCATCGCGCTGATCGGCACCGAGACGCCGAGCCGGCTGAAGTGGCTCCTCGACCTCCAGCCCGCCTCGTTCCTGGTCAAGCCGCTCCGGTCCGCGGGACTGTATACCGCGCTCGTGGTCGCCTTCGATTGCGCCCAGCGGCGGATCGAGGAGGCCGCCCATGTCGAGCGGTTGGAGGACCGCATCAGGTCGCGCCGCATTGTCGTCGCCGCGGTGCTGCAACTGATCCGCGCGCACGCGCTGTCCGAGGAAGATGCGTTCACGCTGATCCGGCAGACCGCGATGCGATACCGCACGACCATCGAGCAATTGAGCGTCGAGATCATCGCCGTCGGCGGCATGCCGAACCGCACCAGCCGCACTGCGTGAGGCCGCAAGTTCAAGTCAGGTCACCGACACGCTCAACACCGACTTCACCCATTCCCGCCCAGGCAGCGTCCAACGAGCCCGCCAGATCGATCGCGCGGCAGCCGGACTCGATCACGACCGCATCAAAGCCTTCGCGGCGCGCATCGACCGCCGAATAGTGGACGCAATAATCGGTAGCGAGGCCCGCCAGGAAAATTCTCTTGAAGCCACGCCCGCGCAAATATCCGGCAAGGCCCGTCGGCGTGCGGCGGTCGTTCTCATAGAACGCCGAATAGGAATCGATCATGCGGCGAAAGCCCTTGCGGACGATGAACTGCGCGCGATCGGTCACGAGCTGGGCGTGAAAGGCGGCGCCGTTCGTGCCCTGCACGCAGTGATCCGGCCACAGCGTCTGCAGACCGTAGGGCATTGCGATGCTCTCGAACGGCGACGCATCCGGATGGCTTGATGCAAACGAGCTGTGGCCGGGTGGATGCCAATCCTGCGTCAGCGCGACATGATCGAAGCGTTCCGTAAGCCGGTTGATGACAGGCACGACCGCATGGCCATCGCCAACTGCGAGCGCGCCGCCCGGACAGAAATCATTCTGCACATCGATGATGAGCAGCAAATCTTCGTTCGGTCGTATCTGCATGTTCGCCTGTGCCAAATCTGAACCGAGACATGCGAGCTTAAAGATTATTCCCCGCTCGCGCGAAATTATTCTGCGATCAAACGCCGCCGTTCCGCCCACGGACTGGCATTTCAATTGCATGCAATTTGGGCAGTTCGACTGACCCAGGATCTGCAGATGTACCGGAAGAATGTCCTCATTGCCGCCGCGCTCCTTGTCGGCATCGCATCCCTCGCTCCGGAGGCGAAGGCCGATGCGGCGGCCTGCCCCGCGTCCATCCCCTTCGGTCTCACCACCGCGCTCACGGGCAACCTTGCGCTGTTGGGCACCCAGGCGCGCAACGGCGTCGCATTCGCGGTCGACGAGATCAATGCCGCCGGCGGCATCGCCGGCAAGAAGATCGCGCTTACGACTGAAGACACCGGCGCGTCCTCGACCGACGCCCTGAATGCGATGAACCGGGTCATCGAAGGCAAGCCGCTCGTCATCTTCGGCTCGATGATCAGTCCGCATGTCTTCGCGCAGACCGAGGCGGTCAACAAATCCGAGACGCCGTTCCTGGTCGGCGCCACCAACGCCAAGATCACCGCGCAAGGCAGCAAATGGCTGTTCCGCACCCATGTCCATGACGGCCAGCTGGCCGAGCTCATTCCGGAATATCTGGTAAAGACGCTCGGCAAGACCAAGCCGGGCATCATGGCGGTCGCCGACGATTATGGCCTTGGCGCATCCCGCGGCATTCAAGCCGCACTCGACAAGCTCAAAGTGGCGCCCGCCGCGGTGACGTCCTACGCGCCGTCGGACAAGGACATGAGCGCGCAACTGCTGCAGATCAAGGACCAGGGCGCCGACAGCCTGATCCTGTTCGGCCGGCCCGGCGATGTCGCGCTGGTGTTGAAGCAGATGGGCGAGCTCGGCATCAAGCTCACCACGATCGGAAATGCAAGTATCGTCGCGCAGACCACGCTCAACAACCTCTCCGCGGCCGATGCGGATGGCGGCTATGCGATCGGAGGCATGATCCCGCAGACCTCGAGCGAGCCGAAGATCATCGATTGGGCCAAGCGCGTGCAGGAGACCTACAAGGTGCCCGCGGACAATTTCACCGTTTCCTATTACGACACTGTCTACATGCTGAAATCGATCATCGAGAAGGTCGGCTGCGACAAGGCCGCGATCCGCGATGCGCTCGCGGCAACCAAGGACGGGAAAGGTCTCCTGATCAGCTATCAGGCAGATAGAATCGGCGATCTCGCCCATACGCTCGGCATCTACCGCAACAAGGGAAAAACACCTGAACTGATCGGACCGATCAAGGAAGCCGGATATTGATGCGCGATGGGCCAGCTCGTCGTCAACGGACTTGCGCTCGGCAGCATCTACGCGCTCGTCGCGCTCGGCCTGCTCCTGATCTTCAACACCGTGCAGATCGTCAATTTCGCGCAAGGCCAGCTCCTGATGCTGGGCGCCTTCATCGGCATCAGCGGCGCGGTCACGCATGAGCTGCCGATCGGCCTCGCCTGGATTGCGACCATCGTTGCGATGGCGCTGATCGGCGTCGTGTTCATGCTGCTGGTCTATTTCCCCTTGCGCGGGCGGCCGGCCTTTCTGGTCATCCTGACCACGATCGCGATGGGCATCGTGCTGGAAAATCTGGCGCTGATCATCTGGGGGCCGCTGCCGGTCTCGCTGCCCTCGCCCGTGCGCGGCCCGCCGCTGCGTTTCGCGGGCGTCGTGATCTCGATGCATCAGCTTGCGATCTTCTGCACGCTCGTCGTCATCCTGCTGCTGCAATATCTGCTGCTGACTCGGACGCGTTTCGGCGTCCTGATGCGGGCGACCGCGCAGGATCTGCACACCGCGCGCCTCGTCGGCATACCGGTCAACCGCACGATTGCGGTCGCGTTTGCGCTCGGCGCGGTGCTGTCGGGCATCGCCGGCCTCTTGGTCGCGCCGCTGTTCCTGGCCGAGCCGACCATGGGCGGCAGCCTCGGGCTGAAGGGCTTCATTGTCAGCGTGATCGGTGGCTTCGGCAACCTGCCCGGCGCCGTCATCGGCGGCATGCTGCTCGGCCTGATCGAGACCTTCGGCGCGCGCTACATCTCTTCGGATTTCCGGGATGCCTACGCCTTCATTGTCATGATCGCCTTCCTCACCGCCTGGCCGCGCGGGCTGTTCGGCGAAAAGGCGAGCGAGAAGGTCTGAAGTGTCAAACCGCATTCCGATCGCACTCGCTGCCGCCGCCGCGCTGGCGCTGCCTGTCGCCGCCGACGCTTATGTTGTCCAGTTGCTCGACATCGCGATGCTGAATGCGATCGTGGTGCTGGGCCTCAACTTCGCGACCGGCTGGACCGGCCAGATCAATTTCGGCCAGGCCGCATTCTACGGCCTCGGCGCCTACGCGACCGCGATCGCGTCCAGGTCCGGCCTGCCCTGGATCGCAACACCCGTGCTTTCGGTGGTGCTGGTCCTTGCCGCAAGCCTTGTGCTCGGGCTGCCGACGCTCAGGCTCCGCACCTATTATCTCGCGATGACCACGATCGGCTTTGGCGAGATCGTGCGGCTCATCATCGTCTATTGGGAACCGGTCACCGGCGGCACCTCCGGCCTTCGCGCCATTCCCGGCATCAGCGTGTTCGGCCTCTCGCCGCAAGGGCCGATCCAGCACTATTACCTGTTGCTGGCCGCACTTGCGCTCGCAACGCTGATCGCGGTCCGCATCCGCCACTCCCCGCTCGGCCGCGCCATGATAGCGACCAGGGACTCGGAGATCGCAGCCGAGCAGAGCGGCGTCGACACCACCCGCACCAAGCTGCTCGCCTTCATGATCGGCGCCGTCTATGCCGGGCTCGCCGGCTGCCTCTATGCGTCGTCGATCCGCTTCGTCAGCCCTGACAGTTTTTCCGGCGTGCAGGCAGTGCTGTTGATGACCATGCTGATCGTCGGCGGCATGGGGTCGATCCCGGGCTGCATCGTCGGCGCGGTCGCGTTGACGATCCTGCCTGAAGCGCTGCGTTTTCTCGGCCAATGGTACCTCGTGCTCTACGGCCTCGGCGTCATCATCGTGATCGTGCTGCTGCCCGGCGGGCTCGCGTCGATGACTGCGATGCGTCCGCTGCGCCGGGCGGCTGCGCGATGACGGATCAGCCCATCGTCAGCGCGCGCGGCGTGACGCGGCGGTTCGGCGGCCTCGTCGCCTTGGACGGCGTCGATCTCGATGTGCCCTGCGGGATCGTTCAGGCGATCATCGGCCCCAACGGCTCCGGCAAGACCACGCTCCTCAACGCGCTCAGCGGCGCGTCGCACGCCGATGCCGGTTCGATCCGCATCGACGGCGCCGAGATCTTCCGTCTCAAGCCGCATCGCATCGCGCGGCTCGGGCTGTCGCGCACATTCCAGAACATCCGGATCTTCGGCGGCTTGTCCGTGCTGGAAAACGTCAAGGTCGCCGCCGCCTGCCATGCGCGGTCCTCGCTGCTCGGCATCATGACGGCGAGCGCACGGCAAAGAGAGACCGAATCCGAAATCGAGAGCCGCGCGAGCGCGGCCCTCGATCTGGTCGGACTTGCACACCGCGCCAGTGACCGTGCCGGCGCACTGCCCGATGCGCAACAGCGCCTGCTCGAAATTGCGCGCGCCCTCGCTTCGCAGCCGAAAATCATTCTGCTCGACGAGCCGGCGGCCGGCATGAACAGCACCGAGAGCATGGCGCTGCTCGACACCATCGCGCGGCTGAAAGCGGGCGGGCTGACGATCCTTCTGGTCGAGCATAATGTGCGCCTCGTGATGGGGATCAGCGACCGCGTCGCCGTGCTCGATTTCGGCAAAAAGATCGCCGAGGGTACGCCCACGGACATCCAGCGCGATCCGCTGGTGATCGAGGCCTATCTCGGCAGGCGGCACCGCCATGCTTAAGGTCGAGAATCTCCGCGTTGCTTACGGTCACATCGAGGTGCTGAAGGGCATCTCGTTCACCGTCGAGATGGGCGAGATCGTCGCGTTGATCGGCAGCAATGGCGCCGGCAAGACGACGACGCTCAGCACGATTTCCGGCCTGCTGCGGCCGACCTCCGGCAAAATTTCCTGGAAGGGCGAGGAGATTCAATCGACCGCGGTCGAGACCATCGTCGCCTCCGGCCTCGCGCATTGTCCCGAAGGCCGGCGCATCTTTCCGGGCCTCACCGTGCGGGAAAACCTGCTCACCGGCACTGCGTCGCGGCGCTTCAGAAAAAAGGAGATCGAGGACGATCTCGCGCAGGTCTTCGACCTCTTCCCGCGGCTGAAGGAGCGGATCAGGCAGGGCGGCTGGTCGCTCTCCGGCGGCGAGCAGCAGATGCTGGCGATTGGCCGCGCGCTGATGAGCCGGCCGAACCTGCTGATGCTGGACGAACCGTCGCTCGGGCTCGCCCCGATCGTGATCGAGCAGGTGTTCGACAAGATCCGCGAGCTCAACAAGCGCACCGGCCTTGGCGTGCTGCTGGTCGAGCAGAACTCGGCAATGCCGCTGGAGATCGCGAGCCGCGCCTTCGTGCTCGAAACCGGCGCGATAACGCTCTCCGGACCGGCCGACCAGCTCGCGCGCGATCCTCGCATCCGTGAAGCCTATCTTGGCGGTTAGTACGCTGCTTGCCGTCACATGATCCGTGAGCTGATCCTCGATGACTAACGGGGTCGAGTCACGACTTCCGCAACGTCCTGAAAAACGTCCGCACATCCGCGACGAGCAGCTCCGGCTGTTCGAACGCGGCGAAGTGGCCACCCTTGGGCATCTCGCTCCAGTGGCGGATGTCGGTGAAGCTTGGCTCCATCCAGCGCCGCACCGGCGGGATGATCTCCTTCGGAAAGACCGCGACGCCGGTCGGGATCGTGACCTTGTACGCGGTACGGCGCGCCGCGCCAAAACTCTGCCAGTAGATCCGCGCGGACGAGGCGGCCGTCGCCGTCGCCCAATAGAGCATGACATTGTCCAAGAGCTCGTCGCGGCCGAGGATGCTTTCGGGATCGCCGTTGCAATCGGTCCAGGCCCAGAACTTTTCCAGAATCCACGCCGCCTGCCCGCTCGGCGAATCGGTCAGGCCGTAACCGATCGTCTGCGGCCTGGTCGCCTGCTGCTTCGAGTAGCCGGAATCCCAATCGTTATAATACTTGGCCCTCTCCAGCGCCCGCGCCTCCTCCGGAGTCGGCTGGGCGACCGCATCGGGTCTCGTTCCCATCGAGAGCGTGATATGAATGCCAGCGCAATGCTCGCCGTCCTGCGCACCAAGTGCGGTGGTGACCGCCGAGCCCCAGTCGCCGCCTTGCGCGCCGTAACGGCTATAGCCGAGACGGTCCATCAGGCTCGCCCAGGCCCGTGCGATGCGATCGACGCCCCAGCCGGTCGTGGTCGGTTTGCCCGAGAAGGCAAAGCCCGGCAATGACGGACAGACAAGATGAAAAGCGTCGGCGGCCTCGCCGCCAAAGGCGGTCGGGTTGGTCAGCGGCTCGATCACCTTGTGAAATTCGACGATCGATCCTGGCCAGCCATGGGTGATGATCAACGGCATGGCGTCCGGATGCGGCGAACGAACATGCACAAAGTGAATGGCAAGACCGTCGATCTCGGTCGTGAACTGCGCGAAGCGATTGAGCAGCGCTTCGCGCTTGCGCCAATCATAGTCCTCGGCCCAATAGCGGCAGATCTCCTTGATCCATTGCAGCGGCACGCCCTGGCTCCAGTCGCCGACCGGCTCGGCCTCCAGCCAGCGGGTGTTCCGCAGCCTGGATCTGAGATCATCGAGCACATCGTCGCCGACCGAGATGCGATAGGGCTTGATTTCAGAACTCATGAGAGACCTCTACGCCGCCGGACCATGCCCTGTTTCACCCGCCAACAGGATCGAGACGGTAGTTATTGTATCAGCATGTCGGGCGATGTGGGCATCGGCGCGGCGTCATTTCAGGCCACATTCCTGCATCACCGATCATCAGAATTGAAGGGGCAGTTTTCGGCACGGCTACGCATTCTCGCGGCACATATCACGCCCGAGCTTTGCGGCGGCATCGCCCTCCGCAAAAGAGGGCGCAGGGAAGACCGGGCACCGGCTGGCACCCATGGTCCGCGTGCAACAAAAAAAGCACGCGGCAGAACCACAGGCTCAGCCGAGATAACCCGGCCTTCCCTGCGCAATGGTTTTAACGGCTTACTCCGCGCTCTCCCCGGTGAACCGGGCTTTCTTGCCACCGTCACCTGCACGACGCGAAAGCGTCGTCGCAGGCTTGACGCCAGCGTCGGGGCGCCAGGACCACACGGCTTCGCCGTCCGCGCGCACGCCAGTCGTCCACTGCCGCCCGCGCGTCCACCGCATCCCGCCTCCACGTTCGTGACGACGCGTAACGCCCCTCTCATTGAGGCGGGACGCCAAGAGGAAGCCATTGATTTGGGGGCGATGTGAAGCGGAATATTTTTTGCGCCCTGACTGGACGAGCGAAATCAGCTTGAAAGACTTAAGCAAATTTCGCTCTGCGCGCAGGCGATTTCAAGAGCCATTCGGCCGCGCGAGCAATACGCCGATCGCGCGATTCGCCCGACGGGCAGTGAGCGAGAAGACGCTCGAAGAACGATCTTCGGAGCAAGAGACAAATTGCCGCGCAATTCGGTCAATGATCAAAATACGCAAGCCCAAAAGACGCGAGCCCATCTGGCCGCCGTGCAACGCAGCGGATATTCTCCCGTGGAAGACGAACATCAACATGGCCAACATGGCCGTCACATGACATCTCACCAAGCGATGACCTCTTCGAAACTCCGCTCCGTCGCCGGCACTTGCGTCGCGATCGCTCTCTTGTTGACTGTCTGGCCTTGTCTCTCGCTCGCAGCACCGGCCACGGCGGTTGCGACGAACGATTTTCTCGACAGTATCGGCATCGTGACCACGTTCCCCGATCGCGGCCAGCCATTGGCCAGGACGATCGACATGGTGCGCTATTGCGGCTTTCGATGGATCAGAGCAGGAATAGAGGGTCTGAGCGACGATGGTCCCACAACGATCCAGACCTTTCTCGATCTCCACCGCGAGACCGGCGTGCGGCTGAGTTGGGGATTGGTCAGTGGCGGAACTGATGTGGCCAGGCTCGTGAAGACGGGCAAGGTGCTGGCCGAGGCCGGCGCACTGCTCGCGTTCGAGGGCAACAACGAGCCGAACAATTGGGGTGTCACCTATCAGGGCGAGAAAGGCGGCGGCCGCGAGACTTCATGGATGGCGGTGGCAAAGCTTCAGCGCGACCTGTACCAGGCCGTCAAGAGCGACCCGGCGCTCGCGAACTATCCGGTCTGGTCGATCTCGGAGCCCGGCGCGCAGCGGGACAATGTCGGCCTGCAGTTTCTCACGATCCCGCCCGGTGCCCAGACGCTGATGCCCGATGGCACGACCTATGCGGACTACGCCAACGTCCACAATTACGTCTATCATCCGCATTCGCCGTATCCGGCCGACAACAAGGCCTGGGATGCGGCCGATCCGACCGCCGCGTCCAGAGTGGACGGGCTGTTCGGCAATTTCGGCGTCACATGGTCGAGACGGTTTCGCGGCTACCCCCAGGACCAGCTCGATAGGCTGCCGCGTGTCACGACCGAGACCGGCGCCAATATCGAAGGGCCGGTGACGGAGGAGCTGCAGGGCTTGAATCTGATGAACCTGTATCTCGCACAGTTCAAGCGCGGCTACGCCTATACGTCGGTCTATCTGTTGAGGGACCGTACCGACGAAAGCGGCAATCAGTCGTTCGGCTTCTACCGGCCGGACTATTCGCCCCGCAAGGCCGCGATCTACCTTCACAACCTGACGACCATTCTGGCTGACAAGGGGACCCTCGCCAAACCCGGCCAGCTCGACTTCGAGATCTCGAACCGGCCCAAGACCATTCCCAAGACCGTTCACGAGCTGCTTCTGCAACGCAGCGACGGCACGTTCCAACTGGTCGTGTGGGGTGAACGCCTGCGCGGCGAGGATCGCGTGACGGTCAAGCTCGGCGAGACGTGTGACGAGGTGCGGCTCCATGATCCGACTGTTGGTGTCGAGCCTGTCCAGACACTGACCAATATCAATTCGATCGAGCTGACGCTCAGCGATCACCCCATCATCATCGCGATTTCACCGCGCAGGCAGTGAGGTGTCTGCCCTTACGATCGTCTCAAAGGGCGGCGTCGCTCATTCCACCCTCGCCGTCTCGCCGAGATAGAGTTCGCGGAGCTTGAATTTCTGCGTCTTTCCCGACGCTGTCTGCGGAAACTGTTCGGCGAATCGCCAGATGCGCGGCACCTTGTACGAGGCCAGCCGCGCCCGGCAGAACTCCGTCAGATCCTCGGCTGTACATTGATGCCCGGGCTTGATCAGAACAAATCCGACGGGCACCTCGCCCCAGTCGCGATCGGCTACGCCGACGACGGAGGCATCGAGAATTGCCGGGTGGGTATGGAGGACATCTTCGACCTCGCGCGGATAGATGTTCTCGCCGCCGCGGATGATCATGTCTTTGCGGCGGCCCTGCACGCGGCAATAGCCGTATTCGTCCAGACTTCCGAGGTCGCCGGTATGGAGCCATCCCTCCGGGTCGATCGCCGATGCGGTCGCGTCCGGATTGTCGAAATAGTCCTTCATGACCGAGTAGCCACGCGCGCAGATCTCGCCGATCGCGCCCCGCGGCACGATCGCGCCGGTTTCCGGATCGACGATCTTGATCTCCGTCTGGGGCAACGGCCGGCCCACGGTCGAGATCCAATCCGGATGGGGATCATCGGGCAGCGTGTGCGTGAGATAGGGCGAGGCTTCCGTCTGGCCGAAGCCGATCGCGACTTTCAGACCTCGCCGCTGCGCCTGTCGCACCAGCTCGGGGGGCACCGGCGCGCCGCCGAGCGTGACAAGGCGCCATGACGACAAGTCCCGATCGAGACCTGATGGCGCATCGAGCATGCGGATGAGCATGGTCGGCACGCTGAGAAATATCGTTCCGCGCTCTTCCTCGATCAGGCGAAGCATGTGGTCCGGATCGTAAGCAGGCGGCAGCACATGCGTTCCGCCCGTTTGCAGCGCGCCGAGCGTGCAGAGGCTGCATCCGGCCGTATGAAACATCGGCATCGGATTGATCCAGATGTCGTTCTCCCCGCCGCCTACCGTGCGCGCGTAAATCCGGCCGTTGTTGGCCAGATTCCGATGCGTGAGGCGCGCTCCCTTGGGCGTGCCCGTCGTTCCCGATGTGTATTGGATCTGGGCAACGTCGCCCGGCCTGACCGGCGGCAATTGAGCCGATGACTTCCCGGTCTCCACAAGCACCCGCCACGCGGACAGCGGGATGACCTCGCGGAGCGAAGGAAGCGTGGCGCGCACCTCGTTCACCGTGGCGACGAGGTCGCGGTTTCTATACGTGTCCTGCACGACGATGCCGCATGCGCGTGATTTCTTCAGCACGAATGCAAGCTCGGCGCCGAGATAGGCTGGATTGACGGTGACCAGCGTCAGGCCCGCAAGAGCCGCGCCGAACTCCATCAAGACCCATTCCGGCACGTTCGACGACCAGATCGCGACGTGCTCGCCGGGCTTGAAGCGCAGAAGAAGCGCGCGCGCGACGGTTTCGGCTTCGGTCAGCAGCTCTTCGAACGTCCAGCGGCGACGCCCCTCCTTGTCCGGAATTCCTCCACCAACGCCACACGGCGCGGCCACGCCGCGGCAGCGCTTCGGAGCGCATCGCCCAGCGAAACATCCAGAATGGGCTCGCTCTGGTCGGCAGGCTGGTAGGACAGATCGGACGGAACCCCACTTGTCACAGTCATCATTGTTCCCCATAAACCCGGCAACCGTCCAAAACGTATGGTCTGAATCGGACTATGTCTTTTCAAAAAGCCACCTCCTTGAATCACTCGCCCGTGAGATTGAGTCCGGTATCCTGCCTTGTGCTGGGCCTGATCGGCCTCCGAGGCCCATCGACCCCTTATGAGCTCAAGAGAGCGGTCGGCCGCTCCGTCAGCTATATGTGGCCGTTCCCGCATTCCCAACTCTACGGCGAGCCAGAGCGGCTGGTCGAGGCGGGCTTGCTGTCGCGGAAGACGGAGACGGGCGGACGGCGGCGCAAGCTCTACAAGATGACGCGAAAAGGGGAGCAGGCTCTCAGGACCTGGCTCAGGACACTGCCGAGCACGATCATCGAACTGAGAGATATCGCTGTCCTGCAACTGTTCTTCAGCGAGTTCATGAGCAAGGAGGATCTGGTGCAGCTCGCGAGAAGCCAGACCGAGCTGTACCGCGAGCGGCTGGCGATCTATGCGCAGATCGAGAAGACCTATGTCGGCAAGATGGGGCGCAACCGGCGAATGGCGCCGCTCTTTCTCGGAATCAGGCTGGCGACTGCCTGTCTGGATTTCTGGGAAGACGTCGCGGCCAATCCGCCACCGCCATGATGCGCCTTCGCGGTAGCCACGAATTGAGCCGGCGCGCAGGGTCGCCGCGGCTGCCGAGAAAGCGCAAAGTCAGCAGCAGACAGGCGACATTAAACGGAAAACGAGCCAGCGTATAATGGCCGCAAGGCAGCACCCGCGCGCTGAATTGCACGCCGGCGCTTTGCAATGCGCCGACAAAGTCTTGCCCAAGCTGGAAGGAGACAACCCGATCACGGCGTCCTGTCAATATCAGGAGAGGCGCCGCGTTATCGGCAAGCCTTTGTGCGAAATTGATCGGACTGATGATGGACCAAATCTTCCGGAGACTCTCCAGCGAGATATGATCTTCCACTTGTTTCCGGATATGGGCTGTCGCGCGACCGGTCCAGACCGTCTCCGCGAAATCACCCGCGGTCAAGAGCAGAGCCGTCTTGCATATTCGACGATCAAAGGCCGCAAGCAGCGCACCAATGCACGAGCCCAGGCTGACGCCGACCAAATTGATTTCCTTGTACCCACGCTCTTTCAGCCACCCTATCAACACGCCGGTATCCGCCACGGATTGGCGCACAGATCGGATCGCGGCCCCGAGATTTGCATTGAGAAATTCGTTCGCGACAGGCTGGTTGGATTCGTCTCCCCGACTTGAATGATGTGGAAGCGTCATGACGAAAACGGAGAACCCAAAATAGGAAATGATCCTGCCTGGCAAGGTGTAGGACGTCGCTCGCGCATTCCAGTGGGGAATGATGATCACCGCGCGCTTTTTTCGCGTCTCCCGAACGATCTTGACATGAATCACGTCATTCGCCGTGCCGTTCGGGAAGGCAGTCTTGTAGGTCAGCTTGTCACCGGAGAGGTTGAACGTTCCATCATGGCTTGCTCTGCCGTAGAATTCGTCCGGCTTCGCCATCTCGGCCGAAACGGCAGACACCATCTCGCTGATATCTCGAAAATCCGATTCCAGCGCAGCGCTGTAGGAACCAAGCCGGAAAGGTCCGGCGGTCTTGAAACGGTCGTCCTCAGAGGCGAGCTGCTCCTCTCGTGTTCGAATCAGCCAATCAAGAAAGCTCATTGCTTCGCTGCCGCCACAAAGTCGATCTTGGTGCCGGCATTTGATTAGCGTTCTATGTCGCTCACTCTCAAATCATATCTTCTTCAGCGCGCGGCGCGGTTGCCCTTGCGTAACGGCACCGCTGTGCGGCGAGATCACGGGTTCTCGCTGCCATGCCGATACGCCGTCACCGGCGCGTGACGTCAAATGTCCGTCTCGACACGCCGGGCTGATCGCTAACGCCAGTCAGAATCCGACGAACGAAATTGTCTTGGCGTCATTCCGGTCCAGCGTTTGAAGGCATGCGTCAACGAGCTGATCTCCATATAGCCGAGCAGCCACGCAATCTCGGAAACGGGCAGCTCGCTCTCACGAAGATATCGCATGGCAAGAGCGGCGCGCAGCTCGTCCAATATTTCGGCGTAGGTTGCGCCCTCATCGTGAAGCTTGCGCGACAGCGTGCGCAGGCTCATCCCAAGCTGGCGGGCGACCTCGGCGGTGCGGGCTCTGCCGTGGGGAAGCAGTTGCGGGATGACGTTCTCGACGGCGCAACGGAAGCTCGCCTGACTGTCCGGCTGGCGCGCAAGCGCCTTGTCGGCGTATTGGCGCAAGAGTTCATTCAGATGGACGTCGCGTCCGACGATTGGAAGCGACGCGGTCTGAGCCGGGAAAATGATCGCGTCGGCGTCCTGCTCAAATGCCATGTCCTGACCGAAAAAGGATTTGAACTCCTCGGTCCGGCCAACGGAACCGTGCCTGACCTTCAGCTGAAGCGGCGCCAGCCGGGTTTCCGTCACCTGCCGGCAGATCCGTATCAGCGTCACCAGCCAGAACTCAGCCTGATGTCGATCCGATCGTCGATCGACACCCATATAATCGAGGGCAATGGTTGCGGACTTGTCCAACGTGAAATGGAGACGGACACCCTCGTTGACGATGCCGCTGTAGCGCTCGGCATTGCGAAGGGCATCCGAAAGTTGCTCCGACGAGGCCATGACATAATAAGACAAACCGATCTGACCCAGTTCGAAGCTGCGTGCCAAGTGAAATCCGAGAAGCTGATCATCAAGTTCTGCCGCCGCCAAATTCAGCACCTTGATTTGTGCTGCGACCTCAAGGCGGAGGGTCGGGTCATCGAGCGTTTCGACTTTCAGGCCCGCTTTGGCCAGGATAGCCGCGACGTCCTTGCCTGCCTCGCGCAGCCTGGCGCATGCCAGGCGCGCGATCCCGCCGGTCGCGCTTGGCAGCGTACGGAAACTGTCCGGCTTGTCAGAACACATGAGACATGCCCCATTCGCAATCGTTCAATGCCTGCGCGACGGTGTTATCTCCCCATGGACACGGGCCGACGGCGGCCGCTCCTGCCCACATCGGTCGCGGCCGCCGTTTCGGCGGCCTATTTCTTCTTGGTATCTGAGAAAGCGGTTTCGACCACGTCGCCGATCGGCTGCCATGTGCGGCCATCGAACTGAACCAGACGCGCGCCCTTGATGGGCTGGAAATCGTTGGGTCCGGTGCTCACCTTGATGCCGGGCAGCAAGAATGACGCCTGGTAATCCTTGAGTGCGGCCGCCTGCCGCATGACGTTGTCCCGGGACAGGTCATCGCCGCATTGCTTCAGCACTTGGGCCAATGTATCGGCCGCTGCATAACCGAAAAGAGCAGCGGCGTCGTCCTTGTCTCCACGTGGGTAATATTTGTCCATGAAGGAAATCCAATCCTTGGTCTGCTGATCGTCCTTCCATGCCGGATCGTTCAAATCCTTCAGAAAGGACGTCGAGATCACGCCCAAGGCGTTGTCGAGCCCGGCCGGCTTCAAGGTGCCGGCTATCGAGGCCGACATGTCGTTCAGCATGAACACGGGATGCCAATTCAGATCGGCCGCCGCTCTGATCACGCGCGCGGCGTTGGTCGGCACGCCCGCGAAAACCAGAATATCCGCGCCGGATCGCTTCAGGATCGCCACATGCCCGTCGAGATACTCGTCCGAAATATCATAGGCGACATCGACAATGATCATCCGGGAGAGATCGCCGAGCCCTTCTTCCAATCCCTTGAACAGATCCCGTCCGAACTGATCGTTCTCCCAGAGGACCACGATCTTGCGTCCGGGATAGAAGGCCTGAATGTAGTTGGCGTAGATGCGCCCCTCCGCCCGGAACGAAGGCTGCCAACCCATGGTCCACGGAAACGAGGTGGGGTTGTTCCACTCCTCGCCGCCTGACGCCACGAAGAGCTGCGGAATTTGTTGTTCGTTCAGGAATTTCCGGACGGCAAGATTGCCGGGCGTTCCAAACGATCCGAACATCAGGAGCACTTCGTCTCTTTCCACCAGGCCACGGGTCAGGTCGAGCGCGGTGGAAGGATCGGAATTGTCGTCGTACGAAATGAAGCGGATCTTGCGGCCATTGATTCCGCCGCGCTCGTTGATCATCTCGAAATATGCGGCTTCGGTCCGTCCGATCGCACCGAAAGCCGACAGCGCCCCGGTGTAGGGCATGACATTGCCGATGCGGATCTCTTTATCGGTCACTCCGGGATCACGCGTTTTCTGGGAGATCGCGCCGAGAGATGTCAGGGCGACCACAAGCGCCAGTACGGTTCGGCCAAATGCGCTCATTTGAAGGACCCGCTTGTTGAACTTGTGTCGAGCTTGTCGTGTTGAGCTTGCCCCGTCCGCCGATGGCGCCGCATGTCGGCCTCCCGCTGCGCACATGGCGCCACACGATGCGGACGCGTGCCGTCCGCGCCTCAACCTTGTCGCGTCCGACCGACGCTTAGGGATGGGCCGCGGACAGCCGCAGCTCGGCTTCGATCAATATTGGTTCGGGCAGATCCATTGGCCGTAGGCGTCGCGGTAGCAACCGTTGTTGTAGTAGCCACCGTAACCGCCGTAATAGGCACCGGCCGCCGCCGCGCCGACGGCCGCCGCTCCGACCGCCGCGGCACCGTAAGCCGCGCCCCGATAAACCCCACCACGATACGCCGCCCCCCGATACCCGTAACCGCGTCCGGCAACGGCGTAGCGCCCGGCACCGCCGTAGCGTCCGACAGCGCCGTAGCGTGCGGCTCCGCCGTAGCGGCCGGCGTGAACGGCCCCGCCCCTGAACCCGGCGGCACGAGCGCCACCGCCATGGAACCCGCCTCCACCCCTGAACCCGCCGCGGGCGAACGCATCATCGGGAACTAGGCTCGCACAAACCAGTATGAAGGCCGCAAAAGCGATGAGAACATAGCGAAGCATGGCATTCCTCCTGATGATTGGGGTGCCGATCATCTCTTTGGGCTTGGAGCGCCAGCATGATGCTGCGTCAAACATGCGCACCCAGCCGCAAGCTCCGTTGGTTGGACTGACAATAGGTTGAGATAGATCAATCGGACTGACGATTTTGATGCGGGGTTGCTCGGCATTCGCGACCGCGAAAGCCCAAATCCAGAACCAGCAAACGCCCAGGCCCACCAATTGTCCCACAAGACTCCGCCGAAAGTGGGATTTTCATTTTCGCATCGGCCGCCTAAGCGCCGGATTCTGCACGATGAACCGTTGAAGGTCCGGGGTTCATGGAAGGTGAGACGGCATCATGAGTGTGGCGACGGTTGATCCGCCGTTCCGTGGGGCAACCGAGCAATACAAGTCTGCGCTGCGGAATTTGGGGTTGGCCCTGCATCAGGCCGCTCGCCTCCAGGAAGCGGTCCTCGTTTATCGGCGATTCAGAACGCTCGACCCCGCTGACGTCGAGATCTGCAACAATCTATGCGCCTGCCTTATCGATCTCGGGCAATTCGATGATGCGCGCGCCGTCGCCGAAGGTGCGCTGAAGCTCAATCCGAACTATGCAAAGGCGCACACCAATCTAGGCGTGATTCTGGAACGTCAGAACCAGACCGAGGCTGCGATTGCGTCCTATCGTCGGGCGATCGAAGCCGATCTCCACGATGCCAGCAGCCATGCCAATCTTGCGGTGGCGTTGCACAACAAGGGCGACCTCGACGAGGCGCTTGCAGCCTCGCATCGCGCCGTCGCGCTCGCGCCGCGGCACCCGCTGCTCCACACCAATCTCGCAGGCGTTCTGCACAACAAGGGAGAGATCGACGAGGCGCTCGCGGTCTCGCATCGTGCCGTGGCTCTCGCACCAGAGCATCCCCTGGTGCGCTTCAATCATTCACATCTGCTGCTGATGTGCGGGGATTTTCAGAACGGCTTCGCTGACTATCGTTGGCGGCGCGGATGCTTTGCGAACTTGCAGAAGTTCAGCGGCCCCGAGTGGCAGGGCGAGTCGTTTGCCGGCCGCAGGC
>Ga0210407_10002258_pt1 | contig 16727 bp, 15 predicted proteins | sample IncBWC27MmetaG_FD_150860 | JGI IMG/M metagenome (GOLD analysis project Ga0210407, IMG submission 150860) | Forest soil microbial communities from Barre Woods Harvard Forest LTER site, Petersham, Massachusetts, United States - Inc-BW-C-27-M | ecosystem: Environmental > Terrestrial > Soil >...
CGGGCAGCGCGGCGCGGAATTTTCCTTCCATCACGTCCAACACCTTGTCGTCGGGGTGGCGGAAATCGATCGTGAAGAAAACCTCGCCGGGCACGACATTGCGGCTGTTCGGCCGGTTCTCGATCAGGCCGACGGCGCCGACCGCGTCGGGAGCGTGCTCGTGCGCGATCGCGTCGATGCGTGCGATCATGCGCGCGGCGCCGAGGAGCGCGTTCTTGCGCAGCCGCATCGGCGTCGCGCCGGTGTGCGCCGCCTGGCCGGTGACCGTGACCTCGTACCAGCGCATGCCCTGCACGCCCTGCACGATGCCGATCATGCGGGCCTCGTCCTCGAGGATCGGGCCCTGCTCGATGTGCAGCTCGAACATGGCGGCGAATTTCCGGGCGCCGGCCTTGTCCTTGCCCTGGTAGCCGATGCGCTTGAGCTCATCGCCGAAAGTCTTGCCGTCGCGGTCGGCGCGCGCATAGGCGAAGTCGGGCGTGAACACGGCGGCAAAGACGCCGGAGGCGAGCATGGCCGGCGCGAAGCGCGAGCCTTCCTCGTTGGTCCAGTTGACGATCTCGACCGGGGCGTTGGTCTCGTAGCCGGTCTCGTGGAGCGTGCGCATCGCCTCGAGCGCGCCGAGCACGCCAAGCGTGCCGTCGAACTTGCCGCCGGTCGGCTGGGTGTCGAGATGCGAGCCCATGGCGATCGGCGCCAGGTTTTGCTTCTTGCCCGGGCGGCGCGCGAACATGTTGCCGACCTCGTCGACCGCGACCGTGCAGCCGAGCGCCTCGCATTGCGCCTTGAACCAGTCGCGCACCTGCCGGTCGAGGTCGGTCAGGGTGAGCCGGCAGATGCCGCCCTTGGCCGTGGCGCCGATCTGCGCCGTCTCCATCAGCGTGTCCCACAGCCGTTGCGGGTTGATCTGCAGGTTTTGCATTCGTTGCTCGCGCGTTCCTGGGTTTCGTCGGTCCGTGAGTTGCTTCGTTCTGCGGCTTAAGAAAATCGGCGCTGCATAGCACGCCCGCTCCCGCTGCGGCAGAGGGTGGCGGGTTTCGGCGTAAAGATAACGCCCAAGGGCCGTAAGGTCCCTATCGTTCTGTACCGCCACGTTCGGCCTTAACCGATCGCCGCAACCATGGGTCATGCGGAGTGTCGCCGGGAAGCGCAGCGGTGAATTCGTCCAACGCGCGATCGAACGCCTGCATCAGCCCACAGAAGAGCTGTCAAGCGGCTAGTCGATGCACGGCTACGAGCGCTATGCGGTTCTCTTCTCGGCGAGACCCGCGTCCGACCTGTCCCGCGCCGGCCGGCCCTCGACCAGATAGGACTGGGGCAGGGGCGAGAGAACATCGGCAAGCTGGGGAAGCCGCGATGCCTCGCCGCCGTAGACGAAGATCTTGACGCAGGTATTCAGTTTCTCATCCTTGCCGACTTCGATATCGGCGGCCGCGTCTTTGCCGAATAGTCGTCCGATCTCGAGCCGAGCCTTCTCCTCAATGGCGAGGTCGCGCAAGCCGGTTTGAAAATCTTGCCGACGGCCGTGACCGGCAGGCGGTCGAGCACAACGACGCGCCTGGGCTTTGCCGGCGGTTCCATGACATTGCGCTCGAGGTGCTGCTCGAGGGAACTGAGATCGATCGTCTGTCCCGGCGAAGCGACGACGAAAAGGATCGGCACCTCGCCGGCGTATTGATCGGGCATGCCGACAGCGGAACTGATCTGTACGCCTGGAAAGGCGTTGGCGACGTCTTCGATCGCCGCCGGATCGATGTTGTGTCCGCTGCGAACGATGAGATCCTTGGCGCGACCCGTCAAAATGAGCCGCTCATCTTCGGTGAGGTAGCCGATGTCCCCGGTTACCAGCCAACCATCGTCCGTCAGCACGTCGGTGTTGTGCTGCGGATCGACGTAGCCGGGAAATACTTGCGGCCCCCGAACCACGACCAGGCCGCTGGTGAGCTTGGGACAATCCTGCAGCTCCTCGGGATTTTGCAGGGACACGATCTTCGTTCTCGCGTACGGCGCCCGGAAGCCGACGCTTCCCGCAAGCGGCTCGCCCCGGCCGGGATTGAAGGCGATCGCGGCCGCCGTCTCGGTCATGCCATACGTTTCAAACAACCTAATACCGGTCCGTTCCTGAAAGCGCTCGCCGATAGCCTTCGGCAGGACCGCGCCGCCGGTGAGCGCCATGCGCACCGACGAGATGTCTCTGCTTCCGACGGGCACTTCGGCGAGCGCAGCGATCGACGTGGGTACGCCGCTCACGATCGTCGCCCGATAGCGCTCAACGATGCCCCAGTAGTTTTGGATGACCTTCGGACTTCTAAGGCTTTGGGCCGAGGGGATAACGACATGGCCGCCGGCAGCCAGGATCGACAGCCCGGCTGTCATCGTGCCGCCGACATGGAACAGCGGGAAGCCGTTGATCACCGTATCGGTTTCATCAATTCCGTGAACCTGAGCAAAGCTCCAGGCGGCGTGAATTTGATTTCCGTGCGTCAAGCGGACGAGCTTGGGGCGGCCGGTCGTCCCGCCGGTATGAAACAGCGCGCAAACGGTGGCGCGGTCGCCGTCGAGCTGAAACTAAAGGACGTCACGCCGGGCCGCGAGCGCCGCATCGAAGCTGATCATCTTGTGTGGCGGATCGCCGTCACCACCGATTACCAGAACGAAGCGCAGCGACGGCACGCGTTCCATCACCGTGGCGGCCTTGTGCCAGCTCTCCGGATCGTCCGCCGCGGACGGGATCACCAGCACCTCGGCGTTTTCTGCGATCAGCAGATCGGCTACCGCATCAGCGGTGAGCAGATAGTTGATCGAGCTGGCGACACCGGCGACCTGGGCTCCGAGCAGGGCGACCTGCATCTGCGCCAACGCGGGGCAGAGGAAGGCGACCGGGCCGCTATCGGGAGTCGCGCCGAGCGAGCGAAAGAGATTGGCCGCCTGCGCTATCCTGCCGAGCAGTTCCCGAGAAGTGAGCAGCGGCCTCTTCCAGGTCGCCGCCCTTCATGACGGAAAGCGCCGGCCGATCGGGATGAAGGAGTGCGGTCGCTTCGAACAGGTGATAGAGGTGGCGCGCCGGGATCACGTCGTCGTAGCGCGAATTTTCAAGCGCGACGATGTCGGCGATCGCAGTGACGATCCTGGTAAATCTTGTTGTTTGCGGTGCGTTTCCCGGCACAGCCATCGGTCTCCGCTCCCTAGCCGGCGCCAATCAATGCACCGCCGCAACGGCGGTCGCGTGCCTTGACCATTGCGCTCTTCCGCGAGGTTGCGCCCGACCACTGGTGCGGAGGCAGGTGACCATTCAAGGAAGTTCGCCAAGCTCCCGCAGCCGCGAGCCGATTGCCTCGCACGCTTGTTCCGCATCACCTTGGCCAAGAATGAACATAATGCCGTCACAGCCATAACCACGGAGTAGGTCGAGCTTGGAGCGCCAACGCGGCACGTCACCCCAAACGACGAAATGCTCGACCAGAAATTCCGCCAGCGCCGGAGAGACGATGTCGGCGTTCAACGGCCTGGTGGTATCGGCGTGATAGGCGTAGTCGTAGCGTTGCCACATGGCCCGTATGTCTGCGTGCAATGACTCGGGGATTCCGCGTTCAAAGAGATCGCCGCGAAAGGCGCGGTTGGCCATTGCCACGACCAGGGTGCCCATCTCATCGAGCACGGTTCCTATGGTAGGAGCGAGCGAAACCGCTGGCCCGAACCAGAGTTTCTGATCGGCACGCTTGCGCCCGGCGGCAATGCGGCGCGCGAGGACGGCCGGCTCCATGGTGCCGCCATACAACATGCCATCGCCCTGATCACCTGCAAGTGCGGCCACACGCTGCCCATCGGCAGCGATGAAGAGCGGGCATCCCTTTCGCGGAAGGCCGGTCGGCGGAATGCGGCTCCCGTCGAAATGCGCGCCAATACCAGCCCAATAACCACGGATCGCAGTGACCGCCTCTCCCAGCCGCTCAGCAGTCGCGGGCGTCAAGCCGACGCCTCGCGCACCGCTGTTCCCGGTGGCGAGGACACCGACGGTCCGGCCGTCGCCGATCTCATTCAGCGTCGCGAGCAGATTGCCGACAATGAGCGGATGACGGAGGGTCACGTGCGTTGCTACCGGGCCGACGATCAGGCGGCGCGTGACGTGCAAAGCCTCCAATTGATGCAGGTAACTTTCCTGATAGACCGTCGGCGAATCAGCAATGCCCAACCACGAGAAGCCGAGCGCTTCGGCCCGCTCGGCCACGCGACGCGTCTCGATGGCGCGGCGCGGGAATATCATGATTCCGTAGTTGACGCGATCAGCCACGGCGAGCCCCGCAAATTGACAACGCCGCAACCCTTTCAGTGGATGGCGGCGTACATGATCTTTTCCTCGGTTGCTTCCAATGCCGAGAACTCTTCCACGACCTTGCCCATGCGGCACACCAGGATGCGGTCCGAGAGCGCCATTACCTCAGGCAGATACGACGAGATGACCACCACCGCCTTGCCCTCGTCGGCCAGCCGATTGATGAGCTGGTGAATTTCAGTGATCGCGTTAACGTCAACGCCGCGCGTCGGCTCGTCGAAGATGATCACATCGGGTTCCTGCACCAGCGACTTGGCGATCACCAGCTTCTGTTGATTTCCGCCCGAAAGCTCGATCGCTTTGACGTCCTTGCCGATAGCGCGGATGCTCAGACGCTTGATCAGCTGCTCGCCGACTTCCGTCGCCTCGCGTTTAGACACCAGCTTACGTTGGCCGCGCAGCTTAGCCAGCAGGCCCAGATAGATGTTGTCAGCTATGGATTTTGTTTCGAAGAAGCCCTCAACCTTGCGATCTTCCGTCACGTAGACGATGCCGTCGCGCACTGCCGGCGCTGGCACGAGATAGCGGACCGGCTTGTCGTGCAGAAGGACTTCGCCGCCATACATGATGTCACGCTTGATCACACCGGCGGCGACCTTGAAGGTCTCAGTGCGCCCGGAACCGACGAGGCCGAACACGCCGGTGATCTGTCCAGCGAACACCGAGAGCGAGTTATTCTTCACCATGGCCGCCATGCGCAAATTCTCGATCGACAATACCCGCTTCCCTGCGGGTCGCATGGCAGTCTTTCGCCGGCCGTAAAGAGTCTGCGACATATCGCGTCCGACCATCGCCTGAACGATTCGCGCCCGATCAAAATTCTCCTTGTGATCGGTCACGACAAGCTTGCCGTCGCGCAATACCGTGATCCGGTCGGAGACCAGCAACGCTTCCTCAAGTGCGTGCGAGATAAATATTACCGAGACGCCGCGCGCTTTCAAATTGAAGATGAGATCGAAGAAATACTTCTTCTCCTCGGGAGTGAGGCTCGCCGTCGGTTCGTCGAAGATGATGACCTTGGCCTTGTGCAGGACGGCGCGCGCGATCTCCACCATCTGCTTCTTGGCGGCGCCGAGCAGACTGACGGTCGCAGTCGGGTCGACGTCGAACTGCAGCGACTGCAGGAATTGCTGGGCGGCGATGTAGATGCCGCGCAGGCGGTTGAAAAAACGCTCCTGCCCGAGGAACAGGTTCTGCGCGACCGTCATGGTCGGTACCAGGCTTGTCTCCTGAAACACCATGGCGATGCCGAGATGGAGGGCCTGCACCGGGGTTTCCGGCCGCACCTCCCGACCCTCGATAAACATCTGCCCGGAGGTGAGGGAGACGACTCCGGCCATGACCTTGGTCAGGGTTGATTTGCCGGCGCCGTTCTCGCCAACCAGCGTGTGGATTTCGCCGGGAAGGAGTGCAAAGTCGATGTCCTCTATGGCGGGAACCCCGGCATATTTCTTTGTCGCCTTCCGCAGCTCGACGATCGCCCCAGTCATGGCCGCAGGCTCCGCTCCAACTCGGCGACGGGCAGTTTCAAAATACGTCGACGGCCCTTGGCCAGCACAAACAGGGTGCCCTGGCACTCCACCGCGCCGACAACGCCGTGGTTCTTGCCGTCAACGCGGCTGTGTAGCGAATATTGGATCTGGCCATCGCGCGATAGGCGCATCACGAGGCCGTAGGAACGCGGCGGCGCCCACGGTTTATGGATGCCGCGCATCTTGAGGTGAGCGCCTTGCAGCGGCTCCAGGAAGGTATTGCCGGAGGTGAGCGCCGGCGCGATCCAATATCGCGGATCGATCTCCTTCATCATGCGCGTGCGATAGGCTTTCTGGCGAAGCACGAACTCCACGAGCTGAGTTCGGCAGGTGAAGGCGGTGAGCCAGTATCCGCCGTTCGCCGCGGGCGCCAGCCGGGAAGGATAGCAAGGCAGTCGGCTGACGATGGGCAGTCCCCATTTGCCTTCGCCATAAGCAACCACGCGATGCGCCCAGCTCTCGCAAACCCAGACATCCTTCCCGGCCGAAACAGCGCCAAAAGCGTACACGAGTCCGTCGACGATCTCACGCGCGCTGCCGTCGGTGAGGTCGAGTTCGAGGAGACGGCCGCTGCGGCCGAGCGACATCAGATCATGACACCAGCGATGGCAGGGTTGGGTTTGCGACCCGTCCGTTACCAGCAGCCGTCCGTCGGCAGTGGCGCAAATCGCATTGGCGGCGTTCAGAGGCTTGCCGGCGACGCCCGTCCAATTTCGTCCGTCGTGCGGCCCGCCAATAACACGCAACTCAGTGCCGTCGAGCGCGACCGCGAGACCTCCGCGAGACAGGACGGCAAGACCAGTGATCCGTCGATCGACCTGCGCCACCGTAGTCGCCGCGCCGCCATCGTAGCGCAGGACACAGGCACCGTCGGCGACGAAGAGTGACCTCCCATCGGTTGCGAGGTCCTCGGGCTCCTCAAGTTCGGCGAAGGTTTCAGCCTGCTCCAGTATCTGGTTCGGCTTGAGCGCGCCGTCGAAAATAGGAACCGTGATCGCTGCCGCGCCGCGGCCAAGCAATTGGTCGGTCCAGGTCCGGAGCGCTGCGATCACGACCGCCGGCCCCAGCGTCGGTCGTACTGGACGAAATCGGGATCAGCGCCCGGAATCCGGTAGCGGCCAATTCGATTGTTCATGATGCCGCCAAGGTAGAGATGACCGCGATGCTCGCGCATCGAGGTGATCATCGGATGGTTGATGCCGTGGAGATCCCACAGCGTCTCGAGCACCTCACCCTGCTCATTGAATTTCAACACGCAGCCGGTGTTGATGTTGGGGAACAGCCATTCGTCCCTCGGTACGCGCTTTGCCATCTTGCGGCGGAAGCCCGGCATCTTCCAGGCGAGATCGAGCGCCGGACTGCGCATGCCGACCAGCGACATCCAATAGTTTCCGTCCGACGAGTTGTTGATGTTGTCAGGAAAACCCGGCAGATTCTCCAGCACAATTTCGACCTTGCCGGATTTCGGCCCGTCGAACCAATAACGCTTGACGGAGCATCCCCACGTTTCAGCAAAAAAGATCGACTGCCCGTCGCCGGCGACGCAGATGCCATTGGGAAAGATGAGGTTGCGCAGCACGGTGTGCGTCTTGCTGGTCTTGGGGTCATGGCAAATAATGCGGCCGTTGCCGCGTGCTTCGAGCCCATCGGTCGCCCATTCGTGCATCTCGTAGCGCACGGTCGCTTCGGAGAAGAAGATGCGCCCATCATCGGTAATGTCGAGATCGTCGGCAAGCCGCAGGCGGCTGTCGTCGTTGATCGAATGCAGGCTGCGGTTGGTTTCGTCGGTCGCCTTTTCGACCTTGCGATCCGGCGTGACGCGATAGAGTCCCATTCCGCCGATGCAAACATAGAGGTTGTCCTGCCGGTCAAACGCCATGCCGAGCGGCGTGCCGCCGATGTGCGCAAAGACCTCCATGCGCTCGTAGTCGGGCGGAAAAAAGCGGATGACGTCGCCGTGGCGCGAGCCGCCGTACAGATTGTCGTCGCGGTCGAGGATCACATCTTCGGCGCCTTCGATGCGGCCGAGCCCGATCACCGTCACCTCGCGCAGCTTGTCGTTGATCGCCCAGGGTGTGCCGCAATCCGCCGCGGTCGAGGGGGCCGCGAGCACGTTGTGATAGGTCGGGCTGACATAGACCTTGTTGACAATGCGGTGGCGGTTCTTGAGCCAGCGTATGTCGATCACCGCAGACAGGAGGAGGATCGAGGCCAGCGCCATGCGGTTGATGCCGCCGGGCAGGCCCATCGTCGTGATCCCGTTGGTGATCAGCAGGACGATGAGCGTGCCGACCAACGCCTTGGAGACCGTGCCCTTGCCGCCCCCGAGGCTGATGCCGCCGAGCACCGCGGCCGTCAACACCAGTACCTCAAGGCCGACGCCGATGTCGCCTCCGACCGTAGCGAGGCGTGCGGCGAAAAAGAGCGCGCCGATCGATGTCAAAACGCCGCACCCGACGTAACACATCGCCACGGTGCGGCGGACGGCGACTCCGCTTTTGTAAGCGGAGCGCCGCGAGCCGCCAATCGCGGTGATATGCCAGCCCGGTCGCATGCGGGTCATGAAGAAGAAGCCGAAGATGACGATCGCCGCATAGACGAGAGCAATCGTCGGCACGCCCAGCACATCGCCGCCGCCCATCCAGTCCCAGAGGTCGGAGTCGGGAAAGCCGGCAGCGATGCGCGTCGAATACCGCTGAATCAGCATGTCGTAGGCGGAGCGGTAGATGATGAGGGTGATCAGCGTGGTGATGAAAGCCCGCAGCCGAAAGTAGCCGATGAGCACACCATTGATCCCGCCCAGCACCGCGCCGCATAAGAGCGTGATCGGCACCGCCGCAGCGACGGGCCATTTCAATATGTGCATCACGTACAACGCGCAGAAATCTGTCAGAGCGAAAGTCGAGCCGACGGAAAGATCAATTCCGCCAACGATCATGACCAACGCCATGCCGAGCACGACACAACCGATTTCCCCTGCCTGACGCGCCGCATCCGCGAGGGCGGCCGGCGAGAAGACGCCATCGATTGCTCTGCTGAGCGCGAAGGCCACGATGATCAGCACGATCACCGGTATCGCCGTCTCGGTCCAGCGCTTGGCGAGTATCTCGCCCAGCATGTGGTCCGGCCAGTAGCGATAACGAAGCCGGACCAACGTGTCGCGTAACGAAGGTTTCGCGGGCGGCGCGACGAAGCTGTCCGTGGTCGGGTGCTTGGGGGCGCGGCGCGTTACGTCTTCCATCGCAGCGGCAATTGTCAGTGAGGGAAAACAAGGTTGCGCCGGCGGCCGGTCGCCCGCCCGTGTGCGCTGTCAGACTTCGTCACACGGGCGAGCGAAATCGGCCTTTGCGTCAGCCCTTGCTGAGGGTCCAGCAAGTACCTTCGGCCGCCGCGTTGTCCTTGGTAATCGGGATGAGCGTCGTATAGATCGAGGCCTTGGCCGACCCTGGTTTCAGACCCGAGACCAGCAGCCACTTGATCATCGCCGCCATGTTGCTCGCCTGGGTCGGAACGTCGTAGCTGAGATCGAGATCGAACGATCCGTTCTTGACCTGGTCGCAGGCGCCTTTCTGCTCGCCGCCGCCCGACGTCGCAAGGAAGACCTTGCCCGTCAGCCCCGCTTCCTTGATGGCGGCCGCGGTTCCGATATCCATGCCATCCCAGAAACCGACGATGCCGCAGAGGTCGGGGTTTTGTTTCAACACCGTCTGAGTGATGCCCTTTGCCTTTGACGCATCCCAGTCGGCGGCCTGACTCGAGACCACTTTGATATCGGAATGCTTCGCCAGCACGTCCTCGACGCCCTTGAGCGTATAGGCGCTCGCCGCCGCCGAGAGTTGACCCTGAATGATCGCAATCTTGTTGGACTTGCCCTTGCAGAAGTCGACGACAGCGGTCGTCGCCTTTCGGCCGATCTCGATCCAATCCGCACCGACGAAGACGGTCGTCGGGTAGCTCGAACGCATGTTGATCTGCACCACGTCGATCCCGGAAGACTCCGCCTTCTGCAGCAGTTTGGCGTAGGTTTGGACGTCCGGGTTGTGGGCGATGATCACGTCCGGTTTTTCAGAGATCAGGTTGGTGAGCGCCTGAGCGCCCGCATTCGTGCTCCAATTCGGGTCGCGCACCACGATCTTGACGCCGAGCGGCTCCAGTTCGCGCTTAATCCCGGCAAGCCACCCTTGCGCCAAATCGAAGCTCATCGCCACCGGCAGATAGGCAACGACCTTCCCCTGCAGGGCTTTGAGATAGGGCTCGCGAAACGGCTCCTCCAAGCCCTGAGCCCGCACCGGAAGCGCTGACCCGAACAAGGCCGCCGCCAGAGCGGTCCACGCCAACACGCGCCGTGAAGTACCGTCGAAGTTGCCTTTCATGTCTTCCTCCCTTGCTCCGTTACTGGATTGCTTGCCTCTTTCGACTCTTTCTCATGCGATTGGCGGTTCAAATATCGCCCTGTTGCGCCGTCTCCTCGTTGCGCGGGTTGACGATCGAATCCGCCAGTATCGCTATGAGCAGGATGACCCCCTTGATGAAATTCTGACCGTAGTAGGAGACGTCGAGGATCGTCATTGCATTGAGGATAGTGCCGATGAGCAGCGTACCGATCACCGCATTCAGGACGCCGCCGCGTCCGCCGGAAAGTCCGATGCCGCCGAGCACGCAAACAAGAATGACGTCGTAGATGAGTGTCGAGTTGTAGACCCGCGTCTCCATGCTGTTGACGGAGGCCGCCAGGACCAAGCCTGCGAACGCACCGATCAGCGCCGCCAAAAGGTATTGCAGGACGATGACCGGCCGCGTGGGAATGCCCGTGGTTCGCGCGCCGAACGGATTATCGCCGATCGCCGAGACGTAGGCGCCGAGGCGGGTGCGCCGCAGGAAGAAGGCGACCCCAAGCGCTGCCAAGGCGAACATGATGATTGGCATAGGCACGCCCAGCAGCGTGCCGCGACCGACCCATGCGATCGGGTCAAGTTTCTCGCTCCATTGGACGACATCGAGCTGGAAGAAGAACGCCTGGCCCATTCCGGCCAGGAACAGGCCTGACGCCAGTGTCGTGAACAACGAAGGGACTTCGGCGTAGGCTATGAGCCAGCCATTGATCAGACCGAAGGCGACGGCCAGGACGGCGGCGGCGGCAAATGCCGCGAATACGGAATGACCATTTTGGACCATCTGCAGGATCAGTCCGGCGGGAACGGCCAGCGTGGCGATCATCGACAGATCGATGCCGCGTCCAATGATCACGATAGCCATCCCCAAGCTCAGAATGCCGAGGACGGCAACGTTCTGCAGCAGGGCGATCATGTTGTCGGGCGTCGAGAAGCCGGGAAGGAAAAGCGCAAAGCCAACGAACAGCATCACGAAAATGCCGAAGACGATGCCCTGTTGCGTGACTCGCTGCTTCCGCATTGTCTAGAGGCGCCTCGCGCGAAACATATTCGACGTTTCTGCTGCGGGTTCGCGCCGCGAACCAGATGGCCGGGTTCCTCAAGCCAGTTTTCTCGATGCCTACGCCGGTCCAAAACCGTGTGCTTGCTCCAAAGCGCACGAGTCTTGCTCGTGAGCGCAATAGGCACCTATTGTGCCGGTGCCGGGCTGCCGTATACTTCGCCGCTCGGTGCGAAGAGCCGGGTTGCGGATATGGACTTGGTCTTTTCGACGGACGCGATTGAGCCAACCAAGCGCTACGCCGCGTGGCAGGGGGCCATTTGCGACGTTTACGTCCACGTCGATGTCAAGTCGGAACAGCGCTCCGATTATCGAGGCTTCATCCGCGAGGCTCGATTTGGCGCCGTCACCATGACGGATGTGCTGCTCTCTGAACAGAAGATAACCCGCCGGCAGCGGCACATAGCGAAGCTCGACAAGGAATGCTACTACGCCCAGTTTATTCAGCGCGGCAGGCTAAACGTATTGCAGGCTGGCAAGACACTTGTCAGCAACGCGGGCGCCGCTGCGGTTTTCTCCGCCACTGAATCATATGACCTGGAGTGTGTTGGGGAAATCCGTTCATTTTATCTGGAATTGCCGCGGAAGGAGTTTGCAGATCGCTTCCCGCATGATCGGATTCCCGTGGCGGCGACCATTGGCACCGGCCGTGGGCTAGGCCGGATAGCCGCGGAATTTTGCTCGATGCTGGCGTCCGAAGGTTCAGCGCTGGATGCCGGCGTGAGAGCCCGGCTTGGCGACGAGTTGATGGATGTCGTCGCTCTTGCGTTGGATGCCGGGCATCGCGATGAGCCGTCGGCGGACCATGCTGTGCAGCGGGCGCGGCTGCGATCGGTCAAGGCATGGATAGAGGATCATCTGACTGATCCGGATCTGTCTCTGGAAAAAATTGCAAAGAACAACGGCATTTCGCTGCGGCATCTCCATTACCTCTTCAGATTGACCGACATGTCCGCCTCGGAATGGGTTTGGGATCGGCGCCTGCAACGCTGCTACGACGTACTCACACGACCCGAACTCAACAATCTATCCGTGACCGAGGTGGCATACCGACTTGGGTTCAACAGCTCGTCGCATTTCAGCACGACATTTCGCCGGAAGTTCGGAATCCGACCTTCCGATGTCAGGCGAAGGTGATGGCGCCGCACGGCTTGCCAAAATGGAAGGCGGCATCGCCGTGTCCTCGCCCAGTTGTTTCGCTATTTGATGAGATCGGCTGGCGACGGCGGGATGCCTGGCTGCCCGCGCGTTGCCGACTTCACTAACTCATTGAATCCACGACGAATCAGCTATGATGCGCGGCGGCCCCATAGCTGGCGGCCGCTCTGGAGCGGGCGCATGCTGCGCGTGCGATTGAAGGCAGACGGACGATTGGTCGAGGTTTTGCCGGACGGCAGCGAGCGGGTGCGGCCTGCTGCCAACGGCCGGTCGACGATGATGCGCCCGACCGACGGCAACCTTGCCGCCAATATGCGCATCCTGGAAGCCGCCTATGCGCGCAACGTGCGCGGGCGCACCGGTCTTACGCAGGCCGCGTTTGCGTCGCGCATCGGCGTGCCGGTCGAGACTGTGCGCAATTGGGAGCAGGGCAAGCGCTCGCCGCGCGGACCGGCGCGCGCGCTGCTCAAGCTCATCGAGCAGGCTCCGGAAGCGGCCTTCGCCGCCCTCGGCGGCAAATCGCGCTGACAAGCAGCGTCGAGGCTGCGTCGCAGCCCGCGGGCATTTTTTCTATAGGGCGCAGCGACCCAGCGCGCGATCAGCCAGGCGGAGTTTGCGGCGCGGGCCAGTTCGTCGGTGCCGACGGCGTCGAATGCACCTGTCCCGGTTGTGACGCTGGCCAGCTTGCCGCCGGGGGTGCTGAGCCCGCCTGCGCCTGCGCCGGTTGCGGTGTGGACCCCACCTTGGGCTTCGGCTTGGGTTTCGCAGCGACAGGCTTTGGGGGTGCCGGGGGCGGGGGAGGCGGCGCCGCAGCGGCGGCTTCACGCTGTGCCTTCTCGGCGGCTTTGGCGGCAAGGTCCTGCCGCTTTAGCTCGGCCACGTCCGATTGCACCACGGTGTAGCCCTTTTTCCCCATGCAGTCCCGCGCGTTTCCGCCCACGTCGCCGGTGCTGTGGTAGGCGGCATTGGTCGGTATGTTGCTGCTGTGCCCCTCGCTCTGGCAGGTCATGCGATCATTTTCGAACTGCTGGTAAAGCGCCTGGTCTTCCGCGAAGTCGCGGCCGTCGGCGCGCACGTAAACGTTATGCGCTGAGGCAATTGCAGGAAAACGCGGCAAAGCGCAAGGCTTCGCACCAAGGTCGAGGAAGTCATTGCGGTGCAGTCGCTTACTAGTAGCTTCTCGTTGCAATGGATCGCAGTTGACTGCGGGGGAGGGTGGGCATATTGTTGTCCCCACAGGGTCGGGACAACAATTTCGCGCTGGCACGTTTCACCGCGCCAAACTATTGTTGGTCCCAGCACCGGAGGGATCAATGACACTCGCGAAGAAGCCTCTAACTGACCGCGCTATTGCCAGCGCCGCACCCGCCGCACCCGGAAAGCGCAGGCTCCTCTGGGATGCCATAGTCCCTGGGCTTGCTCTGCGGGTCACCAATCGCGGCGCTAGGTCTTTCGTCCTCGTCACTCGCTACCCCGGCTCCCTTAATCCCGCACCCCGCAGCCTTGGACCTGTCGGCAAGATCACCCTGGCACAAGCCCGAGACAAGGCACGGCAATGGTTCAAGATGATTGCGGCTGGCGTTGACCCTGGCATTCGAGACATTCAGCGACGGCAGGAAACCTTCACCGCAATCGCCGAGGGCTACCTCACTCGCAAGGCGAAGGACCACCGTAGTCGGGGGAAGACGGAATCAACCCTGAAGAGGCTTGTCTATCCGACCTTCGGCCACCGCCCTATCGACAGCATCACCCGTGGTGATGTGGTGCGCCTTCTGGACGGGATCGAAGACGACAACGGACCAGTGATGGCGAACGAAGTGTTGGGCATCATCAGCCGTGTCTTTGACTGGCACGCCACCCGCAGTGACACCTTCCGTTCCCCGATTGTGAAAGGGATGAAGCGTGCTGGCGGACAGGCGCGTTCGCGTATTCTGACCGACGAAGAACTGCGTTCTGTTTGGGCTGCATGCGCCGAATACCGCCATCCCTTTGGTCCAATGCTCCGATTTACTCTCCTTACCGCCACACGGCGCAGCGAGGCTCTGTATGCTAAGCGATCAGAGATTGTTGGCGCTGAGTGGACTATTCCTGCGGAACGATACAAGACCAAGATTGACCATCTAATCCCACTCTCGCAGGCGGCCCTGGCCATAGCCCAAGGCAGCGGAGATGGCTTCATCTTCACCGCGAATGGCAAGCAGGCTATCGGCAGTCACACCCTTCACAAGGCAGCGATTGACAAGGCCAGCGGCGTGACCAATTGGGTAATTCATGATCTGCGCCGCACGGCAAGGTCGCTAATGTCCCGCGCAGGCGTTGCCAGTGATTATGCAGAAAGATGTTTGGGCCACGTCATAGGCGGGGTTCGTGGCGTCTATGATCGCCATGAATATCTTGAAGAGAAGCGCCTTGCCTTCGAAGCCTTGGCCTCGCTTGTAGATCGCATCGTCAATCCTTCAGCGCAGACGAATGTGGTGCCGTTGCGGGGGCAGTCATGAGCGCACAGCCTGGGGTTTTTCTTGGGCAACCTAATCCGGTAGGGCGCTTCGCCAAGGTTGCTGCGCTTATCGCCAATGGCAAGCCAGCTCCGGACTGGTTGCCCCGTGGCCTAGCCCACTTCCACTCCTTCGTCAGTGAAGCACCGATAACAACGCAAGAGGCCAAACGCCTGCGCCCAATCATTGACCGGATGCACGGGGATTTAGATTACCTAATAAAATTCCTTCCCTTGTTCCAGCGCCTTCCCCTTCTCTCTTGTCCCGATGATGTTGCAGTCGCCTTAGACGTACTGCCGCGAATTAGAAAAGTCCTCGCGGTCATAGCCCTGTCCCCGCGCCGGAAACGCCCCAACGTCCGCCGTCAATTCTGCGCTGCCGTGGTATTCGAAGCTTGGTCCCTAATTCACGGCGGTCGGCCTTCCCCCATCCCCGACCGCCTTCGTGAAGCCTGCCAAGAATATTGGGAAGCTTGTGGCGGCGGCGCGGGCGGGATTGAAGACTGGCGGCGACACGTCAAGGAAGCTGCCGCCACCGAAAACGGCCTGATCCGCAAAGTGTTGTCAGCGTACACAACTCGCTGACGATTTGCCGAGTTGCGTTCGTGTTTGTTGCGCCGCCTTGCGTCACCTTTCCGGCGCGGCCATGTGGCCGTTCGCTGTTTGATAAGGTGAATAAAATGAACAACCTTCTAGACAAGGCCGAGGTCTGCCGATTTTTTGGTGGGTCTCGGCCACTCCATCCGGCGACGCTCTATCGGAATATTCGAAAGGGCGTCTTTCCTAAGCCGGTGAAAATCGGAGCCGGGACTAGCAGATGGCTCCGGGAAGAGTGTGAAGCTGTTCTGCGGAGCATGGTCGAAGGGAGGGCGTCATGACTAAGACCTCTCCCTCTCCTGAAGCCCGCCTAAAATCCGAGAAAGAAGCCGAGAGACTTGCAGGCATAATCGCTGAGGACCATGCCGCGTTAATAGAGGCGCAAGTGAAGGGCCTGAAGAAGTCCCTAGAGCTTGCCTTTGAACTCGGCGAGCATCTGGCCGAAGCAAAGGAAACCTGCAAAATCCACGGTCATGGTCATTGGGAGAAGTGGTTCAACAACCACTCTTTCAAGTTCAGCCTGCGGTCTGCTGTTCGCTTCATGAAGCTGTATGGCGGTAAGGAACGCATCGCGCAGTTGCTTGAAACAAATCCGCCACGCGTGGCGGAAATGACAGCCGACGGTGAACTCTCCATCCGCAGTGCCGAGGCGCTGTTGAAACTGACCGACGAAGAGTTGGCTACACCAAAGCCGCCACGGACTAAGGCGGAGGGCGGCAAGGGCGAGGGCAGCAAGGGCAGCAACAGCAAGGCCGCAGTGCAGCCCGCAGTGCAGCCCACATCATCGGACCTGAAAGACCTACTCGAAAACGTCGGCCCCGATGAGCTTGCCACGGCACTTGCACTGGCCGATCGGGACAATGAACAGCTAAAGGAGCTAGTCAAAATCCTGTCATCGCGCCTAAAGCCTGTCCCTGCTGATCTTACCATCCCTGCCGGCCTGCAACATCCGCCACCTCCGCAGGCTGAGGCGGCGAAGGTACGAAGGCCAGACCTGTAAAAGGCCGACTTGCGTGAGAAGGGCAAGGGCTTCGTTGGCCTCGCCCTTTCTCTTTTTGGCTTCCCCTCCAACCCCTCGCTCTTCTCTTTCCGCAGGGCAGGCATGCTCTTTGAGGCTGAGTAAAGGCTGGCCTTCCGGGGTAGCCTTTCAGTGGTTGCTCCC
>Ga0210407_10002261_pt1 | contig 16704 bp, 13 predicted proteins | sample IncBWC27MmetaG_FD_150860 | JGI IMG/M metagenome (GOLD analysis project Ga0210407, IMG submission 150860) | Forest soil microbial communities from Barre Woods Harvard Forest LTER site, Petersham, Massachusetts, United States - Inc-BW-C-27-M | ecosystem: Environmental > Terrestrial > Soil >...
CCGAGACGAAGGGGGAGACCGTCGAGCAGCGGATCAAGGATCTTCACGCGGCGCTGAAAATCACTCCCGACCAGGACTCTAAATGGAACGAGGTAGCGCAGGATATGCGCGAAAATGCCGCCGCCATGGACAAGCTAATCGCGGCAAATCGGACAACGCCCCCGAAAAACATGACTGCAGTGGAGGATTTGAAGATGTATCAAAAATTCGCCCAGGCGCATGTCGACGGGCTGAAGAACCTGATTTCATCCTTCGACAAGCTTTACGCTGGGATGCCTGATGCCCAGAAGAAGATCGCCGACGAGGTGTTCAGCTCTTCCCGGACGTGAGTCCGCTGCGTCGCATGTCTAGCAGGACCCACGATCGCGTTCCGCGACCGTGACACCACGCTCATCAGAGGAGGTCGCTATGACCTGGATCATCGACACCAAATCGAAACGCCGCCGGTCGGCGAAGCTCGCGGCAGGTTTCGTAATCTCCGCCATGTTCGCTCTCGGGACATTCGCCGTACCGGCTAACGCGGAGTGGGACGGCAATCATCGTGAACATCACCACAACTGGAATGGCGGATACTATCGCGCCCCGCCGGTGGTCTATGGCTCGCGATACCACTCGTCATACTATGGCTCGCCATACCACTATCCGCCGGTGGTTTACGGCCCTGGCATCGGGCGTTAACATCGGCATTCGGTAAGCTTCACCCCAATCCGAAATGGCAAACGTCCGGCATTGCTGCCGGCCGTTTGCCTTTAACCCGACGGCTCCCACAGACATATCTGAATGTCCGCTCCTCAGCCGACCCACCCATCAACTGGCGAGGTTATGAAGGTCAGCTCAGGGTTGACTGCGGCTGTTCGGGAGAGGCCCGGTAAACCTAGGCTCTTGGCACGTCAGAGACGTGACTCCGGCCGCCACCCGAGCGGCAGCCATCAAGGGTGGAGCGGACATACCAGCGCGCAGCCCGTTCATGCTTCGTCCAAGATGTCGTACACTCAGAGCACTTTCGTGTAGTGACCCCAATTCCGCGGTTTGCGCCTTAACCGGCCATTCGGGTCGGCCGTCGCAGCGACACTATCGATAGAGTATGTTATCCCGGCCCAATGGCGAGTTGCTGCGACGGTGACACCGCCCACCAATCCCGACCACTATACCCATGAGTCAGGGGGTCCTGCCGCCGCGCCCCTCCTCTGGTCATCTGCGTGCGTCCCGATGATGTCGGCCGGGCATTCCGATTGATGTCGGATCGAAGTCAGCCGGTCTGTTCCGTCCAGCCATGGAGCCGTCGATGCCGTTCGATTTTCAGCAGCTTGCCAATTTTCGCCTGGCGCGCGGATCGCACAAGCAGCCGAACAAGGGCGGAAATATCTGCGTAAACGAGGCCGCCGTGATTGCCGCCGGTTTCCAATACCGGGAGATCAGGGATGTCTCGTGCCTTCCGGACTGCTTTTCCCGTCCGGTGTCCGAATATGCCATTTACCTAAATGATTTCATGATGCACCGGTTGCGCAACGAGCTTCTCGTGCCGTTCATCACCCGCCTTCCCGGCACATCGGATGCTCCCTGGGTCGAGGAGGAGCGCGCCCGGCTCATCGTCGTCGAAACCGTTCGCCGTATCGTCGCGGCCGAGTATGACGAAGTCTGGGGCAAGCCGAAGCTCGCCGCGAGGTGCCGGGCGGTGCAGTTTTTCGAACAGGTTTCGCCGGCGATCGCGAAAGCGCAGGCCGTGCTGCCCCTGGAATGCGCGAAACAGGCGCTCAAAGGGCTCCGCGGTTGTCTGCATCCCGATCTCCGCGTCGGTTCCCCCTGCGCCGCCGCGGCTCAGGCTGCGGCGCGTTCCTTCCGGAAGAGGTTCGGCCCGGGTGCCGATCGAAAAATCTGGGAGATGGCCGCCCTCATCCTCGAGGAAGCCATTCTGTTTGGGCGAAATGACGGGATCGACGATCCCGTGGCGGCAGCTGAGCGGCTGGAACGGGCGAAGGTCCTGACAGCACCCGTTTGAGACATTCGGCGGGTCATCGGCACATGCCGATTTGCTGCCGGTCCGCGCCGGCTAAGGCGCTGTAAAATCTGTTATCAAGAATAAGCCCGCCGAGTCGGGGGAGGGGGTGATCGGCCGGAAATGGTCCGCCTGCGGAACGATCTCACCGATGGGAAGGGACGTTATCATGCGTGAGATGTGCACAAGGGCAGGGAGCCTACCGAGTAACTGAGCGACGGCGGGTGGTTCCCGCTAAGACAGGCCCAACAGCGCCTGGGCCCCCGTCCACGATCGTTCAACGATGGCGCTGGCCGGTTCGGCGGCAGCGAGGGCAGCCGATTGACCGGCCCAAGCTTGAATCCGGTCGATGTTATTCTCCTTGGTCCCGAGGCCGCGCATCCCGGCGGTCAGGCCCCGCTGGATCGGGTAAGGCGCGGGAGCTGGCGCCTCGAGGGCTGACGCAGCCCTGGCGTAGGCGGTGGCTATACTGCGACCGGGCCGGCCACTGAAGACGCGGCTGACGAGTGTGTCTTCCGGTGCGGTTCTTACCAGCGCATCAGCCCAGGCCGGAGCGATTTTCGCCTCGGGAGAGCGCAAAAAACCTGTCCCGATCTGTGCCGCGCTAGCACCGAGCGCGAATGCTGCTGCGACGCCGCGCGCATCGGCGATACCGCCTGTCGCGACAACCGGCACATCGACCGCATCGACTACCGCCGGCAATAGCGCGATGAGCCCGACCTGACGCGACTCTGCCTCGGCAGCGTTAAAGGCACCACGATGGCCGCCAGCCTCGGCGCCTTGCGCAATGATCACGTCCGCGCCGGCCGCCACGGCGGCACGCGCCTCGGCCACGGTTGTGGCGGTCGCCCACCACGCAATCCCGCGCGCCTTCATCTTGGCGACGAACGCCTCGGGGTAGACGCCCATGATCGACGAGATGACGCGCGGATCGGCCTCAAGCATCGCCTCGCATTGGGCGGCGAAATCGGGCGTGGCAGCCTCACCTGCCTCCGGTGCCACCGCTGGGCCCCAATGCCCGAGAAATTCTCGCACCCGCGCTTCGTGTACCGAATCGCGCGCAGGTGATGGGTCGGGTATCCAATTATTGAGCTGGAAACCGCCATTGCTGCCGGCCCGCACATCTCGCGCCCAGATCTTGATCTCGTCGGGCTGCATCAGCAGCACGCCGCAAGCACCGAGCCCGCCGGCATTAGCAACCGCAATAGATAGCGATGCCGGACACGCTCCCGCCATCGGTGCCAACAGGATCGGTACGCGCAGCTCGAACCGCCGGCAAAAAGCTTGAGTTCGCTCGACAATACTGTTCACGGTATCCAGTCCCGATCCAATTAATTTCTCGGCACGCGCGCTCTTTCGACACGACGCGAAAGTTTCGGCGTATCAAAACACACAAAAAGCGGAATCGGGAATCCCCCAAATGGATCGCGGTTTCAGGCTCTAGCCAGAGTCAGTAGACTACGAAGCTCGGAGCGCGAATAGCGGCTGTCGGCGCAACCTGTCCGTTCACCCTGACTTCTCTTCCTCGTGTGGTTTTCAAATTGAAGCTATAATTTGGATCGGCGGTTCGATCGGCTGCTCGACCGGGTTAGCTCCACGGAGGGGTCTTATCCACTCGAAAGGGAGGGGGGACATGGAGACAACGCCAACGCGGGCGGTCGAGGACTGCCTGATCGAGATGTTTCAATCGCGCGGGATCACCCAGGCCCACATCGCCGCCGGCCAATTAGTGCCGGGCGATTGGCTAGGCTTGGCGGCCCGTTATCCTGAACGAGTCGCCTCGTTAATTCTGGTGTCGCCGCGGCCGAGGGCAGAATTGCGCGGGCTGGAATCGCGCCTGCTGGTCGTGGCGGGCGACAAGGGTCTGAGCGCGCAGGGCCCAGCCAAGTTGCTCGCGGATCTGCCGAGCGCGGCAGCATACATATTGCGCGATTACGAATGCCTGCCGTGGGCGGATGTGATCGCCGAACGCGGCGCGGATATCGCGCCAGCGCTGCTGCATTTTCTCGACGCCCACCCGCTCCCACCGGCGTCGTTGCCTGCAAGCGAGGGCGAGGTCGGCGGGATCACCTACCGCATCCGCGGCAGCGGGCCGCCTCTCGTGTTGATGCCGCTCGATCTGGCACCTTCGCAATGGGAGCCGCTGATCCCGGAGCTCGGTGAGCGCTATTGCACGATCACCTTGGGTGGCCCGCTCGTCGGCGCCGTCTCATTGCTGGAAGGGCGCGGACGGTCGGGCTACTTGTCCGTCGTCCGCACGGTTCTGGATCTGGCGCACATCAAGCCGGGCGAAGTGGTCCTCGAAGTCGGCGGCGGCTCAGGGGTGGTGTTGCGCGAACTCGCGCGCCGCACCGCCGGTGCCAACCGCATTATCGACGTCGATATCAATCCTTATCTACTGCGCGAGGCGGCGGCCTTGGCGCAGCGAGAGGGGCTCGCCGAGCGGATGACATTCCAGAAAGGCAGTGCCGAAGCCATTCCGCTCGCCGCCGATAGTGTCGATGTCGCCCTCTCAATCACGGTCATGGAGGAGGGCGACGCCCACCGGATGCTGACGGAACTGCTACGGGTCACACGGCCGGGGGGGCGGATCGCGGCAGTCGTGCGCTCGCTCGACATGCCCTGGTGGGTCAATGTGCCGCTAAGCCCCGCTTTGCGGGCCAAGGTGGATCGGCCGGGTTTTATCCGGACGGCAGGAGCCGACCAAGCCGGCTGCGCAGATGCCGGCCTCTACCGTCGTTTTAGTAACGCGGGTCTCAGCAACCTGACCTTTTTGCCTCAGTTGGTCGCGGTCACTCCCGGCATCGAGCCGGCGCGGCTTGCCGCCTTTGAGTCCCAAATCCTTGCCGACCTGACGGCGGAGGAGACGGCCGAGTGGCAGGCAGCCGCTGCCGTCGCCAAAGCAGACGGCACCTTCTTCATCGCCTCGCCGTTCCATTGCGCGGTCGGCACCAAGCCGGCCTGACCGCAGCGAGCGAATACTCGGGGTCCGGGCGCATCGTGCAATCGGCCGCAGCGGTCGAAACGCGGTAAATCCCGCTTGAGATGCTGGCGCACCACGAATTGTGACAGCGCCAGGACGGCGGTGGTGCGGCCTCGGATTGCAGCCGGCGGGCCGGAGTCGGCGCTTAGGTGACTAAGCTTTTACAATCGCGAGCCTCTCGCCCGGCGGATACGAGGGTAATTCCGCCGATGACGCACGCCGTCGGCAAAAGGGGGCCGCGACCGCCTAACGTTTCGGCTCTGCTGCGGGTCCTATCGCTTGTGCGTTCCCCCTGCCCCGTCTCTCTATTCTCGAAAAAATCTGTTTTCAAGAATAAACACGCCGCCGGCGAGGAGAGGGGTTTGCCGGAATACAGCGTCGGGTCGTGGATCTTCGTGGAGACGCCTGGAACGCCGGGCTATGGGCGGAATCCTGGGATTGAGGTTTGAACTCTACGTTGCCACACAAGCGAGCAAAGCCAGAGATTATATATTGATTGATTACACGCATGTCTCATTCTATATTATTATAATCGATGGATAAATATGACATCATCATTTACATAGTTGGATGTGTTGGATTCTTATTGTTAGCTGTTCGGCGTAACTGGGGAAATCCAAAGAGAATAATAGGAATGATAGTTTTCGCCATTCTATGGCCAGTTACCATAATGCTAATCTGGCCTCGAAGAGATCGTTTATCGGAAATTTTGAGGTTAAGAGGGGGCGTGGACGCGAGGCGCCGAATGATGAGGATCAAAGTGGCTCCTCTGATTGTCCCAAATCATAATGGTCTCGAGTGTGTTAAGTTAAGGGGAAGAGTTGGACCACTAATTGAAATGTACTTTCGATACCGCTCATACAAATTAAGGAAGGCTTCATCCGCGCGGATGATCCTAAGATCATAAGCGGTTGGCCGCCGAGCAGTAGGCGGTGTCGGCCCACATCGCTTGCGGTCGAGCACGGCGCCGAACTGGCCGCCGTCATGCGCCGCCGTGTGGGTGACGGCGTAGTGCCGCAGAAAACGGTGTCTCCGGTCGATGCCGACATGCAGCCCTTCGCCGTGTCGAAAAGCGAAAGAAGGTTGGCGACCGCGACGCGCTGATCGATCAGCTGTGGTCGGCAATCGAAATGTTGGCGGACCCGGAGCCGCAACCCGACCCGAAGCGCCCCTCCAAGCAAGATGTGGTAATTGCCATACTGCGTCAGCCCGAGGGTGCAACGGTCGACGAGGTGGCGATGTGATCCCGAAGACCGCGGCGTATTCCCCGGTTAGGTCGATCTAACCGCTTAGGGTCGACTCCCGCCGGCGGCGCGGAGGTCCAGTGAACGTCGGCGTCAGGACCCCCTCAGACGAACTGATCACGCTACCCCGGCGCATTCAATTAGAGCCGCCGGGTGTACCGCGCCGAGGCGGAATGCCACTTGCGGCTCGACGGCTCGCGGCTGTTGACCGCGCCCTGGGGTCTCGCCGGCGGTCATCCCGGCGGACGCGGCGCCTTCCGGTTCAGCGACGATGTCGAGCCCTTCGTCAGCGGAGCCGGCCGTGCGTGTCGGAGAGTCGGTCGAAATCGTCACTCCCGGCGCCGGCGGCTATGGCCCGCCTGCCGAACGCGATCCCGTAGCGGTCGAGCGCGACCTCGCCGATGGGTGCATCTCTCTCGCCACCCCGGCGGCCACATATCGTGAGCCTCGGAGGTGATCGAAGAGGATGCCGGGCGGCGAACGTTCTTCGGATGGCCCTATTCCGACCGAGAGGGACCGGGGGTTCGAATCTCTCTTCCTCCAGGGAAGAGTCTGCGAACCATCGGTTCCTGCGTCCCCACGCTTGCGATCGCCGCATCAAAATCCAGACCGGCGAAGGCACCGGCCTCGGCGATCGTGGTGGCATTCAAGGGGATGGATGATCCGGTGTCTCACTTTGATTGTAACAACCTCGGAGTGGGGATAACGACTACGGGAACCCCGCGGTGATCGCCTGATGCCGTGGCCGCAAGTTGTATGCAATGGGAGAGATCGTCGCAAAGCTGGACCTTCTGCAGACCTTGCTGAGCTACGCTGGGACCGATAGCGTTCTGAGCCGCGATGATCGTCAAAGCCAATGCAATCGCGGTCAGGACGCTCTTCGTGTACCGATCAACTATCATCGCTTCTCTCCCTATCCGACTAACCGATCCGCCAGCCGGGGCGCGGTACGCTCTGCGTGCTCATCGATCAGCGCAACCACGTCCTCCGTCGACCATAGCCGACTTTCGATCCCGGCAGCCATCGCCGGCGAGGTCCGCAGCGTCTTGTGGATGCGAACGAAGTTGTACCAGAGCGCATAGAGCGCGACCATGTGCGCATGATTTTCGAACTTCCTCGAGAATGCGTTTGTGAGCCTCGTGAAACGTCGCATCGCCATCCGCATCGTCAAATTTGCCCGCTCCGCATAGGAAGTGCTGACGTGCTTCAGATCGGGCTTGCCGGTGATCTTTTCGGTACGGGTCCCGACGCATTCTGACGGGCTGTAGCGGCGCCGCTTCGGGAGATGATGCCGTTTCCGCCGTCTCTCGATTTCCAGGACAAAAGCCGGGGTCCCCGACCCTCGAAAGCAGCTCCGGGAGAGAGACGGACTCCCCACTGGAGGGAGCGGGATTCGAACCCTCGGTCCCTCTCGGAAGGGAAAGACCGAAAAGGTCGAACGAGGCGGTCTCGGTACAGAAAACCATCTCTCCATCAGGGGCGCGTAGCCTGGCCGCAGCCAGGCTATGTAGCCCATCCCTTTCCTCCCTCCGCCGTGCCGTGCGTTGCGCTAAGCATATCTATATCTGACACCAACCTTGCCGCGCCGCGTTGGAAGCGCATGGAACCCTCCACACGCCGCGCGCTGGCCCCTTTCCTCATACTGTTCGCCGCGCTTTATGCCGGGTTTGGGGTGCAGTCGCCCTATCTCCCTGCACTTCTGGACGATCGTGGTCTGCGGCCGGAAGCGATCGGCATGGTGTTGGCCGCCGGCACGGCGGTGCGGTTGGCGGCGGGACCGTCGGCGGGCCGTCTAGCCGATAGGTTTGATGCGGCAAAGCTGGTCTTCGCCGGGTGCGCGGCCGCGGCGGCCCTGATGGCGCCGCTCTATCTCTCGGCCCAGGGGTTTTGGCCCCTGTTCGCGGTCGGCCTCCTGCAAGCCGCCGCGCTGGCGCCGCTTGCGCCGCTCTGCGATGCGCTCGCCCTCGGCGCCGCGGCGCCGGCCCAGCGCGATGACGCGGCCGGGCCGGGGTTCGATTATGGCTGGGTGCGGGGTGCCGGCTCCGGAGCCTTTATTGTCGGGTTGGTGTTGTCAGGGCAAGTCGCGGGGCGTTACGGCATCGCCGCGGTCATCTGGCTCAATGCGGCGCTGCTTGCCGCCGCCGCATTATGTGCCCCACGGGTACGACAGCTCCCGCCTCGGCGTGTGGCGCCATCCACGGCGGCCAGCCGCGAGCGCGGCAGCGTCGTTGAGCTGTTCCGGCTGCGGCAGTTCCGTCGCGTGGTGTTAGTCGCGGCGCTGATCCTGGGCAGCCATGCGATGCACGACAGCTTCGCCGTCATTCGCTGGGGCGCGGCGGGAATCGGCCCCGGTGCGGCCGGGCTTCTATGGTCCGAGTCGGTGGCTTCCGAGGTGGTGGTGTTTTTCATCATCGGCCGACCGCTGTTGGACCGTTTGGGGCCGGCGGGTGCGGCGGCGCTGGCCGCAGCTGCGGGTATGGTGCGCTGGTCGGTCGAGGCGCAGACAGCTTGGCTCCCCGCCATGGCGGCGATACAGCCGCTCCACGGGCTGACCTTCGCCTTGCTGCACCTCGCCAACATGCGGGTTCTCGCCGAGACCGTTCCGCCGCGGCTCGCGGCAACTGCGTTGACGCTCTATGGCACGGTCGGGGTCGGCGCCGCGGTGGCGCTGCTGACGCTCATCTCGGGCTCTCTCTATGCACAATTCGGGGCGCAAGGGTTCTGGGTGATGGCCGCGTTGTGCGCCGCTGCGCTGCCCCTGGCTCGAAAGCTGTGAGTGAGAGGGGTTGCGGTAAAGCCGGAGTCAGTCGTTCACCGCCTCGCCGACATACCCCATCGTCCGGTCGCGCGTCTTCGCCGACGGATCGCGCGCCCCCACCTCACCATAGCCGCCGCCCGAAGTGCCGAGCAGGGGAGCATTAACGACCACCCTAGCCCCCATGAAGCGACACCCTCGGGAGAGGAACTAGGAGTTCGAATCCCCCTCGCTCCGGCGGCGAATCTGTCTCACCAGTGCCTTCCATGCCTACCGGCGCAAAAACCCGGCTTTTCGCCGGGAGTGTCGGCCTGACCGAGACCAGACCATCGACAGCATGGTGGGGCACAGCGTTACTGGGCAGGCCAAAGATGAAGTCGATCGAGTACGGCTCGTCGAAAGAGAGGAGATTGTCGAGCGCGGGGTCGCCGGTCGAGGAGATCATCGCTCTCTCCTTCACAGTCTAACGAACTCCTCTTCGAGCGCGGCAAGGCTCGCCAGCGAATGAGCGGCAGCGAAGCAATCGATATGGTCGAGCGCGGCGGCCATGGCGCGCGCCACCGGCGCGTAATCCTTCCAACCCAGGAGCGGGTTGAGCCAAACCAGCCGGCGGGCGCGGCCCTTCAGACGCTGGAGCTCGACGGTCAGCGCTTCGGTTGGATCGGTGTCGTAGCCGTCGCTCATCACGATCACGACGCTGCGGGAATTTAACGCCTCCTTGGCATAGCGGTCATTGAAGTGCTTGAGCGACGCCGCGATCCGCGTGCCGCCGCCGAAACCCTCGGTTATCAGCGAGAGTCGCCCCATCGCGCGGCTGGCGTCGCGCTCGCGCAGCACGTCGGTGACGCGAACGAGCCGGGTATGGAACAGGAAGGCGTCGGCCTGAAGCCATTGCCCAATGAGTCCGCGCACGAAGCTGAGGAAATAACGGCTATAGACTTTCATCGAGCCGGAAACATCGAGCAGAACCACGAGTCTGACCGGCCGCTCCGGCCGGTGCTTGCGCCGCAGTTCGATCGGCTCGCCGCCGCGCGACAGGTTGCGCCGGATCGTCCGGCGCAGATCGATGGTGTCGCCGCGACACGCCGGCATGCGCCGGCGGCTCAGACGATAGCGCATCGCGCGCGCCAGGCGCTCGGCGATGCGCTCCGCCTCGGCGACATCCTCGGGCGAGACCAAGGTGCGCAGATCGGTGCGCATGAGCGCATCCTGCGTGCTCGCTATCAGCCGTCCCGAGCCGCTGGTTCCGTCCGGTCCCTCGGCTTCGCCAGGCCCGCGCTCGATCCGGCTGGGCGAAGCCGAGCCTTCTTCGGGCGGTAAGACCTTGTCCCACAGTTCGGGTCGGGTCCGATGACTGCGAAACGAATCCTTCGCCGGCGCGCGTTCGGCGAGGCGCAGGCCGCGCTTGAACCAATAGGCGTCGAACAATTCATCGAACCGCGACCATTGCACGCGATCGCCCGACAGCATGGTTTTGAGCCCGAGACGGGCGACCGAAACATTGGGGAACTCATTCGCCGCCAGCGTGCTCAGGACGAGTTCGGTTTCGCACGGCCCCACCGCAAATCCATTATGGCGCAGATGCGCCATAAAGCCAGTCATGCGCGAAGCGGCGCCGGACGGTATCACGCCACCTTGTCGATCAGCCGGGCGGTGACTTCGCGCGGCATGGATTTCAAATCCGCCTCCGTCTTCAAAAGGCAGATCAGGCTCGCCTGGATCGCGGCTGCGGTCGCGTCCCCATGGATCGAGCGCACATCCAGTCCGATCAGCGAGCTTGCCCAATCGAGCGTCTCGGCAATGCCGGGTTTCTTTTCCAATTCCTCGCGCCGCAGCATCTGCACGAAGCGTACGATCTGCCGCGCCAGGCGCCGATCGATATTGGGCAGCCGCGCATGAAGGATCGCCAACTCCTTCGTTTCGTCGGGAAAATCGACATAGGAATAGAGGCAGCGCCGGCGCAGCGCGTCCGATAAGGTCCGCGTGCCGTTCGACGTCAGAATCACATGGGGGATCGAGCGCGCGGCGATGGTGCCGAGTTCAGGAATCGAGATCTGGAAATCCGACAGAATTTCCAGGAGATAGGCTTCGAACTCTTCGTCGGCGCGGTCGATCTCGTCGATCAGCAGCACCGGTGATAGCGGCTGCGAAATCGCTTCGAGCAGCGGCCGGCGCAGCAGATAATCCTCCGAGAAGATGTGGCGTTCGATGGCGTCGGACGGCATGGCGTCGCGTTCGTGCGCGCGGATCGCCAAGAGCTGACGCTGATAGTTCCATTCATAAATGGTCGCGTTGGCGTCGAGGCCCTCATAGCATTGGAGGCGAATGAGCCTGGTCTTCAACGCGGCGGCGAGCGCCTTGGCGACATCGGTCTTGCCAACCCCGGCCTCGCCTTCCAAGAGCAATGGCCGCCTCAGCCCGATGGTCAGGCATAGCGCCATGGCCAAGGCGTCGTCGGCGATATAGCCCGCCGCGGCGAGGTCGCGTTGCACGGGCTTGTAGTCGAAGGTCATGACTGAAAATAGGGACCCTTAGCTCAACTTGTGAGCCAGCCCGCCCCAACCTCGTTTGCTCAAAACGTGGTGAGGTTTAGCCGTTCCGCCGTCTTCCACACTCGCCAATGGTCGTGCGGCATTTGCGTGTGGGTCAGCCCCAGATGCGCGAAGGCATCGTTGACCGCGTTCGAGATCGCTGATACGCCGCCGACATTAGGCGATTCACCGACACCCTTGGCGCCGATAGGATGATGCGGCGAGGGCGTCGTGGTGTAGTCGGTCTCCCAGACCGGCGTCTCAACCGCGGTTGGCATGAAGTAGTCGAGCAGGCTCGCGTTCTTGAGATTGCCCAACTCGTCATAGGCCATTTCCTGACCCATCGCGATGCCCAGTGCCTCGGTTAAGCCGCCGTGGACCTGGCCTTCGATGATGGTCGGGTTGATCCGCGTGCCGCAATCGTCGAGCGCGTAGAAGCGGCGAATTTCGGTAACGCCGGTATCGACATCGATATCGACTACGCAGACATAGGCGCCGAACGGATAGGTCATGTTCGGCGGATCGTAGTAACTCACCGCCTCCAGCCCCGGCTCCATGCCGGGCGGGACCTTGTTGTAGGCGGCGAAGGCGATCTCGGTCATGGTCTTTTGCCGCTCAGGCACACCCTTCACGCGGAAGCGGTCGACGTCCCATTCGAGATCGTCGTCATGTACTTCGAGCAGATAGGCCGCGATCATCTGCGCCTTGGCCCGGATTTTGCGGCCCGCCATCGCCGTCGCTGCGCCGGCCACCGGCGTCGAGCGCGACCCGTAGGTACCGAGCCCGTACGGCGCGGTGTCGGTATCGCCTTCCTCGACCGTGATGTTCGCGGCCGGTATGCCGATCTCGCTCGCTAGGATCTGCGCGAAGGTCGTGGCATGGCCCTGGCCCTGGCTGATCGTGCCGAGCCGGGCGATGGCACTGCCGGTCGGATGAACGCGAATTTCACAGGAATCGAACATGCCGAGGCCGAGAATGTCGCAATTCTTGATCGGCCCAGCGCCAACTATCTCGGTGAAGAAGCTGACGCCGATCCCCATAAGCTTGCGCGTTTCGCCGCGGGCGAAGGCTTCGCGGTTGCGCTTCTGCTCCTCGCGCAAGCCGGCGTAATCGACCGCCTTCAAGGCCTTGTCGAGCGCGATGTGGTAGTCGCCGCTGTCATACTCCCAGCCCAGCGCCGAATGATAAGGGAATTGCTCCTTGCGGATCAGGTTCTTCCGGCGGATTTCCGCCGGGTCCATGTTCAGCTTTCGCGCGAGGATATCGACCATGCGCTCGATGAAATAGGACGCTTCCGTCACGCGGAAGGAACAGCGATAGGCGACGCCGCCCGGCGCCTTGTTGGTATAGACGCCGTCGACCACGACATGCGCCACCGGGATGTCGTAGGAGCCCGTGCAGATGCTGAAGAAGCCGGCCGGATATTTGGTCGGGTCGGCGCAGGCATCGAAGGCGCCATGATCGGCGATCATATTGCAGCGCAGCGCAGTGATGCGGCCATCCTTGGTCGCGCCGATCTCGCCGGTCATGTGGTAGTCGCGGGCAAAGGCGGTGGATTGCAGATTCTCCATCCGGTCCTCGACCCACTTTACCGGCACGCCGAGCACGATCGAGGCGACGATCGAACAGATATAGCCCGGATAGACGCCGACCTTGTTGCCGAAGCCGCCGCCGATATCGGGAGAAATGATCCTGATCTTGTGCTCGGGGATGCCCGAGATCAGCGAGGCGACGGTACGCACGGCGTGCGGTGCCTGAAACGTGCCCCACACGGTCAGATGACCGTTGACCTTGTCCATTGAAGCGACGCAGCCGCAAGTCTCCAACGGACAGGGATGGACGCGCTGATAGATGATCAGCTCCTTCGCCACCACCTCGGCTTGTTTCAGAGCCTCGTCGGTGCCCTGGGCGTCGCCGACTTCCCAGGTGAAGATGTGGTTGTCGTGCTTGCGCGGGCCGTGGGCGCCGCTGGTCTTGCCCTGCAAATCGTCGCGCAAGCCGGGCGCGCCGGCATCCATGGCGTGGTTCGGATCGACCTGCGCCGGTAGCTCCTCGTATTCGACTTCGACGAGATCGACCGCGTCCGCGGCGATATAACGATCCTCGGCCACGACGAAGGCTACTTCCTGGCCCTGAAACAGCACCTTGTCGCCAGCCAGCACGGCTTGCACGTCGCCGGCTAGCGTCGGCATGAAATCGAGCTTCAGGGGTTTCAAATCAGCGGCGGTCAGTACAGCCTTGACCCCGGGCAGCTTGAGTGCCGCCTCCGTGTTGATCGATTTCACGCGGGCATGGCCATAGGGCGAGCGGACGAAATCGCCGAACACCATGCCCGGGAATTTCAGATCGTCGACGTAATTGCCCTTGCCCTGGGTGAAGCGGACATCCTCGACGCGTTTGCGCTTGGCGCCGAGACCTTCGAGCTTCTGGGTCCGCGCTTCGGTCGATTCAATCTCGGCGCTCATTCCGCAGCCTCCTTGGCATGGCTCATGCGGTCCGCGGCGGCGCGGATCGCCTTCACGATGTTCTGGTAGCCGGTACAGCGACAGAGATTGCCAGAGATGCCCATGCGGATTTCCGCCTCGCTGGGGTCCGGGTTTTCCTGCAACAGCCGATAGGCACGAGTGATCATGCCCGGCGTGCAGAAGCCGCACTGCAAGCCATGATGCTCGCGGAACATTTCCTGGAGCACATGAAGGCTGCCGTCGGCATTGACGAAACCTTCGATCGTGGTGATCTCGGCGCCATTCGCCTGTGCCACGAACATGGTACAGGACTTCACCGACTTGCCGTTCAGATCGACGGTGCAGGCGCCGCAGTGGCTAGTGTCGCAGCCGATATGCGGACCGGTGAGCGCGAGCTGTTCGCGCAGAAAGTGGATCAGCAGGGTGCGCGGCTCGGCCAAACCTTCGACCTCGCGATTGTTGACTTTCAGTTTGACATGCATCTTGGGCATCTTTGCCGTCTCCCCTTAAGCGGCGCGTTCTCCGGCGCGCGCGATGGCGCGTTTCACCATTACACCCGCCACATGAGCGCGAAAATCGGCAGGCCCACGGCCATCGGACGACGGCTTGGCGATCGCTTGCGCGCGGCGCGCGGCTTCAGCGATCGCCGTGTCGTCGAGGCTGGTGCCGATGAGCGCTACGGCCGCCTCGGTAGCGAGCAGCGGGGTATCGGCGACGTTGGTCAGCGCGATCGCGGCGGAATTGCATTTGCCGCCGGACAGCGTCAGCACGACCGCCGCTGCTGCGGTGGCGTAATCGCCGATCTTTCGCTTCTGTTTCTCATAGGCGTAGCCGTGACCATCGGCCGGCGCCGGGATGCGGATCGAGGTCAGGATTTCGCCTTCCCCGAGCGAGGTCGCATAGGCGCCCTGATAGAAGTCGCGCGCCGGAATGTCGCGCTCGCCCGCCTCTCCCTTGACACGATAGGAAGCATTGAGCGCCATCATCGCCGCGGGCATGTCGTTGCCGGGATCACCGTTGGCGACGTTGCCGCCGAGGGTGCCGCAATAGCGCACCTGCGGATCGGCGATCTGGAGCGAGGTCTCGCGCAGAAGCGGAACTGTCGCCGCCAGAGCCGCCGAGGTGATCAGCGCGTGCTGGGTGGTCATCGCACCAATAACGATGGTGCTGCCGGCGTCGATGCCGCGCAATTCGCCCAGATCCTGGAGATCGACCAGATGGCCCGGCTGGGCCAGGCGCAGCTTCATCATCGGGATCAGGCTGTGCCCGCCGGCGACGATGCGGATATCGTCACCATGGCTCGCGAGGATGGCGATGGCCTCGTCGAGGGACCGCGGGCGATGATAGTCGAACGACGCGGGTATCATGTCGTCCTCCTCCCATCGTTTGCTGGCAAACCCCGAAGACGGACGAACGATCCACCCGGAATCTGCAGCTTGTCCAAACCAGCGTGCGCCGCGCCGGATTTGGCAAGAGGCTAAAGACATGGAAAGCGACGGATTTGCAAGAAATGCGAAATCGACGCACGAACGGGCAGTGTCCTAAGGACATCACCCACGAACGGTGCCGCTGGCGAGGCGGCGTCTCCGTCTTGCCGCCGCGGATTTCATTGGTGAGACTGATTCGCCGGCGGAGCCGAGGGTACAGGGATTCGAACTGTCGGTCCCTCTCGGGCTGGAATAGACCTGTCTTAAGGCGGCTTGATGCCCGGAGCCGCCGAATCGTGCACGTCATAACCGTCCATAACGCTTCTGGTCAGATCCCGAGACGCGCGAGGTGGTTCTCGGGGTAGCGCAACCCGCTTACCGCGCCCGGCGCGAACACCTGCAGGAGCGCGTCTTCGGTATCGGCCGAGATCTTTAGCGACACGGCGGCGGCATTTTCCTCGAGCCGGTGGCGATGGCTGGTGCCGGGGATCGGCACGATATAAGGCGCGCGGGACAAAACCCAGGCGAGCGCAAGCTGCGCCGGGGTGCAGTTCTCGGCTGCGGCACGCGCCTTCAGCTCTTCGACCAGCGCCAGGTTGCGGCGCAGATTGTCGCCCTGAAACCGCGGCATGTTGCGCCGTGCGTCGCCCGCCCGAAGCGCCGCGACCGCGACCTTGCCGGTCAGGAAACCGCGGCCAAGTGGGCTGTAGCCGACAAAGCCGATGCCGAGCTCCTCGCAGAGCGGCAGGATCTCGGCCTCGACATCGCGGGTCCACAGTGAATACTCGATCTGCACGGCGCTTAGCGGGTGGGTAGCATGGGCCCGCCGGATCGTGGCCGCGCCGGCCTCGCATATGCCGAGATGGCGTACCTTGCCTTGGCGCAACACGTCGCTCATTGCTCCGACCGTGTCCTCGATCGGCACGGTCGGATCGACACGATGGATGTAGTAAAGGTCGATGACATCGGTTTCGAGCCGCTTCAGGCTGCGCTCGCAGCACGCCTTGACGTACTCCGGCCGGCCGTCTGACGTCGGTGAGCCGTCGGGCGCCCGCAAATTGCCGAACTTGCTGGCGATGACGTACTCGTCGCGATGGCCCTCTACCCCGCGAGCGATCAGTTCCTCGTTGCGGCCCCGACCGTAGGCATCCGAGCTGTCAAGAAAATCGACGCCGACCTCACGCGCGCGGCGCAGGGTTTCGATCGCCGCATCTCGGTCGGGCTCGTCGTAGAACGGCGTCATCGTCGCGCAGCCGAGACCGACCGCGGAAACCTCGAGCCCGCCAAGCCTGCGCCGCTGCAT
>Ga0210407_10002262_pt1 | contig 16702 bp, 10 predicted proteins | sample IncBWC27MmetaG_FD_150860 | JGI IMG/M metagenome (GOLD analysis project Ga0210407, IMG submission 150860) | Forest soil microbial communities from Barre Woods Harvard Forest LTER site, Petersham, Massachusetts, United States - Inc-BW-C-27-M | ecosystem: Environmental > Terrestrial > Soil >...
CGCGTCCGACGCGGACGATCGTCGCACCTTCCTCGATAGCGATTTCGAAGTCGTCGGTCATACCCATGGAAAGCTCGCTTAGCGCGAACCCGGATTGTATCGCAACCCGATCGCGCATCTCGCGCAGTCGCGCGAAGTAGGGGCGCGAGAGTTCGGGAGTCGGAGACGGTGGCGGAATCGTCATCAGGCCACAGATTTCGATCTTGTCGCGCGATGCGTCGAGCAGGCTTGCGACAGAGTCGGGTGCGACGCCGGTTTTGGAGGTTTCGGCGCCGAGGTTCACTTCGATGAGTCCGCGGACGCGCGATGACGATTGAGCGCGGGCGAGTGCGTCGAGCAGGCGTGAGGAATCGATGCTGTGGATGAGTGCGAATGCGGGTGCAGCGACTTTGGCCTTGTTGGTCTGGAGATGGCCGATGAGGTGCCATCGAATATCGGCGAGATCTTTTGTTGGTAACAGTGCTTGGAGCTCGGCGCGCTTCGAGATGGCTTCCTGGACGTAGTTCTCGCCGAAGTCGCGGGCGCCGGCGTCGTAGGCGGCGCGGATCGCGGCGGCGCCTTGCGTCTTGCTTGCGAGCACGATGCGGATCGAGGAAGGGTCGCGATGTGCGCGGCGAGCGGCGGTATCGATGCGCTCACGGACGGCCATGAGCCGATTTGCGATCTCGCTTTCGCCGTTTGATCGCATCGCTGAAAACTTCGCCGTTAGTTGACTTGTTAGCGCGGCGACGACTTGTTCGGTCGGCAGGCCCATCACGTTGTCGCGCGATCCTTCGACATGGGAAATGAATCCGGCGCCGAGGCCCTGGATTCCGTATCCGCCGGCTTTGTCGAATGGCTCTCCGGTTGCGATGTACTCGTCGATCTCGGCGGCTCTGAGAGCGCGAAAGGTGACGCGGCTTTCGATCGCGGCGCTCTCGACGATGGAGCCGCCGCGGGAGAGAGCGAATGCGGTGATGACGACGTGGGTGCGGCCGGAAAGCGTCGAGAGCATCCGGCGGGCGTCGTCGGGCGACGTGGGTTTTTCGAGAATCGCGCCGTCGCATACGACGATCGTGTCGGCGCCGACGACGATTGCGTGGGGGACGCGTAAAGAAACGGCGCGAGCTTTTTCTTGGGCCATTCGGAGCGCGTAGTCGCGTGGAGATTCGCCGTCGGCGTGTAATTCGGGGATGCCGCTTTCGATTACGTCGAAGATGAGTCCGGCTGCGGTCAGCAATTGGCGGCGGCGGGGAGAGCCGGAGGCGAGAATGATTTTGGCTGAAGGGTTCATGGCCGAATCGGGATTATCTCTCAGATCGTAACATTGGGTAAGGCTGAACAGTTCAGCCTGAACTTTCGTGGCGATCCGGAGAATTAACGTTACTTATAGTCGTTGGGAGAGAGGTGGTTGGAAGGGGTGAAGAGAGGAAGCGGATGGGAGATCAGAAAATTCGGACCGCTGCGCGCGGGGCGGCAGGGGTGACCCCTGCACCCACCGTCCATTCAAGCGCAAAATCCCGAGGACGGTATTTTGCGCTAGATCTAAATTCGAACCGATGCCAATTGAAGCGGGGGCGGGCTTGGGTTAATTCAGATCGGATGAAGTCGAAAGTGTGGCGGGGCGGTGGGGCGGTGATGGTGTGCGCGATGCTGGCGGCGGGGTGTGCATCGGCGCCGGCGCGGGCTGATGCGCCTGCGGAGTATGCGCAGGCTGCGGCGCCGGCTGCGAGCGCCACCGCGGGTTCGGTCGTTGGCGCGACTCCTCCATCGACGGCGTCGGCCTTGGATCCGCGGGCTGCGTTTCTTGATGGGTATCGTGAGTATCAGGCTCACGATAGTGCGCGGGCGATCGAGCGGCTCAAATTTGCGGCTGACAATTTTCCCGCGCTGGGAGATTATGCGCTCTATTATTTGGCGCTTGCGCAGAATGCGCAGGCGGATCTGAGCGGGTCGGCGGACACACTCGAACGGCTGGTCAAAACGTATCCGCAAAGCGTGATGCGCGATCGGGGCGAGCTGATCTTGAGCGAAACGTTGGTGAAGCTGGGGCGCAACCAGGAGGCGAGCGCGGTTGCGGCGCGGCTGATCGTGCGACAGCCGGAGCCGTCGATAGAGCAGGGCGCTCGAATCGCGGAGGCGCGGGCGTTGATCGCGCTTGGAAATCCGAAGGCGGCGTACGCGCAGCTGATGGAATTGCGCGACAAGTATCCGCGCTCAGATGCGGATGGCGAAGCGCGCACGATGGTTCATTCGATTCTCGTGTCGAATCCGGAAGTCGCCGAGACGGGTTCGCTCAAATACCATCGCGAGGAAGCGGCATTGCTTCTGCGCGAAGGGGCGTTGGCGGAGGCGAACGCGGAGGCGGAAGCGGGACTCGCGATGGCGCCGGAAGAATCGATCCGCGCGGAATTGGTGTGGGTCACCGCGCGCGCATCGAAGCTGGAGCCGGAGCGCGCCAAACGCGCAATCCTTGAGTATCTGCGAATCGCGCCGCGCGGTCCGGACGCGGCGGCGGCTCTGGAAGCGCTCGCGCTGATTTATTGGCACGACGATCAATACGATTCTGCGCGCTCCACGTTCGGGCGGCTGGTTGCGGACTTTCCCGCGAGTCAGCTTGCGCCGGGTGCGATGCTGCGGATCGGTAAGATTTTCGAAGAGGAGCGCAAATTCGATTCCGCGCGCGAACAGTATCGAAAGCTCGCGGCGCGATATCCGAACAGCGATGCAGCGGAGGAAGCGCGATTTCACGGGCCGTGGACTTTGTATCTTGCGCGCGACTATCGAGCCGCGGCTGCGGGATTCTTGAGTGCTCGGACTCATGCGAAAGAAACGACCGATCGCGACATGTGCGACTACTGGCACGCGCGCGCGCTGGAAAAGGCCGGCGATCGCGAAAACGCGCGGGCGTTATTCCTGAAACTCGCGCAGAGTACCGACAGCAACTATTATCCGGAGCTCGCGAGTCGGCGCGTCGCGGCGGCGAAACCGGATCTTCCCGCGGCGTCGGCATCGGATCCCGTGTTCAGCGGAACGCCGGCGGTGTTGGGCGCGGCCGAGTATCACCTGGCGCGGTTGAATACTCTGCGGGCGATGGGGCTCAAGGAGTTGGAGCCCGAAGAATTGAAGGCGATCGAAATTCACGGCGGCTATACGAGCGAGATGCGGCGGTTCGTGCTGGCGGGGTTTGCGGGTGCTGACGCATGGTACGACGCGATCGCGGCGGCGACGCGAATGGAGAAATTTGGGCAGCTCGATCACGCGACTGCCGAGCGGGTTCGTTATCCGCGCGCGTACTGGGAGCTTTTCCAGAGCGCATCGACGCGACGCGGCCTCGACCAATACCTGGTGCTTGCGCTGGCGCGGCAGGAGAGCCTGTTCAACCCGAAGGCGACTTCGGTTTCGAACGCGCGCGGATTGATGCAGCTGATTCCGTCGACGGCGAGGAAAATGGCGGCGGAACGCGGGATGGCTCCTGGAGCGATCGATCTGTACGACCCGTCGGTTAATGTCGATCTGGGCACGACCTATCTGAAGAACCTGTTCGAGATGTTCCACGGCGACGCGTTTCACGCAGTTGCGGCATACAACGGCGGTGAGCATGCGGTGGCGAAGTGGATGTCGGAATTTCCCGGCGACGATGACGAGTGGGTGGAGAATATCGCGTACAAGGAGACGCGCGAGTACGTGAAGAAGGTGATTGGGGGGCGGCGGGAGTATGTGTTGCTGTATCGGGCGGGGAGTTGAGGCCGGAAAGGAGTGCTTCGCGATTTTCGAAACCGGAACCGGCTTCGCGGGCGCGAAGCTGTCCGAGATCCTTCCATCCGCTCGCGTCGCTCGCTTCGTCAGGATGACACAGGGTCGCGAAGTGGTTCGACATACTGCCGGGGCGCGACTTGACAAGGGCGGAAACAAAAAGGTTGAAAGAGAGGGTGGCCAACCACTGACCTGGTTTTTTCTCACGGCTCGATTTCGGCAATAGCGAGGGACTTTGTTGGCGTCGCGCGAATTCAAGGCGGTCTTCTTCGATCTCGACGGCACGCTGGTCGATATCCACGGGCCGCTCTACATCGCGGCGAAAAGCGCGCTCGACGAACTGGGGCATGAGCCGCCGCTGAGCCCGGAGCGATTTCGCGAGGCGCTCGCAGCCGACGATGTGTGGCTGGGAGTGCCGGAGCATCTGCGGCCCGAGTACGCGAAGCTTGCATATGCATACTTTCTGGCCGAGATCGACAAAACCGAACGGCTTGAAGTGCTGCCGCACGTACAGGAAACGCTCGCGGAGCTGAAGCGGCGCGGCTACGCGACCGGAGTGATCACGAGCCGGCCCGGAGATTCGCAGCGGCTGGTCGAGAAGCTCGCGATGGTGGGGCTCGCGTCGTACCTCGATCACGTGGTGACTCAGACGACCACGTCGCTGCGCGCGCTCGACAAGACCCAGAGCCTGAAGCAGACGGCGCTGAAGGCGTCGATGCATCCGCGCGCGTGCATGTACGTCGGCGACGAGCCGCGCGATATCATGGCGGCGATGGGGGCGGGCTACGGCGCGTCGGTGGCGGTCGCGACGGGCGCGGCGTCATTCGGATACCTGCAGAGTCATCAGGTGTTCAAGCCGGACTACGTGATTCGCACCATGGCTGAACTGATCGATCTCATCGACAGCATCAAAGCGGAAGTGGTCGAGTAGCGCAGGTGGGCGGGTTCGAGAAGCATCGGAATCCGCCGCGGGCGCTGGACGATCTGAGAGTCGTCGAGCTGCCGAGCCTCGACACAATGCCGTTCCTGGCGGCGTCGATGGCGGCGAAGTCGTTTGCCGACTTTGGGGCCGAAGTAATCAAGGTGGAACCGCCGCAGGGGGGATCGAAAGAGCGCGTGCTCGGACCATTTCGCGGTTCGATGCACGATACTGAAACCGGCGGCCTTCATCTTTTTCTCAATGCCAACAAGCTCAGCGTCACCCTCGCACTGGAAGATCCGCGCGACCGGGAGCTGTTGTTCGACTTGCTCGGCGACGCCGATATTGTTTTCAATCCAAATCGCCCCGCCTTGAACGAGAAGCTCGGGATCGATTGGCGCGCGCTCACGGCGCGATTTCCAAAGCTGATCGTGGTGTCGGTAACGTTCTTCGGCGCCGAGTCGCAGTACAAGAATCTTCGCGGCGGCGATCTTGTCGCTACGCACATGAGCGGGGTCGGCTTCGAGACGCCGTGGCATCAGGTAACCGATCCGCCGAATCATCCGCCGCTGAAGCTCGGCGGGCGGCAATCTGACTACCTGACTGGCTATACAGCTGCCGCGGGCGCGATGTCCGCACTATATAGTCGAGTTGCTAATGGAGCGGGACAGCATGTCGATGTAAGCCAGTGGCTCTCGATGATTAGCATGATCCGGCCGAACCTTGGATTTTACTCTCATGAGGCGCGCGATTCGGCGTCGTTCCAGAGGCTGCATACGCGACGGAAAACCGGTGCGCAGTGGGTATATCCGTGCAAGGACGGATGGGTCAGTTTCAGCGCGGCTACGGAACGGTTCTGGCGCGGCGCGAAGAAGGCGATGAGCAATCCGGAGTGGATGGATTTCGAGTTGTTTCAGACGGTGCCGGGGCGCGTTGAGAATATCGACGCGATCGAAGCAGGTCTAATCGACTGGCTATCTTCACTTACGCGAACTGAGGCTTTCGAGAAGACCCAGGCGGAGCATGTGCCATGCTTTCCGGTTCATACGCCGGCGGAAGTCGCGAGCAACGAGCAATACAAGGCACGACGGTTTTTCGTCGCATGCGGTCATCCTGCGGCGAGCGAAGTGCGGATACCTGGTGCGCCGTGCAAGTTCTCGCGCACGCCATGGCGAATCGAGCGCGGTGCGCCGCGGCTTGGCGAGCACAATAAAGATATTCTCGGCAGGCGGCGGAGCGCTGTCGAGGCGGGAACGCGCGACCCTCGAAGGAAGGCGGATGATCGAAGAGCGCGGCGGCCTCTGGAAGGCATTCGAATCGCGGACTTCGGATGGATTTTTGCGGTGCCGCACACGACGGCGTGGCTGGGGGCTCTGGGAGCGGACGTGGTGCGTATCGAGTCGGCGCTGGCACCGGACCTGGTGCGATTTCTGACCGGGACCGATGGCGTTCCGGGATTCAATCGCAGCGGAGTGTTTCACGCGATCAATACCTCGCGCCGCAGTTTCGCGCTTAACCTGGCGATGCCGAAGGCGCAGGAAATCGCGCGCGAGTTGGTCGCGAAGAGTGATTTCGTCACCGAGAATTTCACCGTCGGCAACATGGCCAAGTACGGACTCGCTTACGAAGAGCTGGTCAAGATCAAACCTGATCTCATCATGCTGAGCGGGACGCCGCTCGGACAGGACGGTCCGTTCGCGCGTACGGTGGGATTCGGCCCAACTACGCAGGCATATGCGGGGCTCTGTCATATCACCGGCTATCCGGATTCTTTTCCGTGCGGGATTGGGGGAACGTGGCCGGATTTCGCGGTTGGCACCGGGATGGTGTTTTTTCTGCTCGCCGCGCTGCACCATCGCGATCGCACGGGTGAGGGGCAGTACCTGGATCTGTCGATGGCCGAGATGGTCACCACGATGATGCCCGAAGCGATGATGGATTTCCTGATAAACGGACGCGACCGGGGCGGGATGGGGAATCGCGACGAGTCGATGGCGCCGCACGGCGTGTTCCCGGTGGCCGGCGACGATAAGTGGATTGCGATCGCGATCGCCTCCGATGAAGAATTCGCGAAGTTGTGCGAGGTGTTGGGCGTGCCCTCGATGGCTTCCGGAGCCACGTTCTCGCATCTCGCGGGGAGGCTCTCGAACCTCGAGGAATTGGAGCGCGAGATCGCGGCGCGCACGCGCGTCTTCGATCGCGACGACCTGGTTGCGAGGCTTCGCGAGCGCGACCTTGCGGCGGGGCCTGTGTACAACACCCTGGAGTTGATGAACGATCGCGCGTTTACGGAGTCCGGGATGCTGGTGAAATTGAAGCATAGCGAAGTTGGCGAGCGGGTGGTGCCGGGAATTCCGGTGCGGTTCGGCGGGATCGATCTGGATTATCGCGGTGCACCGGCGATCGGCGAAAATACCGAAGAGGTTTTGAGCGAGCTGCTAGGATATAGCGCGGAGGAAATTTCGCGGCTTAGGGAAGCGAAGGTGTTGATCTAGTCATGGCGGAAGCTGGAGCAATTCCACACGAGGGCGGAAGTCGTCCGGGTGCGTTCGCGATTTGGATTCAGGCGGTGCGCGCGCCCTCGCTCAGTGCGGCGGCGATCCCGGTGCTGCTGGGAGTGGCGATCGCGGCGCGCGACGGTTTCTTCTCGATTGGGCGCATGGTTCTCGCGCTAGTCGGCGCGATCGCGATCCAGGCCGGCACCAATCTTATCAACGACTACTACGACTACCGCAGCGGCGCGGATTCCGAACAGTCGCTCGGCCCGAGCATGGTAATTCAGCGCGGACTGTTGACGCCCGAGCAAGTGTGGCGCGGCGGAGTCGTCGCGTTCGCGATGGGCGCGGCGATCGGACTGGTCCTTGTGGCGTTGTGTGGGTGGCCGATACTCGCGCTCGGAGTTCCGAGCATCGCGGCCGGCTACTTCTATACCGCGAGCCCGGTGTCGCTGGCGTACGTGGCGCTCGGCGAGTTGACGGTGTTTGTATTCATGGGTCCGGTGATCGTGCTGGGCGCGTATTTCGTGATGGCGATGCATTTTTCTGCGGCCGCGCTGTGGGCATCGATACCGCTTGGCTTCATGGTCGCGGGAATTTTGCACGCCAACAATATTCGCGATATCGAGAGCGACGGTCGTCACAACAAGCGGACGATCGCGACGATGCTCGGACGCACCGGCGCCAACTACGAGCTGCTGGCGATCGATGTGGTCGCTTACGCGACGACGATTGCGGCCGTGCTCGCGCATGAGATTCCGTGGATTGCGCTGATCGTTTTCATCACGGTGCCCCGCGCGCTCGATCAGATCCGAATCGTGATGCGCGAGAGCGAGCCGAAGAAGCTCAACCTGGCGCTGTTTCGTTCCGTGCAGCTGCACATGGAGTTCGGGTTGTTGATGATTGCCGCGTTTTTGATCGCGGCGTTCATGCGTTGGTAGTCAATCGTGCAGAAGAATTTTCGGCGGTGACGAGGCGAACTCCGCTTTCAGGGCGTCGTAACTTTGCAAATCGTCGATGGTGCGGAAGTAGCCACGATGGACGCGACCAAAGACTGGTAGACCACGCGCGACCATCGGGGCGAAGAGGCCGGTCATCAAACTCCACGGGGCGGCCGGAGGCATCAGGTCGAAGACCGCGGGGTCGGCGACAATGACGCCGCAATACATGAACGACGAAAGTGCGGATGTGACGTTGGGTGCGAGGTCCTTGGGGAAGTCGTCGAACTCGAGCGGACTGCGGCGCTTCAGCAGGCGCATGCGGCGGATTTTGTCGGCGGCGTCGATTTCGATCAGGCTGTAGTAGTCGAGATTCGAGGGCCTGAAGAGCGCGACAGTTGCGAGTGCGGCGCGCTCGCGATGTGCGGCGATCATCGCGGCGAGATCGAGGTCCAAAATCCCGTCGCTGTTCGCGATCACAAACGTGTCGGCGCCGAGATAGTCGCGCAAACCATTGAGCGGACCGCCAGTGCCGAGCAGGACAGGCTCGGGCGCGTAGGTGATGTGCAGGCCAAGTTGCGAACCGTCACCGAGTCCATCTTGCACTTTGCTCGCGTGGTGATGGACGTTGATCGCGACCTCGGTGATGCCCGCGCGTTTGAGCATCGCGAGCGGATAGTGGATCAGCGGCCGTCCGCCGATGGGGAGCATGGGCTTGGGAATTTCGAGGCTGAGCGGACGGAGCCGCTCGCCCATTCCGGCCGCGAGTACCAGTGCTCTCATCGTATTAACCCGTTGGCATCAGCGCGGCGCAGAGTTGGGGAAACTGCGGGCGCATCTCGGCGAGCATCCGGCGCGCTTGCGCGAGTGCATGCGGGATATAGCGCGAGTATCCGGTCTTGCCGTCGCGCTCGAATTTCTCGAAGCGGCCGATCATCTTGAGCGCGTGCTGTAGAACGCACAATCGATAGCTGGTGATGAACTCAGGGTGCGCGAGAGTGGCTGCGCCGCGGCGAGCCAGGCCGGTGTGATAGAAATCGAGGATGCGGCGCTCAGTTGCGGGCGTGATCGCGTCGCCGGTGTCGCGAGTCGTCAGCATCACGGCGAGATCCTGCGCGGCGGGGGCCATGAGTGCGTCTTGAAAATCGATCATTCGAATTCGCGAACCGTCCTGAATGAATAAATTTTCGCGGTGATAGTCACGATGCGAGAACACGCGCGGATAGCTGCCCAATCGTTTCGCGAGGAGCGCGAGTTCGGGCTCGATCGACGCCAGAGCTGCTACTGGAGCGACCGTGGCGAGACCGATTTCCCTGAACTCCTTCATCTCCCAGTCGAACAGGCGCTCATCGTAGGCAATTGCGCGCGCGATGCATCGATCGTCGACCTTCAAGGTTCCATCGACATGCAGACGTAGCAGTTCCTCGGTGGCGAGGCGGAAAAGATCGGCGACGTTGGCATCGGGACGGTGCGCGGCAGTGTGCAGGGACACCTCACCGACGTCTTCGACCAGCATCGCGCGCGACTCGGGCGCGGAGTCATAAAGTTCGGGAATCGGCGCGCCGAGCGAGGTCAAAAAGCGATGCACATTTATCCACGGCGGCTCGGACGGCGGAGCGGGAAGAAGATTCAAGGCGCGAACATAGCGCGGGAGGTCGTCGGGGCCGAGATCGACAATGATCGCAGTCGAGGGTGCGCAATTTTCGCGGAGTGAAGTGATCCAGACGCGCCAGAATCGGCGGGTCGAGAGATCGCCTTTGAGGGGCGCGATTTTGTCGATTCGCGCGCCGGCCCATCGCCGCGCAATCGCGTCTGCGCCCCAAGTTTCAAACCTCGTGTCGCCCATCCGGAGTCAGATTGTACCGGTAGGTTCGATGGCGCGATATGATTCGAGCAGCGCTCGAAAAGAAAACCGGCGCAGCCGTTGCTGGCTGCGCCGGTTTTATACTTCTGCGCGCGATCGTGCTGGTCAGTCGCCGCCGACGGCGTGACCGCCTTCCGCTGCTCGCGCCATCTGCTCGGGCGTGAACCAGTCGCGATCGACCGAGCCCATATTGATGAACCACGAGTCGCGTGACGGCGCATTCTGCGACGGGTGGTAGCAGACGGTCGAGAAACCACTCTGCACGTTGATGCTGGACGAACCGGACTGGAACTCGCGCTTGAACGGATAGATCGCGATTTTTGCGTCCGGTTCGGAGCGATCCGAATAGCGCATCCACGAGGTGTAGTTCACGAACAACTGTCCGGAGCGGTCGTAGAGGTCATTCGCCATGACGAAGACCGCCTCTGAGTCGACGTAGAGGATTTCGTGATCGTAAAGCGATACGAATTTACCCGGCCGGGGTTTGCCCTCGATTATGTACTCATGGCGCAATTCCCAGTTGTCGGGGCAATGGCTGGCGCCGCCATCGGTCGGGCAGCGGACGTCGGGGACGTGCGCGATGTTGATCGCGGCGAGCATATTCTTTTCGCCGATCATCTTGAAATTGTAATTTTCGTTCTTGCCGCTGAAGCCTTCGTAGTGATTCGGGTCGTAGGCCTGCGCTCCGGTTGCGCTGTCGAGGATCGCATAGTTAAGTCGGCGGACGCGGCGCGCGCCGGGCGTCCAGGTCCATGATGCGTCCTGGGTGTTCGGATCGGCATAGCGGAACTTGATCAATCCCGTGCCGCGCGCATCCTGCGGCGACAGAACCGGGTAGAGCAAGCCTAGGAAGTAGCGGCCGGTGGCCTTGAAGTCGGGATCGACAGGCATCGGATTTACTTCGGTGCGTCCGACTTCGTTGTAACCGGCATAGTGGCCGACCTCGATGTCGGTGATTTCGCGAAAGGCCGCGTTGTTGCCCCAGTAGACGCTGTCACAGTCGAACCATCGGAGATCGTACTCGTCGCTCGAGATCGGCCGAAACGCCATGTTCCACATCACCTTGGTTCCGGCGTCGGGATCGTTTACGTCGGTGAGCGGGAACGGCTCGCCCGCGACGTAACCCAGCAAGCTGCGATGGTCGGGCGTCAATCTCACCTGGCTCGAATACTTTTCGGTCGCGTCCTTGTACGGCGGCGGCCAGTCGATCCGCTCGGTCGGAACGACCTTGATCGTCATCCCATGAAGCACCCGCAGGTACTGGCCCGGGGTGACGAGGTCCTTAACCCGTGCCGCGTTATCGGGAGTGATGAAATCTCCCGGATGCACCTGTGCCGATGCCGGCGCGTTGAAGAACCCGATTGTGACTGCCAGTGCGATCAGGATTGCAAGGCACTGTGATCCCCATCTCAATGCGCGATTCATATCAGCTCCTCTCTTCGGCATATGGTTGCCGACGCTGGAATTTTATGAACCTGGCGAACCCCCAAGCATCTCATTTCGAGTCATTAGTCCCGCAGGTCGTTAACGTCAAGACCAATAATGATCACAAATCCGCAACCCGGTTTCTGGCCGAATCGGCTCCTCAATCGCATGTCGATCCATGGCGAGGATGTCGAAATGCATTCTTCATTTTATTTTGCAGCATTGTTTCGAGGCCGGCGCCAGGCCGGCAATTTGAATTTGTCTTTGATTTCGCAGCTCTTTTCGAATGGTCCGAAAGATGCGTTTAACGCTTTCTCATGAAACTTTGGGGAAGCCACCTTTTCCGCTCACAAAGGCAGACCACCAGCCTTCGGCACGAGTTTGTCATCGGACCGCTATGCGATAGCTGGCTGTTTGGGCGCAAGGCCCGGCTTTATTACTGCCATCGATGCAACTGGCGCTTTCTGGTCTGCGCAAGGAAAGTCGTGGTGTTGGATGAGGGCGGCCATCCTATGGCCGGACCGGACAGCTCGACCCGCTTCGCTACTTTCGCAGAAGGACCGTGCCCGGCGCTGACGGCGCGGGCGTCTTGCGAACCCGTCAAGGCTTACATCGTCAATCTCAGTCCGCGGAGGGAATCCGATGAACGTCGAAGTCTGGTTACCGGTAACTTTTCTGTTGGGGCTGGTCGGCCTCGGCCTATGTTTCGCGTTCTTAGTCGCGTGCGAGAAAATTTAGGGAGACAGCCGTGATCTATCTAACCGCAGTCGTTGCCGCGCTGGTGTTTGTCTATCTGGTTACCGCAATGGTTCGGCCGGAGTGGTTCTAGTCACTACCCCGCTGACATCAAAGTAAGAGGACTTAAGGCCTATGTGGCTTCTGCCAATCTCGATAATCGTCTTCACTATAGTTATTGCCATCCCGGTAAGCCGTTACATGGCGAGGATCATGGATGGCAACTACAAGGCGCCTCGAATCTTCGGATGGTTCGAGAAGCGTATGGATAGCGGGCCGCAGAACTGGAAGCAGTACACTGTAGCGCTGTTGGTCTTCAACCTGGTCCTCTTCGTGTACGGCTACCTCGTGTTGTCGCTACAGCCGTGGCTGCCGCTCAATCCGCGCGGGCTCGGGATGCTGGCACCGACGACGATCTTTCACACGGTCCTGTCGTTCATAACCAACACCAACATGCAGCACTATTCGGGGGACGTCGCGTTCTCGAATTTCAGCCAGATCTTCTTCTGCATCGCGATGTTCTTTCTCTCTGCGGCGGTTGGCTTGTGCGCGCTGGCGGCGATCATCCGTGCGCTCAGAAGCGATCCAAACGTCGGCAACTTTTTCGTCGATATGTGGCGCGTGGTGGTGTACATGTTCCTGCCCGCGGCCTTCGTCATCAGCCTGGTGTTCCTGGTTCAGGGAATGCCGATGACTTATCAGAACTCCTACCAGGTCAATACGCTCGAGCCTGCCGCGATGGGGACTCAGGACAACGGGCAGCCCAAGCAGCAGACAATAGTGATCGGGCCGCTGGCGGCGTTTGTGCCGATGAAGATGATGGGCACCAACGGCGGCGGATTTTTCGGAATGAACTCGGCGCATCCTTTTGAGAACCCCGGCGCGGGGACCAATTTCTTCGAGACTTTCTGCATGATGCTTTTCCCGATGGCGCTGGTCTTGATGTACGGCCGGATGCTGAGACGGCTGCGCCATTCGGTGGTCATCTTCTCGGTGATGCTGTTGTTGTTCGTCGGGACGGTAGTCTGGGCGATCTACTTCGACACGATGCAGCCCAACCCGGGACTTACAGCGCATCCGCAAAGTCGAACGTACACGATCGCCAGTGCGAGTTCGCCGGGCGGGAAGCGAGTCATTACCCTGCCGGCGGTAGCGGGACTGCCGGTCGATCAGCACCTGGGAAATCTCGAGGGCAAGGAATTGCGCTTCGGCACCTCGGCGGGTGCGACCTTCGCCGCCGCGACAGTTGACGTCACTTGTGGCGCGGTTAATGCCGAGCACGACAGCCTTAACCCTTTAGCCGGGTTATCGCCGTTCGTCGGGATGTGGCTGAACTGCATCTACGGCGGCAAGGGCGTCGGTATGATCAACCTGCTGCTGTTTCTTATCATCGGCATCTTTCTGGCCGGCCAGATGGTTGGTCGCACGCCCGAGTATCTTGGCAAGAAGATCGGCGCTCGCGAGATGAAGCTGGCGATGATCGCGCTGCTGATCCATCCGATCCTGATTCTTGGACCGTCCGGACTATTCGCCGCGACGAGCTGGGGAATGAAGGCGACCAGCAACCCTGGAGCGCATGGGCTGTCGCAAATCGTTTACCAGTTCTCGTCATCGTCAGCCAACAACGGCTCGGCGTTTGACGGACTCGGCGTCAGCTATGGCTTGAACAGCAATCCAAATCCGGCAGCGGAAGCAGTGCCTTGGGACATCGCGGGCGGCCTGGTCATACTGTTCGGCCGTTATCTTCCAATTGTTGCACCGATCGCGATGGCGGCGTTTCTCGGCATGAAAAAGAGCACGCCATTCGGTTTGGGAACTCTGCGCGACGATACCGCGACGTTTGGCTGTCTGCTCCTGGGCACAATCGTGATCGTTGGCGCACTTCTGTTCCTGCCGATCGCCGCGCTTGGTCCGCTGGCAGATCACTTGGGGCCGATCCCATTTGGCGGTTAGGACATCCTGCGCCAAGTGTGGCCGCAAGTTCGGAGACCGTTGTGTTAGATGAGCGCATTTTTCGGAGGATCTAAAATGGCAGCAGCCGCAACACCGATACGGACGATCGAGTCACCGCAACATCCGCGTCCGCCACGGCGAGTCCGAAGCCGAAAGCTTTTCGAACCGGAGCTGGTGCGTGACGCCCTGAAGCAATCATTCGTGATGCTTCGCCCGGACATCCAATGGAGCAATCCGGTCATGTTCGTGGTCGAGATTGGCTCAGTGCTCACCTTGCTCATCATCATACAGGCGCTGCTGAGTACTTCCGCGAGCCAGGTCCCGATCACCTACTTCGTTGCGCTGGATTTCTGGCTCTGGCTGACGGTGCTGTTTGCTAATTTCGCCACCGCGCTTGCGGAGGCTCGCGGCAAAGCGCAGGCCGACTCGCTGCGCAAGACGCGCACCGAGACGCCGGCGTATCGCCTCAAGGCTGGCGACGTCGTCGAAGAGGTTCCATCGACGGAGCTCAGACCCGGTGACCGCGTTGTCGTAGCCGCGGGGCAGGTGATTCCAAGCGACGGCGAAGTGATTAAGGGCATCGCGTCGGTGGATGAAGCCGCGATCACGGGCGAGTCCGCTCCCGTAATCCGCGAGGCCGGCGGCGATCGATCTGGAGTCACCGGCGGGACCAGGGTTATCTCTGATCAGATAGTAGTAAAGATCACCGGTGTTCCGGGCGAGACCTTCCTGGATCGGATGATCGCGCTGGTCGAGGGCGCCGTTCGCCAGAAGACGCCGAATGAAATTGCGCTGACGCTGGTGCTCTCCGCGCTCACGCTTGCGTTTATGATTGTCGTCGTTCCGCTGTGGCCGATGGCGTGGAATGCGGAACAGTACATGATGGGCTACCTGGGAGTCGCCGAGCCGCTGAAGAGCCTTGGCACTGACGTACCGACCCTGGTCGGGCTTCTCGTTTGTCTGATTCCGACTACGATCGGTGCGTTGCTGGCTGCAATCGGAATCGCGGGGATGGACCGCGCGCTGCAGGCCAATATCATCGCCAAGAGCGGCAAGGCGGTTGAGACCGCGGGCGATATCGATATCGTGCTACTGGACAAGACGGGCACGATCACCGTGGGCAACCGGCACGCGACCGACTTCGAACCGGTCGGCGGCTATTCAAAAATCAAATTGGCGTCGCTGGCAGCGCTTGCGTCGGCCGCCGATGAAACCCCGGAAGGCAAGAGCATCGTCGTCGCAGCGCAAGCGGCTGGAGTTGGCGCCAAGGAAGAGTTGAACCCGCCGAGCGATGCGAAATTCATCGCGTTCACCGCGCAGACCCGGATGAGCGGCGTCGATCTCGCAGATGGCAGAGTTATTCGCAAAGGCGCTCCCGACGCGGTGATCGCCTTCGTTCGACAGAGAGAGGGCATCGTCCCCAACGGACTGCAGCAGATCGTTGACGGGATCGCGTCGAAGGGCGCGACACCGCTGGTGGTCGCTGAAGACTCCAAAATCGCGGGCGTCGTCGCGTTGGAAGACATCCTGAAGCCGGGGATGAGCGAACGTTTCGAGCGCCTGCGCAGCATGGGCCTGCGCACGGTGATGATCACCGGCGACAATCCTCTCACGGCAGCGGCGATTGCGCGCCAGGCGGGCGTCGATGACTTCGTCGCGCAGGCGACGCCGGAATCGAAGCTTGCGTATATCCGCAAGGAACAGGCAGACGGCAAGCTGGTCGCGATGATGGGCGATGGGACGAACGATGCGCCGGCGCTTGCGCAGGCGGACGTGGGCCTCGCGATGAACTCCGGCACCCAGGCTGCGAAGGAAGCCGGCAACATGGTTGACCTGGATTCCGATCCGACCAAGCTTATCGAAGTGGTCGAAGTCGGCAAGCAGCTCCTCATGACTCGAGGAGCGCTGACCACGTTTTCTGTCGCCAATGACGTAGCGAAGTATTTCGCGATCGTTCCGGCGCTGTTCGCGGGCACTCTGCCATGGCTCGCCGCGATGGACGTGATGCATCTTCACTCGCCGACATCGGCAATATTGTCGGCGGTCATCTTCAACGCGATCATCATCCCGGCGCTGATTCCGGTTGCGTTGAAGGGAGTTAAGTACACTCCGCTCGGCGCCGACGCGCTGCTGCGAAAAAATCTTCTCATCTGGGGACTCGGCGGCGTCATTCTGCCGTTCGCCGGCATCAAGCTGATCGATGTCGTACTAAGCGCGATGCATCTGGTTGCATGAGCAAGGAAAACAACAATGAAAAATCACATTGTAAAAAGTTTGTGGCTGCTAGGCTCCAGCGTAGTCATCTGCTGCTTGATCTACCCGCTGGCCGTATGGGCGATTGGACAAACGGTTTTCCCGTTCAGCGCAAATGGCAGCATTGTAAATGGACCGGACGGCAAGCCGGTTGGCTCGCTGCAGATCGCGCAGCCGTTCACCAAGGATGAGTACTTCTGGCCGCGGCCGTCGGCAGCGTCCTATGACGGGTCGGCGTCGGCTTCATCGGCGCTCGCGGCGTCTAACTACATGTTGCGCTACCGCGTCGCGCAGCAACTGGGTCCTATCGTCAAGTACAAGAGCGGACCGAAGGCGGGGCAGTTGGTGGCGCCGGATGTCGAAGCATGGTTCCAGCAGGACAGCG
>Ga0210407_10002263_pt1 | contig 16701 bp, 22 predicted proteins | sample IncBWC27MmetaG_FD_150860 | JGI IMG/M metagenome (GOLD analysis project Ga0210407, IMG submission 150860) | Forest soil microbial communities from Barre Woods Harvard Forest LTER site, Petersham, Massachusetts, United States - Inc-BW-C-27-M | ecosystem: Environmental > Terrestrial > Soil >...
ACGATCAAACGCGACCCTCCTGTAGATTCCAAAGAATGGGAAGGTAAGCCGGATAAGCTTCAATATTTCTCGCCAAATCCGGGCCAAGGCGACTAATGCCCGACAGATCGCCATCTGGGTTAAGCCGATGACGTCACGAGATCGAGTAAGCAAGGTTTGCAATTGATATTGATTCACCACTGTCCGCTTTGGTGCCCGGCTCAACCGGTCGACGCAACACAGGCGTTAAATCTCTCCGCTGGGGTTTCAAATTGCAAAGGTCTCGTGTGGTCGTTCGTTGAGCTGACGCGCCACTTTGTTCAGATAAGCTTGGGAGTGCACCGAGAGGTCGGTGCCCTTGGGGAAGTACTGTCTCAGCAGACCATTGGTATTCTCATTTGATCCGCGCTGCCATGGGCTTTGCGGATCACAAAAGTAAACGTCAATGTTGGTCGTCAACGTAAATCGTCGATGATCCGCAAGTTCCTTGCCGCGGTCCCAGGTCAGCGATTTATACAGCTCGCCCGGCAGCCTTTTTGCCTGCTTGATGAGCGCGGATACGACCGTCTGGGTGTCTTTATTGGCCACCTTCGCCAACATCACGTAACGGGTATGACGTTCGACCAGGGTCGCGATATAGCTGTTCTTGGACCCGGACAAGAGATCGCCTTCCCAATGGCCAGGCACCGCCCGATCTTCAACCGCTGCCGGTCGCTGACGGATCGAGACGGGATCCTTGATTTGTCCCCGTCCATCGCCATGGAGACCCGCCTGCTTCGATCGACGGATCGTGCGCTTCGATCGAAGATGGCAAAGCAGCTCTTTCTTAAGCACCCCGCGGGCCTGAACGAATAGACTGCGATAGATCGTCTCGTGTGACACGTGATAACGCTCGCCTTCAGGATGGGCTCTCTTAAGCCAGCCGGCTATCTGCTCGGGCGCCCAATTTAATCTCAGCTTGCTGGCCACCGCCTGTCGCAACCAGGGATTGGTCGCCAGCTTACAGCGTTTCGGGCGGCGGGCTCGTATCCAGGCATTCTCGTCAGCCAGCGCCGCTCGGTAGCCATCATAGCCTCCATTCCGGTTGATCTCCCGGATCACCGTCGAGGGCGAGCGGCCCAGCAACCCAGCCATCGATTTTGCCGATCGATGTACCGCAATGCCTCTCGATATCTCCTCGCGTTCCGAGAGCGTCAGCGCCAACCGTGAGCGACGCCGGGGAGCTGGACGAATCCCACCGTGCGGTGACACCTGGAAATAAATCGACGAGGACGGCTTACCAAACGCCCGACCGATCGCCTTGAGCGACTCCCCGCGCTGCCAGCGATCCCATAATTCCGACTTCTCGGCTGCCGTGAATCCTCGGCGAAATCCCTGATCCATCGCTACACTCCATCTTTTCCCCCTAAGATAAAGTGTTGCGTCGACCGGTTGAGACCACCGTCAATCACGAATGCCGCAATGGTGCGAGTGTTTGTTTAGGCCGCCTTGACGTCGATCTTCTTCGCAGGTTTTTGCGCCTCTGCGGTCTTCGGCAGCGTCACTTTAAGAACGTCATTTTTGAACGTCGCCTCAATCTTGTTGGCATCGACGCCATCTGGAAGAGTAAAATAGCGCTGGAACGAGCCGTAGCGGCGCTCTGAAACGGTGTAGTCTTTTTTCTTCTCTTCCGTCTCTTCCTTCTTTTCACTCTTGATAGTGATCCCGCCGTTAGCCAGATTCACTTCGATGTTCTTTTCGTCCATCCCGGGCAGTTCGGCGGTGATTTCGTAGGACTTGTCAGTCTCGGCGACATCAACCGCCGGAGCGGCAACGAACGTTTTCGGCCAACTCGGTTCAAGTGCGGCGGGCGCGCGGAAGGACCGCTGCCAAAAACTATGGCCGAAGTCGTCGAACAAGCGATCAACTTCCATCCTCAGGGCGCCGAACGGACGCCAGATTTCGCCCATGACATCGGGTCGTCCGGGCTTCTGTGTGACAGGTAATTTGGTTTCGCTTGCCATTTGCACCTCCTCTACATTGGAGCGTCTTCGATAACGAACTCGCGAAGTGACGAGTTGATGCTGGTCAAAGTTTGCAGCACTAACTGACTTGAATCTTGCGAGGTTTAGCCTGTTCGACCTTCGGCAGCATGATCGTGACCACGCCGTCCTTCATTAGAGCGCTGATTTTGCTCTGATCGATCTTGTTTGAGATTTCAAAGCTACGTGCGAAATGACCCACGTTGTATTCGGTGTAGACCGGCTGCAAACCCTCGTACTTCGTGAAGTCAATTCGACCCTCAATCGTGACCACATCATTCTCGACGGTGGCCTCGATGCTGTCGCGATCGACCCCCGGCATTTCAAGCACGACTGTCAGCGCCTCAGGAGTCTCGAAAATATCTGTCACTGGCACGAATACCCGTCCAGGGGCCGTGCCCTCGGTCTTCTTATCGACCTCGCGCTTCTGCTGAACCTGCAGTTCCTGTGAATCTGACATTATCAACCTCCTCAGCTGACCTTAATAGAGCGCGGCTTATCAGCCTCTGCGCGCGGTATGAACAGCGCAAGAATGCCATCGCGATATTCGGCCTTGATGCGATCAGGTTCGATTCGAATTGGCACCGACAACGTGCGGTCAAACACACCGGAGATACGCTCGCGGCGATGAACGCTCGCTTGTTCGCCATAAGCAATCGTCTTTTTGCCGCGAATGCGAATGGTGTTCTCCTTCGCCTCAATCTCCAGATCGTTTTTGTCAACACCCGGCAGTTCGACCACCGCGACGAAGTCGTCGCCCTTCTGGAACATGTTTATCGGTGGAAAGCTGCCGATAGCAGCTGTGCCACGTCCCATCCATTCGCTCGCGATGCGTGCATCGAGAGCGCGTTGCAGTGTCAACAATGCTTCAAATGGGTCGCTAAAGCTGGCAAACATCGATACCCTCCATAGTGCCGAGCGGCATAGAATGACGGTGCAATTCCTCAGCGAGCCGATGCTCCACGAAGCGGCGCTCCAGCTCAGTCAGCTGTGTGTTTAGGAGCTTGCGATATCGCCGTACGTTTGCCTCGCGCGTCCACCCCGAATGATTTCGTGGGCGCGCCCGCATTGATCGATAGCGCCTCGTTGCTGCGTGCTTGTCGGTGACCCACTGAGGCGCCTCGGACGCGGTGCATTCGACCTTGCTGAAGCGAGGCAGCCGCATGGCTAGTCCCCCGCGTGGCGGCGGATCGGTGTCGCCATCCAATTGCTTCAGCGCTGCCAGGATGTTCTCCAGACGCAGTCTGTGCGGGATGCCGGGAATTTCGCGAAGGGTCGGATGGGATTCGACGACGTAAATATCGGACGCCCAAGACGAGAGGATTATTCGCTTCTCGTCTGTCGAAAGACTGGCATCCTTCAATACATCGTTCGGCGAATCGTAGTGGGAAACAGGGTGGAAAAGGGGCTCAACATTGTTGACGGTGCGATCAGCGTGGCTCATGCCGGGTCTCCTTTTTGCTCCTTTCGTCGAGAGACGGGTTGATATGAGACTTAAACCGGCGGGACCCCGCCGCTTCAGTCGGTGTTGATTTCGAATGGGTTACGCGCGGATCTGGATCTCCGCGCGTGTTATGAGCAGACGTGAAGTCTTCAGGCTGCCTTCCGCGTGACTTGCGCGCTCGAAGCGCCTCCGTCGATGGCGATTCGCCGGGCCTTTATGGCTTCGGGGATTTCGCGGACGAGTGCGACCCGGAGCAGGCCGTTGTCGAACGTCGCAGCCTCGACCTGGACGTAATCGGCGAGGTTGAATTGCCGTTTGAACGCGCGAGCCGAGATACCATGATACAGATATTCGTGCTGGTCCTTGTCGCTCTTGCGGCCTTCCACACTCAGCACGTTCTGCTCGGCGGTCACCGCGATCTCATCCGGGCTGAAACCAGCCAGCGCCAAAGAGATCTGGTAACGATCTTCCCCTAGCCGCTCGATATTGTAGGGCGGATAGTTGTCCTCGGTCCTATGCTGGGATTCATCGAGGAGATCAAAAAGGCGGTCGAAGCCAATGCTCGAACGCCAAAAGGGAGCAAAATCGTAGGTCCTCATAGCCAAGTTCTCCTAAGAGCAAGATTGGATACGAAGAAGCGCTAGACACGAGTGCAAGACACCTGTCCCGCGCCCAGTTCATTCCGCTGGGCCCAATATCGCCCGGCACCGCCAAGCGGCAAAAATCGAATTAGAAAAAACGGAATCGATTTCAAGACCCTCCGCAAAACTTTTTTGCGGATTTTCTCCCGTTAATTTTGCGTCGCAGCAGGATGGGGACGTCGGAGTTGCATAATTGGCTTCAAAGCATTGGGCCATGAGCGTAAATTAACGCGAAATTAAAAGCGCAGCCATGACGGCCGAGGGGCGAGACTCGCGGCAGATCAAGCTTTGGCCGAGTGTTTAGAATTACGCAGTGCACAACCCGACACTTAGCTTGGCAATAACACCGGAGGACAGCATGGCAGACAGGACTTCTAACGCAGACCGGTTTACGCGCGACCCACAACGGCGCATCACCTCGGCTACAGCAATCGGCATCAATGCTTTGAAGCCAATTATGCACTTTCAGGTCTCAATGCTGAGGATATGGGCCGACAGTATCGAGAGGTTCGCGGGCAATTACCAAAAGGGGTTGGAAGAAACCGCAGTCATCGTCGAGGAACAGTCAAGCAGGGAACGCGCCGCGTAAAACAACGGAACGGGTTAGACGAACCGCTTTGGGGTCAAACTTAGATCTCGGCCGCCTCCTGAATATGCAGATGCACCTTGGAAAATTGCGGTGGATCAATGCGCCTTTCTTTGATTGAGCCTAACAAAATAACAATTTTATCGCGAGGGAGGTCCAACATGCTTTCGCTCTCAACTCCACATCACGAAACATGCCCTCGGTGCGGCTCTGGACTGGTTAGTCTCGAGTGGGATGAGCGCGTCAATGCACGGGAAATTCAAGACCTTTGGCGCTGCTGGAAATGTCAAAACGAATTCATCACCGTCGCGCTTTCTGACGAGAAGCCGGTTTCCATCCCTGAGATCACAAAGCCATTCTTCACGAGTCTGTTGATGGAATGAAAGTCTGCAATGGGGGACCGTGTTCGTAAGCGGTTTTCGCGTTTCTGGTTGATTGATCGGGGTGGTATACGACGCGCGTCGCTGATCTTTGCTCTGCTCTGCAGCTGCACTGCCGCCGCACGATCTGAGCCTCTACTTCCTTCGCAAGATGATCCCAACGTTTTCTCGGTAAAAATCTGCCAAGACCGAACGGTTGTGTCAGCAATCAAGTCAATAGTAGATGCAATCTTAAAAACAGATGTCCTGATCGCAAAGGGATTTCAGACAGACGATATGCACTTAGACGGTGTCTATGTAGACGAACGCTTGGTCTATTGTTCGATGACGATGACGGCCAAACGCATAACTGACAACGTGCGCTACATCATTGGACTGAAGGGCAATTCATACGTCATTATCGTTGGTGGCAATGTCGGCTCAAAGCTTTTTCCCAAGGAGGTTGTAATCAACCTGCCTCAAGGCAGAAGAGAACCTTCTCATTAGCGCCCTTCGGTCTTGCTGGACGCACTTTAGTAAGTCGATCCAGATCATTTCGCTTTAGCTAGTGTGTGCGACCCCCGAGCACGGGCTCATTTGCGAAGTATGTCAGCGCGAGTGCTGATTCGATGGAGCCCCAGCGAAAGTCGCCGGGACTCCCGTCATCACCCCAGCGACCTGCATCTAGCGGTCGGCCCTCTTGCGCCATCCATGGCGATCATGGGCGTCGCCGTACATGTCAGCAATAAAGGCTGTGTAGCCCTGCTGGGCGAACTTCCGCGCCTCGTTATGGATGTGCTTGGTGATGCCCCACCATTCATGCGTAAGCGGCGCTTAAACCCCACCTTCATCGCCGTACGTTAATCGGCGATTGTCCGATTGCTGAGTCGAGCGGGTTAGACACGTGTCGGACACTGAGCTTTTGCACAAATCTAAGCCCGAGCCGGTGCGCCGGTTGGAGGTGTTCACCGGAACGGGACGACGCCGCACCTGGACGGCGGAGCAGAAGGCACAGATTGTCGCCGAGAGCTACGTCGACGGCGAGAGAGTAACCGCGGTCGCGCACCGACACGGGCTGACGCCGCAGCAGTTGTTCGGTTGGCGGCGGCAAGCGCTCCGGCATGCGTTACGCAAAGCGGAGAAGAGCGGGCCGGCCTTTGCGCCCGTTGTCGTCGAAGCACTTCGACCGGCGAAAGATGCATCGATTGCGCCAGCAGAGTCCGGCGGCTCACATGCGATCGAGATCGTGATCGGCGCGGCCACGGTTCGTGTTGTGCCGGGTATCGATGCCGCGAGCCTGCAGGCGGTGCTGCGCGCCGTGATCGCAGTGAGATGATTACGGTGCCGGCCGGCATACGAATGCTGGTGGCGACGAAGCCGGTGGACTTCCGGCGCGGCGCCGACAGTCTCGCGGCGCTGGTGCGCGAGCAGCTCAGGCATGATCCGTTCTCGGGCACGATCTTCATCTTCCGCTCGAAGCGGGCGGACCGTCTCAAAATCCTGGCCTGGGACGGGTCTGGGCTGGTGCTGTTCTGGAAGCGGCTCGAACATGGCGCGTTCCGCTGGCCCCCGATCAGTGATGGCGTCATGCGGCTATCGGCTTCGCAGCTCGCCGCACTGGTCGACGGACTGGACTGGGCGCGGCTCCATGCACCGGACATTCCCCGGCCAACGGCGACGTCGTGAGGCTGTGACCAATTGAATCAGGACGCGGATCGCGCGTCACAACGGCGCGCGAATCTGATTCCGTGGTGGGCGTGAGCGAGAATACCGATCAGCCGCCTACCGATATCGCAACGCTGCAGGCGCTGCTTGCGCAGGCGCGCGCGGAACGGGATGCCGCGCTGGCAGAGCGCGATCACCTGCTGTCGCAGAATGACCGGCTGCAGCATCTGCTGCACCAATTGCAGCGTGCCCAATTTGGCCGCAGCTCAGAGAAGCTCGATCAGGACCAGCTGCATTTAGCGTTTGAGGACATCGAGCAGGCCATTGCCGCCACCGAAGCCGATGACGACAAAAGCGACCCGATCAGGGCGGCTGCCCGCGCCGAGAAGCGTCGCGCCAATCGCGGCTCGCTTCCTGCCCATTTGCCGCGCCTCCATGTGACGATCGAGCCTGATGACACCAGTTGCCCCTGCTGCCGGACGCCCATGCATGTGATCGGCGAGGAGACTTCGCAGCGCCTCGACGTGATCCCGGCGCAGTTCCGGGTGCTGGTGACGCGCCGCCCCAAATATGCCTGCCGAACCTGTGAGCAGGCAGTAATACAAGCACCGGCGCCCGAACGGCTGATCAAGGGCGGGCTGCCGACGGAAGCGATGGTAGCCTCTGTGCTGGTTGCCAAATACGCCTGGCACTTGCCGCTCTATCGGCAAGCCCAAATGCTGGGCGCCCAGGGTATCGACATCAAGCGGGCCGTGCTGGCGTTCTGGGTGGGCTATGCCGCCGCCGAGCTCAAACCGGTCTATCTTCGCCTGCGCGAGTTCATCCTGGCCTCCGCCAAGATCGCGGTCGATGAGACGATCGCACCCGTGCTCGATCCCGGTCGCGGCCGTACTAAGCAGGGTTACTTCTGGGCAGTCGCCCGGGACGACCGACCCTGGGGCGGGGCCGATCCGCCGGCTATCGCCTTTAGCTACGCGCCCGGGCGCGGCGCGGTCCACGGGCTCAAGCTGCTCGAGGGCTATCGCGGCATCGTGCAATGCGACGGCTATGCCGCCTACAAGAAGATTGCCGCCACCCCCGGCGAGGCCATTACGCTCGCCTTCTGCTGGACGCATCTACGCCGCCGGTTCTTCGACATCGCCAAGGGTGGCGATGCGCCGATCGCGAGCGAAGCGCTGGAACGGATCGCTGCGCTCTATGGGATCGAGAAGACGATCCGCGGGATGAGCGCGGATGATCGGCGCCAGGTGCGCCAGGACAAGAGCAAGCCGCTGGTGGCATCGCTCAAAGCCTGGTTTGAGCAGCAGCTTGCGCGCGTTTCCGTCAAGGCAAAGATCGCCGACGAGATCCGTTACGGCCTCAACCACTGGGACGGGCTTACCCGCTTCCTGGACGATGGCTGCATCGAGCTCGACACCAACATTGTCGAGCGCGGCATCCGCCCCATCGTGCTCAATCGCAAGAACGCACTCTTCGCCGGTCACGATCATGGAGCCGAGAACTGGGCCTGCATCGCCTCACTCATTGAGACCTGCAAACTAACCGGCGTCGAGCCGCAAGCCTACCTCACCGATGTGCTGACCAAGCTCCTCAATCTGTGGCCCGCCTCGCGCCTCGACGAGCTCATGCCATGGGCTTGGGCGGCAGAGCATTCAGCCAGAAAACTCGCGGCCTAACGTCACCTTCGGCCCGAAAAACAAGCCATCAGTACCGTGGGGCCAGAAGACCGCTTGCATCTGCACCATCACGATGATTGCATCGTCGTATAGGACGAAGCCCTTCATCGTGGTCTCGCCGTCCGTATAGGTGACCGGCTCTTCCCTGATCGCAGCGTTTGCACTCGCTGCCATTCCTATGGCGCAAAGTGCTCCCACTATAACATTCCGGCTTTCTTCTTGCGGTGCGCCCGGCAACCGATCTAAAGTTTTCGGTGTGTTTCAAAAGGGAGTGCGGACGTGGCGACTGGTACAGTGAAGTGGTTTAACGCGACGAAGGGTTACGGCTTCATCCAGCCGGACGGCGGTGGAGGCAAGGACGTGTTCGTTCACATCTCGGCCGTCGAGAGGGCTGGGCTCAGCGACTTGCGCGAGGGCGCTAAGGTTACGTTCGACATCGTCTCGAACAGGGGCAAAGAAGCGGCTGAAAATCTGAAGTGAAGTAAGGTTGACCCGCAGGTTGGAAATTTAGCACAGCACAAGCTAAAGCACCTCAGCGCGAACTTGGGCCACGCCACGATCCGTGATCCCTAGGCTGCGCGCGGCGCCGAGCGAAAGGTCGAGGACGCGGCCGCGAACCCACGGTCCGCGGTCGGTGATGCGAACTACTACTGATTTGCTGGTCGCAGGATCGGTGACGCGAACTCTGGTGCCGAACGGCAAACTGCGGTGGGCTGCAGTTGGCAAATTCCGATCGAATGAGGAACCGCTCGCTGTTTTTCCTCTCGAATACGAATAGTATGAGGCCTTTCCAGAAAAAACACGGTTGAAGGATCGATGCGCTGAGCGATCTTCCGAACCACGTGTCGGCTCTTCTCCGACCGGAGGTTGCGCGTGCGGATCCTGCTTAGTTTGGCCGGGTGCCTCCGGAGCCGGCTCTGCGTGTGCCTTCGGAATGATGGACCATCTCTCATCGAACGACTGTGCTGCAGCAGAATCTGCATGTATCCCAATCCAAGCTGGGATAGTGGCAATCGCGATTATTTTCGAAAGGATACGCATGATGGCCTCACAAACAAATGGACAATGCAAACTCATGAGGCTGCGTTCCGACAAATGAGGAAGTTCCAGCTTCTCAAGCTGGTAAAGGTGAAAAAGTACCAACTGTGATGTAGCCGATACATTTGGCGCACCGCAGCAAGAAACACAGGCCGACTGCTCAGGTACTCGGAAACCTAAACGGCCGCCGAGCAAAAACGTGCTTCGCAGCAAAACACGCCGAGCGGTCGGCCTTTGATGATTAAGTTCGCGCTGTTTTGCAGCGCGCACTCTCTCGGGAGTTACACCCGTAGTCGCGGCTACCAAAATTTAGCATCCTGCCGTCGGACGCACCGCATTTGGGGAGGTTGGCATGGCTACAGGGCTGTTCGGAGTGAGCTGGACCGAAATCATCGACTTCCTTTTGAAACTCGCACCAGCCGCCTCCATCGTGGGTGGCATTTTGGCAGCGCGGGTACAATTGAGGAGCAATCGGCAGATCAATGCCGTAATGATAGCGAAGAACCACTATCGAGAGATGCTGGACGCTTTTCTAAAAAATAGCGACATACTCTACTTGGGGTCAAATCCAACAGCGTTTGCGGAGTTGAAGAAGGATATCCCGCGCTATCGTCGCTATCGAACGCTCTTCACGCTTATGTCCTTCGCGATGCAGGAGCTTTATCTGGCGATGGACCTGAAGCGTGAGAAAAATTGGGAGCATATGATCCGAGTGTTTATTTCGCTCTTCAGGAATTACATTCTGTCGCCAGAAGATTACGGCCCCTACAATCAGCAGGCTCTGACGCCGAGCTTCCTCGCATTCTTGATGGACACTGCACAGAATTTCGAGCACTCCGCAGCGCGGACGAGCGTGGCGCAGTATCTGAAGGATGAGACGCGGCTGACATAGTCGAAGGCCGACTAGTTAGCCATTCGATGTCGCCTAAACAACCCGGATATGCTGGAGTGGTCCGACAACGTCTGCTGTTGGGGATAGAACGGACATGCCGTTCAGGCGGGCCGACTTCCGAGTTTGACCCTAACCGGAAGGTGATCCAAGCCTCTGAACGGGTCTGCGAGAGAGTCCATGGTCCGGTCAGCCGACGCCGATGGACAATCTAACAAGCGGAGAGCACAATCGCTGCGTTTCCTCTTGATTGATCATGAGAAGGAGAACGCGACATGTCCAAGGTCGTTTGTGTGCTCTATGATGATCCCGTCGAAGGATACCCGAAGTCCTATCCGCGGGATGATATTCCGAAGATCAGCCACTATCCCGGCGGCCAGACTCTTCCGACACCGAAGGCCATCGACTTCAAACCCGGCACACTGCTCGGCAGCGTGTCAGGTGAGCTCGGATTGCGGAAGTATCTCGAATCCAACGGTCATACCCTGATCGTCACCTCCGACAAGGATGGTCCCGATTCCGTGCTTGAGCGTGAGCTGCCATCGCCGAGATCGTTATTTCACAGCCCTTCTGGCCGGCCTATCTCACGGCCGAGCGTATCGCCAAGGCCAAGAAACTGAAGCTCGCGCTGACCGCGGGCATCGGCTCCGACCATGTCGACCTTCAGGCGGCGATTGATCGCGGCATCACTGTGGCCGAAGTGACTTACTGCAACTCCATCAGCGTCGCCGAGCACGTCGTGATGATGATCCTCGGGCTCGTTCGTAACTACATTCCCTCCTACCAATGGGTCGTGAAGGGTGGTTGGAACATCGCGGACTGTGTCGCGCGTTCCTACGACGTCGAGGGCATGCACGTCGGGACCGTTGGGGCCGGCCGTATCGGTCTTGCCGTTTTACGTCGCCTCAAACCTTTCGATATGCACCTGCATTATTACGATCGACATCGGCTGCCTGAGGCCGTGGAGAAGGAACTGAATCTTGTCTGGCACCCCAATGTCGAGGACATGGTCAAGGTCTGCGACGTTGTAACCATCAACGCGCCGCTCCACCCCGAAACCGAGAACCTCTTTAACGACAAGCTTATCGCCAAGATGAAGCGCGGCGCTTACCTCGTGAACACCGCGCGTGGTAAGAATCTGCGATCGCGACGCCATTGTTCGTGCTTTGGAAAGTGGCCAGCTTGCCGGATATGCCGGAGACGTCTGGTTTCCCCAGCCAGCGCCCAAGGATCATCCTTGGAGGACCATGCCGCATCATGGCATGACGCCACACATCTCAGGAACCTCACTTTCGGCGCAGGCGCGTTATGCCGCCGGAACCCGTGAGATCCTCGAATGCTGGTTCGAGGGTCGACCGATCCGTGACGAATATTTGATTGTCGATGGCGGCAAGCTCGCCGGCACCGGCGCGCATTCCTACAGCGCCGGCGACGCAACGAAGGGCTCGGACATGCCACGCGGTTCAAGGGCGCCTAGGCACTGAAGAACCACTGCCAACAAATGGACTGAGCGGCTGGATGTGGCGAGCCGTGGTCTAGGACTGGCATGGCCGCTCCTGGCACGAAACCGACATGTCGACGCAGTTGCCCCATGTCGGCTGTTGGGGGACAAACGGACTTGGCTGGTACGCGGCTCGAGGTCCGAGTTGGACCCAAAGCGGAAGTAGCACCTTTTGACGAACGGTCTGTCGTGTCGCAAAATACTGCGGTCGCGAAACGGCGGTTGTGCGACACTTGAGAATGGCTCTACTGAGCCATATTCCCTCCCGTGTGTACCGAACACTCAAACCCGGACGTAATGATGGTGAACCCGCAGATCAACCGACATCGCCGCTAGCAATTCGCGTCGGCCGGATGCAGACTGTGCAGCGAAAAAATGCGGATCGGGGGAAACAATGACTGTTCCTCGCCCAGGTGAAGCGGCACACACCAAAGGTCTTCCGATTGTCGCCACACTGGGCGCGCTCGGTGTCGTCTATGGCGACATCGGCACCAGTCCTCTTTATGCCCTGAAGGAAGCGGTCAAGGCGGCCGCCCATGGCGGGCCGCTCATCCCTGAGGCGATCCTCGGGGTGGTGTCGCTGATCCTCTGGGCGCTGATCCTGATCATTTCAGTCAAGTATGCGCTGCTTATTTTGCGCGCCGACAACCGCGGCGAAGGCGGGATCGTTGCGTTGCTGGCGCTGCTTCACGCCCGCAACGCAAAGCCGGGAACGTGGCGTGCGCAGCTTCTGGTCGTCGGCCTTGTCGGCGCTGCGCTGCTCTATGGCGACGGCGCCATCACGCCGGCCATCTCCGTGCTCAGCGCCCTTGAAGGCCTGAAGGTCGATGCGCCGTCGCTGGCGCCCGCCGTGGTGCCGCTCACCCTCATCATCCTGATCGGGCTTTTCGTCATGCAACGGAAAGGCACTGGCTTCATCGGCAATATATTCGGGCCGGTGATGCTTGCCTGGTTCGTGGTGCTCGCATTACTCGGCATCCACGGTATAGTGCAGGCGCCCGGGGTGCTCGTTGCCGTGAGCCCGCTTTACGCTTTCGATTTTCTGATCCACGGGGATTTCCACATCAGTTTCGCCGTCCTGGGCGCAGCCTTTCTCGCGGTGACCGGCGGCGAAGCGATGTATGCCGACATGGGCCATTTCGGCCAGGTTCCCATCCGGCTCGCATGGTTCGCGGTGGCACTTCCTGCGCTCGTGCTCAACTACTTCGGACAGGCCGCGCTGCTGATCACTGACGCCAGCGCGCTCGACAATCCGTTCTATCAGCTTGCGCCAGACTGGGCGCACTACCCGCTCGTTGCGTTCGCGACCGTGGCCACCGTGATCGCCTCGCAGGCAATTATCTCAGGCGTGTTTTCATTGACGCAACAGTCGATCCAGCTCGGCTTCCTGCCGCGCATGCAGATTTGGCACACGACCAGTCACACGATCGGCCAGATTTATGTGCCAGTTGTGAACTGGCTGCTTGCGGTGGCAACCTTGGGAGCCGTGATAGGCTTCGGCACATCCGATGCGCTCGCGGGCGCCTATGGGATCGCGGTGTCGCTGTTGATGGCGATCACGACGCTGCTCGCGGCGCTGGTTGCGCTGCAATGGGGCTACCATCCGATCGTCGTCATCCCGGTCAACGGCTTCTTTTTTATCATCGACCTCATCTTCTTTGCGGCGAATTCGACCAAACTGTTTGAGGGCGGCTGGTTTCCGCTTGTGCTCGCGGGCGCGGTTGCATTCGTGATGCTGACCTGGCGGAGCGGCGCCAAGCTGGTCGAGGGGGCCCGCCGCAACTTGCGTCAGCCAGTAGAAGACCTGATCGAGACCGCCACCAGCGGATGCCAGGCGCGACTACCCGGTACCGCTGTGTTTCTTGCATCCGCGGCCAATGGCGTGCCACTCGCGCTGACGCAATTCATCCGGCACAATCACATAATGCACGAGCGTATTTTACTCCTCACTGTCATTATCGAGGAGACGCCGCGTATCCCCGACGAGGGTCGGGTGGATGTGATTGAAGTTATGAAGGGTATTACACGCGTCATTCTCCACTTCGGCTTCATGGAAAGCAACATCACGATCGCAGCAGGATTGCAGGCCGCATGCGATCAAGGAAAAATATCCGGCATCGATCCCGCAAAGATCACTTATTATGTCGGCCGCGAGACGATCATCCCGAGTGACGAGATCGTGGGCATGGCAGTATGGCGCGAGACTCTCTTCGCATTTCTGCAGCACAACGCCAAAGGCTCCGCAACCTTCTTCGGCGTGCCCGCGCGACAAGTGGTGGAATTTGGCACTGAGATCGAGATTTGAGAGCTTTGGCGGAAAATGATCGGAAAACCGATCGGCGCTCATTGCCAGGCAAAGAAGATGGGCCTTGCTTGAACCCTCGACACGGCAAGCGTCTTTCTGGGACTTTCCCTCGAGGCTCAGGCCCAAAACTCTGCGATGAGATTACCACCCGGGCTTTGTAGGCCGCCGGCCTGCCTGAATCAGGACATGCTTCGTCATTGCTGCGGTGCATGAGTCTGGTTGTGGCACTTTTGCGACATGCCGAATGACCCTTAGGATGTCTGCTAATCGGGGAAGACCGGAAGTGAGCGGCTCGCGGTCAAAGTGACGCGGTTGACCCAAGTCGGAAGTCGAGCACCCCATTTGCTGTCACCTACGCGGCCGCCACTCTGCCATCAGGCCGTGCTAAACTGCTCTCCTCGGGCTGAAAGGTGGTTCGATAAAGCGACGGCCCGGCATGACACTGCCAGCACAAATTTCCAGCCGAGCTGCGAGCGCGCGACAGGAACTTATCGTTGCGGATGTCCCCTGGGAAACTTCGGGTAAAATGTGACCAAGGCTCTCGATTTCTCACTTGCTGATCGCAAGGCCGAGCTTCTGCGCTGGCTAAGCGAGGAAGGACGTTTTGCGCCCGATACCGCCGGGCTTCTTGAGATGCTCTGCGAGAAGCTCACCGTGCTCGGGGCGCCGATAGCCCGCGCCACAGTGCATGTCCGTACGCTGCATCCAGAATTCCGGGGAATATCGCGTATCTGGCGCCGTGGACAGAGTACCGAGTTCCGAACGTCGCGACACGGTATCGAGTCTACGTCGGATTACCAGAATAGCCCCCTTCAGTACGTTATCGAAACCGGACAGTGGCTTGATACTGTCCTTAGCGAAGCCACCGATCGGCGCTTCCCGATCCTCGCAACGCTGCGGGCGCAAGGCATTACCCATTACGTGATGGCGCCCCTTATCTTTTCGAATCGGATCGTTAACGCGATATCGTGGGGAAGCGACGCTCCCAGCGGGTTTAGGGAAGCGGACGTTGAACTCTTTCGCTATCTAGTGCCGACCTTTGCCCCAGTTCTCGAAGTGACGGCGGGCCGGCGGATCTATGGTGAACTTCTTGCCACCTATGTAGGTCGAGATCCGTGCGCGCGGATTATGGCGGGCGCCGTCCAGCGCGGAAACGTCCACCACATCAAGGCGGCAATGCTGCTCGCCGACTTGCGTGGTTTCAGCCGACTGACAGATGAGCTTCCGGAGCAAAGAATCATTGAACTCCTAAATGCCTTCTTCGATCTGGTCGTCCCTGGCGTCATCGGCAGCGGAGGTGACATCCTGAAGTATATCGGTGATGCGGTCATCGCGATCTTTCCAGTCACCGGCGATGATCCGGCGCTGGCCTGTGAGTCGGCCCTGGTTGCAGCGCAGACAACGCTGGCTGCGCTCCAGGCTTCACCGCCCGAGGTCCAGCAGCATATTTCCATCGATATTGCTCTGCACTATGGTGATGCCGCATACGGCAATATTGGCTCTGGCAATCGCCTCGACTTCACCGCCGTCGGGCGCGACATCAACATCCTCAGCCGGCTGGAACTCCTCTGCAAGGATGTTGGCCGGCCACTGCTCATGACTGGTGCTTTTGCCGCAGAAGTTGCGGCACCGGTCTTTGAAATCGGCCATTTCGAATTGCGCGGCTTCCGTCAGCATCAGTCCTTGTACGGGTTGTGCCAAGACGGCGAGGTGCCCGCTGCGCCCACGTCGACGGATGGCGCGTAGCAGTTCGATTGTGGCAGAGTTCCGGGCTGGAAAAGGTCCGACTTCGGGCCCATATTTCGGGCATGTCGACAATTGTTCAATGCAATTGCGGCGCCGAGTACAGACGTATTGAAGAAAAGTTCTTGGTACCGCATACGGGTGATGCGGTCTGCACGGTCTGTGGGGCTGCGCTAGAATCGTGGCAGGAAAGCACCCACATTCCCTCATACGAACTTATTGAACGTCCACAGACAGAAAACCAGCATGACAAGCCACCCCAAACGACCTAGGGACCCCAACCAGCTAGGTAAGGCGATCATAGACAGTGGATTCACCCAGAGCCGCGATAGTCGGCGCTGACATTCACTCGCGCCAACCGACCCATCGCAGACGAGGCGCACAGTGCTCAAATGTGGGGAAGAGGTGCGATATGGCGGCAACAGCTACCCAAGTCGTCCTTGATAGTCCGGCGGCCGAGTTCAGGCTTCCAGCCACCAACGGCAAGACTTACTCACTGGACGATGTCGCGGGCGAAAAAGGCACGGTCGTCGTCTTTATTTGCAACCATTGTCCCTATGTCAAAGCGGTCATCGACCGTATGGTTTCGGACGCCCGCGTGCTGATGTCGGAGGGCGTGGGTTTTGCGGTGATTTGCTCGAACGATGCGGCGAGCTACCCCGAAGATTCATTTGAGAATATGAAGCGTTTCGCGAAGGCTCATGATTTTCCGTTTCCATACCTCCACGATGAGACCCAGACAGTAGCGCGGGCGTATGGGGCGGTCTGTACGCCGGACTTCTTCGGTTACAACGCCGATCGCAAGCTCAAGTACCGCGGCCGGCTCGACGAAGGACGTACAACTCCGCCCCGCG
>Ga0210407_10002264_pt1 | contig 16700 bp, 16 predicted proteins | sample IncBWC27MmetaG_FD_150860 | JGI IMG/M metagenome (GOLD analysis project Ga0210407, IMG submission 150860) | Forest soil microbial communities from Barre Woods Harvard Forest LTER site, Petersham, Massachusetts, United States - Inc-BW-C-27-M | ecosystem: Environmental > Terrestrial > Soil >...
GGCATTTTGGAGCGGACGTCGAGTCCATCACTTTCGAAGAGCAAGCCGCGCAGGAGATGGCGGAGATGGCCGGAACGGCGGAAGAAGCGGCGGCCGCTGCCGTGTCCCGTCCTCCGGTGGTTACGATCATGGGCCACGTGGATCACGGTAAAACGTCATTGCTCGATGCCATTCGCGAAACTGACGTGGCCGGCGGCGAGGCTGGCGGAATCACGCAGCACATTGGCGCGTACAAAGTCCGGATCACCAAGCCGGATTCACCGGCGTTCGGGCGTCAGATCGTGTTTCTCGATACGCCCGGCCACGAAGCATTTACCCGCATGCGTGCCCGCGGCGCCAAGGTCACGGACATTGTCGTCCTGGTCGTCGCCGCCGATGACGGCGTGATGCCCCAGACGCTCGAAGCCATGGACCACGCCAAGGCGGCCAAAGTTCCGATCATCGTGGCCGTAAACAAGATTGACAAGCCCGGCGCCATGCCCGAGCGCGTGAAAAAGCAGCTCGCCGATCGCGGTTTGATGCCGGAAGACTGGGGCGGCACCACGGTGTTCGTGGACGTCTCTGCCAAGCAGCATACGAATCTCAATCTGCTGATGGAAATGATCTGTCTGGTTGCCGATCTGCAGGAGCTCAAAGCCAATCCTGAGCTCCCGGGCAGCGGCACCGTGGTGGAAGCCAAGATTGACCGCGGCCGTGGCGCCGTGGCCACCGTGCTGGTGCAGAACGGAACACTGCGCGTGGGCGATAGCTTCATTGTCGGCAACATATTCGGCAAAGTCCGCGCCATGTTCGACGATCGCGCCAACGCCGTGGCCGAAGCCCCGCCGTCTACTCCAGTCGAAGTGCTGGGCCTGGAAGGACTGCCTCAGGCCGGCGACCAGTTGCTGGTGGCCGAGCGCGAGAAAGCACGCCAGGTAGCCGAATACCGTGAGCAGAAGGCACGCGAGGCTACGCTGGCCAAGAGCCATAAGCTGTCCCTGGAAGGTCTGGCCGAACAGATCAAGAACGCGGGCATCAAAGAGCTGCCCATCATCCTGAAAACGGACGTGCAAGGTTCCGCCGAAGTGTTGGCTGACTCTCTGGCCAAGCTTTCGAACGAACAAGTCAAGATCAAAATCCTGCATACCGGCGTCGGCGCCATCACGGAAAACGACGTGCTGCTGGCTTCGGCTTCCAATGCCGTGATTATCGGCTTCAGCGTCCGGCCCGAGCGCAAAGCGCAGGAGCTGGCGGAGATGGAAAAAGTTGACATTCGCCTGCACTCGATCATTTACGAACTGCAGGACGAGATCAAGAAAGCCATGACCGGCCTGCTCGAACCGATCATCAAAGAGACCTATACGGGCCGCGCCGAAGTGCGCGACACTTTCCGGGTCCCGAAAGTCGGCACCGTTGCCGGCTGCTACGTGCTCGATGGTGCGATCAAGCGTGACGCCGACGTTCGCCTGTTGCGCGACGGCGTGCAGGTGTACAAAGGCAAAATCGTGTCACTGAGGCGTTTCAAAGACGACGCCAAGGAAGTGACCAACGGCATGGAATGCGGCATCGCGATCAGCAACTTCAATGACATCAAGAAAGGTGACGTGATTGAAGCCTTCGTGACCGAGCGCATCGCAGCCGAACTGGGAGTCGCGTGAAGCGATTTAGTAATCTCGTAATCGGGTAATTTGCAAAGCGCCTGAACCCGGGGAAGGTCTTACCCGTCCGCTGCCGTGCCAATCAATGTCGTCAGCGTGAATCAGTGGTAAGGTTTGCTGGTGCCCATCGCCTACCTGACTCTCGAACTGCGTATTGAAGCAGCCCACTCGCTCAAAGACAAACGCCACGTCGTTCGCAGCGTGAAAGACCGTTTGCGAAACTCCTTCAACGTTTCCGTAGCCGAGCTGGAGGTAACGGACCTGTGGCAGCGGGCCACAATCGGTGTTGTCGCGATCTCGGATTCACGGGACTACCTGGAAGGCCTCATGCGCAACGTCGAACGCGAAGTGGTCAAGCTGGCCAATAACGGCGGAGCGGAAGTGGTGGATTCGTTCCTGGATTATCTGGAAAGTTGACCTGGCAACTCGCTGTCCTGCTCGCACTTACAATTATTTACTTAGGTTACTCTTTCTTGACGTTTGTGGCCGCAGAGTTGCCGCTACAATTCCGATGTCCCTGTGGTCCCGGGCAGGAGGCGATCATGTTCACAAAGGCTGCACGGCTTGCCCTGATTTTCGCCGTGGTTCCCGCAGCTTCTGTGTTTGCCGAGGACCTAAAAGTAAAGACGATCCACCACATGACAGTACACGGGCTCCGTCTAGGACGCGAAGTAACCGTTTATGTCCACGGCGCGGCGCAACGTGTCGAATATCTTGGTTTTGCCGCCGATTTTCCCGGCCCGCGAAAGTACCCGGTCCCGCATAGTGTCGTCATCACTCGTTGCGATATACGGATGGTTTATCTGCTTGACATCAACAGCCAGGAATACGTCGAAGCTAAACTGGACAAGTTTCCGAGCCAGGACCAGCTTGCCAAACAGGGGAATCGGGAGCGGAAAGAGGGCCAAAAATACTTCCAAAGCAATACTGTGGACACAGGCGAGACCAGGGATTTTTACGGTCACACGGCAAAGCATCTTGTGACCACAATCAAAGGGAAAGGCGGCCAGATTAGTGATTACGAGGTAGTGGATGGATGGTACCTTGACCTGGCCCAGCCCGGCTGTGCCCCGGAGTATATGAGACAGCACCAAGGACACTTGGAAATAGCCACTCAGTGGAGTGAAGGAGCACACCTTGATAATGACGCTCCAGTTACAACGGCGCTTCCGGGTATTACCGGTCTGCATGGCGTCGACCCTTACGGTTATAGCTCTTCGAACGGTTCAGGGTCTATTTTTGCCGGGATGAGACCGGGCTTTGTACCCATGATCAATTCAGGAATTCGCTCTGGTTTTGTGTATAACTGGGTCCTGCCGGGCGGTTTGGCTGTACAAGAGACGTCAACTGAGCTCGTTAGGGACATGCTCACGGAGCAAAAGGTTATTGAATTCTCCGAAGAGCCTCTCGACCCCTCGCTCTTCGAGGTGCCAGCGGCGTTCAAAAAGGTGCGCGCGCTTTACCAGCACAGCAAGTAACTGGGAGGAGGGATACCGTATGTTCGCAAAAGTCTCGATGCCGGCCCTCATTTTAGCCCTGATTCCCCCAGCTTCTTTATTGGCCGCAGACGTGAAAGTAAAAACCATCGTACATAAAACAACCAGTACGTTTGAAGAAACGGTTTATGTTCACGACAGGGTGCAACGCATCGAGTATCTGGGTTTATCCGGCTATGGAGAGGGACCGGCGCCGCACATAGCCATCGTCATCCATTGCGATACCGACGCTGTCTACGAACTTGATCTCAACAGCCGGAAATACCGCAAATACCGGCGAGACAGGTTTCCCCGTGAGGATCAAGTGGCAAGAAAAATAGCGCGGGACTGGAAAGAGTTCCAGACCTTGGAACAACCCAAGACCGTGGATACCGGCGAGACGAAGGACTTTTTCGGCCATACCGCAAAACATTTAGTGATCACACTCCGGGCCAGCGGCGAACAAGTCGTGGACGGATGGTACCTGGACATTCCCGAGCCCGGTTGCGCACCTGAGTATATGCGGCAGCATCACGTGCACCTCCAAACAACTGGGGTGACGGACCACGGTGGAGGGAGTTTGCCCATCATCAGTTCGGGTGATGCGGGATTACCGGCTGTGTCCTTTGACGCGGGGAATCATTTTGTCAGTTGGGGCGGTACCCCACAGGGCGTTCATATCAGGTTTTGGTACAACCTGTATCTTCCAAGCGGCTTGGCGGCACAAGCGACTTCACCCTGGTACCAACGAAAGGTCGTTGAATTCTCCGAAGATCCAATTGATCCCTCGTTGTTTGAAGTGCCGCCAGAGTTTAAGAAGGTAGGGGTACGCGAGCTTTACCATCACGGCAAGCACTGAAAGGAGGCATTCCGTATGTTTGCAAAAGCTGTGAAGCTGGCCCTCACTTTAGCTCTTATTCCCGCAGCTTTTGTGTTTGCCGCGGACACAAAAATAAAGATTCTCGAACATCCATCCGGCGCTGGCGCTGCTTCAGGAGGACCGCCACTTGAAATCACAGTATATGTTCATGGCCACGTACAACGTGTGGACTATGTTGGCTATCCTGTAAGCTTTACAGGTCCGCGAAAAGAACCAGCCCCGCACACGGCCTTCATCATCCGTTGTGATGCACATATAGCCTACGAAATTGATTTCAACCACCGGGAATACCGCAAGTACTGGCTGGACAAGTTTCCGAGTCAAGACCGACTGGAAAAAGCGATGACGCAAGACCAGAAAGACAATCGGCAATTCCGGCAAATCAACACCGTGGATACAGGTGAGACTAAGGACTTCTACGGCCATGTCGCGAAGCATGTTGTGACGATCATCAAAGGGACGGCCACGCATCCCTACGAAGAAGTGGTGGATGGATGGTATCTGGACATCCCCGATCCAGGTTGCGCACCCGAATATCTGAGAGAGCGCCACGTGCACATGGAAACAGTGGAAGCAACGAACAGTGGGGCGCCTGGTTTCATTTACTCGCACGCAGACGGGGTGCCGTCAGATATTTCGGCGGGTGCGGAAGGGTTTCCTCTGGTGGTTCTTGGTCCGATCCCACAGGGTCTTCACTTCCGGCTTTGGTACAACTGGCTCCTTCCGTCCGGTTTGCCTGTACAGGTGACGTCAACCGCCCCGGTCGGGTTGGCTACACAGATGACGTCAACCTCGGACCAGCCAGTAGAACGAATAGTCGTTGAATTCTCGGAGGCGCCGATCGATCCCTCGCTGTTTGAATTGCCGCCAGGATTCAAGAAGGTGCGCAAGTTTTGACAATCGAGCAGTGCAGGGCCCTTGGACCGAAAAGAGACTTTCACGGTCACAAAACTCTACCCAGAACTCCGCACAGACCATAGGGATTTCTCGCTTCGCTCGAAATGTAAGTGGCTTCCTTCCCGCCCACACCCTCTGGTATTCTAAGGAGTTTTATCCGGCAGCAAAAAGTATGCTTGAACAGCGAGGAAGACAATATCGCCGGCAGCGGATGAGCGAGGCCCTGAAGGAAGAAATCGGCGTCATCCTTGAAGGTGAGCTGGGCGATCCGCGCATCGCCCTTTGTAACGTTACCGAGATCCTGATGGCTCCGGATGGCAAGAGCGCGCGGGTGTTTATCCACGTGGAAGGCAATGAGCAGGAAGCCGAACAGACGCTGCGGGGCATTAACGACGCAAAAGGCTACATCCGCCACGAGCTCAAGGAAAATCTGGGTGTGTACCACGTGCCCGAGTTGATTTTTATTCTGGACCGTTCCGAAGAATACGGCTCTCGGATCGACGAACTGTTGCACCGGATCAAGAAACGCAAGAAATAAGGACCGAACGGGAACGCGAACAGGGAACGATGGACCAGCTCGAAAACGTTTTACATCACATTCAGCGGCGCAAGCAATTCCTGCTGACCTCGCACGCCCGTCCGGACGGAGACGCAGTAGGCTCCGTGCTGGCGCTCGCCGAGGTCCTGCGCGCCATGGGCAAGAGCGCGGAAGTGGTGCTGAGCGACAACGTTCCAGTCATCTACAAGCCGCTGCCTTTTGCAGAAACCATTATTCACTCCTCGCGCGTCAACGGCAAGTACGAAGCCGCCATCATCCTGGAATGCGACAGCGTACAGCGGACGCGGATCCAGGGCCTGGAACACCACTTCCTGATCAGCATTGACCACCACGCCAGCTACAAGGCCTTCGCGGACGTCAACTGGATTGACCCCAGCGCTTCGGCCACCGCGGAAATGGTGTACCGCCTGGCCACCGCTGCGGGCGTAAAGATCACGCCGGAGATGGCGACCTGTCTCTATACCGCTGTGCTCACCGATACCGGATCGTTTGCGTACGCGCCTACCAATGCCCACACTTTCGAGCTGGCGAGGCAACTGGTCGAACATGGCGCTGATCCGGCAAAAGTCGCGCAGAGCGTGTACTTCGCCAATCCGGAACCAAAGATGCACCTTCTGGGCGCCGCGCTTTCCAGCCTCCGCCGGGAAGCCTCCATGAGCTGGATGACGGTGACGCGCCAGGACATGGAACGGTGCAAAGCGCTCGAAGAGGACTGCGAAGGGCTGGTGAATTACGCTCTCAGTGTGGCGGGAGTGGAAGTCGCGGTATTCTTCCGCGAAACCTCCGATGGCCGCGTCCGCGTCAGCATGCGCAGTAAAGGCGCACTCAACGTGGCCCAGATAGCGGAACGCTTTGGCGGCGGCGGCCACGAGTGTGCCAGCGGGTTCTCCATCGACGGGCCACTTCCTGCTGCCGGAGAGAAAGTGCTGTCGCTGGTGCGCGCCCGCTTCGCCCAGTCGAGTTGAAAGACGAGTCAAACCAAATGACTATCACACCTTTGACGCAAGTTATCTCTTTTGCCGGCGCGCTCCTGGTCCTTTTAGGTTATGCCGGAGAGCAGTTTGGGTGGATGAACGCGCGGCGTCCGGTGTACAACGTGCTCAACGCGGCCGGGGCCGCGATTCTGGTCATGATCGCTCTGCGCCCATTTCAGCTTGGCTTTGTGGTCATGGAAGGCGCCTGGGTCGCGATCAGTATTTATGGTCTGGTCCGCGCTCTTCGGCCGAGACCCGGGGCATGAGTTCGGACACCAGAATCCTCCCACAGATCGCCGTTGTCGCGGCCGCATGCGCATTCCTGTTCTTCTTTGGGCTCGGCGCCTTCGGATTGGTCGGGGCCGACGAACCCCGATACGCGCAGATTGCCCGCGAAATGTTCACGCGGCATGATTGGATCGTCCCCACGCTCAACGGAACACCCTGGCTGGAAAAGCCTGCCCTTCTTTATTGGAAGGTCATGAGCAGCTACGCGATTTTTGGCGTCCATGACTGGGCCGCGCGTATTCCCGCGGCCTGCTACGCCACCGCACTGGTGTTTGCGGTCTTCTTCTTCATACGGCGCTTTCGTCCCGGCAGCGAGTTGGATGCCGCGCTGATCACCGCATCTTGCGCCGCCATCATCGGGTTCGCGCGCGGCGCTTCCACTGACATGTTGATCTCCGCCCCCTTTTGCATGGCCATGTTGTCCTGGTGGACCTGGCATGAAACCGGCAAGAAAGTGTGGCTCGCCGCGTTCTACGCTCTGCTGGCGGTTGGCGCGCTGGCCAAAGGCCCCGTAGCGCCGGCGCTTGCGCTGCTGGTTGTGTGCGCCTATGCTCTGGTCCGTCGCAACGCAAAGATCCTGCTGCGCAGCATATGGTGGGCGGGCTTTCTGCTGTTCTTTGCCATCGTCTTGCCGTGGTACATTGCCGTCCAGATCAAGGTCCCGCAGTTCCTGCATTTTTTCTTTTTTGAACAGAACCTCCAGCGTTTTGGCACCAACAGATATCAGCATTCCCAGCCTTTCTGGTACTACCTTGTAGTGTTCCTGCTGGCAACGTTGCCCTGGACCGTTTTTGTCCTCAGCGCAATCGTTGATGCCGCAAGAAGCGGCATCAAAAAAATGCGGGAGAGGGCGGATGAGCCGTCCACCAGTTGGCTGCCGCTTTTTCTCGTGGTTTGGATAGTGATTCCCATTCTCTTCTTCAGCATTTCACGGTCGAAGCTTCCGGGATATATTCTTCCGGCAATTCCCGCCGCGGCCTTGCTGGCAGCTGAATGGTTGCATCGCAGTGACAACGCGCTTTCCCGATTACGGTTGCTCCTTCATGCGGCCATCTGTGGGTTGCTGCTCGCTGGAGCACTGCTTGCGCCTACCGTGATCCAGAAGTTGCGTCCGACGGCGCTTGCCTACGGCGAAGTGCTGGCCGCCGCCGCGGTCATCGCGATAGCGGTCTTGTTGCTTGTTGGCCGCGGCGGCTTAAACGTGCTTCGCGCGGCAACCCTGCTGCCAATTGTGCTGGCCATGGGCTTCCTCCTGCGACCCGCCGCGAACGTGCTGGACCAGGTGATCTCCGCCCGCGCCGTGGATGCTCGATTGTCTGAGTTGCACGCTCCCCAGGCGCCGATAGCGGTGTATGACGTCAAACGTGACGTAGAGTTCGGCCTGAACTTCTATCGCAATGCGCCGATTGCCCGCTATGAGCATGGCGACGGCAGAGGAAACATTGAGATTGTGGTTCCTGCTGGACAGCACGTACTGATAGCCAGAGAAGGCAGCATTAACGTCATCCAGGCCGCCGTTGGCCAGCGCCAGGTCTTGAAGCTAGGCGGTTTTGCCCCACAACATCTGGAGTTCTACCTGATATCTAGCGCTAGATGAGGTAGTTACAGGTGTTGTTCCTACTGCCTTGGTTCACGGGCCTATTCAGGCTTTGCTTAATCTCAGCCCCCAAGCTAGACTTTTATTTCGTTGCCCTTGCAAAGCTTAAAAGGCAGCCCGGGACCTTACATTGGCCGTCCACACCCGCATTGAATCGTATGCCGCGCCTCAGCCTTCCGGACTGGAAATTCTGGACCTGCGGCACTTCAGTTCGCAGCATCTGCGACCGTTGCTGGACCATGAGACGACCTTGTGGGGCCGGCTGATGGCCTGGGATTACCGGCCGTCCGCGGAAATGATCCTCCGCTACGTTGACTCCAAAATTCTTCCGGGCTACGCCGCGGTGCAGCACGGCCAGGTGGGCGGCTATGCTTTCTTCGTGTATGAAGGAAGCAAAGGCGTGATCGGTGATCTGTATGCCGACAACTCCATACAGCTTGAAGGAGACACCGTGCAACGCCGTCTGGCGGTACACGTGATTGACACCCTGCAGCAGTCTCCGGGCGTTCATCGCATCGAGGCCCAGCTCCTGCCGCACGAATCCGGCACACTGAGCGGGCCGTTTCTGCAGGAAGGCTTCCGCCAGTTTCCTCGCCTGTTCATGGCGCTGCCGTTGCAGAACGGTCTGAACATCCATTCAGGCCCGTCCCCGGACATTGAGTTTCGCCGCTGGTCGGAACAGGATTTCCAGACGGCCGCAAGCGTAATCACCACGGCCTACCACGGGCACGTGGATTCTGAAATCAACGACCAGTACCGCACGTTGAACGGCTCACTGCGCTTCCTGAACAACATTGTCCGATTCCCGGGATGCGGCGTCTTTGACAGCAATGCGTCTTTCGTCGCCGTGCACCGGCTCACACGCGGAGTGGTTGGCCTCTTACTCTGCTCCCGCGTGCGCGACGACGTGGGCCACGTCACCCAGGTCTGCGTGCTGCCGGAACATCGCCGTCACGGCATTGCTCAGTTGCTTATTGGTTTGTGCACTCAGGAACTGCGCAGTCGCAACTTCTCAACTCTCAGCCTGACCGTTACCGAGGCCAACGCCAAAGCCGTTGAGCTGTATCATCGTCTCGGGTTTTCCAGCCAGCGCAGATTTGATGCGTTCGTATGGGAAGGATAGTTTTCTTCTGAAATCCCGAGCGTCAGCGAGGAATCCCTATAATTTTGAATGAACAATGAGTGGTGATTTGTTTCCCCGCGACGGCCTTCGCGTCCGTAGGGCTCCCTCGCTGCGCTCGGGATGTGGGAAAAATCACCGATGCAGCAGCCACATCACCCAGGCGGCCACAAACAATCCTCCCATGAACCAGGCAAAGCAATAGGCGCCATAGCGCACCATGGCGCGCGGTGCGCTGCGAAAGGTTATCCCGAAGACCACCGAGGCAAAGAAGGCATAGGTCAGGGCCGCGGTGAAATGGGAAACCTGAAGGTGGGAAGTTTGCATCATCATCGTGGCCAGCATCATGCTTTGCGCCCTCGTGCGATATGGTATGCGTCCACCATGGTGATAATGTTCAGCAGGCCGGCGCCGACAATATATATAGTTCCGTATCCCGAGGTGGCAGAGGTAATCGCCTGGCCTCCCCATTCCATGGCCCGCCCCAGAAAATAGAGCCCTCCGTTGCCGATGTCCCCGACAAATCCCAGGATATCCAGCAGATCGCCAGTGTTGGGAAGATAGATTTTGCCCTCCATGGCCACGCCGATTGAGAACATCGAGAGGATCGAAACCATGAGCAGCAGGCCGCGAATCCAGCGCTTCTGGACCAGGTGTCCCGCGCCGGGGACCAGCCAGCCGAGGGCCGGCGCCATGATCGCCATTGCGGACAACGGCGCGGCGGGCGCCTTGGGTTTTGCGTCATCTGTAGTGGTTGCTGTATTTGCCATTTATATAAGGACCAACTCGCGTTGAATTTTACCCGTTACTTCCGCCGCGCCCTTGCGGATAAGAACGTTGACTTCGCTGCGGACGCCAAACTCTCCCGGCAAATAGATGCCCGGCTCGATGGAAAAGCACGTATGCGGAATGATCTCGCGCTCGTCTTTGGTTTCCAGATTGTCCATGTTCGCGCCGTTGCCATGCACGCTCTCACCAATCGAGTGCCCGGTCCGGTGAATGAAGTATTCTCCAAATCCGGCGTCACTGATGTGTTCCCGCGTGGCCTGGTCGACTTCCCACCCGGCGATCCGGCGCCTGGCGGCATAAGCGTCCTGGACTTTCCTGATGCCGGCATCGCGGCCGTCGCGGACAATTTCAAATATCTTCTTCTGTTTCTCTGACGGCGTGCCGATCACGCCCGTCCAGGTAATGTCGTAATAGACGGCGTTGGGCGTGTTCTTCTTGGCCCACATGTCGAGCAGAACAAAATCGCCCGCCTTGATGCGGGCCGAGCCGACTGATTTAGGCTCGTAGTGCGGATTACCGCTGTTGGCGTTCACCCCCACAATCGGCAGATCTTCTGTAACCAGTTTCTCCCGGCGAAAGGCCTCGGCGATCCATTGCTGGATTTCGTATTCGGTCACACCGCCATTGCGCGCCCTGCGGCCGATCTCCTGGAACGTGGCGGGAACAATGGCGTCAATGGCGTCCCGCGCGGCGAAATGGCTCTGGATCTGTTCTTCCGTCCAGGCGGCTTCAAACCGCGCCACCAGATCGCCTGAGCTGACGATGTCTTTGCCAAAGCTGCGCACCAACTCCACGGTGCCCGCGTCCACCAGTCCGATGTAAGGGACCAGATTGTTCGGCGAATACTGCATGGCCACGGTTTTCACGCCGGTAAGCATGGACTGCAGGTTGTCCCACAGCTCCCGCCAGGAAGAATACGCGCGCTTGCTGCCGGGAAGCGTATCCAGATGTCCGGCTTCAATACGATGCACCAGTTTGACCGGGTCGCCATCGCGAGGAATCAGGTAAAACCAGCGTCGCGTGACGAACAGGCCTTCCGAAAGACCCAGCACCTTGTAGGCAATGGGATCGCGGTGATGATGGTCGTAAAACAGCCAGGCGTCAAAGTTGCGTTCCCGCAGGGCTGCTTGAATGGCTTTCAGATCCATGGGCAATCTTCTATTAAATCACATATCCAAAGTCTCAAGGGAAGAGAGACCCCCCTATCATCGCTGCGCGCTCCGGAGTAAAAACTCATGCGGCGATTTGCACACTCGCCACATCCGGCTCAGGAGTGGTCCTGACGGTCCGGTCGTAGATCCACAGCAACAGCGCTGTCAGCAAACCGATTCCCGTCACCACCCACCAAATGCGTGCAGGTTGGTGTTGGATTTCGCCGAAATAGTGGATCAGCCATCCGCCTAACGGACCGCCGATAAATGATCCGATCCCAATCGGCAGGAAAGCAAAGCCCATATAAGTTCCCTGCTGTCCTGGCGGCGCCAGGCGCGAAATATATTCATAATATTTAGGCGAAAGGATGATCTCGCCTATCGCAATTACGCCGAGTGTCATGTACGCCATGAGGACTGACGGATGGATGATCAGCAGCACCCAGGCCACCGCAGTGATGAGCGTGCCCAGGGTGATAACCCGGACCGGAGCTGCTTTTTGCGTCAGCAAGCTTAGCGCGACCGTCAACGCAATCACCAGCAGCGGCCCCGTGGTCAGCATCAGGGCCGTGTCAGCTTTCGCATCGATGTATTTGGAAATGTAGAGTGGCAGAATAATGAACTCCTGCCAGTAGACAATCCAGTAGCCGGAAAAAATCAGAAGAAACAGTACGAAGCGGGGATTGGAAATGACAGTCCCAAAGTTCTTGCCCGTTTCCCGCAGGCTGGCCACCTGTTCTTCACCCGAACGCCTGGGCTCCTTAAAAAAAATGAGGACAGCAAAGAACATCAAGAAAACGCTTAGGGCCGCCACACGGAAAACGCTCCCAACGCTCCCGTGCCGACTTACCCAGGAAGCCATGAACGGACCCGCCGCTCCGCCAACGTTTACCAGCGTGTAGTAGATTGAGTAACCGATGGAGCGGACGTTCTCCTTCGACGCTCGGGCCGTAGTGCCTACAACAGAAGGTTTCACCAGCGCGACACCCAGGGCAGGAAGGACCAAAATCATCGTTACCAACACGGGCAGCGGCATCGCGCCCCGGACCGGGGCGAACCAGGAAGCGCCCAGCGATCCCAGCAGGAAATACGCCGCGCTTAAGATCAGATAGGCGACGGAGAGTGCACGACGAAACCCCAGCCGGTCGGCAATTGTTCCTCCGAAAATCGCCAGAAACCATACCCATCCACCGAATTGTCCGGTGAGAGTACCTGCCTGCTGTGTGGAAAACTGCAGGTTCTCATTCAAATAGCGGGCCAGCACAGCAAACACGGCGTAGTACGACAGCCGTTCGAACAGCTCGCTGATATTGGCGACCCAGAAGGGACCGGTAAAGCCCGTTCTTATGTCTTGCAAACGTTGGGAAAACGACAATGTTCTCTCCTCTTATACCTTGGCTGTCGCAGCCAGCAGGCGTTGCGCCTGCTCGGCCGTGATTCCAGTGATTCGCACTACTTTATTCCGGCTCGTTTCACCGCTGGCAATAGTAATGGACGCCCGCGGAATTTGGAAAAAATCCGCAAAGAAATCCACGACGGCGTGATTGGCTTTGCCATCCACCGGCGGCGCTGTCAGGGCCAGCTTCAGCGCATCGCCGGTTGTTCCGGTGATGGCGTTCCTGCGGGCGCGTGGATGCACCTTTACGGCAAACTTCAGGCCCTTGGCTGATTCCTGAATGGGGATCACGGCTTGGGACGCGCTCCGAAAATGGCGCTCCCCACGCGGACACAGGTTGAGCCTTCTTCAATGGCCACCTCAAAATCATGCGACATACCCATGGAGAGCACATCCATCCGGACTGCCGGCAGCTTACGCGCGGCAATGCGGTCGCGAAGTTCTCGTAGCTTGCGAAAAAACGGGCGCGCTCCCTCAGGATCTTCCGTATAAGGCGGGACCGTCATCAGCCCGCGCACTTCAAGATGCTGCAACACCGAAGCAGCCTGCAGCAATTGCTCAAGTTCCGGAGAATCCGCTGACATCCCAGCCTTGTTTTCCTCTCCGCCGATATTGATCTCAATGAGCACCGGCAGGGTCTTTCCCATTTGCGCCGCCGCCTGGTCAAGTTTCTCGGCCAGCCGGAGAGAATCCACCGACTCCACCGCATGAAAGAGCTCGGTCGCTCTCTTCGCCTTGTTGGACTGCAAGTGTCCGATCAGGCGCCATTCGGCGTCTTTCAGTTCGGCCAGGTTGCCGGATTTTTCCGCAAATTCCTGCACTCGGTTTTCACCGAAGACGCGCTGTCCAGCCTGGTAAGCGGCGCGTATGTGCTCCGGCGCGACAGTCTTGCTCACAGCCATCAAGGTGATGGACTCGGGACGGCGCCCGGCACGGGCCGCAGAATTGGCAATCCGCTCATGGATGCGCGTCAGGTTCCGTACTATATCTTCAAGCATCGTCGTTTCCGGCACCGGATGGTCTCCGCATCTAATCTACGTGTAATCTGTCGGCCGCGCTCAAACAATCAAGGGGATTGCTTCTCGCAAACCCGACCGACAAGGGTGAAGCTGACAAATACCGGTCGCGCAGGATCGCCGCGTGATGGCCCACACGTGTCCGGCCACAACGTAACCCAGACGGCGATGGCTGCCCCCATCCCAGAATTCCTGCCCTGCCCGATCCTCCTCTGTGTTCCTCTGTGTCCTCAGTGGTAAAGGCTGTTGGCTTTCCGCCGCTCCACCGCTCGGCCGCTCCCCTGCTAACAGGGGAAAAAACAGGGGAGAACGCGAGCGCTTTGATGCTCCAGAGATGCAAAACCTCGATTCCACGGGCCTTTCGAAGACCTTTTTCCCGGACGGAGTCAATTCGTAACAGGGGAGTAACAGGGGCGTAACAGGGGAGGAACAGGGGAGGAACAGGGGGCATCGCCAGACCACGCGCAAACCCTTTACCACAGAGAAACACGGAGGTCAGAGATCCCAGAATTCCTGTCCCGCCCGATCCTCCCCCGTGTTCCTCTGTGTCCTCAGTGGTAAAGGCTGTTGGTTTTCTCCGGCTAATTGCTGATGGCCAATTGCTAATGGCTTCTTTTATTGCCATTTGCTGATTGCTTAAGTTTTCAAATATCTTTTCGGAATCCGCCTGGGCGGTCCGGCCTCTTCGGTTTTGGTTTCAACCGATTTGGCTTTTAAGTCCGCGCATGGTACCGCAGATTTGAAAAAAGTCAAGAGACATTTTTTGTCACTTTGCGTTTGGCCCAAACTGACAGCCCAGGCCGGCATTTGGCACCGGCCCCCTCGCCGGTGTGCACGGTGGGCGAAGATAAGGGCCGTCACCCGGTCCGCAACATGGCCGCAAATTGTTGAAGGCCGTTAGCATTTGTCATCTTGAGCGGAGCCGGAGCAGCGCGACGGCGCAGTCGAAAGATCCCGACAGTGGTGGCGCTACCATGCGGCGTCAGGGAGTTTCTACGACGCACTGTCCCTGAAACCGTCTCCCAGCGCGAAAAGTCATAGGACGCACAGTTTCGTAAAACACCTCGTATCGGCATGGGCAAGGACGCATCCTCGGGATCTTTCGACTACGCCGTCGCTAGCGCTCCGGCTCCGCTCAAGATGACAGGTGGTTGGTTCTTCGTGCCCCCCACGCCCGTGTGGCAAAGCCTGCCCTGAAGCAACCCTGAAGGGGCGCCCTCGCCGGTGCGCACGGAGGGCGAAGACGATAGCGACTAGCGGCATCGCGGGCGCAAACTCGCAATTTTGTCGACGGGGAATCGACAATAGCTTTGGCCAATTGCTATTTTGCTTCTACTATTTCGCTTTAAAAGCCACTGCGGTAGCCGACCATGCAGCGTCTGAGTTCGAACCCGGCAGACTCGCCGTGGGATCGAACGTCCCGGTTCCGCCGGGCAGGTTATCGACGACCAGTGAATAGAAGTTGGGATCGGTCCCGCGGCTGATCCAGCCTGAGGCTGGGGTCATCGTGCCGCTTCCCCAGGTGTCGGCGAACAAGCCGACGACTAGGTCGCGAGACCCGCTGGTGGTGAGGTTGCCGGTGTCCGCCACCTGAGTCGAGGTTGGGGCGATCCTGCCGGCAGAAGTATCAAGAACGTTGGTGGTGGCAAGGCCTGAGTACTCGATCACGTAAAACCCGGCAGTGACCGCCCATGGCTGGGTCAAAGTGACAGTATTCGCTCCGCCTTTGATGTTCTGTGCGTACCAGATCTGGACGTCGGTTGCCGCGGCGGAGTTGTCCTGGACCGGCGCGCTGTTCCAGGTGTTCCCCAACGAATCGGAGATCGTTATAGCATTAGACCCATTCCAGTAGACCGCGGCCACCAGCAGGTTACCGGCAGTCTCCGTGAGTGAAACGGACTGGCTCGCGCTTGAGTTCGTTCCCGTCGACACTACCTGCATCTCGGCGATGGAAGAAGGCGGAGGAGGCGGTGGAGGAGGGGGAGGAGTGGACGCCGTGATCTGCACGAAACTTCCCACCGATGGCACGCCCGCGGAATTCAGGATAAAGACCAAATAGTAGCCGGGCGGCGCGATGTTTCCGTTCGGCGGCGCGGTCACATTCAGCACGCCATTGCCGGCGGTGAACGACAGTTCCACCAGCCTCTGTTCCATATCAAATGAATGGGTTACCGCGCCGGCCCGCATAAGCGCGACCTTGGTGATGCTTGCGGCGTCCGGTGTCTGCACCTGGAACGCGCCGCCATAGGTAAACGCCGCTGGTGTCGCGCTGGTGATCGAGGGCCGGGTGGCGGCGCTGCCATTAGCGTTGAACAGATAGCCCGGTGAGTAGATTTCGCTGTGCTGCTCGTACGTGCCCCGGGCGGGATTGCTTCCAGTGACCAGCACGGTCGCATCCGGCAACAGCATTGCGTTGGAGTGATACAGCCGCGGGAATGCATTGGGCGCTCCGGTCGAAAACGTGTTGGAGTGCGGATCGTAGATGTCCGTGTTGAAACTGGCGGTCGATCCATCCTCATCGTTCACCGACCCGCCCAGCGCCACCACTTTACCGTTCGGCAGAATGGTGGCATTCATCTCCACCCGCGCCTGCGACATCGCGGGCCCTTTCGCCCACCGCGGAGTGGCGGCCGATAAATCAATCAGCTCCGTGGTGGCGGTCGCCGGGTTCGAGCCGCCCATGATCATCACGACCGGCTTATATCCGCTGGCCAGGGTCAGGGGCAGCAGCACCGACGATCCGTAGGTCCGCGTGTTGCCGAAATTCGTTTGCGCCACATTCAACGTCCACGTTTGCGTCGCCGGATCGAAAATGCTGGAACTGGCGGTGGAGCCCGAATAGAAGACTTTGCCGTTCGGCAGCAGGTGCAGGCGCGGATAGAGTGGCGGCGTCCAGGGCGCGGTAACGGGCGCGCTCCATC
>Ga0210407_10002265_pt1 | contig 16698 bp, 13 predicted proteins | sample IncBWC27MmetaG_FD_150860 | JGI IMG/M metagenome (GOLD analysis project Ga0210407, IMG submission 150860) | Forest soil microbial communities from Barre Woods Harvard Forest LTER site, Petersham, Massachusetts, United States - Inc-BW-C-27-M | ecosystem: Environmental > Terrestrial > Soil >...
AGCCCGGCTGTAATTCCCGCCAGCGCCAGCGCCAGTACCGCGCCGATCGCCGACACGGGCACGATCCGCGGCGTATCGAAGCCCTGCGGGAGTTGCACTCCCGAGAGCAGGCGGATGACGAGCATCGCGGCGCCGACTCCGATTGCACCGCTCAACAGCGTCAGGAACGCGCCCTCAAGAAAAAATTGAAACAGGATGCTGCGGTTAGTCGCGCCGAGCGCCTTGCGCAGGCCGATCTCACGCGTGCGTTCCGTGACCGCCACCAGCATGATGTTCACGATGCCAATCGCGCCCAACGCCAGCGTCACCAGGCCGACGCCGCCCAGGAACCAGTCCATCGCGGTGAAGATCTTGCCCATCGTTTTCTGGTTCTTGATCGTGTCCCACTCTTCCCAGATGTCGGTGCCCTTGGGATCGAACCCTCCGTGATTGCGGGCTACGATACGGTGCAACTCATCCTTAGCCGTTTCGTTTTCGTCGAAACTGCGCGGCTGATAGTTGATGAACGAAATCGCGTTGCCCTCTTTCGAGTTGTCGCCCGTCAACGGAAACAACTCGCGCATGGTGTTGAATGGAATAAAAATTCGAATGTTGGTGGCGTTGTGCTCCTCGTGGCCGATCATCGAGAGTACGCCGATTACTTCAAATCGAACGCCATTGAGCAGGACGGTATTTCCCACCGCGGGACGCCCCGGAAACATGTTGCGCGTCATTTCCCGCCCCAGTATGCACACCCGCCGGCGCTGGTCATTGTCGTCATCGTTGAGCCAACGTCCAACTGCGAGCGGGATCGTTCGCACCTGACTGTAGATCGGGGGCACGCCGGACACCTGGCCATTGGTGCTCGTGTAATCGCTGACCGCGCGGATGTCGTCGCGCGCGATTAGCGGGGAGATATTGATCGCGATCTTCGATTCGCTCTTGATGGCCAGGTAATCGTCATAGGTGAGGTTGAACCACCGCATCGAGTTGAAGCTGCCCTCGACGGCCGGAGCGCGTCCACCGAAAAAGAAGATGATGTTCTTGCCGAAGGTTTCCAGTTGCTTGCGATTGCCGTTGCGGAAGCCTTCTCCCACCCCGGCCAGCAGCAGCAGCGAACCGACGCCCCAGGCGATCCCAAACATGGTGAGGAAGGAGCGCAGCTTGTGCGCCCACAGAGTTCGTAGGGTTTGCGCGAAGGTGTCCAGCAGCATGCGCATTGTCGCCACCTCAGAGTCGGCAAGGGAAGGGAACGTCTGAAAACGCCGACCAGCCCCGCTAATTCTTCGACTCGCAGAAATCGCAAGCGTTAGCGGGGAATTCGTTTCGAGACTTCCCCTGTGTTCCCCCGTGCTCCCTGTGGTAAAGATTTCAGCCCGCGCGTACGCACAACTGACACTTAACAACTGAAGTTGTTCAGACTATTTCTTGTCCTTTTCGTTCGCACCCACTTTCCACGCGATCTGCCGCAGCATTCCCAACAACACCTCGGCGTCATTGGAGTTCAACTCCATTCTCCGGACCAGGCGCCGCAGCTTTTCTTCAGCCGCCACTGCTCGCGGCTTAATGTATCCGCTGTCGTGGAGGACCTTAAGCATCGCCTGCGTCAGCCGCTCCAGTTCACGCGACGTCGCGGAAGTCTTTTCTTTCTTCCCCGTCGAAGTTTTTGCCCGAGCTGTCTTCCGCCCGCGCACCAGGTCGTACAAGCAGACCGCCACCGCCTGCCCCAGATTCATCGACCCATGTTCTTCTCGCGTCGGAATCCGCATTAGCCAATGGCAGTGGCTCAGTTCCTCATTTGATAGTCCATATCTTTCTGAACCAAACAGCAATGCCACCGGCGCCGACGTTAACTGCCGTTTGATCTGCCGCCCGCCCTCAACCAGTCCATGCAACCGGTGTTGCAAGTCTCGACGGCCCACTGCGGTCGTTCCGACCACGAGCCGGCAGTCCGCAACCGCTTCGGCCACGTTCTCGTACTGTTCTGCATTGGCCAGCAATCCCGCCGCCCCGACCGCCGACCGTGCTTCGCGAAACGCCTTTTCGTAGGGATTCACGACTCGCAATCGCCGGATTCCAAAATTACTCATGGCCCGTGCAGCTGCCCCAATATTCAGCGGATTCCGCGTTGCCACGAGCACTACCCGAAGATTGTCGAGATCGCCTGTCATTTTTTTGTCAAAACCCGCCTACCTTTGTTCTGAGACCTTCATTATCAGGGCTTCTATTCTAAGACCATCATTTTACGGGCGCTCCCAACCCTGCGTACCCCTCCCGGCGGCTCCTGCGACTTCCGCCCTGGCGGAGCATCCAATAGACAGTTAGACAGTGCTAGGATAGAGTCCCGCCCCGAGGAGACCATGCGGTCCACCCCGGCGGTGAACTCGTACCTGGCTGAGACCTCTGGAGGATGAATGGCAAGCAACGGCATCGTCGAAGTCACCGACGCCAATTTCGATTCTGATGTATTGAAGTCTGATAAGCCCGTGTTGATCGATTTCTGGGCCGCGTGGTGTGGCCCCTGCCGCGCCATCGCTCCGATCGTCGAAGAACTCGCTGGCGAATATCAGGGCAAAGTGAAAGTCGTCAAAATGGACGTAGACCGCAACGCCGCGACGCCCATGCGCTACAAAGTCACCGGCATTCCAACCCTGCTCGTCTTCAAGAACGGACAGGTAGTGGAACAGCTCGTAGGCTACCGCTCCAAAGACGATATTCAGAAAGCTATCGATCGCCACGTAGTTAAGGTGACCACGTAGTTAAGGTCGAGACGTAGGCGACCAAAATATTGGCAGGTTTGTGTGGGGACGGGGGCCCTCACCCGTCCGGTTTCCGGCTGCAGCTTGTCGACGAGGCTCTCCCCAAACAAGAGTAGAATCCTTGGCATTTCAGAAGTTCAACCGCCAGCAACACGCGGAGGCCTTCAATGCCCGGACCTCGCTCTCACGCACTCCCCAGCCCCACAGTCTGCGCCGTGATTGTCATCGCCATGGTGGCAATGATCATTATTCCCGCGGCCATCACGCTGCACACCGTCCATGTCCCCGCCCCGCTAATGCCTGTCAACCAGAACTCTACTCCGCACGGCTACACTTTCAGCCTTCTGCTCTTTCTGTTTCCCATCGCGTTCATCGCAGGGTGGTTCCTGCCAAGCGAGGGATTGCATGTCCCGCGGCGCGCTTTCTGGTGGACCCTCGCCATCCTCGTCCCGCTAGGCTGCTTGCTCGACTTCGTTTTCGCACAGTGGTTCTTCTGCTATCCCAACACCGGCGCAACCCTGGGCATTTCCGCCCCGGCGTGCGGCAGGCCCGTTCCCCTCGAAGAGTATGTCTTCTATCTCACCGGCTTCCTTGCAGTCCTGCTCCTGTACGTGTGGCTCGGCGAATTCTGGCTGGCCGCCTACAACGTGCTTGATTATCCCGGCGAAGCCCGGAAGATGCGCCGCCTTCTGCAATTTCATCCGACCTCGCTCATCCTCGCCGTCGTTCTGATTGGCGCCGCATGGTTCTACAAGAAGCATTTCGCTCTCCCCGACGACCAGGCAGGCTTCCCCGGCTACTTCACGTTTCTTGTCCTCGGCGCGCTCGTTCCGGCTGTGAGCTTTTTCCCGGTGGCACGGCGCTTCATCAACTGGCGTGCTCTCAGCCTCACGCTCTTCCTCATGCTGCTCATCAGCCTGCTATGGGAAGCCACTCTCGCCCTCCCCTACAACTGGTGGAACTTCCAGCATCGCCAGATGATCGGCCTTTTCATCGGAGCCTGGTCCGGCCTGCCCGTAGAAGAAGTCTGCGTCTGGATCGCGGTCACCTACGCCACGGCGATCGTGTTTGAGGTGGTGAAGGTTTTGCTGGCATCGGAACGCTCCGTGCGCGACGCACTGCTGGGCGAGAGGGGACGCTGAAATCTGACGAAACCGGCCTCGGCCGAACTGTTGCAGGCGGAGAGCACCCAGCCAGCATCTTTTCCCGCAGGCTCGCCCGCACCCACTACCGCCACAGAGACATGCCGTGTTCCCGCTCCTTCCTCATTTATACTTTCCAGTTCGACCTGTACCAGTTCGCCGCTGCCAGGAATGGGAGTTGATCCGTGAAGATTTTGGTCTGCATGAAGCAGGTGCCGCAGAAAGACGCCCCGCTGAAGCTGAATGACGCGGGGACGTGGATCCGCGATGATGTTTCCTACGAAGTGAACGAGCCGGACGCATTTGCGCTCGAAGAAGCGTTGCGGCAAAAGGAAAAACACAAAGGCGAGGTGGTGGTTGTCACGGCTGGCCCGGCGCGGGCGATGCAGGTATTGCGCGAGGCGCTGGCGAAAGGCGCGGATCGGGCAATCCATCTTGAGGGCGACGCTTTTGTCGGGCTCGACGCGTACAACACAGCGCGAGCCATCGCGGCGGCCATCGTTATCGATCAGGGCAAGGATGAAAAGTTTGACCTGATCTTCACCGGCTTGCAGTCCGATGATTATGGATATGCGCAGACGGGCGTGATTCTGGCGGAAATTCTTGGATTGCCGCACGCGACCATCATTATGCAGATTGAAAAACGCATTGATCAAAATGACGGCGGCATCCGCGTGAAGCGGGAACTCGAAGCTGGGTTCTTTCAGTTTGTAGACATACCATTGCCGGCGGTGCTGACGATCCAGTCGGGGATTAACAAGCTTCGCTATGCGACGCTGATCGGGATCAAGCAGGCCAAGACGAAACCAGTGCGCAAGGTGACGATGGCCGAAGTGCAGTCGGCAGTCGGAGGGAATTTGCAGAAGATCGAGAAACTGCACGTACCGCAAAAGTCGAAGAACACGGAGTTTCTGGAAGGGCCGCCAGCGGAAGTGGCGAAAAAACTGGTGGAAAAGATGAAGAATGAAATGCGGATAATTTGAAAAACCCAGTTCTTAGTTCCCGGTTCTCAGTTCTCGGTCAAAGAACTTGGGCTGTTTCTGAGAACTGAGAACCGGGAACTGAGAACCGGGAACTGAGAACCGGGAACTGAGAACCGGGAACTGAGAACTTCTCTATGGACACTATTCTGGTAGTCGTTGAACAGCGCGAAGGAAAACTAAACCGCGTCTCGTGGGAGACGATTGCCGCCGGGCAGGCGATCGCCGCTCACACTGGATGGACGCTGGAGGCGGCGGTCGTGGGCTCCGGCGTAGCAGCGATCGCGGGCGAGGTAGCAGGGAAGAAGGTCGCCAAGGTGTATGACGTCGAGTCAGCCAGGCTCGCACCCTATACTCCCGACGCCTTTGCGCATGCTTTGAAAGCGTTCCTGGAGAAGCATCCGGCGAAGCTGGTGTTGATGCCGCATACGTACCAGGTCCGGGATTTTGTGCCGAAGCTGGCAACGGCCATGCAATCGACGGCCATCACCGACGCGATCGGGTACAAGTACGAAGGCGGGAAGCTGCTGTTCACGCGGCAAATGTTTCAGGGAAAGTTTGTGGCCGACGTGAGCTTTGCGGGCTCGGGGCCTTACTTTGTGACTTTTCAGAACGGCTCCTTCCGCGGCGACAAAGTCGAAGCAGGTGCTGCGGCAGCGCCCGTTGAGACGGTAAGCATCGATGTTCCAGACAGCGTCGTAAGGAACAAGCCCCAGGAAGTTTTCAAGGAAGCGAAGCAGGCGGTGGATTTAACGCAGGCTGAGATTATCGTCTCGGTGGGGCGCGGCATCAAGGAGCAGAAAAATATCGAACTGGCGAAGCAGTTGGCGGATGCGCTGGGCGGTGAGCTCGCAGCGTCGCGTCCGATCTGCGACAACGGATGGTTGCCCATGGACCGCCAGATCGGATCGTCGGGACAGACGGTCGCTCCGAAGCTGTATCTGGCGCTGGGAATCTCGGGGGCAATCCAGCATATTGTCGGCATGAAGGGTGCACGGAGCGTCGTGGCGATTAACAAAGATTCCGAGGCACCGATTTTTGAGATTGCGGACTATGCGGTGGTGGGGAATTTGTTCGACATCGTGCCGCCGCTGATTGAGGAAGTGAAGAAGGCGAAGGCATAGGAGGCGGGTTTCAAGGTTTCAGGAACAACATCAAGTAGTCTCCACGGGAGCCCACAAGCTAGCAACAGTTTCGCGCGGACAAGAGCATCCGCGCCCATGCGACAGCAGGTCCTTCGCTTTGCTCAGGATGACAATTTTGTACTAGGAAGCTTCTAGGGAAGAGACTACCGATTACGAGCCCGCCGCAAACCCGCCGACGTGCGCCACTGTCAGCCGCAGATACTTATAGGGATTAACCGGAGCGTCGTTGATGCGGACTTCGTAGTGAAGATGCGGCCCTGTAGAGCGTCCGCTGAGGCCGACGTAGCCGATGGTATCGCCGCGGTGGATGTACTGTCCGGCGGTGACGGCGAAGCTGGAAAGGTGGCCGTAGCGAGTAGTGATGCCGTGTCCATGGTCGACCATGACGGCGCGTCCGTAGCCGCCCAGAAAATCAGCGAAGGTAACGGCACCGTCGGCAGGAGCGATCACCGGTGAGCCGACACCGGCGGAGATATCGACACCGGAGTGGAAGGCGCCTTCTCCGTTAAACGGATCGATGCGCTCGCCGAACGAGCCGGTGATCTGGCCTTCGACCGGCCACAGGTTCGGAGCCGAGTTGGCACGCACCCAGTCAGCAGTGGTTGAATTCTTGGTGAGGCCGAGCGAGATGCCCACGCTGGCAGCGCCGGTCAGCGCCGTGTGTTTGAGCGCGTAAAGCTGGTCGAGCGAAGAATTCACCTGCGCTTCTTGAATCTGCTCGGTCGAGGAAGCCGCAACCATCGCCGGATCGGACTTGAGGCCGTAAAGTGCGGAAACCTCGCTGGCCAGTGATCCGAGAGAAGCGACCTGAATGTCACGTTCCTTGGCAACCTGCTCCAGACGCGAATAGCGGTCCTTGAGCTGGTCTTGCTCGGTGCGGAGCTGGTTATAGTGGGCGACCTTCTGCAGCATCCGGGTATAAGAGCTGGCGATGCCGGTCAGGCAGAGCGCACCGATCGCCACCCCGGCCAGAACAACGTAGAGATATTGGACGGGAATGGTGATCTTGCGAAGCTGTCCAGCTTCGTCGCGAGCCACGAAAAATATGTAGAAACGTTTACGCAATATCCTACTTCCGGGTAAAGATTTTTAATTTTCCTTCGGAATCCTGCCGGAGCGGAACCGTCATGCTCAGGGCTCGGAAGCCTGATTCCACCAGCCGTATCGGGACGGGCTGGATCTTCCTAAATCCACGGAACTAGGCAAGCTGAAAACCAATTTCGCTGCAACTGATTCATGTTGCAGTACTTGGTACGGCAAATTTTGTGAATCGCGAGTTAAAAGGTAGCAAACCTAATTCTCCGTGTCAACCTCACTAGGACCCTTTGGACGGTTACCAAGGCAGGGTAATCAGCGATGCCCATCCGGCCAGATTACCGTCGTAAGGGGTCAGATTGCCCGCTACCGCGCGGTCAGCGTGGGCGCTCAAGGCGTGGGAGCGGGGTATAGTGATCGGCATGCCGCTTAGCGAAAAGGAGTTGATTAGGCAGATTCGCGGCTCTGCCCGCGCTGGGAAGTCGGTCGTGACGGGCATCGGCGATGACTGCGCGGTGTTGCGCGTTCCTCCTGGCCACGAGTTGCTGGTAACGACCGACTTCACTATCGAGAATGTGCATTTCCGGCGAGACTGGCATCGTCCAGAGCTGGTGGGGCGGCGCTGCCTGACGCGCGGCCTGAGCGACATCGCGGCCATGGGAGGAGAGCCGCTGGCAGCATTTTTGTCGCTGGCCGTCGCGAGCGACGTTCCGCAGAAGTGGGTGAACCGCTTCCTGAAGGGGCTGCTGGACTTGGCGGAGGAATTCAAGGTTCCGCTGGCTGGCGGGGACACGGCGCAGGCGGCGGGCGGAATTCAAGCGGATATCGTCGTGGTGGGCTCGGTGCCAAAGGGGAAGGCGGTGCTGCGGTCGGGGGCAAAGGCGGGCGATCAGATTTATGTGACCGGAGAGTTGGGCGGGTCAGCGGCAGCGCTGGCGCGGTTGGCGGAATCGAAGCCGGTGGGGGCAGCCTACTCCCGCCACTTTCGGCCGCTGGCGCGTGTGGAGGTGGGCCAGTGGCTACGCCGGCGGGGAGTGCCTTCAGCCATGATTGATTTGAGTGACGGGCTCTCAACCGACCTCGAACACATCTGCGAGGAAAGCCACGTGGGTGCGGAAATCGAAGCAGAGGCGATTCCACGGGCGCGGTTTGGGCCAGGAAAAAAGCGGGTCGCGCTCGAGTTGGCGTTGCACGGCGGCGACGACTATGAATTGCTGTTTACGTCCGCGGCGACGGTTCCATCGGTGGTGGCGGGAGTTCGAGTGACGCGGATTGGGCGCGCCACAAAATCCGCGTCGATGCGGCTGATGGAGAAGGATGGGAAAGCGCGGCCGCTCAAGCTCGGAGGATGGGAACACTTCAAGTCGTAATTTGGTTTTCCCTGTGTTCCTCTGTGAACCCCGGTGTCCTCTGTGGTTCAAGCTCTTCGCTCTCCCAAATCAAAGTCAGCAAGGTGACTTTCGTTACCTGCCGATGGTGACAGCGGGGGACTAGAGTAGACCCATGCGAAAAGCATCTGTACTCCTGGCGTTCAGTGTAGCGATGTTGATTCCAGCTCTTGGGCAGGTTCCGTCGGCGACGGGCAAAGTGGATAACGAATTCGTGCAACAGCAGTTTGGCAGGGAGTTCACGCTGCTGCCCGAACTCGCACCCGTGTTCGGCGACCTGGACGGCGACGGTGTGGAAGATGTGGTGATTGCGGCGCGCTGCAAGAATCCGATGCTGGATGAGGCGCAGCACAACTACAAGGTGATGGACCCCTACTACGACTTTTATGGCTATGGCGACCCCAGGGTGACAACCACGTTCAAGGAGCCCGATCCGGCGCGCCGGGGGCTTGCAGTGTTGATTATTCACGGCGCGGGGCCGGACGGCTGGCGCTCGGCAACTCCGAAGGCGAAGTACGTGATTGTGAATTTGCCGTACCGGACGCTCTCGGTTCGAAAAATGAAGCTGAGGAAGAAAACGATCGAAGCTGTGTACATTGAAGAACTGGGCGAATTTAATGAAAGCTCCGCTTTGTTCTTCGACGGAAAAAAATTCCGCTATGTGCCCATGGGCGGAGAGATGCAGTAAGCGACCGAATTCCACGATGAAGCGACCGGCGTCTCGCCCGTCGTTGGGCAGTGTGCTGGCCGGGCGCTCCATCGGCAAGCTTGCAGGCTGATGTAGTAACCTTCCCCCTTAATTGCCTCACAATTTGAAATACCGCGTTCTTGAGGAGCCGATGGCGGTTTGCCGACTCGCCTCCGATGCGCGCATTCCTGCCTGGGCGCTGGAGGGCGGTTTTTTCTGCGTAGTACGGACGCGCGATGAGCTCTCCATTGTCTGCCGCGAAGACGTGTGCAGGGAGGATCGTACGCCCGGCGGCGCACCCGTCGAGCGCGCATGGGTGGCTTTGAAACTCGAAGGGCCCTTTCCGTTTACGATGACCGGCGTGCTGGCGTCGTTTCTGCAACCGCTGGCGGAAGCGCGGATTCCGATCTTCGCGATTTCGACGTTTGATACGGATTATGTGCTGATCAAACGCGAGAACCTGGAGCAGGCGGTGGCGGCGCTGGGCACGGCGGGACACGAAAACATTGGACAAGCTGCTTGACGGGTCGGGCCGAATTGCCATTCGACCCCGCCTTTTCGCCGAATACTGAGGCAAATTGGGCATTTGGCAGGGAGGTGTGGTGAAATATAAGCAGGTCAATTTCCGATGACAACCAGGTCAGTGGCATTGCGCCGTAAGCTCAGGGCGGCGGAACGAAACGTTCATGGATTGTGGCAAATCCTGAAGGCCGTGGTGTCGACGGACCATCCTCTGCTGGCCCATCTGATCCCGATCCGGCGCTGCAATCTGGCCTGCACCTACTGTAACGAGTTTGATGATTTTTCGAAGCCCGTGCCAACCGAGCAGATGTTGCGGCGGGTGGATCAACTGGGCGATCTCGGAACTTCCGTGATCACGATCAGCGGCGGCGAGCCGCTGCTGCATCCGCAATTGGACGACATTATTCACCATATGCGGAAACGCCGGATTGTGTCCGGCCTGATCACAAACGGGTATCTGCTGACCGCGGACCGCATCCAGCGGCTGAACCGGGCAGGTCTGGAGTGGCTGCAGATTTCTATCGATAACGTCACTCCCGACGATGTTTCCAAGAAGAGTTTGAAAGTGCTCGACCGGAAGCTGCAATTGCTGGCCGAGCACGCGGATTTTCATGTGAATATCAATTCAGTGGTGGGCAGCGGAGTGAGCCATCCGCAGGACGCGCTCACCATCGGCAAGCGCGCGTTGGAGCTTGGTTTCAGCTCGACCATCGGAATCATCCACGACGGCTCGGGACAGGTGCAGCCCTTGAACGACGAAGAACGGCGCGTGTACCACGAGATGAAGGGACTGGAAAAGCGCAGCTTCACGCGCGTGAATGCGTTCCAGGACAACATCGCGCTGGGTCGCCCGAATCAATGGCGCTGTCGCGCCGGGGCGCGCTACTTATATATTTGCGAGGACGGGCTGGTGCATTACTGCTCGCAGCAGCGCGGCTATCCAGCCATTCCGTTGGAGAAATACACGATTGCCGACATACGCCGCGAGTTCCATACGGAGAAGCCCTGTGCCCCGCATTGCACGGTATCGTGCGTGCACCAGGTATCGGTCCTGGACGCGTGGCGCGCACCGCAATGGCCAGCACCGGCGTCAGAGCCCGCGAGCGAACTGGTGCATATTGAGTAGCTGTCAGCTGTCAGCAGTCAGCACTTAGCATTTGGCAATTGGCAATTGGCAATTGGCTTTCAACCCTTAGTCTCACTTCCCTGAGAACCACCGCCGAGAAACAGCAAATCCCATGGAGACTACAGGGCCAGGAATTCCGCCCCAGCTGAATGCTAAGTGCTAAATGCTAAGTGCTGCCCTTAGAACGTTGTGGCCACGGAGAAGCGGAAGGTCTTGCGCGGTTCGCGCAGCGTGTAGTTGGAGCCCAGGGTCGCTTTCGTCAAACAATAGGTGTAGTCGCCAGCGCCTTGTGGGTTTCTGCAGTCGACCGGTCCCACAGGGCCGGGGAACATTCCGCGGGTGATCTGTATGGGCGGGTTCGCGCTGCCGTCTAGACGCAGGGCATTGTAGGCGAAATAAATGCGGAACGGCGCGTTGACGACAGGAAGCATCGTCTGCAATTCGATGCCGGTGGACATGCGCGGAACCCAATTGGTGCCAGGAACTGGGCTGAGAACTTTCGAGATGCCGGAAATTTTTTGCCCGCCTTGACAGGTGTAACCATTGGAAGCGTCTGGGGGGGTCGGGCAGCCAAACAGCGTGTTCGCCAAAGTGTTGTACTGCACCGGATTGATCTGCAGCTGTGAGGTGCGCAGGATCGGATCGACGCCAATATCGACAAAAGGCGCGATCGCGACTGGGCCGGCGATGGTGATGCGGTATTCAAGATTGCCGTTCAGACTGAGGTCCCCGCCAGGAGTGACAAGTTGCTGGTATGGAACCGGGATATTAACGCAGTTGCTGACGCATGCTCCGGTGCTGGGGTTTACCTGCACCCTAAAATTTGGGTTGGCGGGAACGAACGTTCCATCGGGGTTCCTAAGCGCCACGCTCTGCGCGCTGGGCAGGTATGCAATGGGAGATATGGTGCGGATGTCGAAACCTCTGATGTCATTTTCGCCACCGAGATAAGACCGTTCAAACGGGGGGGCAACGATCCCGCCGAACCCGGTGATAAATGAAGCCTGAACGTTGTACCCGATGGCGTTGCGGCGTTTCTGGACAGGGAAAAACTGTTTGTACTGCACGATGGGCCGGATGGTGTGAACCGTGCCGCCAAGGCCCGCGATCTCCCCGCCGATGAACAGGCTCTTGCCATGGTGGGGCGCGTAGGCCGCATCCAGGGTGTTCATGGTGAAGCTGGGTGTTATCTTGCTGGTGATGATGCCGTTGAGCGCATTCGGGCCGGTGATGCCGCTAAAGTTGAGATTCTCGAACAACAGTTTGGAAGCGCTGCTGACGGCCACCAGCGATGAACGGTCGAATGAGTAGCTGATGCCCAGACGCTTGAAAGAACGGCGCAGCGGATAGCTTATGCTCAAACTCAAGCCGGTACTGGACTGCGAGTAGTTCTGCAGGTTCTGCAGATAGGCCGAGGGCAGGTTCAGATTCTGCCCGGTGGCAATGGCATACTGCCGGGCCTGATCATAGCTGGTCTTCCGAGTGTAGACCTGAAAGCCGGCTTGGATGGGCCGATCGAACAAGTAGGGTTCGGTGAATCCGAACACCAAGTCACGCTGGCGGCTGCCGAGACTCGCCTGTACTGAGAGCGTCTCGCCCAATCCAAGAAAATTGTTGGTGCTGTAGTTGAGTCCGATAAAGGCCCCCGCCAGACCGCTGACGCCGCCTTGCAGTCCGACGCTGTTCTTCCCCTTTTCGTGGACTTTCAGAGTGAGATCGACAGTCCCAGCCTTTTCGTCGAGGTGGCGTTCTGTGGTATTGGGATCGTCGGGCTTGAGCTGGTCGAAATAGCCGAGCTGGTTCAGGCGGAGCAGGCTCAGCTCCCAGTAGCGCGAGTTGTAGATCTGGCCTTCTTCCAGCGCAATTTCGCGGCGGATGACCTTGTCGCGGGTGGTGGTGTTGCCCTGGAACTCGATGCGGCGCACGTAGAACTGCTTGCCTTCATCCACATCGACCGTCAAATCGACCGTCTTCTTCTCGTCGTCGAATTTGGTGTCGGGGACGGAAGTGAAGTTAATATAGCCTTCTCCGCCGTAGGCTTTGCGCAGGTTCTCGAGACCCTTGGCGACTTTCTCGCGGCTGAAAATTTCGCCATCCTTCATGGGAAAAAGGCTGCGTAGTGCAGCCTGGCTCTGGATTGCCTTGTTGTTCTTGAAGGTGATCGTGCCCAAGCGGTAGCGATCGCCTTCCTCAATGGGCATGGTGATATCGACGGATTTCCCCAGTCCTGGCTGCAGCCCTGGGATGTGAAAGCCCGTGTGTCCGGTGTCGTGGATCTCCGTCTTGGGTTCGTCGACCAGCACCTTAAAGTAGCCGCGGTTCTGGAACTCGGCGCGGACCCGCTCGGTATCTTCTTCGAGCTTGGTGGCATCGTAGGTCTTGGCGAAGAGGTTCTCCAGGAAGATGGAGTGTGGGATGCCGATTGGCTTGAGGTTCTTCATGGCCGCTCGGAGCGTGCGGTCATTGATGTGTTTGTTGCCACGGAAGCGGATGTGCCCAACCTTAACCTTCGGCCCTTCCCGGACGACGAAAGTGATGCCCACGGCGGCGGGCGGGATGGGGCGGACTTCGGTGCGGATGGTAGCGAACTGACGCCCATGCTCGGCAAGCAGTTGTTTCAGGGTAACTTCGGCCTTCTTGATCTTGGTGGGATCGTACTGGTTCTCGACCGCGAGTCCGACCTTCCGCTCCTTGAACCGGTCAAGCACATCGCTGGTGGATACCGCATTCAGGCCGGTGTAGGTAATCTCACGGATCGTCGGCCGCTCCTTGAGGTAAATGTGAAGGATCCAGCCTTTGGCGTTCTGTTCCCGCTCGAAGCGGATGTCCTCAAAATAACCGGTATTCCACAGAGCGTTGAAGTCACGTTCGATGGCCGCAGCGTCGTAGACGTCGCCGACCTTACTGAAGATGCGAGCCTTAACCGTCTCCGCAGGGATGCGGCGGTTGCCGTGGACGCTGATGCCGACGATGAGGTCCTGCTGGCCTACAACAGGGACCGCCAGCAGCAGAAGCGTCAGCAAACCGAGGAGGCGATTCCAGACAGAATTCCGCCTCCAAACTCTTATGTTGGAAGAAGATGGAGACCAGGAAGGGTCTCTCTGGGAGCCCATGTCATGGCCGAGCCGCGGGGCACGCACAGAGATAGCATGATGACGACGATGAATCGCAACTACCTCGAAAAAATAGAGTTAGGAAAACGGTAATTATACGGTAGAGAGTCAGAACCGTCCAAGGCAGGGACAAATTTCTTCCCCAGGAGTCACGCCCGAAAAAGTTCTACCTCAACACAGACGGAATAGAACGTCGCCGCGTTGCCCAGGTCAGTAAGTTTTTCTGAGGTTAACGCATTGATATTGCCGCCACCCGGGCTGTATCGTGCCCAATCGAGCCGGGCGGCAACGACTCCAGGACGCACTGAACCGTCCACGCGCGCCTTGAGAACGATCTCTCCGCGCAGGTTGAAGGCGCGAATGCGATCGCCATCACGGACGCCGCGCGCCTTGGCATCGGTCGGATGCATCTCGAGATCCCCAATCCAAGGTTCCATCGCGCGAACAGATGGGAGGTTGGCGAACGACGTGTTGAGATGGTTGTCGGGCTTGCGGGCGAGAAGTTCAAGCGGGAAGCCGGCTTTCGAGCCGGATCCATGGCGCGATTCGTCGGGGGGAGTGAAGGCGACGACCGGATCAAGCCCCTGACGCTTCAGAGTCTCGCTGTAGAACTCGGCTTTGCCGCTGGGCGTAGGAAAATTGCCGTGGGCGAAGGGGAGGAAGGGCGCCGTGCAGGTTGCTGAAAAATTCGGGTTCGTATCGGGGTTCGTATCAGGGCATCGCTTCAGCGATGCCGTAAGATCTTTGCCTTCAGACGCCCCTTCAGGGGCCGCTGCGAAATTCAGCCGGATAAAATGCTCGCGTTCCAATCGATCACGCGTAATCCCTCGCAGCCGAGGGTTGGGAGACTCCAGCGCGCGGTCGATCATGGAATCCACCGTTTCACGGAAACATTCCTCTTCAAAGCCCATGCGCTCCGCGAGCGCGCGGAACAACTCGACATTCGACCGGCATTCGCCGACGGGATCCATCGCCTGATCGGAAACCTGAAGGTAGTAGTGGCCGTAAGCAGTCTGCAGCTCTTTGTGCTCGAAAAAAGAGGTGGCGGGCAGCACGATGTCGGCGTAGTCGGTAGTGTCGGTGAAGAACTGCTCGTGGACCACGGTGAAAAGGTCGACGCGCTTTAGTCCGCGGACGACTTCGTTGTGGTCGGGGCAGACCGCCGCGGGATTCGAGCTGTACACGAACAGCGCCTGGATGGGCGGCCCGGTCAGCGAGTTCAGCACGCTGCCGAGTTGGACCATGTTGATGGTTCGGGCGGGGCGGCCCAGGGTTTTCTGCATCAACTCGGGCATTTCGAGCGCTTCTTTGTTCAGACCGTAAGAACCACTAAGCGAAAGCTGGAGTCCACCGCCGACTTCTTTCCACGATCCAGTCAAACAAGGCAGCATGGTGACGGCGCGCATCGCCATGCCGCCGCCTTCGGAGCGCTGGACGCCATAGTTGACGCGGATCACGGACGGAAGCCCGGTGGCATACTCGCGGGCGAGCTTGCGAATGTCGTCGGGGGATATGCCGGTCCAGTGAGCAACTGTTTCAGGAGGGTACTGCTGCGCCCGAGCTTTCAACTCCTCGAATCCGACGGTGTAACGCGAGACGTAGTCGGCGTCGAAAAGATTCTCGTTGATTATGACGTGCATCAGGCCGAGAGCAAGAGCGGCATCGGTCCCTGGATTAATCGGCAGATACCAGTCGGCTAATTTCGCCGTGCGTGTGCGGTACGGATCGATAACGACCAGCTTCGCGCCCTTGTGGCGAGCCGCTTCGATGAAGGGCCAGAGATGAACGTTGTTGCCATGAATATTCGAGCCCCAGGCGATGATGTAGCGCGAGTGCGCAAACTGTTCCGGCTCGGTACCGAGCTTGATGCCGATCACCGACTTCAGGCCTTCTTCGCCGGCGGTGGAGCAGATGCTGCGTTCCAGCTGCGAAGCGCCCAGGCGATGGAAGAAACGGCGGTCCATGGAAGCGCTGTTGAGCGTGCCGAGAGTACCTCCATAAGAGTAGGGCAGGACGGATTCGGGGCCGTATTCGGCAGCGATCCGGCGCAAGCGACGCGCAATTTCGTCGAGAGCCTCGTCCCACGAGATGCGTTCAAAGGCAGAGTCAGCCGACGGAGCGACGGGCACCCTCGCCCTTCCATCCCGCGAGACAGCCAAGCCCTTCGGCTTCACCCGTCGCATCGGATACAGCACGCGATCCGGCGAGTACACGCGGTCCAGATACTTGGCGACTTTGGCGCAAAGGAATCCGCGGGTAACGGGGTGCACGGGATCACCCTGAATCTTGGTGGCACGTCCGTCTTCAATAGTGATCAGGACACCGCAGGCGTCAGGGCAGTCGTGCGGACAGGCGGCATGGACGACGTGCTTCATCCTCTAGATTATAAGAGATTCCGTAGAGACGGGGCTTGCCCCGTCTCCCGCCCGCGAAAGAAGACGCGAAGGCCACGTCCATGATGGCGATAAAGATGGCGGTAAAATAGTGTCCAGGCGAAGGAAGGAAAGTGAATCCCGTGACCGAAAAAGAAAATCAGATTCCCTCACTGTATGAGTGGCTGGGTGGAGCGGAAATGCTGAATGCCTTGATGGTGAAGTTCTACGAGCGCGTGTCCGCCGACGAGTTGCTGCAGCCTTTGTTTGGCGACATGCCGGCGGACCATCCCCGACACGTGGCGGATTTTGTGGGCGAGGTGCTGGGAGGTTCCCTAGCCTACACCGTGAGCCGCGGCGGGCACGCAACCATGCTGGCGCATCACTTCGGGAAAAATATCTCGGAGGCGCAGCGGCGGCGGTGGGTAAACCTGCTGCTGGACACTGCG